>Ga0074197_1000609_pt1 | contig 40885 bp, 36 predicted proteins | sample EPASupsiteSAE305_FD_64526 | JGI IMG/M metagenome (GOLD analysis project Ga0074197, IMG submission 64526) | Bioremediated contaminated groundwater microbial communities from EPA Superfund site, New Mexico - SAE3-05 reassembly with SPADES | ecosystem: Environmental > Aquatic > Deep subsurface >...
CGGGGAACAACCACTCTCGCGTACTCCGCGGGAGTGAGCAACGAAGATTCGATGTGCACATGCGCATCGATGAGCCCTGGTGCCAAAAACATCCCTTCGAGATCGACAGTCTCGTTCGCCGTGAGCCCATCGTTTATGCCGGCGACATATCCGCCTTTTACAGATACCGTCGAGTTTGGAAGAAAGCGGCCGGAAAGAACATCGACGACCGTACAATCCGTGTAATTCACATCACATTGTGTCTTCCCCGTCGCCGCATCGATGATTTCCCTGTTCATTTGTCTTCCCTCATATACGATGTTCCAAGCGCCGCCGGCGCGCCCACCCTTTTAGAGAGCGCCTCCCACCATGTCATCACCACGAGCACGATTATCGTGCCTGCATATGGAAGCATATTGAGAAAGCTGGCAGGAATGCTAGTGCCCGATGCCTGCAGACGAAACTGCACGGCGTTGATCCCTCCGAAGAGCAGCGCGCCCCACACAGCGCGGGCAGGATTCCACATCGAAAAAATCACGAGCGCGATGACGATCCATCCTCGCCCTCCGGTGATGTTCTCGGACCAGCCCGGCGTATACGAGAGGGAGAGGTGTGCGCCTCCCAGAGCGATCAGCATGCCTCCAATAATCGTATAGAAATAGCGCGTCTTTATCACATCGATCCCCATCGCGTCCGCGGTCTGCGGATCCTCCCCCACGGAGCGGAGCCAGAGCCCCGGCCGCGTCTTGTAGAGGAAGAACCAGGCGATGGGAATCAGCAGGTACACGGCGTAGGTCATGATGTCCTGGTTCAGGAACGCCCCGAGAATCGGGATTTTTTCGGCCCAATCCGGCGCGAGTGGCGCGATGCGTTCGGCGCGGAGTCCGACGAGCCTGAAATTGTTCGACGCGGGCCCCAACCTCTGGCCCAGGAATGAAGAGAACCCCGTGCCGAAGAGCGTGATGGAGAGTCCCGACACCACCTGATTCGCCCTCATCGTCGTGGTGAGAAAGGCGTGCAGGAGCGCGAGGAGTCCCCCGATGCCGATGGCTACCAGAAAACCGAGCGCAATGCTGTGGGTGTAAAAAACAGTGGCGAACGCGGAGAGAGCTCCCATGAGCATGATACCCTCGACGCCCAGATTGAGGATGCCGCTGCGCTCGGTGAGAATTTCCCCAATCGTCGCGATCGTGAGGCTCGTCCCCGCGCGAATCGTAATCGTCAAAACCGAAGTGAGAAAATCCATACATTACTCCTCGACTGGATCGGGGCAGGACGCCTTCGACTCGGGCCGGACCACAGAAAGTCTGTACTCGGTGAAGAGAGAACCTGCGAGCATCGGGAAGAGAATGAGCCCCTGCATCACGACCCCCATCGCCGCGGGAAGCCCCATCACCATCTGCACCTGGTCCCCTCCGACCGCGAGCGCGGCGAGCGCGATCGCCACAAAAGGCACAGCCAAAGGATTGAGTTGGCTCATCCACGCCACGATGATCGCGGTATACCCATAGCCGATCGAAAGCCCCTGCTGGAGCCGGTGGGAGATGCCGGTCACCTCGAAGGCGCCTGCGAGCCCGCACAGCGCGCCGGAGAGCATCACCGCGAGCACGATGTTCCGTTCGACCGCGATGCCCTGATAGCGCGCGGCCCTCTGGCTGGCCCCTATGACCTGAAGCTCGAAGCCCCACCGTGTACGCTTCAGCACAATCCAAAGAATTATTGCGAGCGCGACCGCGATCCATATGCCGATGTGCGCGCGCCCCATAATGCGCGGGAGCCATGCGTCCGCCGAGAACATGCGGGACCCGGGGAAACCATATCCTTTTGGATCGCGCCAGGGCCCGTAGTAGAGAAATTCGGAATACAGGATCGCGATGTAGTTCATCATCAGGGTGACGAGCGTCTCGTCCACCTTGAGCGAGGTCTTGAGGAGCGCAGGTACGCCCGCCCACAGGGCGCCCGCCAGAAGTCCCCCGAGGAGGGCCCCGACGAGCAGGGAACGACCCGGAAGAAAACGCTCCATGAAGAGGGCGACCCCCGCCGCGGCCACGCCACCCATGGTGAGCTGTCCCTCGGCACCGATATTCCAGAACTTCAGCTTGAAGGCGATCGCGACACCGAGCCCCGTCATCATGAGCGGTATGGCCTTTACCAGCGTCTCGGCGAACCCGTGCGAAGAGCCGAAGGCCCCTACGGCCATGGCTGCGAAGGTCTTGAAGGGGTTTGCGCCGAAAATCTCGAGCAACAATGCGGTCAACACGAGAGAGACCAGAAAAGACACAAATGGCACAAGGATGAGGGCGGGGACAGAGCTTGCTTTTCGTTTTTCAAACAGGAGTTTCATGCGCCGGCCTCCCTGTCCATACCCGCCATGAGCATGCCTATGTGGTCAATGTTCACCGTGTTCGTATCAAAGACACCCATCATTTTCCCTTCAAAGAGCACGGCGACTCTGTCCGAAATCTGCAGAAGCTCATCCAAGTCCTCGGAGAAGAAGAGCACCCCAAGTCCCGCGTCCCGCTGGCTGACAAGCTGACGGCGGACCGTCTCCGTGGCGCCGACATCGAGGCCCCGCGACGGATAGACCGCGATCATCAATGTCCGCGCGGCCCCGATTTCCCGGGCCAGAATCGTTTTCTGGATATTGCCTCCGGACAGGAATTTGACCTGTGTTTTGGGAGAAGGGGTCGAAATCCTGAATTTTTCGATAAGTGTGCGCGCAAAGTCAAGTATCTTATTTTGCAAAAGGAAAATACCTGCGGCGAGCGGTCGCGAGCGATATTGCTTCATAGCCAGGTTTGAAGCGACGCTCAAATCTCCGGCGGCGCCCACCGAGACCCTGTCCTGGGGAATATGGGCCACCCCGCGCCGGATGATTTCAAGCGGGGATTTGTTGGTCATATCCTTGCCATCGATCTGCAGTTTCCCTTTTGAGGATCGTCTCAAGCCAGTGACGACCTCGGCGAGCTCCCTCTGCCCGTTGCCCGCCACGCCCGCGATGCCCAAAATTTCGCCAGCGTGGAGCCGAAAGGATATATCCTTGAGCGCGGGCAGGCCTCTGTCCCCAAGCGCCTCGATGTGAGAGAGTTCGAGCGCGACCTTGCCTGGGGCCATCGGTTTTTTTTCTATTTGAAACAAGACTTCGCGTCCGACCATCATCCGGGCAAGCTCTTTCGGTGTCGTTTCGGCAGTGCTCGTTTCGTCGACGACTTTTCCCTTTCGCAAGACCATCACGTGATCCGAAAATTCCATCACTTCTTCCATTTTGTGAGTGATGAATATCGCGGATTTTCCTTCCTGCTTCATCACATGAACTACGCGGTTGAGCTCATGTGATTCCTGGGGAGTCAACACGGCCGTGGGCTCGTCCAGAATCAGGATCTCGGCATTCCTGTAGAGCAACTTTAAAATTTCGACTCGCTGCTGTTCGCCCACGGAGAGCTGCCAGATGCTCGCGCTCGGATCGACGTCGAGGTGGTACTGGCTGGCTAGGTCGACGAGCCGACTCCGCACCCGCTTCAAATCGGGCACGAAAGGCTCGTCGCGCAGACCGAGGATAATATTTTCGAGCACATTCATCGAATCGACGAGCTTAAAGTTCTGATGCACCATGCCTATGCCATATTTCTGGGCATCGCGAGGGGAATGGATTTCGGCATATTTGCCGTCTATATAGATTTCACCCCTGTCCGGCCGATACAGACCGCAGAGTACATTCATCAATGTGCTCTTTCCCGCTCCGTTTTCCCCAAGAAGAGCTAAAACATCTCCCTTGCGGAGTTTCAGATCGACACAATCATTTGCCACAACTCCGGGAAATGATTTGGAGATGTTTCGCATTTCCACTTTTGGGACGACAGTATCGTTCATTGGCAATTCCTATGGTTATTTTACTAAAAAACGGGCATGGCAACTTCAGGCATAGTAAAATCGAAGCGGCCTTATTGTATCTGGGGTCGGATCCACCTCCATAGATACAAAAACGCCGGTACGCGGACCGGAGGAACGCGTACCGGCAACAGGATGACTCATTGCACTTTGCCGACAACCCCTTCGACAAACCAATCCATAGAGAGCTGTTTATCGTCGGGAATTACTTCGCCGGCTTTATAAACAACCTTGCCGCTTTGATCCTTTATCGGACCGGTAAAAATACTCCAGCCGCTCATGATCTTCTTCTGAGTATCTTCGACTTCTTTTTTAACACTCGCAGGCACACGGGGGCTCAGCTCAGAAAGTTTCGCGATATTGTCCTTAAGCCCGCCCCAGAACTCATGCGTTTTCCAAGTGCCATTCAACACATTCTGAATAGTGGCAATGTAATAGGTTTCCCAGTTCCAGACGGCGCTGGCGAGGACCGTATCACCCACGAACTTGCCCATATCGGAATCATATCCGACAGAGAGCTTGCCACGCTCCTGTGCGGCTTTTTGTGGTTCCGTCGTATCCTGATGCTGCGCAATGATGTCGCAGCCCGCGTCGAGCAGAGCGACCGCGGCTTCCCGTTCTTTCACAGGGTCGTACCATGTATTTGTCCACACAACCTGCACCTTCGCGTTCGGGTTCACCGAGCGGACCCCGAGCGTAAAGCCATTGATGCCTCTTACGACCTCAGGAATGCCAAAGGCAGCGACGTATCCGATTTTGTTCGACTTCGTCGTGCGGCCGGCGATAATTCCTGTGAGATAGCGGGCTTCCTCAATGCGGCCAAAGTAGGTCGCCATATTTGGGGCGGTTTTGTAGCCCGAACAATGTTCAAAGATGATCTTGGGGAATTCCTGGGCAACCGCATACGTTGGGTCCATGTATCCGAAACTGGTAGTAAAAATTACATCAAAACCCTGAATCGCATACTGACGAATTATGCGCTCGGCATCAGGACCTTCCGGCACATTCTCGACATATTTTGTGTCGATTTTATCGCCGAAATATTTCTGCAGGGCAAGTCGGCCCCTTTCATGCTCATAGGTCCATCCAAGATCGCCTGGCGGACCAATATAGACGAATGCTACCTTTAAAGGTTTTTTTGCCTGTGCAGTGGCAGGCAACACAAGCGAGACCAGCATGAGCATCGTGACAAGACCCAAAATAATCTTTCTCATTGAGGGCTCCTTCATTTCTTATAGAATCCAGACGGATCAAATCCGACAGCACTCCCGCGCTGTAAAAAGTGTAGCCTCCAAATTACCTGTTGTCAAATAATAAATTGCGGCCGACTTAAATTCGCGGGTGGATTAGAAACGATGAATACATGCAGAATAGAGGGACAGAGCTTCATTCATCAGCGCGTTGTCACAAACGCATCCTGACTCGCGCCACGCACGGCCTTTACAGTGAGAAGCCATTTCTTGGCCTCGTCCGATGAGGCATAGGGACCAACTTTTACCTGATAATAATTGCGGCCACCGATTTCCTTCATCGCGATAATTGCAGTCATTCCACGAGAGACGAATTCATTGCGGAGCTTGTCCGCCGTACCTTTTTCCGAAAAACTTCCTACTTGGATCCAATATTCGGAAGCTGAAGAAGAAGCTTTGGGAGGAGAAGGAGGATTTGATGGCTTGGGGGCTGTGCTTGAAGGCGTGGTCGTGGTTGAACCGGCAGGTTTGGTCGTGGTGGTTTTTGCAGGCGCAGATGAAGGAGAAGGAACCGGGACAGGGGTTGATGGTTTTTCTGTCGTCGCTTGATTCGCCGACGGAGCGGGGACAACAACGACTGAGCTCGTAGGCTTTGATGTATTTGCGCTATCAGCCTGGGCATTGTTAGGAGCTTGAGAGTTTTCCTCTGATGATTGCACGACAATGCTTGGGAACGCAGAAAAGTCATTTGGGGACAGAGGCTTGGCAGGAGACCGCCCTGTCAGATCGAAGGGTTTCGATTGCGAGGCTTCATTAGGCGGAAACAGAATAAAAGCAGTCAAAAAAACTACAAGCGCAAATCCACTTACCGCTACCGCAATCCAGACAATCTTCTTTGAACGATCTGACATCTGTGAACCTCTACCTTAATGTTATCGGCAGAAGTCTTCATTCAGTAAAGGATGGATTATTTTCCGCCACTGGCCGCAATTTTGTTCAATAGCGCCTCAGTACTGATTTTTAATTCAGCACTGGACCCGGAGTTCCACAGCATATATATTGGCACGCCTTCCTTTGGCCTCATGTCCCATAGATATTTCTGGCTTTTTATTCTCTCAAGGGCGGCGTTTATCGAAAGATGGTCTCTCCGCTGCGCCCGCAGAATTCTCTGATACAGGGGGGCCCGTACTTCGATCACCGCGTTACAGAGATGTATCTGTGGAAAGCGATACAGCAAAGCGGCGTTGATGCAAAATTTCTCTACAGTATTATGTTTGGCCTTCTCTATTTCTTCGTTGAGCAATGAGAGTATGGCGGGGTGCACCGTGGCTTCCAATGCGTCGAGCCGATTTTTGTCCGAGAAGACTATTGTGCCGAGCCTCTTCCGGTCGATTGTCCCATCCTCTTTCTTTATGGATTCACCAAAGATTTTTATCAGCTGATCCGAGACCTGCAGGAGCGCGGCGTGTCCGAGCTTGTCGACATCGACGACTTCCCAGCCATATTTTTCGAGAATCCTTGCGACTTCATTTTTTCCCGCGCAATATCCGCCGGTAAGACCAATAATCTGCATCGACCCATCTCCTCAGAGATGCATGTCGCCCCATGAGGTGGCCGATTCCACGCTGACCCGCAGGGGCACATCGAGCCGTACCGCATGTTCCATTTCATCTTTTATAAGGTCCATCGCCTTGGAAACAGAGGCCTGTGGCGCTTCGAATATAAGCTCGTCATGAACCTGCAGGAGCATTTTCACTTCCGGCATTTTCTCCCGGAGCGATCGATGCACTTTTATCATCGCGATTTTGACGATGTCCGCCGCGGTGCCCTGAATGGGCGTGTTGACGGCCACCCTCTGTGCTGCCTGCTGTTCAGTCTTATTTCTGGAATCGATCCCGAGGATCCTTCGCCTCCGGCCGAAGAGTGTCGACGATATTCCGCTCTCCTGGGCATGCCCGACCGTCTTTTTTATGAATTCGGCGACGCCTGCGTAGGTGGAGAAGTACGAGTCGATGAATTCTCTCGCGAGAGTGTTCGGAATTCCCAAATCCCGCGCCAGTCTGAAGGCGCTCATCCCATAGATCACGCCGAAATTTATGGTCTTGGCGATTCTCCGGCGGTCCGCGTCGACCTGATCCTCAGATATCCCGAAGATCAGGGAGGCCGTCCGCTTATGTATGTCCACACCTTCTCTGAAGGCCTTCATCAGGTTTGAGTCTTTGGAAAGGTGGGCCATGACCACAAGCTCGATCTGTGAATAATCCGCCGAGATGAGAGAATGGCCTGGCTCCGCGACAAACGCCGCCCGAATCTTTCGCCCTTCTTCTTCACGGATAGGGATGTTCTGCAAATTGGGGTCCCTGCTTGAGAGCCTTCCCGTCGCGGCTCCAGTTTGGACGAAGGTGGTGTGTACTCGACCTCTTGCCTCTGCGAGATCAGCGAGAGGTTCGATATAGGTGTTTTTGAGTTTCGTCAAAAGCCGATGTCTCAAAATGAGTTGAGGCACAGGATCAAGAGAAGCGAGCTCTTCGAGTACCGACGTGTCTGTTGAAAAACCGGTCTTTGTCCGCTTTTGCACAGGAAGTTTTCGTTCAGAGAAGAGCACTTCGGCGAGCTGCTTCGGAGAGGCCAGGTTGAAATCGTGTCCGACGAGTTGATACACCTTGGCCTCGATGCTGGCCAGTTCTCCTTCGAGCTCTCTCCCGTATGATCTCAAGCGACCGGCATCGACGCGAATTCCACTGCGTTCCATTTCGGCGAGTATCGGCAAGAGGGGCATCTCTATATCGAAGAATACATTGTGAAGGCCTGCTGATTCGATCTCCTTTGACAATGCCAGATAGAGCTGAAAGGAGAAATCCGCATCCTCCGCGGCGTATTGGGTCGCCCGTTCAAGGGGCACGTCCGCGAAAGTCTGACCCTTTGGCACGACTTCTTCGTACTCGATGCCGTGGAGATCCAGAAACCGGGCCGCGACCGATGAGAGCGAAAAAGAAGGCGCCTCCGCATCCAAGACCCATGCGGCGATCATCGTGTCGAAGCAGGGAACTGAGACATCCATCCCCGCCGCCGCGAGCACATTGATATCAAATTTAAGATTATGTCCCACAAGCAGCATGTGCTCCGCGTGAAGAAGCCTCGACAGAGAGGAAAGCGCCTGACCCTTGGGAATGCACTCCGCGTCCGGGCTTATCAATGGTACATACCATGATGATTTTGGCTCAAATGAAATAGAGAAGCCGACGATGCCGGCATGATGGACATCCAAGGAATCTGTTTCCGTATCGAAGGCACAGACTCCTTTTAAAATTGCGGCATCGATTATTTCGTCGAGCTTTTTCCCATCGAGAATGGATTCATACATTGCCGATTTTTTTTCTGTCTGAGCGATTTCAGGTTCACTCGCGGAGTCTGATGCTGGCTTTTCTAAAGTAGAGCTTTTTTGATCATCCATCACTGGAGAGGCGGAGGTTTGAAAAGTCTTTTGTTTTCGAAGTGCTTCAGGCACTAAGCTTTTAATATCTTCATTCAAGAAGAGTGGAGCTGCCGCCGCAAGGTTGAGCGAGAGTCGCAGTGAAGAGATATTGCCTGGACAATTAGGAACATCGTAGCACAGGGAGACAAGCTTTTTCGAAATGGAGGCACTTTCTCGTCCCTCTTCGAGTTTTTTGCGGAGGGAGTCCGGCTCAATATTCTGCAGATTTCCATAAACCGCGTCGAGCGATCCAAATTGAGAGATCAGTTTTTGAGCTGTTTTATCTCCAATGCCTTTGACGCCCGGGATATTGTCCGAAGCGTCCCCTGTGAGCGCCAGGTAATCACCGATTTGCTCAGGTCTTACACCCCATTCGCCCATTACGCCCGCAGCGTCTGTTTCGCGAAAAGAAAAATTTTCAGAGGGACGGAGAGCCATCGTTTTGTTCCCAACGAGCTGGAGAAGGTCTTTATCACCAGAGACAATAAAACATGGCCGTTCTTCTTTTGCGCATTGACGTGCGAGTGTCGCGATGATGTCATCAGCTTCATACCCCTCGCATCGTAAGGTTGGAACGCCCAACGCCTGGAGAATCGATTCGATCTTCGGGATCTGGGCGGTCAAGTCCTCTGGAGTCTTCTGGCGTGTGGCCTTGTAGGCGACGAACTGGTCGTGCCTGAACGTGGGACCGACGGAGTCGAGCGCGGCGGCGAACAGTGTCGGGTTTTTCTGCTGGACAAGAGAAAAAAGAAATCTAAAAAAACCGAATACCGCGGAGACGTTTTCGCCGCGAGAATTGCGAAGAGGCTTGCGGATGAAGGCAAAATAAGAACGATAAATGAATGCGTATACATCAAGAATATACAATGGTTCTTTATTTTCCATTTGGATGCTCCATCCGGGACTCTTCCCAGGTTTCGATAAGTTGATACGCGGTGTTGATTTTCGCGCTTACCACTGTGGCCTTCTGCATGTTTTCAGGAGAATCTGTATGCCGATCGGGATGGTGCTTTTTCAGAAGTTCCTTATAGCGTATTTTTACTCTTGAAAAAGATGTATATGGCTCAAGGCCCAGAAACCGGTATGCGTCCTCGACAGCGCGGCGCTCGATGTCCTCATCATAGTTCTGAGTGCCATATGAATGACGATGCGACGAAGCCCGCCGTTGGGACCCGGCCTTGCGCTCGGACTCGGTTTTTGAAGGATCCAGATAAGATTCTAGCTCATCCCACGCATCGGCCATATCCTGATCTTCAAAGGCTCTTGCATCCTGATAATTGGTATGTCCCAAACCTTCGCCGAATACCGATGACATCCAAGCCCGAACCAACATCTCAAGCCTGTCGAATATCTGATCCACCATATACCTCGCTCATGTCGCTTTCAAATGATACTATACCATGTTCGTGAGAGATGGTGGAGGGTGTCTCGATGTTGCAAATAGATAAGAGAATAAAGCCTTATTGCGTTGTAGTTGGGGGAATCAATATCGATATCCAGGCATTCTGCCATTCTGAATATATTGAGCGGGACTCAAACCCTGGCTATATAAAAAGAAGTTTAGGAGGAGTGGGCCGAAATATCGCCGAGAACCTGGTCCGTCTCGGCCTACAGACTGAAATGATTACTATATTGGGTGATTCTCCAGGCTGGAAGAAACTCATCTCTCATACCGAGCATGCAGGAATAGGCCTGGGCCATAGTCCCTGTCTTCCCACGGTGCCTTTGCCCACATATCTTTGTATTCTTGAGAGGGACGGAGGTCTGGTTGGAGCAGTCGCTGATATGCGCGCCATCGAACAAATGCAGATTGATCATCTGGAAAAGCAGAAGCCGCTATTAGATGAAGCAGCGGCCATCATCGTCGACGGCAACATACCTCAGACTTGCATTGAATGGCTTGCCGAAAGATATAACGCTAATGGGGACAGAGCTTCATTCAATGTCAATACTGCACATAAAAATCGCGACGCTACAAAACCATTACTTGTAGCTGACACTGTTTCTTCTTCAAAGGCTAAGAGATTCAAATCATGTTTTGGCAAATTCGACATCGCAAAACCCAATATTGCTGAAGCAGCAGTTATTGCTGGGGTTGAAACAAAAGATTCACTTCAGAATATAATTTCAGCCATGCGTAAGGCATCTAATCTTCCCGGAGAGCTGTATGTTTCTATGGGAGAGAAGGGCATGGAAGTTATTGAGCACAATTCCATGACAAATATATCGTTACCTTTTCCGAAGCTCCGTCCGCACTCGATAAACCATTCAGGAGCCGGAGACGCAGCATGTGCCGCGCTGGTGTGGATTTCAATTTACGAAAGGATAATCGCCCGAGAGTTGAAGAGGAAGCCTGGAAACCTCTGTCCCCAAGACAAAGCCAAGATGGCTCTTGCATCTGCACTCTATGCGGCTTCTTCAAAATACTCTGTAAATCCAAAGTTGAATGATTACCGCCTGTGCGAAACGGCAGCAAACTGTTATCCTGAGCTCTCCGAGATTATCGATGATATTCGGCATGGAGGTGAAATGTGAATCATTATCTTGATATTTCAGAGGAAGTCGCTGATGCCTTGCGCATCAATATGCCTATAGTAGCTCTTGAATCTACAATAATAACACATGGGATGCCATGGCCTCAGAATCTCGAAACCGCTTTGGAAGTTGAAAACGCGGTTCGGGAGGAAGGGTCTGTCCCCGCGACTATTGCAATTATTGACGGTCGGCTAAAAGTAGGCCTTTCTCATGATGAGTTGATGCGCCTTGCTGATGGCTCTCTCCATCCTGTCAAGGCTTCACGGAGAGATATCCCGATTCTTATTGCTCGGCATGGGAATGGTGCTACGACAGTCTCAGGGACAATGCTCATTGCTGAAAGAGCGGGGATCCGCTTATTCGCGACAGGAGGGATAGGGGGTGTACATCGTGGAGCTGAGAAAACATGGGATGTTTCAGCAGATTTGGAAGAACTTGCGCATTCAAGTGTCGCGGTCGTCTGTGCGGGAGCCAAGGCCATCCTCGATCTGCCAAAAACGATGGAATATCTTGAAACAAAAGGCGTGCCAGTTATTGGCTTTGGGACATCAGAGCTTCCTGCGTTTTATACACGTCAGTCGGGGATCGATCTTTCTCAGCATGCTGATACTCCTGGGGAGATTGCACAGCTAATTTATGTCAAATGGGCCTTAGGCTTGAGTGGAGGCGTTGTCATCGCCAACCCTATACCTGTCCAATATGCAATGAACAAATCGATTATCGACGCAGCAATAGGGAAAGCCATAGAAGAATCTGAAATGAAAGGCTTAAAAGGCGCAGAACTTACCCCATATTTATTAGCGCGGGTTGCAGAGGTCACTGGAGGCGATTCACTGGAAGCTAATATTGCACTTGTGAAAAATAATGCGTATGTGGCGGCGTTGATCGCCAAAGAATATGAGCGGATAGGGCTTGAGGCGGAAGCATAATCAACAGGCATCCGTCCCCCTGGGGAGTGCGGAATTAATCGCTTTTTCTGCCAATCTATAGCAGTATTGATGTTTCCATATATTCATAGATTGTGCTTGATTGGGGCTTATGATAATATAAGTCAACAAGGCGAAGAGAAGCGAGCCTCTTATTTAGATGGAGAAAGAATATGAGAATCATTCGCTGTGAATATGAAGGCAAGTTATTTTACGGACGAATAGATGGTGATAACGTTATGTTGTCGTATGATGTTCCAAAAATCCGAATGAGCCATGGGGGAAAGGAAGTCTACTGGGAAAGTGAGGAAAAATCAGTTCCATTTTCGAAAGTCCGACTTGAAGCTCCCTGCGCCCCAAAGAAAGCGGTCTGTGTCGGTTTAAATTATAGAGACCATGCCGACGAATTTGGACAGACAATCCCCTCTGCACCTGTTCTGTTTATTAAGCCATCGACAAGTCTTTTAGGCCCCGGCAAAACGATACAATATCCATCCATGTCAAAAAGAGTGGATTATGAAGCAGAACTTGTGGTGATTATAGGAAGATTAGCAAAAAATGTTACTGCACATGATGCCTTTGATTATGTGCTCGGGTATACTTGCGGCAATGATGTGACAGCGAGAGATTTGCAGCCCCAAAATGGTCAATGGACAATCGCAAAATCTTTCGATACCTTCATGCCCTTAGGCCCCTGGATCGAGACCGACATTGATCCTTCCAGCCTTCAAATTAAAGCCTTGCTGAATGGTGAAGTCCGTCAATCCTCTTCGACTACGAACCTGATTTTTAATGTTGCTGATTTAATTGCCTATATATCTCAAATTATGACGCTCGAGCCGGGAGACGTAATCATGACCGGCACACCTTCGGGTGTTGGGCCAATGAAGAAGGGGGATCGTATCGTTGTTGAGATAGAAGGCATAGGACATCTTGAGAATATCATTGGATAGAAAAGCTTAGCTATATATGACCTTATCGCGGATAGTTTCGATTTTTCTTCTATTGGTTGTAGGCTACATCGCCCGAAAGAGAAAAGTATTAGATGCTGATAGCATCAGGTCTATTTCTGATTTTGTGCTCTCCATTGCATTGCCTTTTACTATAATTTCAAGTTTTGATCGGAGCATTCCTCTTACTGCAGCGAAAGATCTGTTGAAAGTTGCATTATATGCTATAGGCATACATCTTATTGCAATATTGGTCGCAAAGATATCTTTTTCGCATGTAGCCGATAGTAAACGTAAAATCCTCACATATATTACAGTTTTTTCAAATTGCGGATTTATGGGTTTCCCTGTTGCTGAAAGCGTATTTGGTCGCATCGGCCTTATGTATGCATCAGTCTATGTAATGATATTCAACATATTTGTATGGACGTACGGAGTTGCCTTGCTATCTGGGGACGGGGGCGGCAAAAAAGGTTTATTTCGAGTAAAAGATATAATATTTAATCCTGGCAATGTCGCTGTCATTCTGGGATGTGTTATTTGGCTTTTGCCTTTTTCCTTGCCTGAAACGATAAATTATGCAATTCTGCTTATTGGCAACTGTACTACACCCCTTTCAATGATTGTAGTTGGAGCAACGCTGGCTGGTCTTAGCATAAAAGGTTTGTTTTCAAGGACAGAGGTATGGATTGGTTCTTTAATGCGGCTTTTAATCATGCCGATGATTATTTTTTTTATAATGAGAATTTTTAAAGAAAATGATGCTTCTGCAAGGGTCGCTAATTTTTTAGTAGCAATGCCAGCCGCCGCTCAAACCGTAATTTTTGCAGAGCGATATGATGCCGATGTATCACTGGCATCGGGCATAGTATTTATTTCAACCGTATTTTCTGCAATAACAATACCTCTTGCCGCAAAGATTATTTCAGCATAATAAATTATTTCTATTTCTTATGAAGCGGCAAAAGCGACTATCGTTTGATTGCATTTGCCATTAGCAATGATTGACACAATTAAGGCTTATAATCTCAGGATTCCCAAATAAAAAAGCCATTCAAAATTGAATGGCTTTGTGAATATTTTCTCTCCCCCGCGGTGGTTCGAACACCGGACCCAGTGGTTAACAGCCACTTGCTCTGCCAGCTGAGCTACAGGGGAATATGATCTTACAACGAGGAGTAAAATAGCTAAATAAGGATTTTTTGTCAATATGGAATTACTTTGAGGACTCTTCATTTTTATACTTGACGACCATGTATGGAGTGAGTAAAAATGGTAAAAAACAAAAGATAGTCCGAATGTCTACTCAATGATCGATGTCTCTCGTTCTTTTTATTGATAAGGACTTTTTTAAAATGAAGGGGCTTAAAAGATGCGAAGAGCTAAGATTGCGATAACGGTATGTGAACCGGTATTATATACAGAGTTTTATCCGATTTTTGAAGAAGCTCCTTTTTTAATTATTGTGGATGAATACAACCGAATCCAGAAATATTCTGCTGAAATTACTGCAAAAGGAATCACCCGAGGAAGAACAGAGTGGATAATCAGTAGAGGCGCAAAGATTCTCGTAACGGGATCGATAGATAATGATTCTTACCAGAAACTGAAACAAGCTGGAATACCTGTTAAATGGGAAACTTTTGGAGATGTAAAAAGCTTAGTCGAAAGAGCAAGAAGGTTTGCTGGCTATTTAATTGAGATGCTAGGGAAAGAACGAGTCGTGAGGACAAGATTTGACAGGCGCCTGAGGCCTAAGAATATCGCTGCTCCTTATGTTATTCCATATATGGGCGATGACCCTGAGTTTTTGAAAGACTTGGAGCGAAAGGAAAAAAGAGAAGGTAAAAAGCGATTATTAAGACCAAAAAATGATGAAGAAGCCAATGAAGACGATTATGACACTGAAGGGGACTCCTTTAGTGGTGAAGACGACGACGATTAGCTATATCAAGTTCATTTTTTGTGCTTTTTCAAGGCAGCTTCCAACAAGCCACCTCCATGAGCGGAGGGGGAATTTATGATATTGGCCTTTTGGGCATGCAGTACCTCCAGTTGTATCACTTCACGATCGGCCAGTCTTATGCCCTGGGCCTGTCTTTTTCGGACAGGGTACTCTTTAGCATGAAAAATTTGTTTGGTTTTTTTGCTTCTTGGTTTAGGTTTGTATTCCAATTGAAATTCATAGGCCGTGTCGATTGAAAATCCTAAAATCTCTGCTTTCTCCGGTACTAAACTATAATCTTTCCCTGTAAGCCAACTGTCGATGGTAGTCCTTTTGATATAGACGCCTTTTTGATTTGCAAGCGAATATACCAGTGTGATGATGGCGCTGGATAAGGCTTCCTTTTCCGCGACGGTGATCCACAGCGCATTTTGGCCCGCGAAAAATTTGTCAGGAAGAGGTATCACCGTGTAGATGCCATTTTTTCTCAGAATCAAAATTTTATCAAATTTGGAGGCCTCCAAAATTTTTTCACCAGAAACCTCCGTCCCTAAATAGCCCCCCTCTGAATCATATCTGAGGGCAAAATCATGACGGGCGACGGTTTTAACCTCGATTTTCTTGAATGATTTAATCCGTGTCCGGCGGGACGAGGCGCTTTCGATCGTTTTGATATATGTTTTCAGGATTTCAATCGCATATTGGACAAGATGATTGAGGTGCTCCTTGTTCTGCGCAAGCTGTTGCTGGATTCGTTCCATGTCTTTTTTGGCTTTCTCTATATCATAAAGAGAAATTCTTCGAATGGGTATCTTGAGCAAGCGCTCTACATCCTCTGTCCCTATCTTCCGGCTCAATTCCTTTGCAAAGGGCTTAAATCCGTCGAGGACCGCTTTAATAACCGCATCGCTGGTTCTCTTTGTTTCTATTTCCTTGTAAATCCTTTCTTCGATGAAAATGCGCTCCAGGGTTCTCGCAAACAGCTCTGCCTGAAGCTCGTCGCGCTCCAGCTCGAGCTCTTGTCGAAGCAGATTGAGCAACTTGCCAGCATGATACCTTATGATATCTGAAACAGTGCTTATGGTCGGCTTGTCATCTTTTATGACCAGACAATTGCATGAGATTGATCGCTCGCACTCGGTGAATGCGTACAGCGAATCCACGACCTCCTTCGCATATACGCCTCTGGCCAGCTTGAGTTCTATTTCTACCTTGTCCGTGGTGAAGTCCGAGATCGAAGCGATTTTCAAGTGCCCCGCACGGACTCCCTCTTCTATACTGCCTATGAGGCTTTCTGTCGTTGAGCCATAGGGGACCTCTTTGATTACGATCTTTTTGGGATCGGAGGTGTCCAGCAGGGCGCGAACCCGGACTTTTCCATTTCCATCGGCATAATCGGAAGCATCTATGAAGCCGCCGGTCGGGAAATCCGGTGTAAGCGCAAAAGATTTGCCTTCAAGACAAGCGACCTCAGCCTGAATTACCTCGACAGAATTATGAGGCAGGATTTTTGTACTCATGCCTACCGCGATGCCCTCGGTTCCCAGCATAAGGACGACCGGAATTTTTGCGGGGAATACGAGTGGTTCCCTGTTCCGTCCATCATAACTGTCGATATATTGCGTGATCTTCGGGTGAAAGAAGACCTCTTTGGCAAAAGTTGTGCATCTGCATTCTATATAGCGCGGCGCGGAGGCTTCGTCTCCCGTTACGGGATTCCCGAAATTGCCCTGTGTCTCGATGAATAGTCCTTTATTCGCGAGGCCGACAAGCGCCGAACCTATGGATGCGTCCCCGTGAGGATGATATTTCATGCAGTGACCGACGACATTGGCGACCTTATGGAATTTCCCATCATCCATTTCGAAGAGGGTGTGCAGGATTCGGCGCTGGACAGGCTTAAGTCCGTCGTCGAGTTCGGGAATGGCCCTGTCCATAATTACATATGAGGCATAATATAGAAAATTGTCGTTTAGTAGCTTTTTGATGTAGGCCACAGTATCCTCCGTCCGGTCATACGCTTGCTAATGTGTTCGGAAGTGCCTCATAACTCAGTGACAAGATTATCCATAATGAATTGTCGCCTCTCCGGGCTGTTCTTCCCCATGTAAAAACAGAGCAGTTCGGGGACGGAGGATAATGTCTGAATGTCCACTTTGACAAGCCTGATGTCTTTCCCGATGAATTGGCCAAATTCAGCGGGACTTATTTCGCCAAGGCCTTTAAAACGGGTGACCTCCGTCCCCTGTCCTAATCGTTGTATCGCTTCGTCCCGTTCGCGGACCGAATAGCAGTACAGCGTTTCTTTTTTCGTTCTCACCCTGAAAAGAGGCGTTTCCAAAAGGTATACACGGCTCTGGACCACCAATTCCTCGAAATATGTCAGAAAGAACGTAATGAGGAGGTTTCGTATGTGAAAACCATCGTAATCCGCATCGGTCGCGATGACGATGCGGGCGAATCTCAGGTTCTCGACGTTGTTCTCAATGCCAAGCGCCATCATCAGGTTATAGAGTTCCTCGTTTTTGTAGATGGCCGAGCGCGGACGGTCAAACATGTTTTCAGGCTTTCCCCGTAAGCTGAAAATCGCCTGTGTGTGGACGTCGCGGGCGCTCACCATGCTGCCGGCGGCTGATAAGCCTTCGGTAATAAAGATTGTCGATCGATCTCCCAAATCTCCATCCCCCAAGTGTGCTTTACAATCCCTCAGATTTGGTATTTTGAGCTCGATTCTCTTCGCCGCTTCTTTCGCTTCCTTTCGGACTATGTTGAGCTCGGTACGCAGTTTCTCGTTTGTAAGAATTTTTTCTTGCAGAGTCTTCGCCGCCTGGGGATTGCGGCGGAGTATCTCGTCGACCCCTTTTTTGACCTCCTGAAGAATCCATGGTCTGATATCGCTGTTCCCAAGCTTGTTCTTCGTCTGGCTCTCAAAAACCGGATTTTTGATTCTTATCGCGATGCCGGCGGCAAGCCCCTCTCGCACATCCTCTCCGCGGTACGAGGCCTGAAAGAATTCATTGATCGCCTTCAGAAATCCTTCGCGAAAAGCTGAAAGGTGGCTGCCCCCGTCTGATGTATACTGGCCATTTACAAAAGAGAAATGCTCTTCTCCATATTCCTTGGTATGGGTAAAAGCAAATTCAATGCGGTCCCCCCGGTACCAGCCGATATCATAGAGCGCACTGCCGCCGAGTTCAGTCGATAATAAGTCATGAAGTCCTTTTTCAGCATGGAAGTCCTTGCCATTGAGTGTCAAGGTCAAGCCAGGGTTCAGACAGGCATAATTCCACAATCGTTTTTCTATGAACTCGGGTATGAAAGAGTATTCTCCGAAGATTTCCTCGTCGGGGATAAATTCGACCAGCGTGCCGGTTTTCTCATGATTGTTACCCTCCCGCGAATCGGTGAGAATACCCCGGGAGAACTTTGCCTCGAAAACCTTTCCTTCTCTATATGAGGCGACCCTGAAGTCCTTGGATAAGGCATTCACTGCTTTTGTGCCGACACCATTCAGACCAACTGAAAACTGAAAAACTTCATCGTCATATTTTGCGCCTGTGTTGATGACTGAAACGCACTCTATGACTTTCCCGAGAGGAATTCCTCGGCCATAGTCGCGCACTCTGACTTTTTTGCCGTCGATGGTGATAGCTATTTGATTTCCCGCGCCCATTATGAATTCATCGACTGAATTATCGATGACTTCCTTTAAAAGGACGTAAATACCATCGTCGGGGCTTGAACCATCACCAAGCCTTCCAATGTACATACCTGTTCTGAGCCTGATGTGCTCCAGCGAGGAAAGTGTCTTTATTTTTGATTCATCATAAATAGATTTTGTTCCCACGCGTTATATTCTAGCACGGCACGGAGAATGGGGTACAGAGGATGATAATCTCTGTACCTCTGTCGTGCCTCGATTACAGGGAACCTCACCATATTTTATCAGACACTTCTTTCAAGAGACTGGAATCACATCGCTAAAAGAATTAGAATACCTGTCAGGATTTTTTGAGTATCTTATTGTAGAAAATGGATACAAGGAGTAAGTCGGTTTCTATGCATTTCAATTTGAAATATGGCGGTGATTCTCTTCTGCTCGATCTTGAAGAATCGAGGATCATCGATGTCACGGTGCCGGTTGTTGTATAGATATGAGCTATTTAATAAAAGATGAATTCAAGCGCGCAGTGGTCGATGGCGGTATGGAACTCCTGCAGCAGGGACTCACGGTCGGGACTTGGGGCAATCTCAGTGTCAAAGACCCTGAGACAGGCCTGGTCTATATAAAACCCAGCGGTATGCCCTATACTTCCATCACGCCGCAGGATATCGTCGTGATGGACGAGCGCGGCGCCATCGTCGATGGCCACCGCAAGCCGTCGATCGAATTTCATCTTCACCTTTCGATCATGCGCGCGCGGTCCGATGTCTTTGCGGTGATCCACACCCATCCGATCTATTCGAGCGTCTTTGGAGTCTTACGGGAGGATATTCCCGCCATTTCAGAGGATTTTGCGCAGATCGTGGGGGACAGGGCTTCATGCTGTGTATATGCGCTGCCAGGGACGGAGGAGCTCGCGAAAAACGTGGTAGTTTCCCTGGGGGAGGGGAAAGCAGTGCTTATCCCAAACCATGGAACAGTATGTGTAGGCCATACGCTTGATGAAGCCATGAAAGTAGCGGCTGTGGTGGAGAAGACAGCTCATATTTATCTGCTCGCTCGCTCTATTGGAACACCGCACGTTCTGCCGCATGAAGATATCGTTGTCATGCAGGATTTCATGCGCAACAGTTATGGACAAGGGAAATAATATAGGGGATGCGGAGTACGGACGTTGTAATTATGCACGCGATGCTTGGGGATACTAAGGGCAGAGATAGCCTTTGATGATTTCAATTTCCACGGTACACAGGCCACGCTCAATCCATATTCATCTCGACAAAACGGAGCGCGAGTTCTGGGTCGAAATGCGTGCCTGCGTTGTCGCGAATATATTCGAGCGCTTTTTCCTTTGACCACGCTTTACGGTATGGCCTGTCACTCGTAAGAGCTTCGTATACATCAGTTATCGCAAAAATTCTTGCTGAGAGCGGAATCCCTTCTCCCTTCAACCCGAAAGGATATCCCGTGCCATCATATTTTTCATGATGATATAAAGGAATGTCAATATATTCATGGAGCGAGGGAATACGCGAGAGAATCGCTTTGGAAATGAGGGGATGCTTCTGCATTTCGATTCGCTCTTCGAAAGTTAGAGGCCCAGGCTTATTTAAAATAGCATCAGAGATGCCAATTTTGCCAATATCGTGAAAAAGTGAGCCAATTCTCAGTTTTTTAAGCTCATTCTCATCCTGGATGAATCGGGAAGCAAAGGACATGAAAAGGGCCGTCACCCGAAGTGTGTGGCCTTCTGTTTCCTCGTCGCGGAATTCGAGTGCGCTTGAAAGGCCTTCGATGATCGATTCATTTGCACGCTGCAGGTCCCGATATGTCTTGTCGAGTTCTTCGATAATGTTCTGCATCTGAAGGGCAATGCCGATCTGATAGGCCGCCGCTTGGCCAAACGCGAGCCACGTTTCATCCGGTTTAAAAGGGGCACGAAAGAAAAGTTCGAGCACGGCGCGCGCTTCATTCGCCAATATCACCGGAATGCAATATTGAGTCACGAATTTTTCACGCTCAATAAGGTCACGGAAGTGAGGCACATAATCAGGATTTGTTGCAAGGTCGTCAGCCGCGATAATACGCCTCTCTTCTGCCGCGAGTCCCACATTTTTCTGTCCTGGCGGAATTGTCGCATCACGAATAAGATCTGACAAGAACCCGTCATAATCCTTGCTGGTCAGCGATCCATCGGCATTTTGAATATAGAGGCATATGCTGTCAGCATGGAGTGTCTCCCTTATGATTCTTAATATTTTCAAGACAGCCGCATTGAAATCTCGGCCTGAGCCAAAGTATTCTCTAAAAATGTCGAGCAGTGAAAGCCGATGTATCCATTCCTTGGCCATTCTCTGGGCCGCAAGTTTAGAGAGTGGCTGCTCTAGTTTTTCCAATGTATAGCTCATTAAAATGTTCGTACCTTCAATCGGGATGGCGTTCCAGTCTACGGCGCAAATGGCTCTGGATTTGCCATCGACGAGAACGGGGTATTGCGTACCATGCGCGCCTTCTCGGGAAAGCGATTCTTCCATGTCGTCGCCAAGCCAGCGAAGTATTTTTTCTCCCCCTTCGTCTATTCGGATAAATCCTGCGCGCTGAATTCCGAAAGCGCGCTTGATGTATGAAGCTGATTCTTCATATATGCTTGTCTCTGTCTGGCAATTGGCAAGTATCAGTGGCAGCTCCGCATCTATCTCGAGCCTCGAGCGGTATTGCTTTAAAGAGGTAATATCCTGCCGAATCAATAGATATTGTTGCACCGCATTGTCCGCATCAGATAATTTCACCATTTGTCGAAACTCATGATAGCGCGAGCCGTCTTTGCGTGTTCCTGTTCCTTCCCATTGATGAATATCTTTGTTTTTCAACTCTTGAAAGACTTGCATACAATTTTTCGAAGAAACCTCGCCACAGAATTCCCAGAGATATCGACCTTTCAGTTCCTGGATGGCCCAGCCCGTAAGCATTTCGTAAGCTTGATTGACCCATTCAAAGGCGCCTTGCCCATTGAGAATAGCGATCGCGATGGGAGAAGCCTGCAGAGCCTTGTTCTGCAATTCGATTTGAAGGCGCTGCGTCTCATCAGTCTTTCTCTGCTCAGCCCATTCGAGTGCTTTTGGAATAATATGAGAAAGCCGGCTTGATTGCTCTTTGAGCACAAAATCGTAAGCTCCCGCTTTTATCAGGGCGACAGCCGTGGGCTCTCCGATAGCCCCCGATACAATAATAAATGGAATGATTTGCTTTATCTTATGCAGTGCTTCCAAAGCGGCAAAACAATCGTACCCTGGGACTGCCCAGTCGGAAAGAATGACGTTGTGTTTCTCCGGCTCCGGACAAGACTCGCTTTCAGCAACTTGTCGTAGCGCTTCAAGATATTCTTTGAGATTTTGTATATGCATATAGTGCACTGATTTAAATGCTTTTTTTAGTTGATATACAAGGAGCTCAGTGTCATCCTTGTTGTCCTCAATGATAAGAACGTTAAGGTCGGTATTCTCTGGCAATATAGTCATAGGGATGTCCTCAGACAGAGTTTTTTTGGGGTTGCAAGTTTGTTTCCAGCCAATAATGGCATACGAGATCGATTTCACGAAGAAAAGTGGAAAAATCGACAGGCTTTCTTATGAAGCTGTTCGCGCCATTCTCGTAGCTTTGAATCATATCTTCTTCCAAAACGGAGGTAGTAAGCACAACTATTGGCACATAGCGCGTGGTCGGTGCCGCGCGAAGCTCTTTGAGCACTTCGATGCCACTTCTGCCGGGGAGCTTGAGGTCCAGTAACACCAGAGAGGGAGTTGTGACTGCCGTATTCCCCGAGTTCACGGCATCACTTTCAGATTCTGCCGCTCTTCTGCCCAGCGCGATCTCGAGCGCTTCATCAGCATTCTTGGCAATTCGATATGGAGTTTTGATGCCTTTTTGCCTGAGCGCGATCACCGCAAGTTCAGCATCATCGGGATTGTCTTCAACAATGAGGATTGTCACATGAGGGGCATTCAATTCCATAATCACTGTGCCTCGCCAAAATCGAAATAGAAGGTTGTGCCTTGTCCTGGGACAGACTCCACTGTTACCGAACCTCCGTGCCGCGCTGTCACGCGCTTAATAATCGAAAGTCCGATGCCGGTACCCTCAAACTCGACTGCTTCATGAAAGCGTTGAAAGGGAGCAAAAAGCCTGTCACCCGCCGCTTCAACATCGAAGCCTGCGCCATTATCGCGGATATAAAAAACATTTTTGCCTTCACGTTGCGCCGAGCCAATTTCAATACGTGCGACATCCCGCTTCTGTGTAAATTTTAGAGCATTTGAGATGAGGTTGGCAAGAAGAATTCGCGCAAGATCGGGGTCCGCAAACGCGTGCAGATTTTTTTGCACGTTGCATTCTAAATGCCGTTCTTTTTTGTCTTCCGTTTCTTCATTAATGATTTCTTGTGCTATCAGGCTCAAGTCGATAGACCGGGGATTCAGTGTTCTTGTCCCCGCCCGCGAGAGCATCAGCATATCAGTAATCAGCTTTTGCATGCGGTTTGCATTTTCTTGAATCCGGTTGAGGAGGTGATTGATTTCTTCAATGCGATTTTGAAAAGTTTCTTGCTGATGAGGCGCGTTTGGCAGATTTTCATGCAACAGATCTCCAAGGATTGTCGAAAAACCCGCAATGGCGCGGAGCGGGGCACGCAAATCGTGCGAAACTGAATATACAAAAGATTCATGCTCTCTGTTGAGTTCTGTCAAGCGTTGAGTTTTGGCCTCGAGTTCTTCCGTTCGTTTTTTTACCTGCTGTTCGAGCGTTTCGGTGAGCGCTTTCAATTCCTGTTCTGCGTGCACTCTCTGAGAGATGTCGTGAACGATGGAAAAGAGCAATTCCTTGCCATGAATGCTGATGGGACCGGTGTACACTTCGACGTCGACGGGCTCGGCATTTGCGCGACGATGCTTGAAGTAAAAAACATTCTTGTTTTTAATGCGGGCTAAATCCAAATCAACTTTAACTTCTGCCTCACTAAGCGTATTGATGTCCTGTACGCGCATTGTGGTAAGCGTTGCTCGGTCCCAACCATAGAATGCTTCTGCGGCAGGATTTGCATCAAGAATGCGCCCCGTGGGTGGATCGATAATGAGCATTGCCGTATGCTGGTTCTGGAAAAGGCTGCGATAGCGTGCTTCCGATTCAGCGAGGTCCTTGCTCGCTTGTGCGAGCCGCTCGTTGTCCAGAAATAAGAGACAGATGAGGGAAAAAACAACGGGAAAAATTACCAGGTAGGGGAATAGCATGAGGGGAATAACTTCATGCCATTTCCCGTCTGGAAGGAGGAATTGGGAAAGAATTACGCATACGTGGATAAGGAAGCCCAAGAACCATGTTCCGATTGGTGTGGCAAATTTATGCTTTTCGGCAAAAGGTTGATAGCGCGGTCGGAGCCTTGCTGCAATGGTGGACAGGATCATGGCGGATATAATTGATAATGATCCAGGGATTACACCGGCGCCTCCAAGGCTGATACGAAAGGCAAGCGCAAAGGCCGCCGCGATTGTCCCTGTCAAAGGCCCGCCAAAAAATCCAGCAATGCCGATTACTATGCTGCGCGCGTCATAAAAAATCCCTTCCTCAATTTTGAAAGGCGTGAGCATTGCAAGAATTGCTGTCGCTCCTAGAAAAATGCCATTTATTATCGAAATTGCCCAAGGTTTCCCTTTGAATGATCTGGAGATAAAATGATAGAGCACGTAGATGGAAATGAGTATAGTCACATTTTGGAAAAGCGTTGTAACCAAAACTTCGCCTCTCTTTTTTATTATTGTATTTTATATTATAGAGTAAGTTAATAGGAAATTCAAAAAGAAAGGCGGTTTTATCGCAAAGTAATCCATGTCTGCGATGAAAACTTTTCCTGGGCAAGTTGCTCAGCTAATTGAAGCTCGGCTTCGGTGGGCACTGAGCTGACGAGGGCAAGATTGAGCGCTTTGGCAAAGCCTTTCTTGAGTGATTGTATTGTTGTTGCATAGAGGGTTTCAAAGCTCATGGATTCTGATTGGGGAAGGCAATGTTTGATGCTTGTGACGCGCGATTTGATGTCTTCGATGAGCTTTCCTCTGGTTTTTTCCTGAGGTACTTTGAGGACGGTGAACATTCGGTCCACATCAACATCGAGGATGATGGTGCCATGCTGAAGGAGGCAACCGAGTTTTCTGGTTTGGGCATTGCCGGAAATCTTTTTCCCGCCGGCAATAATATCGTTTATAGGCGCGAATTCAGCCTCGATGCCCAGAATTGAGAGCCCCTCGATGATGCCGCCAAGCAGCAAGCGGTAGGAATCGAGGATGTTCGGGCGGGCAAGAGGGTGACTGAGTGGCAACACGATACTGTAGGTCACTTCATGATGATGAAATACGGCTCCGCCGCCAGTGATTCTTCGCACGACATCGATGCCGGCAGTTTTGCATGCGGCGGCGTCAACCTCCTCGTGCAGACCTTGAAAATACCCGATGGATACTGCGGGAGGGGCCCAGCCGTAGAAACGGAGAGTTGGCAGGCTTCTGCCTTCCGCGACCGAGCGCAGCAGCGCTTCATCAAGGCCCATATTGAAGGCCGCGCGATGAAAACCGGTTTCGAGCAACCTGAATTCATATGCCATTGTGCAATTCCTTTTGAATGATTTCGTCAAGGCCGCTTCCTGTAATTCCCAGGCATTCCAAACCATTTTGCCCGATAAGCCCATCGAATTTTTTCCCAAGTTCCTCAAGTGTGGTCCCTTCAAGTTTGCGCTCAAGCTCGTCAAAAGCTTCTTCGGGAACCGCAAAAAAATCACCGCGAATCGAAAGAGAGCGTATGCGCGAAGATGGCACAAGAGGTGGCTCGACGTCGATTGTCATGCGCAGCAGCTTGCATCCTTCGGGTTTGCCAACCAGTTCAAGTCTCATGCGCCCGCCTCTTCTCGAGAGGCAACCCATGCTTCGCGAGCGTGAAAACTTGTGCGCGCGAAGGGTGCGGAGATCACTGAAGCAAAACCGAGAGACTTTGCTTTTCGGGCATAGTCAGCGAACTGCTCGGGAGTGATGTACTCGACCACGGGAATCTCCTTGGGGGTTGGCTGAAGATACTGGCCCATGACGACGGAGGAGACGCCTGCGCCTTGAAGTTCTTCCAACGCTTCGACTACTTCATCTTCAGTCTCGCCAAGACCAAGCAACAGGCTCGATTTTGTGGGAATGCCGGCAGCGTGTGCTGCGCGGAGGGTCTGAAGGCTTTTATTGAAAGAGGCGCGATGATCCCGTACGGACTGAAGGCGGCGCACGGTCTCTATATTGTGTGCAAGCATATCGGGCCTTGCGGCGAGGACCTGTGCAAGCTCTGTCCCCGTATAGTCAGGGATCAAGGCTTCAATCTTTGTATCAGGGCTGAGTTCGCGAATGGCGTGTATGCATGCGGCAAAATGACCTGCACCGCGATCCGGCAGGTCGTCTCTATCGACAGAGGTGATGACCGCATATCTGAGTCCCAGTGATTTGACCGCTTCGGCCAGGTGCCGGGGCTCCTCCGGATCGAGAGGGCCGCCACGACGCGCAGTTTTCACCGCACAAAAGCGGCAGCCGCGAGTACAAATGTCTCCCATGATCATAAATGTCGCCGTACCCGCGCCCCAGCATTCACCCTTATTCGGACAACGGGCTTCATCGCAGACTGTATGCAGGTCATGTGAGGCGAGTACTTCTTCGACATGACGCCACTCATTCCCATGGGGAAGTTGTACCTTGAGCCACGAAGGTTTGGGCTTGAATTGTGCGCTTTGCATGAGAAGAGTATAGACTAATTTATCAAGAATGTCATGCGTATGGGGAAATTGACAGCGCGGCGAGAGAAATTTAGACTTTTGTCTATTGCAAATATTGAAGCAAAAGGAATTATTTTATGCACGAATTTCGCAGTGTCGCTTTGGATGATACAAGAGACGAGCTTGTGATACTCGATCAGACGCGCCTCCCGAATGAAATTGTGTATCTTCGTCTGTCGCGTCTGGAGGATGTTTGGGAAGCAATAAGGAATCTTCGCGTGAGGGGTGCCCCGGCAATCGGCATCGCAGCGGCATATGGGGCCTATCTTGCTGTTCGAAACGGTGGTGCTGAAACTCTTGAGGAAGCTGTAGCGCTTTTTAACCAAGCGAAACAGCATCTTGAGACTTCAAGGCCGACCGCAGTCAATCTCTTCTGGGCTTTGAACCGCATGGCACAGCGTCTTGCCGTTGCATTGCCTTCGGAGCCACGCCCCGCTTCAAGCTCCGCTTCTGTTGCGAATCTCATCAATGCGCTCAAAGAGGAGGCCGATTCGATCCACGATGAAGATTCCCGCATGTGCCGCGCGATTGGCGAACATGCTCTGTCCCTCCTGCAGAAAGGCTGGGGTCTTCTCACGCACTGCAATGCCGGAGCGCTCGCCACATCGGAATTGGGGACGGCTCTCGCGCCTATTTATCTTGGCAATCAGCGCAATTATCGTTTTAAGGTCTTTGCGGACGAAACAAGGCCGCTTCTGCAAGGTGCGCGGCTTACCGCATGGGAGCTCTCTGAGGCAGATATCGATGTGACGCTTATTTGTGACAACATGGCCGCAACGGTGATGAAGCAAGGGCTGGTGCAGGCAGTGCTCGTTGGCTGTGACAGGGTGGCGGCGAACGGCGATACCGCGAATAAAATTGGCACGCTTGGGGTGGCGATTCTTGCAAAGCATTGTGGAATCCCGTTCTATGTTCTTGGGCCGACCTCAACCATAGACTTGGAATGTCCGAATGGTGCGTCGATTGCCATCGAAGAGCGCGCAGGCGATGAGATTACCGAAAAATGGTACATCTCGCGCATGGCACCGCAGAATATAAAAACTTATAACCCGGCGTTCGATGTAACCGACGCTTCGCTCATCACCGCAATTATTACAGAGAAAGGGATCGCCCGTCCTCCTTTTGAAAAATCACTAAAGGAATTTGTGCAATGATTGAACGGGGCTGAGGAAACACAATGCCGCCGGAGGAAGTGAAACAAAGCTAAAGCGTTATTTCCGCAGAGCGCCACTTTGGGGCAAATTCGTGTATTTTCTCGTGCTTTATGTATGCCTACATTTTCCTTGCGCTCGGGGCCTTCCTGAATTGCGGGCGCCACGGATTTGCTGTTTAAGAAAGAAAATCCAATTCAGGATTGATCGGAGGAGGAGCTGGTTTCTTTTCTCTGAGGAATTCATGCAGTATTTCGGGATGATCAAGCGTGCAATTTGCGGGCGCTTCTGACGAAAATTGCAGATTCTCTGAGGGAGCTTTCCCGCGCAGCGTGATGAACCAGGAAGCATATTTGAGCCGAATGCGCAATTTCCGTAGCGATGAAGAGTTGAGCCGGCCCGCCCTTCGCAACTCCAGAATCTTTCGTGCTGAATTCGGTCCGATGCCAGGTACGCGCACAAGCTGTGTGAAGTCCGCAGCCATGAGCTCAACCGGGAAAAATGCGATGTTGCGCAGCGCCCAGGAGGTTTTGGGGTCAAGGTCTTCGTCGAGAGAGTCGCACGATTCAAACAGCTCCTGCGGCTCGAAACCGTACCAGCGGAAAAGCATGTCTGCCTGGTATAGGCGAAATTCACGCATATATGGCGGTGTGGCGGGGTGGGGCAGTGAGGGATCTGTCCCCTCAGGGCGAAATGCAGAGTAATAGACTCGACGTACATTGAAACTTTTGTAGAGATACTGGGCGAGTCCAAGAATAACGGAATCTGGTTCGGGGCTCGCCCCAACAATGAGCTGGGTCGTTTGTCCTGCGGACATGACAGAGAAAGGACCAGAGGCGGCTATTTCAGAGGCTTCCCGCTGCCGCCCATATTTGGGGCTTTGCGATGATACTCTTTGGCACTTTGTTTCGGCGAGTTCGCAAAGCCGATCGGAAATAGTCATCATCGGTGTGAGAATCGCATCGGGATTCTTGTCCGGGGCGATGCGGAGAAGGCTCTCTTCGCTTGGCAGCTCAATATTTACGGATACCCGGGTCGCATAGCGCATCGCGAGCCGCACGAGCTCGGGCGAGGCTCCGGGGATCACCTTGAGATGAAGATATCCGCGATATCCATACCGTTCGCGCAGACTGCGCGCCATCCAGATGAGCCGTTCCATCGTTTCGTCCGGTGTCCCCAGGACTCCCGACGAAATAAACGCTCCCTGAATCACCCCTCGCGCATCAAAGTCGGCTATGGTTCTGGCCAGTTCCTCCGGCTGGAAAGAGGCGCGATGCACATTGGACGAACGGCGGTTTACGCAGTATGCACAGTTGTAGGAGCAGGCATTCGATAGCAGGACCTTGAGAATGGGCACACTTCCGCCACCCAGCCTCTTCAGCCTGCAAATGCCGTAGGCTGCCTCCTCTCTCACTTGCGGGTTTGGGCAGGGCATCACGGCTGCCGGCTGATCCTTCGTGTCTTCCCTGCACGCATGAGGCGGCACTCCCTGTTCGATCCGGGCACTCGGAGCCGCGGCGTCCCAATCTGCTGCTTGCGAGAGAATTCGAAGTGTATCGAGCCGATCCATATACTATACACAAGTTTAGTTTGAGCTGTGCTCGCTGTCAATTGGCGTGGGATGATCTTTTGCAAAGGCTAATATTTTTGATGTAGGGGCATTTTATTTTCACAAATAAAAAAGCCCCATTCCTGGGGCTTTTTATGAAGTCGTAGCGGGAGAGGGGATTGAACCCACGACCCAGCGGATATGAGCCGCTTGCTCTGCCAACTGAGCTATCCCGCCGTGCAGGTGGTTGTATAACCCAAAATAGCCCGATTGGTCAATACCTTGTATGGTTTTGGCCTCTCCGACTATAATTTGGCGATTTAATTGATGTTGAGGTGCAAATGGCCGAGTGGCATGATGAAAAATACAAAGAAGTGTTCGATGGAACCGTGAGTGGCCTGCATCGCCGCCGAGCCGTTGATCCGAACTTTTCGATTGAAGAGGCTGAGAATCAGCTTGCGCATCTCTATATTTTGGATGGCAATGATTGGCTGGGCCGTGGTGCGCTTGGCGATATTGTTTCGCAGGCGACGATTGCGGCCTATGAGTTGTTCATTCATGAATGGAAGGTTGAAGGAGGGGGCAAAAATGGCGGTTGAGATCAGAAAAGTGGATGGGTCGAAGGATCTGCGGCAGTTCATCGATTTCCCTGTGCGCTTATATCGGGATGTGACCAATTATGTGCCCGCGCCCCGCCTCGATGAAGTGCGGACGCTCAGAAAAGATAAGAATCCGGCCTTCGAATTCTGCGAGGCTGAATATTGGACGGCCTGGAGAGACGGCAGACTCGTGGGGCGAATCGCGGGAATAATAAATCATCGTTTTGTTGAGAAATGGGGTAATAAGTGGGCCCGTTTTGGATGGATCGATTTTATCGATGACTCCGAAGTCTCAAAAATACTGCTGGAGACCGTCGAACAGTGGGCTGCTTCGAAAGGTATGAGTGCGGTGCATGGCCCTCTCGGCTTTACGGACCTTGATAGGGAAGGCATGCTGGTCGATGGCTTTGGTGAGCGCGCGACGATCGCGACAATCTACAATTATCCGTATTATCCTCAGCATCTGGAGAAACTCGGCTATCGCAAAGATGTTGACTGGTTTCAATTTCAAATATTTACTCCGAAAGAAATTCCTGAAAAAGTGCAGCATGTCACCGAGCTGCTCGCAAAGCGCTCCGGTGTTCATCTCTATGAGTGGACCGACAAACGTGTCATTGTCGAAAAGTTCGGCAAGCAGCTTTTTCATCTTATTGATGAGACGTATAGCGAGTTGTACGGCACCACCCCACTCACGGAGCGCCAGGTGGATACCTATATCAAGCAGTACCTCGGTTTCGTGGACCCGCGTTTTACGAAAATACTTGTGGACGACCAAGAGCGCCTTGTCGGGTTTGGCATTTCAATGCCGAGCTTGTCTGAAGCTTTTTACCGTTCGCACGGCAGGCTTTTCCCCCTCGGTTGGTATCGTGTGCTCCAGGCCCTAAAACATCCGAGGGTGCTCGATCTGTACTTGGTTTCGGTAAAACCTGAATATCAGGCGCGAGGCGTACTTGCGATTGTGATGAATGCCCTGCAGCGGTCGGCCCTAGAAGCAGGTGTCGAGTACGCGGAGACAAACCTTGAGCTTGAGGACAATGTCAAAGTGCAGAGCATTTGGAAGGATTATCCGAAGCGCCAGCATAAGCGCAATCGCGTATATTTGAAGGAGATTTGAGCCACACAGGGAAAGATGCATCCCTTCAGAGTTTCTAGCGCGCAAGCGGCTCGCCGATTTCCGGTTCGCGAAGGTACATTGGCCCTGCGGAATCTTCTGCAGGGCCTTTTTCCTTATAAATCCCGGCTCCCAGCATTGCAAGTGCTTCGATTTCTTTCTCTGGTTCAGGAGAATGTATTGTCCATCCTGGACGCTCGAGGCAGGTGGTTTCGGCAAAATCGGCATCGGGGCCGACAAAATGAACTTCTTCTTCGGCCTGAAGTTTTGCAATGATATCTGTCAGTTCTATGTCCATCCATCTCCCGATTTTTTCGCCGCGATGATAGAGGGCACAATAGATACGGTGCTTGCGCGCATCAAGAACCGGGACAACGATGCCATGTAAATCCCGCCACACCATGCCATATACATCGAGTGTCGGCACAAGCACCATGGGGACGCCTAGCCCCAGCGATATTCCCTTTGCGGTAGCGATGCCAATTCGCAGGCCTGTAAAAGAACCGGGTCCCCCGGCAACCGCGAGCAGTTCTATTTCTTTTTTCCCGATACCCGCAGATTGAAGGACCCTCTCCATAGCTGGCACAATTGTCTCGGCATGGGTGACAGGCGGTTCCAGAATCGAACTTGCAAGAAGACGCTCCCGACATACGCCAATTTTAAGAGTCGGACAACTTGTATCAATCGATAGGACAATCATTGGATGACCTCTCTCCGTATCGCGAATCGCTTCCAGTCGATTTTTTCTATCCAGTCTCCTTCAATCATCATGAGCCTGTCTCCGTTCGCTTCGACCGTTATGGTGATTTTCTGGCTTTCTGGCGGCAAAATATCGGCGATCCTTTCGCTCCATTCTATCAGAGAGAGAGTTCCCGGCGCACCGAGCAGCTCTTCTCCGCCCGTTTGAAGAAATTCATCTTCGCCGGAAAGGCGATAGGCGTCGATGTGCACAAGATGAAGTCGGCCATAGTATTCAGAAATGATGGTATACGTAGGCGAAATGACAGGCTCTGCGATGCCAAGGCCCTCGGCGATGCCTTTGGCGAGTGTTGTCTTCCCCGCGCCGATGTCCCCTCGAAATGAAATGACGGCGCCGTCGGGAGCAGCATGGCCGATTGCCCTTCCCACCGCAAGCGTTCTATGCACATGTGGACTCGAGAGAAAGATCAGAACCGAACCTCCCTTATGCTGTACTTTGGTTTTTATACTATGCTTTGCAGACATACTTTTCTAGGTCTGAACCGGTCAAATAACCTTCTGTGAATCTGGATACAAGGAGTACAATGTACAATTATTATTCAATAAGAATAATTTGTGCCGATATTATAAAAAGATACTCATATATGGCGGGGGCCTGCGATGGAAAAGTTTAGTGCAAGTGATAAGAAGGAACTGGCCTATTTGCGATTCGACCCTAAGGGCGGTCCAAAGGCTGTTGTCCTTATCGGCCATGGAATGAATGATCATAAAGAACGTTTTATTCCGCTTGCAGAAGCACTTGCGTCGATTGGCGTTTCCTGCTGGATTCCCGATTTGAGAGGGCATGGTGATACCGATCCTGACGTCAATAAAGGCTATTTGGCTGATACTGATGGATTCGAGCGGGTTGTGCAGGATTTGATTGAAATGGGGGATTATGCTTCAAAATCTTTAGGGGAATTGCCCCTTTTTTATTTTGGGCATTCTTTTGGGGCGCTTCTGGGCCTTGCGCTTATTGCGACAAATGGCAAGTATCTTGAGGGAGCCGTATTATCTGCCCCTCCCGAGCGACAAAGTCCTGTGATGGACAAGCTTGGGGGCTGGATCGTAAACCTTGGGGGCGCATTGAAAGGATTGCACGCTCCCGCACATCTTCCGAATCAGATGACTTTTGGCCAATACGCCAAGACTGTCCAGAACGCTCGCACGAGATTCGATTGGCTGACGCGGGATTCAGCCGTCGTCGACGCATATATTGCCGACCCCAAATGCAATTTCGTCTGTACGTACGGCTTCTATCGCGACCTTATTCATGGTCTCAGAAAAGTCTACGGTGAGGGCTTTCTTGAAAGCATTCCGCCAACTCTTCCGCTATTTTTGTTCTGCGGTTCGGCTGACCCTGTGATTGGCATGAAAGAAGGGTACGAAAAACTCATTCAGGAATTCAAGCTTCTCGGAATAATAGACTTTGAGTCAAAGTGCTATGAGGGCGGGCGCCATGAATCGCTCAACGAAATAAACAGAGAAGAAGTCCTGGACAATATTGTCGATTGGTTCTCTCGACATATTCGCTGATTTTTTGTAGTGTATCGGAAGACATAGTGGAGCAGCTTTGTGAGAATCCGGTACTATCGTAATGCAAACGGCGGTTTGCAAGCAAAAGCCAGAGTTTTTGACCAAACAGAACACGTCATCGATGTTGCTGGCGTCGACAGAGAAGCGATCACCATAGTGAAGAGGCTTGCTTCTCACGGCTATTCTGCCTATATCGTCGGCGGAGCCGTGCGCGATCTTCTGCTGGGGAATCGGCCGAAAGACTTTGATATAGTGACTGACGCGCTTCCCAACCGTATCCGCAAAATTTTCAGCAATTCCCGCATTATCGGAAGACGCTTCAAACTCGTGCATGTCTATGCCAATCGGAAGATCTACGAAGTCAGTACATTCCGTTCGCTCTCAACCGGCACGATTGGAAATGAATACGGCACAATCGATGAAGATGTGCAGCGGCGGGATTTTACTGTCAATGCTCTGTATTATGATCCGCTCGCATCGGAAGTTCTGGATTTTCTTGGAGGAGTGGACGACCTTCGCTCAAAACGGCTTAAGGCGATCATTCCTCTTGACAGGATTTTCCGTGAAGACCCTGTGCGTATGGTTCGGGGGGTGAAATATGCCGCCGTCAATCATTTTCTGGTCTCGATTTCCCTGAGATTTGCCATTCACCGCGACGCAGCGCTTCTTACCGAGGTCAGTCCTTCAAGGCTTGCGGAAGAATTCTATAAAATAATCGCCTCCGGAAAATCTGCAGCCGTTATTCAGGCGCTGGATAAATTTGGTCTTCTGCAATACTTGTTGCCGGAAGTCTACGCTTCGATTCATGGAGATAAAACTTTTAGAGAAGCATTCTTTCAAAATCTGTCCTCGCTTGACCTCTCAACACAGGCTCCTGAAGATACCTCGCTGCTCAACAGTGCCAGCGCTGCAGAGATTGTGCAAAGCGACAGGAGGCTTATTTCGCCATTTCTCGGATGGTTTATCCGTCAGCGCTTAAGGAGTTTCGCCAAGCAGGAAAATGTCTCCAGGGACCCGCCACTCTTCAGGCAGGAGGCCTTTTCTGACATTCGCGCTTTTCTTACTCCGCTCAATTTGCCCCGTGTCGCGCTGGAGGAGGCTATGGAGCAGGTACTTCAAGAAGACGCCTTGCTCCCGGCTCCGTTGCCACCCAAACGGCGAAAACGCGGTCCGCGAAGAAAAAAGCCAAAGCTCCATGCGGAATCAGCGCATCTCGATGTTCCTGACGCAAATTTGCAATGAATTCATATATTTTGAATGAGATTTTCATAATATTATCTTTAGATTACACTTCGCCACTATATTCAGGAATAACCCTGGCGGCGAAAAGATGAATGTCGGATGCGGAGAAACAGCATAATATCGGAGCAAAGATGAATTTTATCAAATATGCGGCAAAACGATTTCTCCGGCTTATACTCACCATTTTCATTATTTCCACAATAATCTTTTTTGTCATCCGCGTTATTCCGGGAGATCCTGCGCTCGTGATTGGCGGAGTAGATGCGAGTCCTTCGGACATCCAGGCAATCAGAGCCAAGCTTGGCACAGATCGGCCTCTCTCTGTACAATATGTTGAGTTTTTGTGGAGCATCCTGCGCCTTGACTTCGGCCGGTCGATGATATCGGATGAACCAGTAATCTCGTTGATTCTTCAGCGTTTCCCGCTCACGTTTACCCTCGCGGTGTTGGGCTTGTTGATCGGCATTCTCATTGCGATTCCTCTGGGGGTGTTATCGGCTGTCAAACGCTGGTCAGGGTGGGATTATCTGGGACTTGTGTTTTCGCAGCTTGGCATGGCAATTCCGAGCTTCTGGCTTGGCATTTTGCTCTTGCTGCTGCTGGCGATCAAATTTCCGATTTTTCCGCTTTTCGGCGCGGATTCGCCTGCGGGACTCGTACTGCCGGCGCTTTCCCTCGGTATCGGGCGGGCGGCGATTCTCCTGCGCCATACGCGCGCCTCGATGATAGAAGAGCTTTCAAAGGAGTATGTTGTTGCGGCAAGGGCCAAAGGGCTGCCGGAATCTGTCATACGCTACAAACACGCGCTTAAAAATGCGCTTTTGCCAATAATTACCATTGCGGGCATCGAGTTCGGGTATATGTTGGGAGGCGCCATTATTATCGAACAGGTTTTTTCGCTTCCCGGACTTGGCAGACTTTTCCTGTATGCAATTTATCAGAGAGATTTTCCGCTCATACAGGGAGGAGTAGTATTTATTGCCCTCATTTTTTCTCTGGTGAATTTTGTGGCCGACATGCTCTACAGCATTGTCAATCCAAAGATAAGGCTGGAGTGAATGAATACCACGGAGCCCATCATCACGATTGAGAACCTGCGTGTCGAATTTACTCAGGAAAGGCAAAAGGCATTTGCGCTTCGCGGTATAGATATTGCATTTTATAAAGATGAGATACATGGTTTGGTCGGCGAGTCGGGTTCCGGTAAGACAGTGACCGCAATGTCGATTATGGGGCTGCTGCCCAAGCCCGCGGCGACGATTCTCTCGGGCAGTATCCGCTATGAAGGCAAAGAACTGCTTTCGCTCTCAGAGGATGCGCTTCGCACGTACCGAGGGAGTAAAATCGCCATGGTGTTTCAGGAGCCCGCGAAATATCTCAATCCGGCATTTACGGTAGGTGAACAAATCAGAGAGATGGTGATGCTCCATAAGGGACTCAATAAGCATCAGGCGGAAATGCGCGCCCGCGAGCTTCTTGGTCTTGTGGGCCTTGGAAAGGATGGCAGAGCCCTCGGCGCATATCCTCATGAGCTTTCAAGCGGAATGAAGCAGCGTGCCATGATCGCCATTGCCATATCCTGCGACCCGAATTTCCTGATCGCGGACGAACCGACGACCTCGCTCGATGTGACGCTGCAATTACAGATATTGAAATTGCTTAAAATACTTAAAAAGATGAAAAGAATGGGAATGCTTTTCATATCGCACGATTTGAGCGTAATAAGGGAAATCGCCGATCGGGTGTCTGTCATATACGCGGGCAAAATTGTCGAGAGCGCAAGCGTGGCGAGGCTTTTCGAGCACCAGATGCATCCTTATACCCGACTGCTTCTATTGTCGATTCCGGACGCGAGGCACAGGGGTAAGAAATTGGCAACTATTGCAGGACAGGTGCTGGATGCCACAAATGATCCTCAGGGCTGTGTATTTGCTCCACGTTGTCCATTGGCCAAAGAACTATGTTACAGAGAAAGTCCAAAGCTTATTGCGCATGAGCAGGGGCATACGAGTGCCTGTCATTTTGCGGAGGAAGCATGGGACCTCTGATTCAATGTCGCAATATTGTGAAAATTCACAGAGGCAGGGGTATTGATGGTGCAAAGCGGGGATTCAAGGCCGTCGATGATGTTTCTTTTTCCATAGAGAAAAATGGCAATTTTGGCTTGGTGGGGGAGTCCGGCTGCGGTAAGACGACACTGGCGCGTGCGATACTTTACCTGGATCCGCCGACATCCGGCAAAGTTCTTTTTGATGGCGTCGATCTTGGATCGCTCAGGTCTCGACACTTGAGGGCGTTCAGACGGCGCATGCAGATTGTTTTTCAGGATCCCCATAGCTCGCTTGATCCGAGAATGACAATCTACGACAGCCTCTCCGAGGGCCTTGTCAATATCGGTATGGACCGTGCGGCCCGTACAAAGAAAATCAATCGCCTGCTGGACCTCGTCGGCATCAGTGGCGCCATGGGCTCACGCTTCCCCCACGAATTTTCGACAGGCCAGAGACAGCGCATTGTCATTGCCCGGGCGCTGACCATGGACCCTGAGTTTCTCGTGCTGGATGAGCCGGTATCGAATCTCGATGTGTCGATTCAGGCGCAGGTGATCAATCTTTTGCTGGATATTAAGGAAGAACTCAGTCTTACATATTTATTTATCTCGCATGACATAAATCTTGTAGCCTATATGTGCGATACTGTCGCGGTGATGTACAAAGGCAAAATTGTGGAACAGGAGCCGACGGAGGAGCTTTTTGCCAATCCAAGAAATGAGTATACCCAAACACTCCTGGCTTCGATACCGGGAGGTGCAGGGCGAATAAGTGGAGCAAGCACTAATATCGCGAAGGATGGTACCATGGGAAATACTGCTTCTGCGGTGCGGGAGCTTTCCAAGGGACACGTTGTGTCCAATACCACAGGTCGGACCGGCGATAAACCGGACCTTACCGGAGGAACAAGATGAGAAGAGTTCTGAAACATTGCATTTTACCCGGGCTCTTTGCGTGTATCTTTGCGGGCGTACTTTTTGCGCAAGGACCAGGTACACTGGTGTTCGGGCTTTCAGGAAACCCTGATACGCTCGATCCTCAAAAAACGGCGGGAACGCTCACTTTTCAAGTAGTGAAGAGCTTTTATGATACGCTCGTAGAACCCGATCAGTCGGGCAAGATCGTGCCGGCGCTCGCGGAGAGCTGGTCAGTCTCTCCCGACGGTCTCACCTGGACCTTCAGGCTGAGACGCGATGTGGTTTTTCACAATGGACAGCAGTTTACCTCAAAAGATGTGAAAGCCACGCTTGATCGGATTGTGGACGAAAAGACGGCTTCTCCCAAGCGAAGCGAATTTTCGGCGATAAAAGAGATACGTACACCCGATGCCTATACCGTGGTGCTCTCGCTTTCGCAGCCATATGCGCCGCTGCTCGCGAGCCTCGCGTCGGGGTGGGGCGCGATACTGCCTTCTGACCTCATCGCGTCGGGCCACAATTTTGCCGCCGAGCCTGTGGGAACAGGGCCTTTTAAATTTGAAAAATGGATTCGCGACAGCAGAATATCGATGACTCGCAATGACAAATACTGGATAAAAGGGCTTCCCAAGCTTGCTAAAGTTGAATTCCAGATCGTTCCCGAGCGGGCCGTGCAGGTGCAGGGACTCGGTGTCGGCTCAATCGACGCTCTCGAATTTGTCGATCCGGACGATCTGCCGATACTGCAGTCCAATCCTAAAGTTACCATAAAAAAAGAGCTGACTTCTCTCATCATGGTGATGGCGATGAATTGTTCGCGCGAACCGCTCAATGACCTGCGCGTACGCCAGGCGGTCAATTACGCCATTGACAAGCAGGTAGTCCTCGATGTCGCATATGGCGGTGGCAAGATTGGCTCGACATTTCTCGATACGGGGAATGCCTATTACACTGATTTCTCAAATCTCTACCCGTACAATCCTGAAAAGGCGAAGCAACTCTTGAAGGACGCGGGCGTAGGCAACAGGGAATTCACTATTACCGTACCGCAGAACTACCCCCTGCACGTGAAGGCGGCCGAACTCATGCAGCAGATGCTGGCCAAGGTAGGAATGAACGTAAAGTTACAACTCGTCGACTGGTCGACATGGCTTTCAAGCGTGTATAGCGGCGGCAATTACGATTTTACGGTTATCGGGCATACGGGCAAGCTCGATCCCGATGGGACTCTGGCTGGCTATGGCGCCGGAAGATATGTCAAATGGTACAACGCGACGGTCGATGCCAAGATAAAAGAGGCAACGACGATTTCCGATTTCGCCGCGCGCAAGAAGCTGTACACCGACGCGCTCGAGATCATGGCGAATGAAGTTCCCTTCGTCTACATTGGAACATCGTATCGGTATGTGGGGACTCGGTCGAATGTGTTCGATTTCCGGATGACGCCGAATCTCGACACCTTCGATTTCAGATGGACGGAGATGCGGTAGAATATGGTGCTGAGAAAAACCCGAAGGATACTTTTCTCGCTTGCCTCGCTGTATCTGCTGGTGCTCGTGGCATTGGCGATCGCGGCGCCGCTGGTGTCGCCTTACAGCCCGACGGAGCAGTTTCTGGACAGGCGCTTTCATCCTCCTGGACCCACGAATTTTCTCGGCACTGACAATTTCGGCAGAGACATCCTGACAAGAATAATCTACGGCTCGCGGTCGGCTCTGGTCGTCGGCATAGTGACGGTTTCGGTCGCGCTTCTGTTGGGCGGCGCCGTCGGGCTGATCGCGGGCATGGGACCGCCTGCGATCGACAGCGCGCTCATGCTCCTCATGGACAGCGTGCTCTCGTTTCCCACGATATTGCTCGCGATTACTATCGTCTCGTTTATGGGCTATGGTCTTGTACAGGTGATGCTTGCTCTGGGAATTATCAGCAGCCCGATCTTTGCGCGCCTCATACGGGCGGAGACGCTGTCGATAAAAACCGAGGGCTATATAGAAGCCTCCCGGGCGCTAGGAACGGGCCCCGTAAAAATTGTATTCAGGCACATCATTCCGAATATCATGAGCAAGGTGATTGTGCAGTGTTCGCTCACGTTTGCCCAGGCTGTGGTCATCGAATCCTCACTCTCATTTTTGGGAGTGGGGATTCAGCCGCCCGCCGCCAGCTGGGGGCTCATGCTCAAGGACGCGCGCAATTACCTTGTGCAGGCCCCATGGATGGCCATCTATCCCGGGCTCTGCCTCGCGCTCACGGTGCTTTCTTTTAATATTATTGGCGATTCTCTTTCCGAGCGGTTCAACCCACGGCTCAACGACCTGGTGTAGCGCTTCTGCCCGGCCTCGGTTGTCATCGGCACTGCCTCATAGTAAATTATTAATATTCAAATGATGGAGAGCGCAGGAGGTTTTTATGTCGGTGATAAGAATAAATCCGGTCCCGGATGATGTGGATATTGCGCAGTCGGCCGACATAAAACCAATCTCCGATATCGCTTCCCGTTACGGCCTCGGGGAGAAGTATCTTGAACACTATGGCGTTGACAAGGCAAAGGTGCGCCTCGAGTTTTTGGCTGAGAGGAGAGGGCAGACAAAGCGCACAAAATATATAGATGTGACCGCGATAACGCCGACCCCCCTCGGCGAGGGCAAAACCACGACGACAATCGGCCTGACGCAGGGCCTTGGATATATCGGCAAAAAGGCGATAGCGACGATCCGCCAGCCTTCCATGGGCCCGACCTTCGGCATAAAGGGAGGAGCGGCCGGAGGAGGCTACAGCCAAATTGTTCCCATGACAGATTTCAACCTTCATTTGACAGGGGATATTCATGCGGTTTCGGCATCTCACAACCTCTGTGCCGCGGCGCTCGATGCCCGCATGTACCATGAAAGCCGGTGGTCCGACTCGTACTTTGAAAAGCTTGGCCTGAAAAAGCTCAATATCGACCCATACTCGGTGTTGTGGCGCCGTGTGGTCGACATGAACGACAGAACCTTGCGCAGCATGATCATAGGCATGGGCGGTCAGGAGAACGGCCCTTTGAGGGAGACGGGTTTTGACATCTCCGTTGCGAGCGAAGTGATGGCGGTTCTTGCGCTCGCGACGAGCCTCGAGGACTTGAGAAGGCGTCTGGGAAAGATAGTCGTTGCCCTCGACAAAGCTGGCAATGCGGTCACCACCGAAGACATCGGTGTCGCGGGGGCAATGACAATTCTCATGAAGGATGCCCTGAAACCGAACGCGCTTCAGACGCTCGAAGAACAGCTTGCCTTTGTGCACGCTGGGCCCTTCGCCAATATCGCCCACGGAAACTCATCGATCGCCGCGGATATGATTGCAACGCAGATCGCGGATTATGTTGTCACGGAATCAGGATTTGGTGCCGACATGGGGTTTGAGAAATTTATGGACATCAAATGCCGCGCGTCCGGTCTTATGCCCGATGCGGCGGTGCTTGTTGTCACGGTGAGGGCCTTGAAAATGCACGGCGGAGGGCCGAAAGTGACCCCAGGCAAGCCTCTCTCCAGCGCATACACTCAGGAGAACCTTGAACTTCTGCAGAAAGGGCTTGCAAACATGGTCGCCCACATCGGAATAATCAA
>Ga0074197_1000611_pt1 | contig 40818 bp, 30 predicted proteins | sample EPASupsiteSAE305_FD_64526 | JGI IMG/M metagenome (GOLD analysis project Ga0074197, IMG submission 64526) | Bioremediated contaminated groundwater microbial communities from EPA Superfund site, New Mexico - SAE3-05 reassembly with SPADES | ecosystem: Environmental > Aquatic > Deep subsurface >...
TGCTATACCATTGGTAAGTGAGCTTCTTGCCCGTGGCCTTGATGTATAGCTTTGCGCTATCACCCACGCAGATGGTCAGGTCGCTGGGCTGGGTCTTGATCACCGGCGCCGCGGCGTAGGTCAGGGCCTTGACCACCACTTTTACAGCTTTGCTGGTTGTGGTAGCAGTTTTGCTGCCCCTCGCTGTCTCATCAGTATTTGTCACTTTACAATAATAGTAACGACTGGATGCGCTGTCCGTAGGTATTTCATAGGTGCTTTCAGTCGCGCCGTCGATGGCTGATCCCTTGCTGGTGCTGTTACTGGTGCCGCTGTACCACTGATAAGTGAGCGTCCCCGAACCCGTCGCTTCTATGGAGAGGCTGGCATTTTCGCCAACATTAACGGTGGTTGCCACAGGCTGAGTGGTTATCTCCGGCGCTTCGGCATTGGTTGGCTGAGACATATAAAGCAGCGATTCATAAAAATCGATCCGTCCATGACCATAATATTTATCCCAGCCACTGCTTCCCAGATCTACCGCTCCGGCTTCCATAATCTCCCTTACTTCGGCTTGGGAGAGGTCTGGATCCATATCCAGGATCAGGGCAGCCAGCGCGGCAACATAAGGCGAAGAAAAGGAAGTTCCCGATTCACAATCATAGCCGCCGTTATAATAAGTGCTGTAAATATAATCGCCAGGGGCTACGAAATCCAGTTGCAAGCCATAGCAGGAATAGGAGCTTCTGTCATCATCTTCATCAACTGCCCCCACGGCGATAACGTCGCTATAGGCCGCCGGATAACAGACAGCTGTATTCTCATTTCCCGAAGCAGCGACGATGATCACGCCTTTGTCAGCCGCGTATTCAATGGCATCTTGCAAAGCGCGGGAAGATTGGGCCATCCCCAGGCTTAAGTTGATAACATCGGCTCCCTTGTCCGCCGCGTAGATGATACCATCGGCGACATCGCTGATATAGCCGCTACCCTCATTATCGAGTACCTTCACAGGCAGAATCTTGCAGCCATAAGCCGCCCCCGCGACACCGATACCATTATTGGTATTGGCGGCGATGATGCCGGCAAGCATTGTTCCGTGACCATCATCGTCAGTAGGTTTGCTGTCTCCATTGACAAAATCATAGCCGGATAAGATCCTTCCGGAGAGGTCGGAATGAGAAGAATAAACGCCGGTATCGACTACCGCCACAACGATGCTGGAACTGCCGCTGGTGATATCCCAGGCATCCGGCACGGACATGGTCGCCAGAGCATACTGGTCCTCAAAATAGGGGTCGTTAGGTTCATCGAAAGCCCGCACGATATAATCCGGCTCAGCATATTCGACATATTGATTATCATCATAAAGCTCGACCATTTCTTCGACAGTCTTGTCTTCCGGCACTTTAACAATATATGTATCGGTAGCAGGCATATAATCTTCCTGCTTAATTTCTACCTTCTCGATCAAGGCTTCCAGATCAGTAAGCGGAACGTCTTCTTTAAATTTGATAATGAATTCCGTTTCATTCATCGGCGGGTTTTCACTACGTGTATATTCACCTTCGGCAAAGGCCGGCAGAGAAGGCACAAAAGCCAAGGCGAGGATAAAGAAGCCGCAGATGATCTTTTTTAGATAATTAGGTAATAACATATCCGTCTCCAAAGTTCTGACATTATGGGATTTTTTATCTATCACTACTATAATATAATAGATCGATTTTATCAACCACAAAAGATATTTCGCCTTTATTAATATATTATTTAGAATAAGCCGCTTATGGCATATCTGTTTGTCCTTTGGGGTATACTTTTTTTAGATTATCTCAAAAGGAGGAAACCCATGCCTACGCCAGCCGATCCAAAAAAAGACCGTAAGCCCCAAAGCAATGACCCGGATAATAAAGCTCTCCCGCCTGATTCTAAAGTCCTGGGAGCAGATATAGAAAACAATTAAATATAAAAGAGCTTATCAACCTCCCAAAACAAAAGAGCATGCCAATCGGCAGGCTCTTTTGTTTTTATCACCTATATTTCTATTCTTTGACTATCTTAAAGCGGTTTTCCGGTATCCATTTAAGCAAAACTTTATAGAGGTCATCCGGCATGATTGGCTTAGTCAGATTATCATTCATACCAACCTCCAGACACTTTTGCTTATCTTCTTCAAAGGCATTAGCTGTTAGCGAGACGATCGGAATGTCCTCCAAGCCAGGCGTATTTCTCATAGCTGCCGTGGACTGCAAGCCATCCATCACAGGCATCTGGACATCCATGAGGATCAGATCATACGGCGTTTCCTGGGCCATGTCCAAGGCCACCTGTCCATTTTCAGCAACGCTTACTTTCATCCCGGTGGTTTCCAGAATCTGGCAGACCACCTCCTGATTGATGATATTATCCTCTGCCAAAAGAATGTGGGCGCCTTCACGTTTTCTCAATTCCTCTTCTAGATCACCCCAAATGGGAGTAACTTCCTCCATCTTTTGGGAAGAAAATTCGCATAAAGCATCAAAAAGCGAGGAATGTGTTATTGGTTTGATGAGGACGCGGGATATACCGATCAGGCCGATATCCAAAGAAGGCAGCATTTCATAGCCATAGGCAGTCGCCAGAATCACAAATGGCGGTACGGCAAGACCGAGTGTCTGCAAATCGATCAAGGTATCAAGGCCATCCATACCCTGCATCCTCATGTCAATGATCAGCACTTTGTAGGGATCGCCATTTTCATCAGCAGCCTTGAGCGCGGCCAAACCATCTTTGCCGCAGGAGGTAACTTCAGGGATCAACCCCAGATCAGACAGAAGACCTGCCACAATTTCGCGGTCGTCTTCCGTATCATTGATGACCAAAGCCTTCATGCCGCTAAAAGATTGCACAGCGACCATATTCTTGGGGATAGCTAAACTTTTAATAAAGGGGATCTCTACCCAGAAGGTACTCCCCTGTCCGATCACACTTTCGGCGCCGATCTGACCGCCCATCAATTCCGTCAAGCGCTTACTGATCGCCATTCCCAGTCCGGTACCCCCATAAAGACGCGTAGTCGAATCATCGGCTTGTTCAAAATCGACGAAAAGGCGTTCTACTTGTTCCGGGGTCATACCGATACCGGTATCCGTTACCTCGAAACGTAAAAGCAAATCATTGTTATCTTCATTGATAAGCCGCCCGCTGACAGAGATAGAGCCTTTTTCGGTAAATTTAACGGCATTACCGATAATATTGAGCATGATTTGACTCAAACGCTTATCATCGCCCCGTAACATGAGTGGTATATCTTTCATTTCTACATGCAACTTTAATTTTTTAGCAGCAATATCATCGGCAAGCATTTCACAGGTGTGGTCAATGATCCGTCCCGGCTCAAAATCGCGGATCTCCAGCTTCATCTTCCCGGCTTCAATCTTTGAGAAGTCCAGAATATCATTGATGATATCCATCAGATGATTGGCGGCCCCGGTCAGTTTATGTAGCTGATCGACTTGGCGCATAGTCAGAGGGTCTTTCTGGATGAGTTGCGAATAACCGATGATCGCATTCATTGGTGTGCGTATCTCATGGCTCATATTGGATAAAAACTTACTCTTGGCCGAACTAGCCGCCTCTGCCACCGCTTTTGCCGCCTCTGCCGCCGCTTTGGCTGCTTCCAGTTCGGCAGTACGGGTGATAACCATTTGCTCCAAATTATAACGGTGCGCATTGAGTTCCTGCTCATTTAATAATTTCTCGGTAATATCCTGGACTATACCCAGGCAGGCAGAAGGCTTCTTGTCCGCATCATAGATGATTTCGATCTGATGATTTATCCAACGGATATCCCCATTGACAATGCTCTGATGCTGATAACTCCCAAACCCCTTGACGGCAGCTTCAAAATAAGCTTGCAGCACCTTTTTCCGATCCTCAGGAAAAGCAAGTCCCATAAAAATATCATAGGTGAGAGGTGAGCCTGCCTCCTTGCCAAAGATATGGCAGGCTTCATCGGACCAACTGAATTTTTTGCTAGCAACCTCCATATACCAGTGTCCTGTCTTTGATACGGACTGGGCCCGCTTGAGGATCTTTTCACTTTGGCTCAAGGCCCGGTTGACCATTAAGCGGTCACGGTTGATAAAAGCAATGCCCAGTTGGTCGGCTATCTGACCGCAAAAGGTGATATCCTCGATCTGCCAGCTATAATTACTACTCTTTTGGGAAAATCCAATCAACCCGAAAGCCCGTCCATCATATGAGACGGTATAAGCGATCAGGGAATAGATGCCCAAAGGTTGCAGATAATGGTCAAAAAATATTTTTTCCCGCGGGTCCGTTGATTTACCAGAGATATCTAAATAATAATTTTGTTTCGTCAGTTCAAAAAACCCCGGGAATTTTTCTCTGGAGATAGTTTTATTAGAAAAATGATGCAAATCTTCGTAGATATCGATAGATGACAATAGCCCTTCTTTATCTTTCAGCTCCCAAAACGATATCCTATCTATATTAAGCTTATGAGATAGAAGCTCTGTTATCTGCCTGGAGTAGACCTCTATATCGCCGTTTATCCCCGACTCTAAGCAGCTTATCTGACGGATGAGCTGGGTCTTTAGCTTGAGCTTTTCGGCAAGTTCTTCCTGCTCAAGCTCCCGCCTCTTCTGATCGGTGATATCCCGCCAAACAGAGCAGATAAAAGGCTGACCATGATAATTGATCGGCGTCAGCGTAACAAAAAAATCCAAAAAATCGCCGTTTTTGCATTTATGGCGATTTTCAAAAGAAAAAGATTGCCCTTTGAGCAATTCTACAAAATTTAATTCCATTACTTTAGGGGTATTATCCGGCTGAATGTCCAGAAAAGAAAGCTGGGCAAACTCTTCACGTTTATAACCAAGAATGGAGCAAGCAGTATCATTAAAATGTGTGAATCGGCCCTTCATATGTTGGAGCAAAACTATGCCATCTTTCGTTTGCGACAACATGATATTTACCAGTTCATCTTTTTCCTGGATGATCTGGGCATTACGCCTGCGGTTGACGATGTCTTTCATGCGGTCGATAATGTTATCGGCCAGATTTATTTCTTCTTGAGAAAATAAAACTTGATCATTATTCTTTCTTTCTTCTTTATAGGCAATAGTGAGCCGGAGCTTATCGCCCTTCTCGGTGGTTCTTTCGATTATTTGCATCCAGGGAGTTTCCCAATAGCGAGGCGTCTTATATTTTTTGCCCTCAAAATCTATCCGCACCATAGCTTTATCCGGATACTGCCAACCCTTAGCGATTACCAGGACCAGACCATGTAATACTTCCTCCAGAGGTATAGTATCATCACCGGAAACCTCAAAAACTTCCTGCAAACAGCGCTTTTCTCGCAGCTGATCCTGAAGCATCTTTCTTTCATTATCCAGATCGATCTCTATTTGCTTGCGTTCCGTGATATCGTTGATGGCCACCATCATACATGGTTCGCCTTCAAATTCCACCTGGGAAACCGACATCAATGCCCAATAGGGAGTACGATCAACTGCCAAAAGTCTGACCTCAAAATCATTTACATATCCCTGTTTGGCAAAAATTTCCTGAAATCTATTTTGGTCGGCAGGATCTTGATAATATTCACTTGTTTGTCTCCCTATTGCCATAAAAGAATCAGCACCAAATTTTTTATATGTTTTTTTGTTGCCATAAATCATAACGCCATCTTCTATCCTAACCATGATGATTGCGAATGGCGCTTTCTCCATGAGGGACCGAGTACGGCTATCATATATTGGCAAGTCTTTGTTTTCTTTTTTTGATTTTTCCACCATACCCAATCCTCCTATTTAACCTGCTAGGCTTTTATATTTTATGGAGTTCTTTTAATTATATCTTATTTTCGTTTTATATCCTTGTCAATCGTTTGTAAAAAAAAACCACCATTTAAGGATGATTCCCCTTAAATGGCGGAAATTTTAATAATTTATGCGTTTTCATTTACAGCGATCTGATAACCTTTTAATAAATCTTCGTATTGTTCATCGATCAAACTGAGCAGTTCCTGGCATAAATCAATTTTTTCTTCCTTAGCGGCTAATTCCAGCTTTAGCGCGAGGCCGTACATGTCAACGAAACGCAGGTTGGCACATGCCCCTTTTAATTGATGTGCGCTCTTGGCAAGACCTGTAAAATCGCGCCGAAATATTTGCTCTGAAACTTGAGCTTTGGTATCAACATACATAGTAAAGAATAGTTTATAAAGTTTAAGCGCCTTCTCCTTAATGATGCCGGTCTCTGCGCCAAGCATTTGTATAGCCTCCGTGAATTTCTGCACTATACCGCCTCCTTTGGCAAACAATTGTCAAAGCGGTTGTAAACTTTATGCTCTAAACGATTCTATTTAGCCAAGACGTCCATATACTTCATATCATTGATAGCTCTGATGATGAATTCTTTATTCTTTTCTTTTAAAGGCGAAAGAGAATATCTGATAGTCCTGTCCACGTTGGTAGCGGTGGTATTATATTTTGCTCCAACATCATCATACAAAGAGGTAATCTTTTGCAGTTTTGTTGGATTTTTCGCCCCAATGCTGATGGCCTCAACCAGGAATTGACAACCCAAATTGGTATTCTTGATATTTTTTGAATTGACATATTGATAGATATTGGCATAATTGATATCCATTAATTAAGACCCCTTTCTATAATAAATTAAAAAGACTTTTCTACTTGTTATCATTTTAACAGAAGAAAGGTCCTTTTTTGTATATTTGTCATAAAATAGTAAAAAACTGTCATAAAATGTTATTTTTTAGCAGAAACTCCTTTATTTCATGAACTTTTTTTCTGCTTAGGGGAACTTTTTTGCCAATATCTTTGATGATAATACTATATTCAGGCCTAATATGCACCATAGACTCTATTTTATTTAAATTCACTAAAAAGCTTTTATGAACCATGATAAAGTAATTATCTTTATCCATCTTCTTATATTTGGCAAGACTACCGCGGACAGTATATTTTTGGTTTTTGGTATAGATGTGAATATTATGGCCCTCTGATTCAAAAAGATAAATATCATTAAGATCAAGAAACATGATCTGTTCTTTGGAGCCAACTTTGATCTTTTCTTTGTTATTTAATTTTGCTTTATTGTCATCTGACAAAGGTTTGAAATCGATCTTTGCCTGATCTAATACACTTTTGATATCTTCTTCTGTAAAGGGCTTAACGATATAACCGATGCCTATTTTCCCCGCCAAAGAGATAGTTTGCGCATCTATGGCCGCAGAAACAAATATCACCGGAATATTGTAATATCCAGATAGTAATTCGGCGGTATAAATGCCGTTCATCTGACTGGCCAAGTTGATATCCATAAAGACCAGTTCCGGTATTTCATTTTTGATAGAAAGCAAGGCTCCCTCTGCCGTTGAAACAATACCTAATGATTTATGTCCCAGTTTTTCTAAGATCATTTCGAGTAATTGTCCGCTGATCGGATCATCCTCGACAATCAAGATCTTATATAACAAATTATACCATTCTCCTTTCGAATAGCATGACTCAATAGTCAATTAAAACATACTATTTATATTAATTATATTATCTAAATACACATATAATATATAAATAGTATGTTTTGACATCATCATAATAGCATCTTTTGTCGAAAAATGGAATATGTCTAAACACTATTTTAACATATTTTCACAATGTTTTACCTGTTAAATCAAAATACTTACAAATTTAAGGAATAAGTGTTTAGAATAGTTGCACAAAAGGCTACATGAAAAAGCTACACGAATAAGATATCTCTTATTTTAATAGGCTTCAGCCAAAACTAACTCTAAAGCCTCTATTTCTATTGGCTTGGCCAAATGCCGGTCAAAGCCGGCGATTTTGGATTTTTCCAGATCACTGGGTTCCGCATAACCGGAGAGGGCAATCAAAAAGATATCTTCTAAATCTTCGTCACTACGCATTTTTTGAGCTACTTCATAACCGCTTATGTCCGGCAGGCCAATATCACATAAAACTACTTCTGGATGAAATTCTTGGGCTTTGGCTATGCCCTCAGCTCCATTTAATGCCGATATCGTCGTATACCCGGAAATTTTCAGCAGCTCGCACATGATCTTATTTAAATTGGCATTATCTTCGATCATTAAAATCCGCATACCAAGGGATGATTCTCCTTGAGTTTCATTCACTTCTTTTTTCCCCCTTGCAGATTTATCCGGGAGGGGTAGACGGATGGTAAATTCAGACCCTTTTCCCAACCCTTCGCTATAAACATCCACACTGCCGTCATGTATTTCAGCCATACCTTTAACCACCGCCAGACCTAAGCCTAAGCCTCCGCGACTGCGGTCTAAGGAGTTATCTGCCTGTACAAATGGCTCAAACAACAAGGGAAGCATTTGCGGGTCGATGCCCATACCGTTATCCTTGACGGTAATTACAGCATCCCCATTCTCCTTGTCTTTGGTCAAGCTAACGATAATCTTACCGCCTTCGTCCGTAAATTTAATGGCATTACCGAGGAGGTTGCCGATCATTTGGATAATTCTTGCCTGGTCTGCTTCCAGAAATAAAGGGGCTGGCGCATAGTTCACTTCCAGAGCCACCTCCTTATCGACAAACATGGCCTCGAAGCCTTCTACGGCTCGGCGTAGCAGATGATTCAGCTCTATATAATCCTTCTTCAGCTTGATCTTATTTTTACTGATACGGGTAACCTCCAGCAAATCATCGATAAGGCTTGAAAGTTGGGTTACCTGATGCTTCATTACATCCATGATTTTATTGGCCTTTCCTTCCCCTGGCAGCACCCGGTCTAAGAGGGAAAGGCTCATTATGATCGAGGCCATGGGGTTGCGGAGCTCATGGGATAACATGGAGATAAATTGGTCCTTGTTTTGATCGGCCTGACGCAGCTTTTCTACTAAAGTTAAAGCATTTGCCTCACTCTCACGCAGAGCTTCTTCGGCATAGGCACGTTCTACCGCCGCCCAGGTCCTCTCAGCGGTTTCCTCAATCAATGTGATCTCCTCAGGAGTCCAAAAGCGCGGTTTTATGCTCTGAACACTGAGAAGTGAAATAAATTTACCATCTTTGATAAGCGGCACTTCCACGAATGCCCGGACTCCAAGCTTATCATATTCCATAAGCTCTTCATCATCAAGAAAGGGCAGCTGATAAAGATCATCGGTGACTAAAGTTCGCCCATCTAAAACATAATCAAACGAAGCCCGAAATAGCTCCATATCATAAATTCCTAAATATGTTTCCAATCCATTTGTATAAAAGTCACCTTTAACTTCACAGGTATTATCCTCATTGATCTTGAGATAGATCACACGGTCGGCGCCCAGATATTCACCGAGAAGACGGGTAGCTTCTTTTTTTATCAAGTTGGGGTCTGCGATTGGACGCAGCACATCGCTAAGATGAAGCATAAAAGCATGGCGTGCTTCACTTTTACGCAATAATTCCTCGGTCTCAATACGCTCAGAAATGTCCCGAAGTGAAGCGACTATCCCTTTGAATTTGCCATCTTTATCTTTAATAATTCTCGAATGGGTACTGGTATATATTTCTCTGCCATCTTTATGATGCAAGATAGCCTCATGGTTAATATAGCCTGTTTTAAGAATAGCTTGGAGCAAATCTTTCCGGCTATAACCATAATATGTATATTTAAATAATTCATATTGTGTTTTACCGATCGCCTCGGAAGCACTCCAGCCAAAAGTCTTCTCAGCCATAACATTCCAGTATGTAATAGCAAAATTTTCATCCGTAGCAAAAATCACATCGTGAACGCTGGCTAAGAGATTAGCCTGAAAAGCAAGCTGATTCTCAAATTCTTTGCGGGCGGTTATATCCGTAAACATAGTCAGACAGCCATTAAGATTACCTTGCTCATCAAATATCGGAGCGTTACTGACTAATAACCAAAGGTCGCTCCCGTCTTTCTTTTTTAGCCTGAAATCAAATCTTTCATTTTTCCCGTCTTTTATTTTTGCAAAATGGATCCTGCCTTCATCAATATCCTCTACTGCTACAAAATCTTTAACTGACCTGCCTAATAATTCCTGGGCTTTATATCCCAGCCATTTGGCCAAAGTCTTATTGATAAAGGCAATTTTAAATTTAGCATCACTAAACAAAATGCCTTCACTGGTGATGTTCATCATATTGCGGTATTTTTCTTCCGAAGCCTGCAGGGCTGTGGTTGTTTGTTTATATAATAAAGCTTGTACAATGGCCGGTGTCAAAGATTCCAGCAGTTCTATATCCTCATCATTATAGCCTCCATCTTTATTGCCCAAGCCGATCATGCCGATTGTCTTATCACCTTCGACCAAAGGAAGGCTTAAAAAATTATTAAATACGGGATGGCCTTTCGGTAAATTTTTGATATCAGAATAAGCAGCCGGATCATTGATGTAAAATGCTTTGCCGCCATAAAGCACTCCACCATATTTTCCGTGCGTCTGCAGATCATTCGGCCTAAAATCATAAGTATTCCTATCAGGTAGCTGACAGGCAAACCAACCTGTCCTTTTACTGCTATTATCTGAACGGCCCTCTGAATCTGTTTCGCCGATAAAGCCAATTTTACTTTCAGTCAATTCCAAAGCTACTCTGAGACAGATTTTCCCTAAATCTTCCTGGCTCTTGCTAGTTATAGCTTTATGAAATATCCGGCTGATACCTTGCAGGATAAAGTTTTGGATTTGAATAGTTTCTTCAACTTTTTTTAGCTCACTAATATCATCAAAAGTAGCAATATTTGCTATTACTCTTCCTTGCCCGTCAAATACTGGCGCGGTACTTACCAAGATATGTATTCGGCTGCCATCAGCTTTTCTAATGCTGACCTCTTTATTGCGGAGGTTTTCCCCGCTTTTCAGTAAGCGGGTTAAATCTTCCGCAGTATAGGCAGTGCCATCCGGCTTTAATGCCATAACTATTGCAGCATAAGATTGCAAATCAAATCCTTGATAATTTATGCCATAAAGCTTTTTTGCCCTTTTGTTCAAATAAGACAATCTGCCATCGGCATTAATAAGAACGATAGCTGTAGGCATACTATCAAAAAAATTCTCTAATAGTTCTCTGTTGTTATTAGCATCATCTGAGCTAAAGTCTGGATCATTAAAAGGAAAAGTCTGATAACTTGGGAGAAGGTCTTCTTTAACGCATTTTTCATTACTCATAACGTCCTCCTTATAGATACTTTTGTTTTTCCTAATAAAAACCACCTATTCTGCTCCTCGATATATTCTTGCATCCTTCCTTTTTTAAAAATTAATGATACTAAATAATACGCGTTATTTTATCTGATTTTTCAAAAAATTGTGCGTACTTCAATTTTAATCTATTCAAAGCAACAAAACACTACCTTTTTATACAATTATTTTTCTATATTTCGACAAAATTATATAAATCCTGTATGAATTTGTTGAATGTATAAAATAAATTTTTCGACATTTTAATTGCCTTTTGTCGAAAAAAACAAATCCCCACCGTTTGGTGGGGATTTGTTTTTGTTTTCACCAGGGAAATGACTTAAACTTCTGGTGTCTTGCACATACCAAGCACACATAAATAATGATTGGCTTCACGCAGGACATGATCTCCCAACAAAGGAATTATGATAGACTGGATTTTACAGCTCAATATTCCTTTTGTTCCCGCAGCTTTAAAATCACGTAATTTTTTAGTTTCCTGCAGGCTATCTTCCGTGACTTTGGCTATATCAACGGTCTGCTTAGTGGCATCAATGGCTTCGGCTTCCAGCATATCGAATTCCTTGCCAAAAGTCCTGGCAGTTTCAATAAGGGTTTCTTCGGTCGGGTCTAGCAGTCCGGCGATGAACTTGGAATGTTCCGCCATGATACGATTCCAGAAAACTTCCTGATTGATCAGGTCTTCGGGTCGCATGATATTATCGTAACGCAAGAGTGCAACCAGCATGCTCATAAAGAACCTTGCTTCACGCAGGATATGATCTATGAGCAAAGGGTAATTAACAGTAAATGTCTTGCAGGTGCGCACATTGTTAAGCAGCCTTTGTTTGAATTCAGCAAGCGAGGCGGTAAGCCTATACGCATTTACATCAAGCATCTCCACGGCATCAACCGTCGCCGCGTCGGGCATCCCTGCACTAGCGGGACTTAGCATGGTTTCTCGCCCCGTAAGTACAGAGTCAAAGGGAATACCCGTATAAAAATTGGTAAGACGTTCAGCTTCGATGGTGTATTGGGTGGTGATCTGCCGCGAATCTAAAGTATTTTGACTGACGTTTTTATTGGCTAATTCAGTTGCTTCTGACAGCAGCTTTTCAAAACCCATCCTAAAAGCATTTGCCTCAGCAACGAGGGCGCTGTCCCTGGGCGTAAACCCAATTTGCAGGAAGAATGAATGTTCCTTCATGATCCTTAAGAAGAAAAGGTTTAGGTCAATAGACATGGTGACGAATTCTCTTTTATTGATCAACTCCAACCCTCCTAAATATTTATATAGACTATATATGTCTAAGGAGGTCGAAAAATGATGTAAATATTAATATAAAAAAGACTTCCGAATCAACGGAAGTCTTTTTATAGTTAAAAATTTTGATGCCTAGGCAACATTATTAAGAATTTGCACCCAATCACCGATACTTGTTATGTCACTAAAATCTTTATTATAATCTGTCAGGGCAAGTTTATACCATTTACCATGCGTAACATCATAAATCAGCCACTCTCCCAGGTCTGTTCCTTTAGGTTCCCATTCTAAGATCTCCCCATAATCATTCATCCTTTGATATATCTTAAATTTTTGGATATCAGTACCATCAACTCCCGCAGACTCCATGAAGGAAATTTCATTAAGCATATAATAAAAATATGGCACATCCATATTGAACATCTCACCGTAATACTCCGGCACTGCTGTTTCTTCACCTTCACTGTCAAGGAGGAACTGATAAAGCCTATTGATACAGACATTGGTTTTGCATTCGTCAAGAAACCCTCCCATGGTCATTCTAGTCCAGTTTTGGGCTGAAACAACTTTTTTGCCGTCGATATAAAGCGGAGCAGTATTGATATATACCTTGGCATTGGCATACCCGACCCGGCAGCCAAAGGCCTCGGCAATAAAGCGTATCGGCACCATCGTCCTGCCGTTTTTGGCATAAGGAGCGGCATCTAGTGTCAGCTGGGCATCATTTTTCACAGCTGTCTTACTGCCAAGCGTCAATGTCAGGGAAGTATCGCCATAAGCGATCAAAATATTGGGTCTTTGCCAGGCTATATCCGCGCCGAGATATTGAGAAATGACCTTGACCGGCACATATGCCCGCCCATCCTTCAGCTGCGGCTGCGCATCCATATAATAAGTACCTTCGGTCTCACCCTTTTCTCCATAACAGATATTCGGTACCGTTGGCACCTTTACATTGTCGATATATAGGTCAAAGTTCTGGTACGCCATCGCCGGTACGGCAATAGCCAACAATAAAAATACCGCAAAGATAGCTGTGAGCAAACTCTTTTTCATTATCATACCTCCCTGCTTTTTATCGGGAAAAGCATTCTATATATTTATGGATAAAAGAGTTAATTTTTATCAGTTTAGATAAATTTTTCTTTCAGAAAAGATAAACCTCTGATATCCATATGGATACAAGAGGTTTTATCACAACTGATTTTATTACGATTGGAGCAAAGCTTCAATAATTTTATTAACTAATCCGCCGTCGGCCTTACCTTTTACCAGCGGCATCAAGGATTTCATGATCTTCCCTTTGTCCTGAGGAGTTGGCTTTTCGATACCCAGATCCTGCAGCACGCCTTGAATGACCTCTTTTATTTCATCTTCGCCCATCCTCTGAGGAGCGAATTCCGAATAGACGCTAATCCTTGTTTTGCATACGTCAATGATATCGAGCCTGTCCGGCGGGGCGGTATCTATTGATTCCTGCGCCTCTTTGATTTCTTTATAGATGATGGCGTTTTCTTCGTCTTCGGTGAGGTCGGCCCTTTTATCGATTGCTTTTGCTTTTAAAGCTGAAAGCAGCAGCGAAAGAGCTTCCTTCCTGGGCATCTCTTTTGCTTTTAACGCTTTCATCATTTCTTGCCTGACTAATTCAATTTTAGTTGTCATAACAATTATCTCCTTTATTATGGTGTTTATTGTATTCGAGGATTATTGGTGATGGTAATTAAATTAAATATAACTATTTTTGAGATGTTAATCTTCATGCTCTTCAAAAGCCTCTTCGCTTTCTTCTATTCTTAATCTTAAATAATTTTCAATTTCAACACATACATCTGTTATATCTCTAATTATTGAATTTCTTAATACAATATTTTCTTTATAAAAATCCATATACGAATTTTTTTGTGGTTGTTTATTAGCTTTCTTAGGTATTAAATATTTATTAATACTATTTTCTAAATCAGCTGCTAAATCGACTGAATACAAGATCAAATGGTAATTTTGAAACCAATATTTTTCATTATCATTTGCTTTTAAAATATTAATATCTTCAGAACTAAATAACTTATCTTTTAAATAATAAGAAATTAAAATTTGATTTTCTGATTCAAGCACAGCATCTTTTGCACCTTCTAAGATATCTGTGAACTCTAATATCTTTAATGCATAATAGAAATATAATTGTTCTTCATTAAACGGTTCTTGAAGTGACTCTTTATATCTTACCTTGAAAAATTTATATAACTTGTTTTTATTAAAACTTTTCATTGTACTAAATTTATCAACAGCATATAGCATAGCTTCTGGAGAATACTTCAAAATAAAACATAATTGATGATAATCATAATTTTTAATTTGATATATTTCAAGAGGTAATTCTCTAAAATATCTTGTTTTAAAAAAGTTATTGATAAACACCTTCTTTAATTTATCATCTTCTAAATTTGACATTTTAAAAACTAATTGATTAATGAAATAAAGCTTATTATTATCTTTATCTTTGTTAACTCTAATATTACAATGAGCTATTAGTTTTTTCCAGTATCTTGCTGTTAAATTGTAATTATTAAACGTTTCATATGTCCATATTTCTTTTTTTTCATCGTTTCTTTCAAGTTCATATTTTTCTAATATTTTATCAAATATCTTAATGATTTTATCATTATCTTTTTTATTACAAAAAAAATAGAAATCATCAGAGAAATAAGAGAAGTCACAATCTATTCCCGAAAGTGCACTAGTAATGTCATTGCTAATATTACTCAAATTAATTTCTGCAAAAAACAAAGACAAATAATTTCCCATTATCAAGCCATTGGTCGCGCCTAAATTCATATTTGATAAATATCTTTCATCATGTCCCTGGAAATCTATTTTATGAGTATATATTCTCCCGTAATATTCTTTTATGTCAATCTTAAGTAAGTTATCATATACGCATAATTTTTCAAAATCATCTTCTAACTGTCTATCATATTCTCCTGATTTAAAATCACCTGTGTCTATATTGGCTGATAAACGTTTGCATGAAGGGTCTAAATTTTGAATGTTATCAAAATTTGGCATGTCCTTAAAATGTTCATATGCACTTACAAAATTTAATATATTAGGCATTTTAAGTGTACGATATTTATCATCTTTCTTCTTTACTCTAAAATTAATAGGTTCTACCCAACATAGCTTTTCAAGGGCAAAAGAAGATATATCATTCGGTAATTTAATATTGTCTATATTTAAAAAGTTCTTGACTGGGTTTTTAAAATTATATAGATTATTTAGTTTCATCATTGCTCCTTATCTTCATTCGTGCTTTTGTCATATTCTCATATCAATTAACCTGAACTTATCCTTCTCCTACCAGAATAATACAAATTCCCCCATTATGCAAATATTGGATAATATTTTCCCCTAATTTCAACACAAATAGAAAAGAGGCTAAAACGTAAAGTTTTAGCCTCTGAGATTAGATTGTCAAAAAAATGGTCAGCGGGCCGAGAAACGAGCGAGACTAGGCGCAACCGAAACCAGCGACGCAGGCGTATTAAAACATACGTCGAGGAGACGTGGACGGCTGCAACGCCGTATCGAGAAGTTTATCGACATGCTGAGAGGCTAAAACATTACGTTTTAGCCTCTCTTTTAAAGACATACAATACCCCTACCCATCAACCTAATACTTATTATACCCACAAAAGCTCTTACTTAATCTTTATCTTCACCGTGGCATTGGTGCCGATGACCCTGCCCAGATAGACATTATCGTCGAGCAATATCTTCACCGGCATCAGCTGCGTCACTTTGGTATAAGTGCCGCTGGTGGTGTAGCTGGTGACATTACCGGAAAGAGTGGCTTGGGAGACCTGCCCGACCTCCTCGACATGCCCCTTGAATTCTTGACCGGCAAAGGCATCCAAGCTTACCTCGACTGCCTGGCCCTCTTTGATCTTGAGGATATCAGTTTCCTCAATATTGGCGTTGATATAGACATTTTGGGTGTCGGCAACGACCGCCACAACCATTGTTGTCGGTATGACTTGATTTACGATCACATCACAGTCCACGATCTGGCCTGTAATCGGCGTTCTGATATAAGGCCCATTCTCCACTCGGGCGATGACTTCATTGGCGTCGACGTCACTGCCTACATTAAAGTCCAGCCGCACCAGTTTACCTGGCATCGGTGAGTATAGGCTATATAATTGAGTGGTGACTTTGGCATTATCCGTTTCGAAATAATGCGAGTCATCCCAATAGAAGTAAAACCAAACGCCGGCTGCGATCAAAGCAGCTACCCCGATGATCATAAAAATAATATTATTGCGTTTTTTCATTATTAAACCGACCCCTTTTAATAATATCTTTTAATGTCTTTTTTCGCCACCAGAAAACCTACTATTATATGATTGGCATAAAAATCAGCTTTTGACTACCGGCTCACTCTTATACAATATCTAATTCTTCTTCGCCCTCAGTAAACTGACTGTTATATAAATTGGCATAAAAACCGTTCTTCGCCAATAATTCCAGATGATTTCCCTGCTCCACGATATCGCCGTTATTCATCACCAGTATCAGGTCCGCGTCTTTGATCGTCGAGAGACGGTGGGCGATGACGAAGCTGGTCCTATTCTGCATCAAGTTGTGCATCGCCTTTTGAATGAGTATCTCGGTCCTGGTATCGACGGAGCTGGTAGCTTCGTCCAGGATGAGGATGCGGGGATCAGCCAAAATGACTCTTGCGATGGTGAATAGCTGCTTCTGGCCCTGGGAAATATTGCTCGCTTCTTCGTTCAAGACCATCTTGTAACCGTCGGGCAGAGCGCGGATGAATTCGTCGCAGTGGGCTGCCTTGCAGGCCGCTTTGACCTGTTCTTCCGTAGCGTCAAAAGTGCCGTAGCGGATATTATCCATGATCGAAGCGTTATAGAGCCAAGTTTCCTGCAGCACCATGCCGAATATCGAGCGCAGGTCGCTGCGTGTAAAATCAAATATATCGATGCCGTCGATGGTGATCTTACCTGTGTTGATATCATAGAAGCGCATCAAAAGCTTGACGATGGTGGTCTTGCCCGCGCCGGTAGGTCCGACGATGGCTATCGTCTGTCCGGCTTTGATATCGGCCGAAAAATCATTGATGATGATCTTATCCTCGCTGTAACCGAAGCTGACATGCTCAAAATTGACATTGCCGCGGAAATCGAGGTCTTGCAAAGGACTCACGGTATCGGGGCTTTCCTCTTCCTCTTCCAAGAATTCGAAGACCCGCTCCGCCGCCGCGGCTGTCGATTGCAAAGTATTGGAGATGGAGGCAAGCTGGCCTATCGGCTGAGTGAAAGAACGCATGTATTGGATGAAGGCCTGAATATCACCGATATCGACCACCCTTTTTACTGCCAGGTAGCCGCCGAGGATACTGACCAGCACATAACCCAAGTTACCAATGAACAGCATTATCGGCATCATGATCCCGGATAAGAATTGCGATTTCAAAGCTGACTTATAGAGCTTTTTATTGGTCTTTTCAAAGATTTCTATCGATTCTTCTTCACCGTTAAAGGCCTGAACGACATTATGCCCACCGTACATCTCTTCCACATGGCCGTTGATCTCTCCCAAGGCTTCCTGCTGCTGTTTAAAGAAGGCTTGCGATTTTTTGATAATCGCCATGACGACGCCCATGGAGACAGGCAGCACGCCCAAGGCCACTAAAGTCATGATCCAGTTGATAGAGAGCATCATCACGATCACGCCGATGACTGTAGTAGCGGAGGTAATCAACTGGGTCATACTTTGATTCAATGATTGGCTGACCAGGTCGACATCATTGGTTATCCGCGATAAGACCTCGCCATGGGTGCGGGTATCATAATAATTCAGGGGTAGCTTATTCATTTTCAGGGAAATATCCCGCCGTAGCTTATAGGTGACCTCCATGGAGACATTGGACATCATATAGTTCTGGATATATGCACATACCGCGGAGATAACATATAATACCACAAGGATGATCACGATGTTCCTGATATAAGTAAAATCGGTCAGAAGGTTATAACCTTTCAAATAGGCGATCAAGCCTTCAGCGAGTTTGGTAGTCGCCTTGCCCAAAAGTTTCGGTCCAACGATAGAAAATGTCGTGGAAAGGAAAGCTAAAGCGACAACGATGATGACCGATTTTTTATATTCGCTCATGTAGGAGGCAAGCCTGAGCATCGTCTTTTTGAAGTCTTTGGCCTTACCGCCGCCGCCCATGTTCATGCCCATGGGGCCGCCGCCAAAGGGGTCTCTCGACTCTCTGCGTCTTCTTGTGCTGGGATCACTCATCTGGCTAATTCCTCCTCACTTAATTGTGAGTGAGCGATTTCCTGGTACACTTCACAATTTTTCATGAGGTCGTCATGAGTGCCAACCCCTACTATATTGCCGTTATCTAAAACGATGATCTGCTCGGCGTTCATAATTGTCCCGATACGCTGAGCGACCAAGAGGATAGTCGATTTGCCGGTCTCTCTTTTTAAGGCGGCGCGTAGATTTCTGTCTGTTTTCAAGTCGAGCGCTGAAAAACTGTCGTCAAAGATATAGATAGGCGCGTTCTTGACCAAGGCCCTGGCAATGGATAGTCTTTGCCTCTGCCCGCCGGAGACATTGGTACCGCCCTGAGCAATGATCGAATCATAACCATCTTCTTTGGCCTCGATGAAATCTTTGGCCTGGGCGACTTCTGCCGCTTTGGCTATATTTTCTTCGCTGGAATTTTTATCGGCATAATATAAATTGGATTTGATCGTGCCGGAGAAAAGAACGCTTTTTTGCGGTACATAGCCGATCTTGTCGCGCAGGACCTTCATGGGAACACTGCGGACATCCTTGCCGCCGATCAGAATCTCTCCGCCTGTCACATCATAAAAGCGCATGATCAGATTGACTAAAGTCGATTTACCGCTGCCTGTTGAGCCGATGATAGCCGTCGTTTGTCCGGCCTTGGCGGTGAAATTGATATTGTGTAAGACATCGTCCTGGCCGCCGGGATAATGAAAATCAACATTGCGGAATTCTACGTTCGGCTGAAAATCCCCGGCAAAATCTTCCGGCTCCTCGGCATCCTCGATGCTCTGTTCGGTCCCAATGACTTCCGCAACCCTTTCTGAGGATACGGAGGCCCTGGGTATCAAAATAAACATCATTGACATCATCAAAAAGGCCATGATGATCTGCATTGCGTATTGCATATAGGCCATCATATCGCCCAGGTCGAGATTAAAAGCAGAAACCTGCTGGGCGCCTACCCAGACGATAACTACCAAGACCAGGTTCATCACCAGCATCATCGCCGGCATCATTACCGACATAGTGCGGTTGATAAAAAGGTTGGTGACAGTCAGATCGGTATTGGCTTTATCGAAGCGTTCTTCCTCAAATTTTTGCGTATTGAAGGCTCTGATGACCAGGATACCGTCTAAATTCTCACGCACTACCAGATTCAATTTATCGATCAGTTTCTGGACAATTTTAAATTTAGGCATGACGATGGAAAATAGCACCATGATAACGCCGACCAGACTAATGACCGCCACAGCGATGATCCAGGACATTGAAGGGCTGCTGGAGACAGCTTTGATAATGCCGCCAACGCCTAAGATCGGCGCATAGAAGATTAACTTTATCATCAAAAATAAAACGGTCTGGATTTGGGTGATATCATTGGTAGTTCGGGTTATCAAAGAGGCCGTAGAAAATTTGTCGAATTCGGCATGGGAGAAATATTCTACCTTTTGAAAAACATCCGAACGCAGATCGCTAGCCACCCCGGCAGAGATCACAGCCGCCAGATAACTGACGACGATACTGGCTGCCGTTCCTAAAAGGGTCACCAGGACCATAGAAACACCGGTCTCTAAGATATAACCATTGTTGCCGGACAGGACACCGGTATTGACGATATCCGCCATATAATCCGGCAGGGCCAGATCGCAAATGGCCTGCACAAAAAGCAAGGCAATGGCGCAAATGAGCATGCCGGAATAAGGTTTCAAGTATTTAATTATCTTCAGCAAAACTGCGCCCCTCCCTTGCGTATTTATGCATTACCTTCTGCTAAACGTAAGCGGAGGTATCAGCTCTTCTTTTTCTGTTCACAAAAGTAATCGTAAGCTTCATTTAAAAGGTTAGTAAGAGTGGCTGTCTTTTCTTCTCCCAAATGATTTACCAAACCGGAAAGCATATTATGAAAACAATCATGGGCCTTAAGGATTATTTCTTCGCCCTTAGTGGTAAGACTAATTCTCACGGCTCTTGCATCTTTTTCATCTGCTCTCTTTTCCACATAACCGCCCGCCACAAGCTTATTGACGACCTGCGTGGTGGTAGGAGTCGCTACCATCATCCGTTTGCTGATCTCGGATACTTTTATGCCCTCCATATCGGAGGTCGCAGCCTTTTTTATGGCAAAAAGAACTAGTATTTCGCCATGATTGAGTCCGTCAATAGGCGGCATCTCGTGGCCATGGACTCTTTTAAATTTCACCAGAGCCTCTAAAAGTTTCTGAGAGCTGTTTGCGCTATTATTATCCACTTTTTTTCTCCTTTATCTAGAACATACACATTAATTAGTTAGCCTAACTAATTATATTCCTGATGCCAGTTTTTGTCAACAAATTTTGGACACATTTTTGTATAAAAAAGTTTGTTGCAATTAAAATAAAAATAGCTTTTCGCAAAAACATATTTTGACAAAAAGCGAGCCTAGGTATTAAAATATTATCAGAAATGGCCCGCCGTTCTGGGCCAACTATAACCTCGATTTATTTAATAGCCAAGGAGCCTCCTGGGGATAATTCTTTTATGGATAAAGAAGTCATTGGTGTCATAGATTTTTTATCAGAGACACCTTTAAAGGAATGCGAGGTTTTCAGAAAGTGCTTAGCAAGCTGAAAAAAGATAATGCCTTAAGGCAGGCCTTCATCTATTTTATACTGCTGATGATCTTTATGATCATTAATAACCATGTCATCGGCAAGTATAATATGTATTCCAAATTAGATGATCTGATTCCCTTTATCCCGGCCTTCGTTATCCCCTACTATACCTGGTATGTCTTTTTCTTCATGACTGCCCTGGCTTTTTTCCTCCGCTCCAGGGGAGACTTCGAGAAGACCGTTTTTTCGATTAACCTAAGCATGGTAATCACCATAATCATCTACGTCTTATTTCCTAATTACCAGGATCTGCGGCCTTCGTTCTACGCGGCTGATTTCTTTTCCCAATGGGTCAGATCCCTGCAGGCCTTCGATTCCGCATCCAGCGTCTGTCCAAGCCTCCATTGCTCTATCACTTTGACGCTCTTTCTGGGCATCAAGGATTCCCTATGTTATAAAGATAGGTCGGGTATTAAAATCATCGCCCTTATCGTGACTATCATGATTTGCGCTTCCACCGTTTTTATCAAACAACATTCGATAGTCGACGTAGCGGCGGGCGTCTTGCTCAGTGTTCTGGTTTACCTCTTAGTTTATAAGTTTCAGCCATACGTTGCTTTCGCTAAAAACAAAACCCAAGAAGATGATCCCCTAGGTCCCCTGGCTAAATAGAAGATGATCCCCATGCACTCATTTGTTAGTATTTCTCCAAGCATCTGTATATGCTTTCGCTGTATTCTCTGCTTCATATTGCAAAAAAAACACCAAAAAACCCTACCATAAGGTAGGGTTTTTATTTAACTTAAACACATCTGCGAAATTTAATAATTGTCAATTTACCAACCATAGATTATCTGCATATTTATGTCCTGTCAGGCTGGGTCTATCTTCTGTGATCTCCATTAAACTTATATCATTAGGTATTGATAAAGCTTCTTCCATGCTATAAATATTTCTGGCTTTTTGCATAATCCATTTGGCAGCATAAATAGCACCCTGCCCAAAAGCGGCTCTGTCTATTGATTCATGGATTATCCGTATCGTTTGGTTGGGGAGCCCAAAAATGACCTCATGCTTTCCTACTATACCCCCGACCCGGATTGAATTAACGTGTTGTGTCTTATCGATGCCTAAATCCTCTGCAATTCTTAGTGCTGTCCCGGAAACATCTTTTTTCCCTCTAAAATGTTCTTCGATAATTTCAATATCTGCATGAGGAGCAATTTTTTGCAGAACTTTGGAAGCTTTTATCAAAAAATTAACACCTATAGTAATATTGGGTGAATATAAGATAGCAGTCTCTTTGCTAAGTTCCAAGAGTTGATTGAAATCACCTTTTTCATAATTAGAAATAGCCGATACAATCCGTGTTTTATTCTTTACGGCATTCTTATATTCATTCACTGAACATGAGTTAGAAAAGTCGATAATCACATCTACCTTATTATCACTATAAAAATTATCAAAATCTACGTTCTGGACAGAAAATATTTTCCCCTCAGCATGTTCTAAGCCTAGCAAGTGGCTCGCATATTCGCCTTCATTATTAACAGATTTCCTCAACACCCATTGTAATTCACAAAATTTATCTTGAATGATTTCTTTTGCCACAACACTACCAGTTCTACCAAAACCAAATAGCCCAATAGAAAGTGTCATAATTAATACCTCCTTACAAAAATAGAGTTGCCGACATGATATTTTCATCTCTTAATCGCTGCTCTTAAAAAGAAAATGCTACAGAGTTTTCTCTGTAGCATTAGATAAACGAATACTAAAGAAAGTACAATAACTTGTACATTCTTTAAATTCTCTTCTAACGCTTACGAGATTAGCTGACGGATTCGGGTCGAAAAGATAACCCTACACATTCGTGATTCACCCCAAAAATCTGTGGTTCTCCCATTCCATTTCTGGATTCAGCGTATAATCATATTTAATTTTTTATATTTGCCAAAAGCAAAAAAGCTAAAACCCTATTTTTATTATAATAACATAAAATTAAGAATATTTCAATAAAATAAGTTCACATACTAAGAAAAACAAATTATATTATAAATACCATGTAGCAGCATAGCCGATGGCTTACTTACAAGAAAAAAGCCTGCTATCTTTTTAGATAGCAGGCTTTTTTCTTGTATCATAGAGGCAGTAAGTCCTGCCTTCCGGTCAATAGTTTAGTTTATCAGGTCGGATTTTTGCAGCAATCTCTGGACAATAACCGCTACTTCCGCGCGGGTGATATAAGCCTTGGGAGCTACAGTGCTTGCGCTCTGTCCGGTAACTACGCCGGTGTCGAGGCAGGCTGCGATGCTAGCCTTAGCATAAGCGGAGGCAGAAGCGGAATCACTATAAGCGGCGAGGAGGCTGCTGATTTCACTGTCTGTCAGAGTGGATTCCAGGTCTGTGATTTCCATGGCCCTGGCGATGATCGCCATAGCCTGCTCACGGGTTATCTTATCATTAGGTCCAAAGTTGCCGTTGCTGTAGCCGGTGATGATATCGTATTCGGCAGCGGTCTGGATATATCCGCAATACCAGTCGGTGGTCTTGACATCGGCAAAATTACTGCTGCCGGCATCAGGCTCAAGACCTAAAGCTCTTACCATGATCGCCGCAAATTCGGAACGGGTGATATCCTTATTGGGAGCGAATTTATTGTCACCCACGCCGGTAATGATCATTCTCGAGCCCATATCATTGATCGCGTCTTTGGCCCAGTGATTGGCAACATCCGCAAACTCGATCGGGTTATAGATCACGGTATAGGTACTGTTGGTAAGACTGTTGATCACGGCATAATATTTGCCGTCGACTAAGATGATCTTGGTCGGCACATGATGTATCGTACCGTCGGGGTCAACTACGATGCCTGTAGTTATCTTAGAGGGGTCAACGCCGTCGGGGATGGCTACGGTTCTTTCCACATAGGAATTGAAGCTTTCCAGCTCTACTGTTTCCCCGTCATAGGTGCAGCTGATCGTAAATTCGACTGCCGGTACTACAATAGTGAATTCACCTTCCGACGCGGCATTAGCTACCACCTGGGTGGTATTATCGGAAGGCTCAGCAATCTGGATTTCTACTTCAATATCCTCAAGATTTACATCCTCGCCAAACTGCTCGGAAACAGCGTCGATATTTATTTCCGACGCAGGCAGAGTATAGGATGCGGAATCAGTCTTGATCTCCAGCGTGGATTCCTTGTCCTCCATATTTTTGACCATTTGACCGGTGAGAATTCCGGCCTTGATATCAGAATCACTATCTAAAATAGGAATTATAACATTTGCGCCATTGCCTTCTTGTTCAAGGATATCATTAAGCTTGTCATCGTCAACGGTTACCGTAGTGACCGTCTTCCCGTCTTGCATTGAATCCTCAGAAGTACCGGCGTTTTGCTCATCACCGTTAACGATAACAGGAGCACCGTCAGTGTTATCTTCATCATTGTTGTGATGAGTTGACTCCGTTATATTGACCGCTAGAGTCCAGATGCGTTCATTGCCGCAGGCATCATAAGCCTTTACATACACAGTGTATTCGCCCTTGTCTAAATCCAAGGTGATTTCTTCTTCGGCAGTAGGTTCATCTAAAACGACTTCATCATCATACGTGGCCTCGGCAGCCTCCGCAGTTTTTATGCCGATGGCATAAGCAGCTACGCCGCTATTGCTGTCGGAGATGTCAAGGTTGAGGATACTGGATGTATGAGGAGTGGCGGTGCTGCCAACACGGGTGACTGTCGGAGCAACACTGTCACCGGTGAGGATCAATGTACGTGTGGCGGCTACTGAATCTTGAATTCCGTCAGAAACTGTAAGTTCAAATGTATATATTCCCGAGTCAAAAGTGCTGTCTATTTCTAGCTCATTACCACCTTCGCCCGACAGATCAAGCGCATTGCCAGTAGGATCATAGACCACATAATCGTAGTTCAAATCATCGCCATCCGGGTCAAGGCTTGCTGACTTGTCCACATTACCAAAGGTCAAGACTAGGCTTCCATCAATATGCTTTTGGTCAACTGACATTATCTGATTTCCTTCTGTATCAGTTATGTCAAATATAGCAACGGGAGGAATTCCTGCCCCGTTAGGAATAGTAGCAGCCTGCCAAGTTGTAGTACCGCTTCCCAGGTCGGCAATATATGCCGCTACGTTGGCCACTGCATCTTCTAAACTTGCGGAATCGGAAAGGTCCAAGCCGTTGCCACCATTGGCAGTTATGGTTATATCACCGCCTGTAGTTACATAGAAGACTTGGTCATTGATCAAGCGGGCCAAAAGTTCATAATAGGAAGCCAAATCATCATGGTCATCGGTTTCCTCATTGCCGGTAAGAACTATGTAAACCTTTTTAGCACCTTCGATATAATTAGAGTTTCTCAGGCTTTCCACGGCAGAGCTTTCATAGCTCATTTCCAAATTGGAGAAGGTAAATGCAGAAAGCTCTTCGCAACCATGCGAATAGTAGCTGACGATGGGGCCAAAGCCGTTATAGGCCATTGTATCAAGATCAAGATAATCTTCGTCAATATCATAATAAGCAGTAAATAACTCACTCGCTGAACCTAAATTACCTTCAGCATCATAATCCCTTTCCTCGCAGATCAGGGAATTCGGGGTAATTATAACATTGATGTTTTTCATCATTGAGTCTGTATTTATAGAGAAAGACTGTGAGGCAATCTCAGTCGCAAAATCAGAAATATAATCATCTTCCGAGTTATGGAAGTCTTCCGCCAAAACACCATCATTTATCTTATACAGATAAACGGTACCAGATGTAGTATTGCTAAATCGATAGAAAAGGACATAGCCGTGGATATAGCCATCTTCATCTATACCGGCATTGATAAGGAACCCGGCACCTTCCAGGGTATGGGTGGAAACCATCGACGCGTCTATATCGAAGTTAACGGTTTTTTCATTGGCCATCGTCGTGGGATAAATAAGGAAGTCTTTATAGGCAGGTTCACTGTAACCCATAAAGGTTATGCTGGCATTATTTTCATCATCGATGCTGGTATAGATATGTTTGTCTCTGAGGAATATCGTCCCGTCAAAAGTGTCTGGCGAAGTAATATCCGTTACAAACATCTCATCCTCTAAGTGGCTTCCAGCATATTGCACCATATCCCAATAGGCTTCTGAATCGCCATCATAAGTTATATAATACAAATAATAGTAATCTTCGATCACTTCCGCCTTACGTTCTTCAGTCATGCTGTCATCGGCGAATGATTCGCCCTCATTCATATAATCACTGAACCAATCATCATATTGCTCGTTTTTATATGCCTGAAGTAATGCATCTTGCTCTTCCGTAGTCAGTGCAGCATAGGTTCCCTCGCCGTTTTCCGAATCATAATTAGGTTTCACGGTATTGTCTATCAGGTAATCATCGGCTAAAGCTTCTTGTGCATCACTGCTAAGTGATGCAAAAACTATTTTACCATATACCTCATCGCTATATGGCCATTCGTTATGATAATAATCTATATCACTTGCAAGATTTGCTTTTTCTTCATCCGTAAGCTCGGCATAAGTTTTATCAAAGTAATATTCTGCAAAAAAATCTTGTAAAGCTATAAGGTATTCATCATAATTAGTAAATTCTGCAAGATCATAATAAGACCAGAATTCTGTCAATTCGTCAATGATAGCCGCGTCCATATCTGCTTTATCGTCACCAGTCAGTTCAGCATACGGATATTCACTAACAACAATATCATATAAATAATATATATATGTTCCGCCGGAATAAATCATAAACTGGTAGTCTGCCCACAGCTGATTATGTAAAATTTCTTCTACTTCCGCTAAAACAGCTGCCGGTACGCCAAAACTTGTTTCCTTCCAATAATAATAGGGATGTCTGCCGGAGTAGTCGTTCCAATCGTCAGGCGTAGCGCCTTCTTCATCATAATCAGGATTATAATAGTGGTCATAGACATACCAGTCATCAAAATTCGATAAACTGATATCCGTTTGCACCGCATTGATGCGCACATCGTCAGAGGTTAGATCTAAGTCATTCAGGGCATTAGTTAGGGCCGTTGTGAAATCGGATATACTGCCACCATAGGTGTCATCAGCGGTTACCACAACATCAACTGCTTGTTCATCGTTGTTAACTACCGAGTGGGTGGTTTCATAGGCTAGGGCAAAGGATGAAAATAAGAAAATGAAAATCCCGGAAAATAATAGCGTAGTCAATAATTTTTTTCTCATATCCCGCTCTCCTTTTTAATATTTTGCTTAGCGCATAAGTCAAATACAAGCAGTTTCATATTAAGTTTTTATGTATAATTAAATATTAAATTTTCACCAACAACTTTTGTCCAATTACGACATAATATGACAATATTTTACAGCTAATATTCTTACATTAACATGTCCATATTTTTTAGTCAATACTTCCGAATGGGCATTTTATTATTATTTTTGCAAACAATAAATATACTATGCTTAGTGGGCCTTCTTTCAAAAACTATGCTTAAATTATGTATTTTTTGTCACTATTCGCAGATGTATATATATGCAAATGCAAAAGGCGCTTTGTTTGATAACAAAGCGCCTTTTATTAATTGATTAATTGATTAATTGATTTACTATTTTACAATAGCCCTTTCATATACTTTTCGGAAATGAAATCCATAGATCGAAAGCTTGACGGCAGTCGGCAATACTTTAGGCCGCTTAAATAAAGACCAAGCAAAAAGCTTCCAATAATAATAGCGTTCCTTCCCTAATATCCCCAAGCGCACTATGGACTTAATAAAGGCCATGATATTATTGATACTCAATTTTTCACTTCCCAATTTATCCGCGTCGAAGTCATTGAGAAAAGTAGAAACACGTTCATAATAATATTTCGGGGAATAGATAGTGGAAACAATATCCTGATAGCCATTGACCAAAACATCCTTGTCCATCTTGGGGGTAAAATTCATCGTATAATTGGTGTTGTCGCCAGTGAAGTTATCCAGCATCCGTCCTTCGCTCATGAGCCGCTGATAAAGCTGCGTACCTTTGGGGGCATTTAAAAGGCCGACCATCGCCGTAACGATGCCACTATCTTGGATAAATTTGACCATGCGGTTGAATATTGAGAGATTATCATTATCAAAGCCGACGATAAACCCGCCATGCACCTCCATCCCCGACTTTTGTATCTTCTTGATGCAGTAGATAAGATCGCGGTTTTTGTTCTGCGTTTTTTTGCATTCGGCGAGGCTCTGCTCATCAGGCGTTTCGATACCGATAAAGACCGCGTGGAAACCAGCTGCAACCATCATGCTCATCAATCTTTCATCATCAGCTAGATTGATGGAGGCTTCCGTTAAAAAATTAAAGGGATGTCCATGCTCTTCCATCCACGCAGCGATAGCAGGCAAAATGCTGCCTAACAATTTTTTCTTATTGCCGATAAAATTATCATCGACGAAAAACACTGTTCCCCGCCAGCCGGAATCATAAATAGCGTCCAATTCCGCCAGCATTTGCGTGGTATCCTTGGTGCGGGGCGTATTACCAAAAAGAGCAGTGATATTGCAAAAATCGCAGTTGAAAGGACAGCCTCGTGAATATTGGATATTCAGTGAGGCGTAATTCTTCACATTGATAAGATCCCAGCGAGGAACAGGGCTTGTCCGTAGATCAGGCCATTTTTCGGTAGTATACAAACGTTTGGCAACACCCTGCTGCAAGTCATATATAAATTCCGGAATAGTTGTCTCGCCCTCATTTAAAACCAGATGGTCGACATCATCATATAATTCCGGTTCCGAGGTGAATAAAGGCCCACCGGCCACCGTCTTGACTCCTAAGGCACGACAGCGATCGATAACTTCCCGCACGGAATCCTTTTGCACAACCATAGCGCTGATCATGACATAGTCGGCCCAGATGATATCCTCGTCTTTGAGCTTTTCCACATTCATATCGATGAGCTTCTTCTCATATTCATCCGGCAGGATAGACGCAACAGTCAATAAACCTAAAGGCGGAAAGGCTGCTTTTTTTGAGACGAATTTCAGGGCATACTGGAAGCCCCAGTAAGTCACAGGGTACTTGGGATAAACAAGTAAGACTTTCATGTTCTCCTCCGAACTATTGTTTGCGATATTATTTTATTATGACTTAATAATAACATTAATATGCAGCTAAACTGCTAATTTTTTACCGACAAATAGGCGGGGACTTCGACAAATAACATCATGTGAAGAGCACATGGAAACCCTATCAAGTCGGGTCTTGAAGAAACGAATTGACATCATTTTCTCGGATATCATAGACCCGGCTATAATCCTTGGTTTCCTGGTTTTTGACGACTTCAGACCTTTGAGAGTCTAAAAGACGGACGAGATTATAGACATTGATCCAGATCTCATTGTTGCTTTCCTTTTGCGACTCGTCGAAAACTAGCTCCATGCCAAAATGCAGATGCGCCGTATTGATATTATTGACATTTTCTTTTCTGCTATAACCGGTGCGCCCCAGATAGCCGATAACATCCCCCGCTTTGACCACGTCCCCCACTTCCAAATCCTTGCGGTAGGGAAAATTCTTTCTCATATGAGCATAGTAATAATATCTTTTTTTATCCAAAGAACGGATACCGATGCGCCAGCCACCGTACTGATTCCAGCCCATGGCTTCAATAGTGCCACCTTCTACAGCGACGATAGGAGTGCCAACCTGCCCGATCAGGTCATTACCCAAATGCACCCGAGAAAATCCATAGGAACGGCTACTGCCGAAATCATCATAATGGCTATATGGGAAGCCTTTGGCGATAGGTGAAAAGACCTTCAGCCCGTAACGCAGCTCCCAATGCTTGCCCTGACCGTCTTCATCAGCCACTTCGATCTCATACTCACCCACAAAGCCGGAGAGGATAGCACTATAGGACTCATAATAATAGGAATAAAATTCCATGCCCTTGGTCAGTTCTTCTATGGTCTCGCCCTCTTTTAACTTTTCGGCGACTTTATTTAACTGCTTATCCTTATAGCCTTTCCAATTATTACCGTTCTTGGCTGCCTGATAAGCAAGTAGCTTTATCCAGTCCAGCTCAACGGCCTTGCCATGCGATTCTACATCCAGATTCAAGGCTTTATTCAAGGCTCCATAGGGAACATCGAAATCCACCCATTTGATATAATCCTCAGTTTTTTCTTTCTCATCGGCCAGGACATTGACCGATGTCCTGCTTGCCATAATTAAAGCTCCGATGAGTATAAGCGTACAAATGAAGATAAAAATTCCTAAAAATTTAATTTTTTTTATTTTTCTCTTTCTTCTATTCTCAAAAATAATTATCATAGGCAAAACCCCCATGATTGCCAAGCTAAAGTAGCTAATTTCTAAATATCTATGGCATTTTTACAATAATAATTACCTATAATTATGAAGATATTTTTTCTACTCTCTATTAAAACATGAAGGTTATTCCTTAACCCTGCCCCCTCCCGCATGCAATAAAGTCACATTTCCCCAACAAAAAAAGCCCGTTATAATAACGGGCTTTTCTAACTATGAACTAAACTATGACGTCATTCCCCCTCAGGGGAAACATCGCTGTTTTTGACCTGAGACTGCTTTTTATAAGACCCTCTCCTCAGCAAAGCTATTGTCGGAAAACCAAGGATACTTGGTATCCAGAAAGAGAAAAGTCGGTAAGCCAAAACTACCGCGATACTGACGGAACCGGGAACACCCAGAGTAGAATAAATGGCTATCATACTACTTTCTACCAGACCAATGCCACCTGGCAGGAAGAATGCTCCTCTGCCCAAAAGCAAAGCCAGACCATAACCGGAGATCATCACGCCGAGCTTAACAGGATAGTCTGCAGCTAAGAAAAATAAATATAATATCAATATATCAAAACCTACATATAAAGCAGCACCTATCGTTGGCCTTATCCAGCCACGATTACTAAGTAAGCGCAGATTGGACAAGATATTGGAAGCCACATTTTTGATCTTTTGCTCATCATACTGACGGCGCAGCAAATGCATTATAAAAGCAGCGATTTTGAGAACTATTTTTATAACTTTTTTTTCATGCTTTATGCCAAAGAAAATCAGAAAAACACTAAAACCTACGAGGAAGAAAATCACGCTATAGATAATGATCTGGGCATTGGATAATTGCTGGTGGTTGATCAATAAATAAATCATGCCAATGGCTGATAAAAGAGTAAGTAATATATTATTGAGCGCCTGCGGCATTACTCCCGCAAGTACCGCCCCTTCCGTAACATCATTATTTTTGGCGACCCAAAAATAAGTCGCAGCAGCAGCGCTTAGCCAGCCTCCGGCCACCAGGCCGACACTGGCTGCGGAATTAATGATCAATGACCCCCGCCAGATAGAAATATGGGCATTTTCAAATTTGACCAGCTCTTTTAGAAGATATCCGTTGCCTAAAAAGCTGCATACCTTAGCAACAACTGCCAGGAAGACGATGATTTTGGACATTTCCTTGATAACTAAGACATAATTTCCTAAAGCCGTGATCTTTGGTAAAAAGAAGACGATTGCTAGAACAATAATTATTAAGGGAACTATATAACGGACCATATGCATCTTCGGGAAAGGCCCTTGGCGATTTTGATTATTATTCAATTAAGACACCCATCCCTTTCTAGCCTATGGCCAAAAAATATTTATTTTAAATTATATCATAAAAATATGTGTTTTTAAAAGCCTTAATATAAATTCAATAAGTCATTTATATTCTTGACAGATCATAGTAAAATAATTAGACATTGATGAGTGCAAATCAATTGGAAATCGCCAGCAAGGGTATCGTTTTTATCAGCGGCAGGTTGACATCGGAGATGCTGACCAAATTGATTCGTTTAGGGATCCCTGTGGTGGTCTTGGAATCGACACCGACCACTGCCACTATCAGGCTTGCCCGCGAATATAATATTACACTCCTCGGTTATGTAAGGGGCGAAAGGGATCATCTATTCCTGTCCCGAGGGATTGACATGTTAAAAATAAACACCAACATCTATGCATATTAAATAGTCTATATAAAAAAAACCTGTTAATTAAATTAACAGGTTTTTTATAATCAGTAGGTTATTATTCCTGATTATTATTTAAGACCATTTCCACGAATATCCTGGCTATTTCTGGATCAAATCTGGTCCCGGCATTGGCAAGGATGTCGGCAACCGCTTCCTCCACAGAGATGGCCTTTCTATAAGCCCTGTCCTGTGTCATAGCGTCATAGGCATCAACTATTGCCAGGATGCGTGCGAGCAACGGTATCTTTTCACCTTTTAAGCCTTGCGGGTAACCATTGCCGTCCCATTGCTCATGATGACAAAGAATATAATCGGCGATATGCCTCAGTTCCGGCGAAGCTTGCGCTATCCTATAACCTACTTCCGGGTGCTTTTTGATCTCAGCCCACTCTTCCTCGGTAAGTTCGCCCGGCTTAGTTAAAATATTGAGGTCGACGCTTATCTTACCGATATCATGGAGTGTGGATAATAATTCCAGCTCATCTATCTTATCATCATCCAAACCGAGTGCTTTACCGATCTTCTTGGACCATCTGGCCAGTCTTTCGGCATGCGCTTCGGTCTCATTACTCTTTTCAAACATCGTCGTCTTTATCGAAGATAAGATCGAGCTGTGCAGGCTTTTGTATTCCAGAAGTTTCCTTCTATACATATATTGTTCCGCATTTTTAAGCACTTTATCAAAAGGCTCTTCTATGCTGGTTTTGGTCGCATGACCTAAGGAAATGCTGATATAACATGTTTCTCTATTACTTTTAGAAGCATACTCTTCACAAGTCCTTTTGATCCTGGCTATAATGGCTTGTGCCTGATTATTGCTAGTCCTGGGCAACAGAATGCAATATTCGTCTCCGCCAGTCCTGGCAACAATATCTTCCGGTCTGCAGCAATTTTTGAGTATTTTGCCCATTTCAATCAGCAGCTTATCCCCTTCAGAATGTCCCAAAGCATCATTGATCAGCTTTAGACCATTGATATCCCCAATGATTATGGAAAGCGGTAGATTGCTTTCTTGATTCAGCCCCTCTCTGACCTCATCAATATATGTCCGGTTATGCAAGCCGGTAAGCAAATCATGGTAATTATAATAGAGTATTTCTTCCTCTCTCTTTTTTCTTTCCGTAATGTCGCGGCTGACCCCGATAAGGCCTAAAACACCCCCCTGCGGGTCATAATATGGCGTTTTTAAAGTTTCCAGATAAACTTTTTTGCCTCCCGGATAAGTAACGATTTCCTCATTTTTGCGCGATGACTCCTGACTCATCATCTCTATGTCCATCGAGCGGAAAAGGGTTGCCATTTCTTTATCAAACAAGTCAAAGTCGGTCCGGCCGACAATTTCCTCTTCTGTAGCTCCGGCAAAGGCCTCAAAAGCTTTATTGCAGCCTAAATATACACTGTCTTTATCCTTATAAAAGATCAGATCGGGAATAGAATTGATCAGAGATTTCATCAAAGATTGTTTTTGCAGATATTCCAAATATAGTTTCTTATATTTGGCTTCACTTTCCTGGAGCATCTCTTCCGCTTTTTTACGTTCAGTAATATCTTTGATTACACCCACTATCTTTACAGGATTGCCATCTTTATCTTTTTCCAGTAAAGAATTGGAATGCATAATCCTTTCTCTGCCATTATCTAATCTGTTAATCCTAAATTCAATATCACTGTTTCTGTTTTTTTCAATAATCATTTGCAAGTCATTTTGCAACTTTGGCAAGTCCTCTTTCAATACAAAACGTTGGATAATATCATTCGGCAAATAAGGATTATCTTGACTTATACCATGCATTCGGAGGGCCTCTTCAGAAAACCAAATCATATTACTGGCAATATCTAATTCCCAGTTGCCTACATGGGCTATCTCTTGCGCCCTCTTTAGTCTGCTTTCATTGATCGCTAAAGCGATCTCCGCTAATTTCCTATCTGTAATATCCTGCAAGGTACTAATAATATAACAAGGCTCACCATCCGCATCTTTGAGCAAGGAAACTGATATATCGGCCCAAATTACCGTACCATCCTTCTTGACATACCTTTTTTCATAAGATGTTGTTTTAGTTTTATATCTAAGCATATTGTAATGGTTTTTATAGGTAAGATCTAAATCATCAGGATATGTAAAAACATCAAATGATAAATCACGTAGCTCTTCAATGCTGTATCCCAATAGTTCACAAACTTTTTGGTTAGCATCAATAACTCTTCTGTCTAAGGTAGCTTGGAAAATACCGACAGATGCCTGTTCAAAAATAGTGCGGAATTTCTCTTCGCTTTCCCTGATCAATTTTTCAGCTATTCTTTTTTCAGTCACATCACGCAGTGTAGCAACGACACCTATGATATTACCGTTAATATCTTTGTTGACATCAAGGATATTATCAATAAAATGCCCTTTACCATCCGGCGAAGTGAAAAAGATATCGTTAAGTTCAATAGTATTCCATCTTCCCTGGGTTTTTTCAACCATATCTTTAATTTTTTGCTTTGTAGAATCCTCCATAATAATATTTAACAATTCATCTATTGTTTTACCAATAGCATATTCTTGTGTCCAACCGGTCAAAGCTTCAGCAGCTTTGTTGAAAAGCATGATATAACCATTATTGTCGGTGGAAACAATTCCATCCCCTATCGATACCAGGGTGGCTTCTAAAAGATTTTTTTCTTTTTCCAGAGCTTTTTCCAGACAGATGCGGTCGGTGATATCCCGAAAAGTCCAGATCCTGCCATAGTATTTGCCGTCCTTGCCTAAAACAGGAGCGGAATGTCTGTCCAAAACCATGCCGTTTTTCAATTCAATCTCGTCACGGCCTACCTCATCGATATGTTCATCGAGATATTTAACCCTTTTCTTAAATTGCATCGGTTCTTTAGTCAGGTTCACAACATAACTAAGTAATACTTCATCTTCATCAAAATTCAAAACATCTGGGGGAACCTTGAATATCTCTATAAAACGGCGGTTAATCAGAACTATGGTATTGTTATCATCTACTACTAAGATACCGTCAAGTGACGAATTGGCCTGTGCTTCTAAAAAAGCAGCTTTTGATTGCAGAGCTTCCTCTGCCAGCTTTTGCTCATTGATATCGCGCACGATCTCGATAGCGCCGATGATGTTACCGGCCGGATCATGAAGCGGCGATGCCTTAGCTAAGATCCAGGCACCATTATTATTATATAAGGCAGGACAAAATGCTTCCCCCGTAACTGTTTCACCTTCACGTTTATACCCGATATATTTATCTTGAAGATCATCTTTGCCACTTAAAGCTAAATACATCAATCTGGATCTTACTTCCCCGTAAAAAGGGATAGTAAAAACGCCATCATCTTTACCCATAGCCTCCGAGGCAGGAATACCGGTCATTTTCTCCATAGCCTTATTCCAGGCTATGATACGCTTATCATTATCAATGGCAACAATAGCATCCGGCAAAAATTCAATAATATCTTGTAATTGCCGCTGTTTAGCACTAAGCGCATCTTCCGCCTTTTGGCGTCTGCTATCTGTCTCCTCAACCGTTTGTTGCAGATCACTTATCTTTATCGCATGCTTTTTTTCCCCAGATATATCAAAAAAATGGGTAATGAAATAATCTTTTTGAGGCGAAAAAATGAATAGTCTGTACCATTTATTTAAACGTTTAACGAAATGCTCAATACTCTCTTCCCTGTCAGCAATAGCTATCTTGCTACAGAATTTTATCCAATTCAATTCACTTTCGCCGACTTGGGGTAAAATCTCGCTAAGTTTTTTGCCGATGATATTTTCACCCTTGAAGCCGATAAATTTTAAAAAGACCGGATTGGCCTCAATAAATTCAAAATCACAAGGCATGCCCTGATCATCGCAAATGATTTTATGATATGCATATCCTATTGGTGCTTCGTCTATTATTTTTTTATAAAAATCATTTTTCATGCAGCATTAACCTCCTGTTGGCTCCACCCTGATAGTAATGGGTTTAGAGTGATGTAAATTATAGTGATTATTTAAGCGCCATAACTTAAAGAATTAATTTGGTTAATGCAAAAAATCAACTTTTTAATATAAATTGGCACTTTTTAGCAAAATACCTTTTCTTTCTCATGAAATATCTAAATATTTCGACATATTAAATTTAAAAGCTTTTATAATAGTTTTATTTCGACAATTCTCATCAAAATTTAAGTTATATAGAGCTAATCGAATACTTTTATGTTTTTGTAAAACCATAAATTACATCACATTAACTTTATCTTTTTTAGGGAAAATAAGACCAAGAAAAATAAAGGAGGTAATAAAATGGTAAAAATAGTTGATATACAAGGAATAGGAACTCAAGTTGCATTAAGTAATAATAATGTTATTGTTTCTTATGATAATAATAAGGGAAAATTCGCTAATATAATGAACCCTAATGGTTTTTATATCTAAACTAAGCTATCTTAATCGAAGAGTGATGTAATGCAAAGTATCCTTTGATTTTATTTTAGACGAAGGGAATTAAAAGACTTTTTTTTGAGGTGATCAAATGCCTAAGGACAGCCAGATAGATAATAAAGCAGCCCGCATGGAAAAGTGCAACAACCAAACTCCTATTACCAAAGAAAATCAGAATCAAAACTCAAATACTAAGAAAAAGAATTCTGTCAAGCATAACGATGTTTAAGGAGAAAATTTATGAATAAAGAATCCGATCAAAAAAAGACCTCAGAAAATGCTCAAAAAGAAGACCACCAGAATAAAATTTCTCATGTTGCATCTCAAGACTATGCAAAAATAGATAAAGTTAGAGATCCTAATGGTTTTCTAGTTTAAGCATTTATAAGGAGGAAAGAAATAAATGACAACACCTATCGACCGAGAAGAGCTTCATACCAAAATCAAAAAACCCTACTATGATAATCCGCCTACCTCTGAAATTGATAAAGATGATGTTCAACAAAATATACCAGTAGAAGATCCTACTGGATTCTTAGTCTAAATTAATAAGAAGGGAGGAAGCGAAATGGCCGATATGAATAAAACAACTAGCCAAATAAATCCTAATAATCCCCAAGATGATGTTACGTCTAAATCTAAGATTGACGAAGAACTAGAACTTGGTAAAAAAATCACCTCCAGTGCGCAAAATCAAGAAAATTATTGGTAAGTTTGATTTATACTAAACAAGATAACCTTATCATTAATTGATAAGGTTATTTTTTATAAATAATAACAGAAAAGTTGATTTCGACCTATAATCCAATGACTTAGGAGGGTTTTATATAATGACTGATAAGAATAAAACTTTTAGTAAAATAAAGAGCTTAAATGAAGAAGAAGTCAATGAAGTCCAATTTTTTAATAGTTTATTGGCATCCCAATCTTGCACTCAAGATGATGCTAATCAAGATGATGCTATTCAAGTTGATGAAGAATAGAACGCAGCAAAAAAGTAAGTTCAAACAGAAACCCTTAGCTAATTAAATTTAAAAAAGATGCTGCTTAATGCAGCGTCTTTTTTAAATTTAACCCTTACAATACGGTGTCGGTTGTACTATTTAATTCCGTCTGGGTTGCTATAATGCCATACTATCACCAATAACAGTAATAAAGTTGGCAAAATTATCGATCTCTATGGGCGTAAGTCCATCCGCTAATATATCAGCGATTATTGCTGCAAGTATTGGCCCTTTTTTGGGGGAAAGCCCTTGGAGAAACAGACGTTTATTATTTGTATTATCATTATCAACCATTACTATCAGACCTACTCTTTAATGTTATGTGAAGGAAAATGATAGTATTCTCAAACTTTATTATCGAATAAAAACCACTATCGCAGGATAAGATAAATTCACCAAACATATATAAAGATAAGTGGGGTAATCGGTTTGCCAAAGACAGGAGTCGGAGTTACCGTTATCCGTAAGGGAGCATATAGCAAGGTCACCGGCGAGGCCAAATATAGCGATGATTTTGTTTTGCCTTCTATCTTAACGGCTAAAATAGTGACCAGCACCCAGGCACATGCCAGAATAAAAAAGATTGACTTATCAAAAGCCTTGGCCCAAACGGGTGTCAAGGCTATTTTAACAGGCAAAGATCATTCCCTCCTTTGCGGCCCGATTATCAAAGACCGCCCTCCCCTAGCTAAAGAAAAAGTGCGCTATTACGGCGAGCCAGTCGCCCTGGTAGTCGCCAATAGTGAATATCAGGCGGCGCATGCCGCCTCACTGATAAAAGTAGAATATGAGGCTCTTCCCGCCGTACTTTCCCCTTCCGAAGCCATAGCTCCCGGGGCGACTCTCCTCCATGAAAACCTGGGCGATTATCAGATCGCGGTCCTCGATAACTATCCTAAAGCCAAGACCAATATTTGCGGGCATATTAAGATCAGAAAAGGGGATATAGGAGTTCTGGAGGATTGTGATGTTGTCATTGAAGGACACTTCTCTCTTCCCCAATCAGACCATGTAGCCATGGAACCCCGCACCGCTCGGGCCAAGATCGACGCCGATGAGAACGTCTTCATCAAAACCTCCTCGCAATCTCCTTTTGAAGTAAAAAAGATGATTGCTGAGCTATTTGCTCTTGACCCGGGAAAAGTTATCGTAGAAGTGCCCTTCGTCGGCGGCGGCTTTGGCGGCAAATCTGCTGTGCAACTAGAGACACTGGCCTTAATGGCCTCCAAAGCTGTCGGAGGCGCGGAAGTACGGATTACCAATTCGCGGGAAAACGACTTTGTTTCCTCCCCCTGCCGTATGGGGCTGGAAGCGACTATCAAACTCGGAGCTACTAAAGAAGGCCTCCTCAAGGCAGCTCAAATGACCTATTTAGTAGATACAGGTGCATACTCCGATATCGGACCACGCCTAGCTAAAGCTGTAGCTGTAGATTGTAGCGGCCCCTATTATATCGAAAATATCTTTTGCGATTCCCTTTGCGTCTACACTAACCACCCTTATGTCACCGCTTTTCGCAGCTTCAGCCATGAATCATCCACCTTCTGCATCGAACGGATGATGGATAAACTGGCCCATAAGCTTAAGATTGAACCTGCCGAACTGAGGAGAAGAAATTCCCTCATGCCCGGCTTTACTTCACCTACCCAGGTCAGGATCACCAACAGCAATTTTGGCGATCTTTTGTCTTGTATTGACCGGGTAAAAGAGTTGATTGGTTGGAATGAAGGCATCTATATCGATGCCGGTAATGATGTCGTAAGGGCCAAGGGCATAGCCTGCCTCTGGAAAACCTCCAATTCCCCGCCGGATGCTCATTCCAGTGCTTTTATCACCTTTAATCAAGACGGCAGCGTAAACTTGAATTGCGGCTGTGTGGAATGCGGCCCCGGCATGAAAACTACCGCCGCCCAAATTTTATCAGAAAAACTACAAATGGATATCAAACGGGTCAATGTCAATATGGATGTTAATACCAAGTACAATCCAGAGCATTGGAAAACGGTAGCCAGCATGACTACCTATATGTTGGGAAACGCTGTTTTGCAGGCGGCGGAAGACGCGATCAGGCAGCTAAAAAGCCTGGCCGCCGTTATCATCAAATGCCACCCTGAAGACCTTGAGATTGGTGAAGAGAGAGTCTATCTCAAGCAAGACCCTACTATCTTCTTACCCTTTGCCGAGCTGGTACACGGACATCGATATCCTAATGGTAATTCCATAGAAGGGCCTGTCCTGGGGCGGGGCAGCTTCATCATGAGCAATATAGACCTGCTCGATAAGGAAACCGGCAAAGGAAAATCAGGGCCTGCCTGGACGGTGGGCGCACAGGCCGTGGAAATAGAATTTGACAAAAAAGAATATACCTATCGCTTCCTCAAAGCCGCCACAGTCATCGACGCAGGGAAAGTAATCAATCCCAAAATAGCGGAAGGCCTTGTCAAAGGCGGCATGTGCATGGGCCTGGGCTTAGGCAGCCGTGAACATTTCACCTATGACCAGGAAGGCCGTTTTGAAGATACCAGCCTACGGAGTTATAAAGTGATGCATTTCGGGCAAACTCCCCAGTATCTTGTGAGTTTTGTAGAAACGCCGCAGATAGACGCCCCCTACCATGCCCGGGGTATCGGCGAACATGGTATCATCGGCATACCCGCCGCTTTGGCTAATGCCTTGTCGCTGGCAGCGCAAGTCGAATTCGATCAATTCCCCATCACGCCCGAGCTGATCTGGCAGCTGAAAACGGGAGGTGGCGTATGATCCCTTTTGATTTTGAGTATTATCAGCCAAGCACTGTCGCGGAAGCTATCGACGCTTTCACCATGCTGGACGAGAAAGGTAAAGACCCCGTTTATTATGGCGGCGGCAGTGAACTGATCAGCATGGCACGCCTGGGTAATCGGAATTTTGGCGCGGTTGTTCACATCAAAGAAATACCGGAATGCAAAGTCCTAGGTTACGCTAATGACAAC
>Ga0074197_1000618_pt1 | contig 40554 bp, 39 predicted proteins | sample EPASupsiteSAE305_FD_64526 | JGI IMG/M metagenome (GOLD analysis project Ga0074197, IMG submission 64526) | Bioremediated contaminated groundwater microbial communities from EPA Superfund site, New Mexico - SAE3-05 reassembly with SPADES | ecosystem: Environmental > Aquatic > Deep subsurface >...
TGGAAGTGTTGAATTTAAGGATTTAGTTGAATTTATATCTGACATCCCTTCATCATATGAACGATCAGCATGGGAACACCAGGTTACTGCTGAGTTTATTGAAAAATATCCACATATGGTCGAACCAGGTATTATAGTTGCTGGTAAATGGTATGATTCAGACAGAGCATTTATGCTAAGGAAAGATTATATAAAAGAAGTAGGTGCTTACGAAGCAATTGAAGAGGTTCGGGGATTATATAACGATGCATTAAAAGAAGCAAATCCAGAATTATATCAAGAATACTATGGTGATTAATATGTTTTATTTGATGAGAAACAATTTGACTAAAGTTGTAACAATAATTTTGTTATTTTTTATTTTTAGTTGTGATAGTATTGATAAAACTAGTTTCCCCAAAATAGCTAAAGGTGATAGGGCGATTGCTTTTATTCAATCTAATTCAGAAATATTCGCAAGTATTGACAAAGAAGGAGGATTCGGAGATATTGTTTTTTATATTTTCGATGATTCAAGTACGTATAAAGTGACGGATAATAACTTCTATGAAGAGAGTCTGACATGTTCACCAAATAATAATAGCTTACTTTTTGCTTCTTCAAAAAAGTATTTATTTACTAACAAGGAAAATAGAGCAACGTATTATCATGGTTTATACTTTTTAAATTTTGAAAATGAAACATATGAAAAGTTTGGTAAAAAAAATACAAAATTAGATGCTATTCATCGATTCGAGGGTTTACAATGGACTGACAATGGGATATATTTTTCTTCCTACAATAATAAAATTTATTGTGCGGATTCATCAAAAAAGATGAATATTGTTATGGAAATAGAAAATGACTGGAGGATTTATAATCAGTTAATTTCGTCTAATGAAAAAATTCTGATATTCAATAGTATTAGAAGTGACCCATTGACAAAAATGGGGTTAGGTATATATGATATAGAAAAAAGCGAATTAGTATGGCTTTTTAATGATAAAAGAACTTGGAAAGAGGCCGGTAAAGTTCAAGATTGGTCAAAAAATGATAGTTCTTTTGTTTACACTAACTTTGGACTGCATTCATATAATGTTTATACACAAGAAATTGAGGAGGTTAGTATTCCGGGAGTTGGATCAGATATAATAATTGAAGAATTTAAATATCTAAATGAAAATGAATTTGTATTTATTTATAGAGATATTAATACAAATATTACAAATCCAACATATGATAATTTCATAGGCGTGTATAATGTGAAAAATCATAAGTTCACAACACTAAATACACCTAATAGGCAAAAAACTTTTTTAACAGTTATAAATCGCTAAACTTTTGACTGAGTACGAATATTTTATGAAAGACCACCTTGGAAATACTCACGTAAGTTTTAATGAAAGTGCAGTAGTTCAACAAACAAACTTTTACTATCTATTTGAAATAAAAATACAATTAAATAATACTATACTAAATTAACATCAAAAAGGAGGAAGATTTGAAAACCAAAGCACAATTAACCATTCTAATTATCATTTTAATTACAATTCAGCTAATTGCACAAGTTAATTCTACAAAACTTTCTACCACAGAAAAAGATTCAAGTGAATTACAAGAATATTTACTTTTAAATAATGGGGATATGATATTTGGTAAGGTTGAATATAAGCTATCAAAAAAATTATTTCACAAAAATTCTGGTCGCTTTATTATAAATGATTCGACAAATTACGAAGCAAGCAAGGTTAAAGCATTTCAAAATAGTAAAGGCTACTTTGCAAAAATATCTGGCGAAGATGATTTTGTAAAAAGAGAAGCAGAAGGGAAAATAGATTTATATTCCACAACTTATAATTATGGTGGCACTGGTGGAACATTTAACACAATAAACACACCACACGGCTCATTCACAACTTTCATTCCAGGCTCTTATGGCGGTTCGCAGACAGTAAATTATTTTTCAAAAGATGGTGGAGAAGTACTTAATGCAGATTACAATAACTTAAGAGAAGCATTAAAAGATAATCCAACCAGTATGGCATTTCTTGATGAATACAGAACATTAAACTATGTTAAATATGGCGCTGGAATTGTAGGTCTTGGTTTAATAGCCTCGTCATTTATTGGAGTAGATAAAGAAAATGGACCTAACTTTGGAACAATGGCTATTGGTGGAATAATAACAAATATAGGAATATGGATACCAACCTTTAGTCAAGATGAAAAATTGCAAGAATCAATAAAAGTCTATAATGGATTAAGGTAACTACTCGTTTTTGAAATTACTTCAAAACAGTAATTCTTTCACAATAAGCCTTCAAAACAGAATATTTATTGAGCTTCTAGCAAATGCTTGAAGCAAGAAAAGCAAAAAAAAGTGACATAAAGCAGTAAAATAACTGGAATTGCCGTTGGCTTTAGCCAACGGAATAAGGAAAAGACAAAACACAAATCTTGGGCTTTAGCCCCATTTTAAGAGAAAATGAATCTTTTTTATTTTCAATTATCCGTCGATTAATACCGACGGCAATTTAACAATAAAAAGGAACGAAAATATTCGTTCCCTACATGTTTTGGGAAAACAATTAAACAATTAAACAATGCAACAATTAAAGAGCCTAAAATTTAATTTTATCCACTTCAATTGTAAATTTGTTAGCAATTTCTTCACTTTTTTTGCATTCACCATGATTGTGACCATGATCATGCGAATGACCTGAAGAGCAATTACCGCCGCCGCAACAACTTTCTGGACGTTCTTTATATTTGCTAAACTTTAGTGAGGCAAGCATTAGAATCAATGCAATTGTAAAAAATGCGAAAACAACTATATATTGTGCCATTTTTAATTTCCTTTCGATATTAAATTTTCAAATTGTGCTGTATAAAATGTGCTAAACTTATTTTTATCTTTTACAATATAATAAACTTTAAGTTCATTATCTTTTGCAAATTGAAGTCCTTCCTCCGGTCCCATAACATCAATTGCTGTAGCAAATGCGTCACTTTCTGCACAAGTATTGGCAACAACTGTTACAGAAGCAAGATTGTGAGTTATTGGCTTTCCAGTTAATGGATCTATTGTATGCGAATATCTAATTCCATTTTCTTCAAAATAGTTCCAATAATCGCCAGAAGTAGCCATTGAAAGATTATTCAATTTAATTTTTTCTTGAACAGTAGCTGATTGATTAGGAGTAGAAATTCCTACAATCCAGTCGTTATTAAACTTTTTGCCACTTGCTCTAAGTTCACCCCCAATTTCAACAAGATGGTTGTTAATTCCTTTTGAAAGCAAATATTCAGATACTTTATCAACCCCAAAACCTTTAGCAATTGCAGATAAATCGCAAGTAACTTTTGGATTATGTTTTTTTATTGAAGGGGGAGAAAGGCGAACTTCAATATTTTTGTATCCAACAAATTGTTTAAATTCATCAATTACGTCTTGGGTTGGAATTGTTTCTGGTTTGTTATCAGGTCCAAATCCCCAAAGATTAACTAATGGGGCAATAGTAATATCAAATTTTCCTTTTGATAGCTTGCTTATTTTTTGAGCTTCACTAACAACAAATGCAAAATCGGATGAAACATTAATCCAATTTGTATCTAAAGATGTGTTAAAAAGTGACAATTCGGAAGTTGGAATATATGTGGACATTTGTTGATTAACAATTTGAAGTATGTTATTAATTTCGGTTTCAATTTGTAAAATATCAATTGGAGTTTTGGATGTAAATTTAATTGAAAAAGTAGTTCCCATAGTTTCACCACTAATAAAATGAACTTCGTCTTCAATTGAATTTGTGCAACTAAAAGTAAATAGCAAAAAAGGAATTATAATTAAAAGTATTTTTTTCATAGAAATAATAATTGAGAATGATAAAAGAAAAGATAATAGCGGAATTATAAAATAATTCCGCTATTATTCTATTAAAAATTAACCGCCAAAATCGTCAAGCATAATGTTTTCACGTTCAACGCCAAGATTTTCGAGCATTTTGATAACTGCAGAGTTCATCATAGGAGGTCCGCACATATAAAATTCGCAATCTTCAGGAGCGGGATGAGTTTTAAGATAATTATCATAAAGAACTTGATGAATAAATCCTGTCATTCCAGTCCAATTATCTTCGGGTTGAGGCTCAGAAAGAGCTAAATTCCAAGTAAAATTACTATGTTTTGCAGCTAAATCGTCAAATTCATCGTTATAAAAAGATTCACGTAAGCTACGAGCACCATACCAAAAAGATATTTTTCTTTTGGAATTTAATCTTTTTAATTGGTCAAAAATATGCGAACGCATAGGAGCCATTCCAGCACCACCGCCTATAAATACCATTTCGGCTTCGGTTTTTTTAGCAAAAAATTCGCCATAAGGACCAGAAATAGTAACTTTATCACCAGGTTTAAGATTAAAAATGTACGAAGACATTTGTCCTGGAGGAACATCTGGCATTTTTGGTGGAGGAGAAGCAATACGCACATTAAGCATTACCATTCCTTTTTCTTCGGGATAACTTGCCATAGAATAAGCACGAAGAACAGGTTCTTCAACTTTTGAAACAAATTTCCAAAGATTAAAATGATTCCAATCGCCTTTGTATTCTTCACCAATAATAAAATCGGAATATTTAACTGTGTGTGCAGGAGCTTCAATTTGAATATAACCACCAGCTCTAAAATCAACATTTTCGCCTTGTGGAAGATCGAGAACAAGTTCTTTAATAAATGTAGCAACATTATTATTTGAACGAACTGTACATTCCCACTTTTTAATATCAAAAACTTCGTCAGGCACTTGAATTTTAATATCCGTTTTAACAGGAACTTGGCAAGAAAGTCTGAAATTATCTTTTATCTGTCCGCGAGAAAGCTTTCCAGTTTCTGTAGGAAGAATATCGCCACCGCCTTCTAAAACTTGACATTTACATTCGCCACAAGTACCTTTTCCACCGCAAGCAGAAGGAAGAAAAATACCTTTATTTCCGAGAGCAAAAAGAAGTTTATCGCCAACTGGGACCACTAAAGATTTCTCAGGGTCGCTATTTATTTCTATTGTAGCTGTACCTGCAGAAATTAACTTAGATTTTGCAAGTAAAATTAATAATACTAAGGCAATTACGATGACAATAAACATCACCACGCCTAATATAATTAAGTTAGTACCATCCATATTAAACCCTTATAATTGAATTCCAGAAAATAACATAAATGCCATAGCCATTAAGCCAGCTGTAATAAATGTAATTCCAAGTCCTCTTAAACCTTTTGGAACATTACTATATCTCATTTTTTCGCGGACACCAGCCAAAGCAACAATTGCTAAAGCCCAACCAAAACCAGAACCAAATCCGTAAACAACAGATTCACCAAAATCGTAATTACGTTCAACCATAAAAAGAGAACCAGCAAGAATTGCACAGTTTACAGTAATTAATGGAAGAAAAATACCAAGTGAATTGTAAAGAGATGGTACATATTTATCTAAAATCATTTCTAAAACTTGAACTATAGCAGCAATAACGCCAATATAAGTAATTAAGCCAAGGAATGTTAAATCAACACCTTCCAAACCAGCCCAAGCTAATGCACCTTCTTTTAGAACATTTTGGTAAATCAAATTGTTTACTGGAACTGTTATAACTTGAACAAAAACAACTGCAATTCCAAGTCCGATTGAAGTATCAACTTTTTTTGAAACTGCTAAAAAAGTACACATTCCAAGAAAGAATGCGAGAGCCATATTTTCGATAAATATGGATTTTACGAATAAACTTAAATAATGTTCTAACATAATTATTCCTCCTCCACTTGTTCTGGATAGAATGTTCTAAGAACCCAAATAAACATAGCAATTAGGAAAAATGCACTTGGAGCAAGCAACATTAAACCATTAGCTTGATACCAACCACCATCTGTAGTTAAAGGCAATATTGTTATTCCAAAAAACTTGCCAGCACCGAGCAATTCACGAAGAAATCCGACGGTTAATAGAATTACGGCGTAACCCATTCCATTACCAATTCCATCCAAAAAGCTTTCGACAGGAGGATTTTTTAACGCATAACCTTCAGTTCTACCCATAACAATACAGTTTGTAATAATAAGACCAACATAAACTGATAATTGTTTACTAATATCGTAAGCATAAGCCTTAATTAGCTGGTCTGCAATAATTACAAGAGATGCAATTATTGTCATTTCAACCAAAATACGTACACTACTTGGAATATGGTTTCTTATTAAACTAACAAAATAACTTGAAAATGCAGTAACAAGCATAACAGAAAGAGCCATAACTACAGCGGTTTCCATTTTTGTAGTAACTGCAAGAGCACTACAAATTCCAAGAATTTGCAATGTTATTGGATTGTTTTTAAGAATTGGGTCAATTAATATTTCTTTATATTTATTAGCCATTGTTTTCTCCTTTCAATTTGTTTAAGAAAGGACCATATCCATTTTTATCTAACCAAAAACGAACCAAATTACTAACTCCACGTGTTGTTAAAGTTGCACCAGATAAACCATCAATTTGATATTTAGCATTATCACTATTATTATCAATTTTTCCTTTTATAACCTCTATTTTCAACTCACCGTTTTGGTCAAAAAGTTGTTTTCCAATCCAAGAGCTTTTCCATTTTGGATTATCAACTTCACCACCAAGTCCAGGAGTTTCGCCATGTTGATAAAAAGTAAAACCTTTCACTGTTTGTAAATCTTTATCAACAGCAATAAATCCATAAAGAGTTGACCAAAGTCCTTTTCCATAAATAGGGAAAATATATTTTTCAACTTTGTTACTGTCATCAATTACAGTATAAATTGCCATTGCTTTAGGCATTTTTTTAATTCCCGCAATATCATCGGAAGAGGAAATGCTTTTACCCCATTTTGCGCTAGAAGCAACTACTTCTACGTTAAATTTTTCAATATTAAGTACATCATCATATTTTTCTTCTGGAATAACTTCACCAGTTTCTAAATCGATAATTTGTGCTGTTAATTTTTCCTTAAATACTGAATTTATATCAATTCCTTCGTGGTATAAATCACCAGCGGAAAGAATATTCTTTTTCAAATCAAGTTCTTTATTAAGTGTTTGAACTGGTTTAAGCTCAACTGCTGCTGTTGAAACTAAAATTGAAGCAACAAAGCAAACTCCAAGTGCAACTAATAAAGTCTTTTTAGTGCTATCATTAGACATTTCTTGCTAGCCTCCTCTTAATGTTTCCTTTAATTACAAATCGGTCAATAATTGGTGAAAATACATTCATTAATAATATTGCTAACATCATTCCTTCTGGGAAAGCAGGATTTACAACACGAACTAAAACCACCAAAATTCCGATAAATAATCCATAATAGAATTTACCTTTTTCTGTTAAAGCTGCAGAAACGGGGTCGGTTGCCATAAAAACAGTTCCAAAAGCAAAACCACCTAGAACTAAATGCCAAATTGGGGTAACTGCAAACATTGGATTTGTAGAACTTCCAATTAAATTAAAAGTAAGCGACATTAGTGTCATTCCTAAAAGAATGCTTGCCATAATTCGCCATGAGCCAATTTTTGTAACTATTAAAATAAATGCTCCAATTAAAACTGCAAGTGTTGAAGTTTCGCCCATAGAGCCGGGAATTAAGCCAATAAATGAATCCCACCAAGAATAAGTTAAATGCATTGATGTATCAGCAAGTTGAGCTAATGGAGTTGCTTGACTCATTCCGTCAACTGCAACCCAAACTTTATCACCAGAAATTTGAGCTGGGTATGCGAAAAACAAAAATGCTCTTCCAGTTAAAGCGGGATTTAGAATATTCATTCCAACACCGCCAAAAACCTCTTTTCCAATAACAACACCAAATGAAATTCCCACAGCAACTTGCCAATAAGGAATATCTGGTGGTAAAATTAAAGGAAAAAGCATGCTTGTAACAAAAAAACCTTCATTTATTTCGTGTTTTCTAATTACTGCAAAAAGAACTTCCCAAAAACCACCAACTGCAACTGTAACAAGATAAACGGGAAAGAAATAAAGTGCTCCCAAAACCATATTACTTAAAATTGAAGTTGAATCGAATGTTAGTCCTAACATCATAAAAAATTGTTGTTGCCAGCCAGTTGGTTCATAATTTGAAATACCTGCAATTCCAAGATTTGATTGGTAGCCAGTATTATATAAAGCCATAATTATTGCTGGAATTAAGGCATAAATTACAGTTAACATCATTCGCTTAAGATCTAACGCATCGCGAACATGTGAACCTTTAGATGTAACTTTGCCAGGCGTGTAAAGCAAAGTATCAACCGCTTCAAAGAGAGGATATAGTTTAGGAAACTTTCCTCCAGCTTCGAAATTTTTGCTTTGCTTATCTAAAAAATTTCTAAGGAATTTCACGTAATTAACCTTCTTTTTCTATTTTATTTAAACTGTTTCTTAAATTTTCACCATGGTTTACTTTTGATGGGCATACAAAAGTACATAATGCTAAATCTTCTTCATCCAACTCTAAACAACCAAGTTGTTCAGCTTCTTCAATGTCATTCATAGCTAAAGAACGTAGTAAATAATTTGGAAGAATATCCAAAGGCATTACTTTTTCGTAGCTACCAATTGGAACAATAGAACGACGACCGCCATGTGTAGATGTAGAAAAATCTAATTGTTTTTTAGGAAATAACACAGATTTAACCGAAAATCTATTTCCAAAAGGATTTACCCAACCCAAAAGTTCGCGATTAGTATCTTCTTTAATAACTGAAATTTGTTGGTGAAATTTGCCAAGATATGCTAAAATTCCATTTGCATGAAATCCACTAAGTACCGAACCAGAAATAACTCGGTTTTCGCCATCAACAAGCAAATTTTTAACAAGTTCATCAATAGATGCACCAATTTCTGTTTTAATTAATGTTGGATTTTTAACTTGCGAACCGCCAAGCGAAATAACTCTTTCGGTAAATATTTTACCAGTTGTAAAAAGCATTCCAATTGCAATTACATCCTGCAAAGTAACATACCAAACTTTTTTGGATGAACTGACTGGATCTAAAAAGTGGATGTGAGTTCCAACCAAACCACTTGGATGTGGTCCTTCAAACTCTTCAACTTTTAGTTTTGGTGAGCTAATTGTTGGAATTTTGGTGTTTGGTGCTTTACAAAGAAAAATACTTCCTTCAATTAAATTATTTAGGACTTTTAAACCATTTTCAAACGCTTTTTCCTTTCCAGCAATAACTTTTTCAATTTGAGGTGCAAGTGGGTTTGAATCCATTGCAGTAACAAAAATTGAATGTGGAGTTGTTTCTGGATTAGCAACTTTTGAAAAAGGACGAACTCTAATTGAAGTCCATAAACCCGATTCAATCAAATTCTCTTTAATTTGCTCTGAATTTAAGCTATCTAATTCTTTTTCTGAATAGCTTTTGAAAGTTACTTCGTCGTTTCCGCTTTTTTCAATAACAATTGATTTAAAAGCTCTTCGCTCACCTCTATTAATTTCAATAACTTTACCAGTTGCTGGAGAAGTAAATTTAACACCAGGAGTCTTTTTATCAGTAAAAAGAAGTTGTCCTTTTTTTACTTCATCCCCAACATTAACAAGCATAGTTGGTTTTAATCCGATGTAATCATCTCCGAGTAAAGCCACTTTTTTTGTTAAAATTGTATTTGAAATCTCTTGTTTTGGTGAGCCGTTTATTGGAAGGTCTAAACCTTTTTTAATTTTCATTTTTGCCATAAACATTATTATCTTATTTTGAAAAGCCAAACATACAAAGAAGAAATACTTTATAAAAGAGTTTATTGTGAAAAATATTCAATATAAAAAGAAAAGTTTGATTTATAGATTAAAACAGAACTTTATGCTTTATAATTATAAAACGAAAAAATTCCCAGATATGCAAATAATTCAAAATTATTGAAAGAAATTTCAGTAAAAAAATAGATAAATCTTTAATTGCTTTATCAATGCTAATTGTAAAAAATTATGCCACACGCATAAATATGCACTATATATAATGAGAAACATTCAAAAAACCTAAAAAAATAAGTTATAAGTGAAATATGACTTGCATAAGTAAGATATTAATTTATCTTTACAATTCATTTTAAAAATATCTAATAATGAAATCATAAAATACAAAAAGATTGTTTTGTGTTTTATTTACTTAAAATTGGAGAATATTTGTGAAAAGTGACAAATACGAGAAAATTATTGATGGATTATATATTCCAAGTACCGAACATGATAGTTGTGGAGTTGGTTTTATTGCTGATTTATCAGGAAAACAAACTTATCAAACTATCTCTGATGCAATTACAGTTTTGGAAAACATGGAGCACAGAGGTGCAACCGGTTCTGACCCAAATACAGGTGACGGTGCTGGTATTTTGATTCAGATTCCTGATAAATTTATGCGGGCTGAGTGTGAATATCGTGATATAGAATTGCCTCCAAAAGGTGATTATGCCACTGGAGTTGTATTTCTTCCTAAATTATCTGAAGATAGACATATTATTGAAACAATGTTTGAACATGTTGTAAATCAATCTGGTCAGAAATTTTTAGGTTGGCGAGACGTTCCAAGAGATAATTCCAATATTGGAGATGTTGCAAAATCGGTTGAACCAGTTATGAAACAGATTCTAATTGCACGAGGGAAAGATACAAAAGTTGAGGATTTTGAAAAAATTCTCTTTTATATAAGAAAAAAGATATGGCAAAATGTTGGAAAAACTGAAATTCAGCAAAAGAAGCATTTTTATGTTTGTTCACTTTCGAGTAAAATTTTGGTTTATAAAGGACAATTAAGAGCAATCCAGCTTAGAAAATATTTTATAGATTTCAGTAATAAAGATGTTGAATCGGCAATAGCATTGGTTCACTCGCGTTATAGCACAAATACTTTCCCCACATGGTCTTTGGCACATCCATATAGAATGATTGCCCATAATGGCGAAATTAATACTTTACGTGGAAATGTGAATAGATTTAATGCCCGCGAACAACAATTTAAAAGCAAGTTTTTTGGTGATAAATTAAAAAGTATTTATCCAATTGTTGCCCCACGCAGAAGTGATTCGGCTACTTTTGATAATGCTCTGGAATTATTAGTACTAAATGGACGAGATTTGCCTCACGCATTAATGATGATGATACCCGAAGCTTGGAGTGGCGATAAAAATATGAGCCAAGAAAAAAAGGACTTCTATAAATATCATTCAACACTAATGGAACCTTGGGACGGTCCATCTGCAGTTGCTTTTACTGATGGAAAATATATAGGCTCAATTTTGGATAGAAACGGTTTGCGTCCAGCAAGATATTGGCAAACAAAGGATAATAAAATAATTATGGCTTCAGAAGCTGGAGTTTTGCCTGTTCCAAATAGCGATATAATTAAGAAGGGAAGATTGCAACCTGGCAAAATGTTTATAATAGACATTGAAGAGGGAAGAATTGTTGAAGATTCCGAAATAAAAGAAAAATATAGCAATAAAAGACCATATGGTAAATGGTTAAAAGAAAATATGTTGGAACTTGATTCACTTCCAAAAATCAAAAATGAATTTCTGCTAAATAATACTGAAATTGTGGTTCAACAAAAGGCATTTGGCTACACATTTGAAGATATTAAAATTATTTTTGCTCCAATGGTTGAAGAGGGCATTGAAGCTACAGGTTCAATGGGAACAGATACTCCATTAGCTATTTTAAGCAAAGAACCACAATTGTTATTTAATTATTTTAAGCAATTATTTGCCCAAGTTACAAATCCGCCAATTGATTCAATTCGCGAAGAAATAATAATGGGTGAGGATGTTTTGCTTGGCTCTGAAAAAAACTTGTTGGATGAAACTCCAGAACATGCAAAAAGAGTTCGGTTAAAAAGACCAATAATTACAAACAGTGAATTAAGTAGAATTAAAATTATTAGCGATACACGATTAAAATCAAAGACAATTTCTATCCTTTTTCCTAAAAGTGATGGATTGCTTGGAATTAAGAAAAAATTAAAATTACTCTTTAAAGAAGCTGATAATGCTATTGAAAGTGGATTTACAAATATAATTCTTTCGGATAAAGACGTAGACGAGAATAATGTGCCAATTCCTTCGTTGCTTGCCGTTTCAGGTTTGCATCATTATTTAACCAGAATTGGAACAAGAGCTTTAACAAGCTTAGTTGTTGAAACAGGCGAAGCTCGTGAAATGCATCATTTTGCCACTTTGCTTGGATATGGAGCAAATGCAATTAATCCATATTTAGCCTTCGAAACTATTAAAAATGAATTGGATAATGGAAATTATAAAATATCAGATTATGAATTAGCAGAAAAAAATTACATTAAAGCTATAAGAAAAGGATTGTTTAAAATCATTTCTAAAATGGGAATTTCAACTATTCAATCTTACAGTTCTGCTCAAATATTTGAGGCTGTAGGACTAAATGTAAAATTTATCAATAAATATTTTACTGCAACTCCATCAAGAATTGGTGGAATAGGAATTAAAACCATTACAGAAGAAGCATTAAAAAGACATGAACTTGCTTTTGGTAATAAAAAGGATGAAAATATTTTAGATTCATCAGGTAATTACAGATGGAGAGCAAAAGGAGAATATCATCAATGGAATCCTGACACTATTAAATTACTTCAGCAGTCTGTTAGAGCAAACGATTATTCCATATTTAAGAAGTATTCAGAGTTTGTAAACGATAGAGAAAAAAATCTTTCAACAATAAGAAGTTTATTGCAATTTAGAAAAAGAAGACCAATTGACATTAATGAAGTTGAACCAGCAGAAATTATTATGAAGAGATTTGCAACTGGCGCGATGAGTTATGGTTCAATTTCTAAAGAAGCGCATGAAACGCTTGCTGTAGCAATGAATAGAATAGGTGGATTTTCAAATACCGGTGAAGGTGGCGAAGATAAATCGCGGTTTAGCAAGGAAGAAAACGGCGATTGGAAACGAAGCAGAATTAAACAAGTTGCTCAAGGAAGATTTGGTGTTTCAATTGAATATTTGGTTAATGCTGATCAAATACAAATTAAAATGGCTCAAGGTGCAAAACCTGGCGAAGGTGGACAACTTCCTGGACACAAAGTATCTGAGCAAATTGCAAGAACACGTGGAACTACTGCTGGTGTTGGATTGATTTCACCACCGCCACATCACGATATATATTCAATTGAGGATTTAAAACAACTAATTCACGATTTGAAAAACGCCAATCCAGAAGCCGAGATTAGTGTAAAACTCGTTTCGGAAGTTGGTGTTGGAACAATTGCAGCTGGTGTGGCTAAAGGAAAAGCAGATCACATTTTAATTAGTGGTTTTGATGGTGGAACAGGTGCTTCACCTCAAACATCAATTAAACATACTGGTTTACCGTTAGAACTTGGACTTGCAGAAACTCAGCAAGTTTTAATTATGAATAATTTGCGTGAACGTGTTAGAATACAAGCAGATGGACAATTAAAAACTGGACGTGATGTTGTTATTGCCGCTCTTCTTGGTGCGGATGAATTTGGATTTGCTACATCGGCACTTGTTACTATGGGATGTGTATTGCAGAGAAATTGCCACTTAAATACTTGTTCAGTCGGTATTGCAACACAAGACACCGAATTGAGGAAAAAATTTGTTGGAAAGCCTGAACATGTAATTAGTTTTTTCAAATTTATTGCTCAGGAAGTTAGAGAAATAATGGCTGAACTTGGATTTAAAACAGTTAATGAAATGATTGGTCGGGTTGATTTACTTGAAATGGCAGAAGTTAAAAATCATTGGAAACTAAAAGGAATTGATATTACAAATGTTTTACATCGAACAGACGTTCCACATAATACACTTGTTCGACATGCACTTAAACAAGACCACGAGTTGGAGTTTGCTCTTGATAATAAATTAATATCGTCTTGCAGAAAGTCAATCCAAACTAAAGCTCCAGTTCGTTTTAGTGTTGATATTAATAATACAAATAGATCAGTTGGAACAATGCTTAGCTCGTATATTGTAAAAAAATACGAGATGCGTGGACTACCTGAAGATACAATTCAAATTGATTTTATTGGTACTGCAGGTCAGAGTTTTGGTGCATTTTTGGCTAATGGAATTACGTTCCGTCTTGAAGGTGATACCAACGATTATGTTGGAAAAGGTTTATCTGGAGGCAAAATAATTGTTGTTCCTCAAGAAGATTCAAAATTTCTTGCTGAAGAAAATATTATTGTTGGAAATGTAATTCTTTACGGTGCAATTAAAGGTGAGCTATATTTACGCGGTAAAGCGGGAGAAAGATTTGCAGTACGAAATAGCGGTGCTTCGGCTGTTGTTGAAGGAATTGGCGACCACGGCTGCGAATATATGACTGGCGGAATTGTTGTTGTACTTGGTGATGTTGGTAAAAACTTTGCTGCTGGAATGAGTGGAGGATTAGCTTATGTTTGGGATAAATCTGGCAATTTCAATAAACTTTATAATTCTGAAATGGTTGAATTATTTAAAGTTGAAGACCCAAAAGATATTGATGAGCTAAAAACTATAATTGAAAAACACAAAATTTATACAAATAGCACTGTTGCCGAAAAAATACTTTCCAATTGGGAAAAATATTTACCACAATTTGTAAAGGTTTATCCAACAGATTATAGAAAAGTACTTGAAGAAAAGTTGAAAGTATGAAGTTATTCCCGAATGCTCCTATCGGGAATCTCTGTAAGTGAAAGATTTCCGCTAAAAACTTGCATGAATGACAAAAAATATTAATTATAAGCATAATTACTAATTAAATAAGATAAAAAATATTGGAATAAATTATGGGTGAAGTAAAAGGATTTCTAAAATACGATAGATTAGAAATATCAAAGGAAAATGTTGATTCAAGAATAATGCATTTTAACGAATTTACTAAAGAGCTTTCTGAAGATGAATTAAAATTACAAGGTGCTAGATGCATGGATTGTGGAATTCCATTTTGTCAATCTGGTTGTCCAGTGGATAATTTAATTCCAGAATGGAATGATTTAGTTTATAAAAATAAATGGGATGAATCAGCAAAACGTTTATTAAGCACTAATAATTTTCCAGAATTTACTGGAAGAGTTTGCCCAGCTCCATGCGAAAATTCATGTGTGCTTGATATAAATACTCCCGCTGTTACAATTAAAAATATTGAAAAATCAATAATAGAAAAAGCCTTTGAAAATGGGTTAATTAAGCCTAATTTATCAATTGTTAGAACTGGAAAAAATATTGCAATAGTTGGTTCTGGTCCAGCCGGACTTTCAGCCGCAGATCAATTAAATAAATTAGGTCACACAATCACCGTTTTCGAGAAAAATGAAGTTATTGGTGGTCTGTTGGCTCTTGGAATCCCAGATTTCAAATTAGAGAAAAATATTGTTGAACGCAGAACCCAAATTATGCAAGCTGAGGGAGTTGAATTCAAAACTAAAACTGAAATTGGAGTTGATAAAACTTTATCTGAATTAAAAGATGAATATGATGCAATTATTCTTTGCGGTGGGGCAGAGCAACCAAGAGATTTACCAATAATTGGAAGAGCGTTAAAAGGTGTTCACTATGCAATGGATTTTCTTAAACAACAAAATAGAATAAATGGAAATAGAGATTTTAGCGAGGAAGTAATTTCAGCAAAAGATAAAAATGTTGTAGTTATTGGTGGTGGTGATACTGGCTCAGATTGTATTGGAACATCAATTAGACAAGGTGCTAAATCGGTTCTTAATTTGGAACTTATGCAACAATTTCCAAAAGTTAGAAGTAATGGAAACCCTTGGCCAGAATGGGCTTTTATTGACAGAGTTTCCACTTCTCACGAAGAAGGTTGCAAAAGAGAATTTTCTGTTTTATCAAAAGAATTTATTGGTAGTAAAAATCAAATTCAAAAAATCAAAATTGTTAGAGTTGAATTCGAAAATCCAGATCCAAAAACTGGACGAAGAAATATGGTGGAAATTCCAAATTCTGAGTTTGAAGTTGAAGCAGATTTAGTGCTTCTTGCAATGGGATTTACTGGACCAGTAAAAAGTAATATGATTGACGAATTGGATATCAAATTAAATGATAGAAATAATATTGCAACCGATAACAATTTTATGACAAATATTGAAGGTATATTTGCTGCCGGCGATATGCGACGTGGACAATCTCTTGTAGTTTGGGCTATTAACGAAGGACGAGCCGTTGCTGAAAATGTTAACGAATATTTGAAAAAAGGTTAAATTATTAGACAGTTGTTTATGACTGTAGAAAAATAATACTTCTGTAGAAATTTCTTATAATTAAATGATAGAGGGGAATATGATGTATTTATGAAAAAAAAATACAAATATAGAAAATAATACCTTGTTTACTGCCATCCATTTATGTATTTTGAGTCTGTAGTATTTTCATAAAAGGTTAAAAATGTTAGTAAGTATAAGTATTAAAAATTTCAGGTCAATTAAAGATACAATTTCTATTTCTTTTCTTGAATCCTCAAAAAAAGAAGATAACAAATTTGATGAAAATGTCAGGAGAGTGGGTAATTCTAGTCTATTATCTTCTTCTATTATTTATGGGCGTAATGCTTCAGGTAAAAGCAATATTTTACTTGCATTACAAGCTATTTCTTTTCTTGTTCATAATTCCGATAGGTTTAAATCAGGAGAAAAAATAGGAACTTATGAGCCATTCCTTTTTGATGAGGATACAAAAAATAAAGAAGTTGAATTTGAAATAGTTTTTATTGGTAGTAATAAAATTAAATATTCATACTCAATGAAATACTTACTCAATAAGTTTACATTTGAATCTCTTTACTTTTACCCTAAAGGTGTTAATTCAAAGTTATTTGAAAGGGAAAATGATAGTTTCAGTTTTGGTGAGTATTATAAAGGAGAAAAAGCTAAAATTGTTGATTCTATTATTGAAAACCAGTTATACTTATCTAAATCAGCCAGTAATAAAATAATACATTTAAACACAGCATACGAATTTCTAACTCAAGAGCTTATTGTTCCAGCTCTGTCGGATACCGATCTTGATAGGACTCTGTTAAATATTTTTTCAGAATTTATAGATAATAGCAAGGATAATAAATTATTAAATAATATGAAAAATATTCTTCTTGCTGCTGATACAAATATAATTGATTTTACAATATCGAAGAATGATGAATCTTTTTTTAATTTCCCTGATAATATGGCTAAAGAACTACAGGAAAAAATAAGAGAAGAGTATAAGTATGATGTTACAACATTTCACAATTATTTTAAAGATGGAAAGAAAGAACGTTTGCAAGGTCTGAAATTAGAAAAAGAATCATTGGGGACAAGAAAATTAATGGCACTTGGAGGAATGTTGCTTCCAGTTTTAGCTGTTGGTGGTGTAATTGTTATAGATGAATTAGATAAGAGCTTACATCCATTACTAACAAAAATGATAATTAATTTATTTCATAGTAAAAAAAACAATCCAAATAATGGACAATTGATTTTTGCTACTCATGATAGCTCGTTGTTGGATTCAGATTTATTTAGAAGAGATCAAATAATATTTGTGGATAAAGAATATGAAGGAAATACTACAGCTTACAAATTAAGTGATATTAAAGGAGTAAGACCAGATGTTCCGTTCGATAAATGGTATTTGAGTGGAAGATTTAATGCAATACCAATTATCGATAATGATATTGAGTTGGAAAATGAGACAATTAAGTAAAAGAATATTGATTCTTTGTGAGGATAAAAAATCCTCTCAAAATTATTTAAAATCTTTCAAAAAGGACGAAGAGTTAAAGCGTAATTTGTCTGCTGTAGATGTTGATATTTATCAACCTGAAGATTTTAGTCCAGTCGGTTTGGTTAAGGAAGCTATTGCAAGAAAAAAAGAAGCTAAAAAAGCAAATAACAAATACGATTTAATTTGGGTTGTTCTTGATAAAGATGGACATGCAAATATGCCTAAAGCATATGATATGGCTGTTTCTAATAACATTAAGTTTGGATTATCTATTAAATGTTTTGAATATTGGATTATTCTACATTATGAGCAAACAAGAAGAGGATTTTCCACTTGCGATGAAGTAATAAAATATCTCAGAAAAACACACATCGAAGATTATGAAAAAGGTAAAAATATATTTGATATATTAAAACCGCTATTTGATGTTGCTATAAAAAATGGCAAATGGTTAGAAAAAGAAATTATAAATAGTATGCAAAAGGATGCTAAAATTTACAATGAGTCCGCTTACACTAATTTGCATGAATTGGTAGAACTATTTCTTAAACCACAAAATATTTAATTCAACTTGAGTATTTAGAAAAGGGTCAAAAGACTTTTTTCCCTCACTTTTATCCAGCTGGCCAAGTCATTTGTCTACCACCGAGTAAATGAATGTGTAAATGATAAACTTCTTGTCCGCCATTTTTTCCACAATTAAAGACCAAACGAAATCCATCATCCGAAATTCCTTCGTTTCTGGCAATTAAATTAGCAGCATCAATCATTTCACCTATAAGAATGCCGTGTTCTTTTCCATTAATTTCACGAACTGTTGGTATTTCTATTTTTGGAATAATTAAAACGTGAGTTGGTGCTTTGGGATTTATATCCCTAAAAGCTAAAACGGAATCAGATTCAAAAACTATATCCGCTGGAATTTCTTTGTTAATTATTTTCTTAAATATTGTGTCAGCCATTATTTACTCCAAAATGTTTGTTGACAAAAATATGCAACTTGTTACGAAAATGCTCAAATTTGTAAAGATATTTTATACTGAAGATAAATTGATTAAAAAGTAGTAAAAATCTTCAAAAAAGTACAATTAGCCTTGTTGAAAATAGTTATCTTTTGAACTCAAATATTTAATTTTTAACAATTGAGCGAATCATAAATAACATCAATTTAGGAATAAAAATGAAAATGCCTATTAAAATAACAAGCGTAATATTTCTTGTAATATTTTCAATTTCGTGTAGTGTTGTTCCAATAACTGGAAGAAAACAATTAAGCATAATTCCCGCATCACAAATGATGGCGGCAAGTTATCAACAATATGACCAATTTTTGAAGGAAAATAAACGTAGCACGGACAAACAGAAAACGCAAATGATTAAAAATGTTGGTGCAAAAATCCAAAAAGCAGTTGAACAATATTTTGCTCAACATAACCTTTCTAGCGAATTAAATGGTTACAGATGGGAATTTAATTTGGTTGAAAGCAAAGATGTTAATGCTTGGTGTATGCCAGGTGGAAAAGTGGTTTTTTATACTGGAATTTTGCCAATTTGTGAAAATGATTTGGGAGTTGCAGTTGTTATGGGACACGAAATTGCTCACGCAATTGCTGAACACGGTGGCGAAAGAATGAGTCAAGGTTTAGTTGCAGAACTTGGTGGAATTGGTTTGGCGCTTGCTCTTGAAGATAAACCAAAAGAAACTCAAGCACTTTGGCTGACAGCTTTTGGAATTGGAACACAATTGGGAGTTATGTTGCCATTTAGCAGATTGCACGAAAGCGAAGCCGACCATTTAGGTCTAATTTTTATGGCAATGGCGGGATATAATCCACAAGGTGCTGTTGATTTTTGGAAAAGAATGGCAGCTCAAAAAGCTGGTTCAGCTCCACCAGAATTTTTAAGCACACATCCATCGGACGCAACAAGAATTGAAAATTTAAAGAAACTTATGCCAGAAGCTTTAAAATATTATAAAAAATAGTACCTCAAAATATTTAACAATTTAGGATAAAATCGTGAAAATTGGAATAACTGGTGGAATTGGTTCTGGAAAATCGCAAGTTTCAAAACTAATTGAAAATAGCGGATATGTGGTATTAAACGCCGATGATATTGCAAAGCAAATTATGATTGACGATGAATCCGTACGTGAGTTAATTATTTTAGAATTTGGCGAAAATTCATACAATAATGGAGAATTAAACCGAAGCTATTTAGCAACAAAGGTGTTTTCGTCAGTTGAAAATGTTGCTATTTTGAACTCAATTGTTCATCCACCAATGGTTGAAAAAATAAACGAATTGATGGAAAATGAGCTAAAAAAGAACAAAATAGTATTTGTTGAAGCGGCTTTAATTTATGAAGCAGAAGTTGATTCAATTTTGGATTATATCCTTTTGATAACTTCCGATGAAAATTCCCGAATTGAAAGAATTAAAAACCGCGATGGTTTATCCGAAACAGAAATTAGAAACAGAATGAAATTCCAAATGCCAGAAAGTGAAAAAGAAAATTTAGCCGATTTTACTATTAAAAATAACTCATCACTTTTTGAATTGGAAATGAAGACAAAAATGTTTTTATCTGTTTTTGAAGCTATGGCGTAAAATAAAATTAAAATTTCGTATTTTTGGGTTGCTAACTTTGTGTTTTGTAACAATTTTATGAAATATTTATAAAAAATTAACAGGAAATAGAAAATTGACTAAAGATGAATTGAAAAAAAAGCTAAAACCATATATCAAACCAGCTATTATTTATGGAGTAATTTTTCTTGCTATTTTTATAGCAATTGACGATTTCATAATGCCTTCGTTTGTTGAAGCTAATGAGGTTATTGTTCCAAACGTTGTTGGACTTAAAAAGGACAAAGCAATTGAAATGATTGAAGAGTTAAATTTAACTCCAATTGTTGTTGGATCACGATATGACGGAAAGTATAAAATAAACGAAGTTATTTTTCAAAAACCTTACGCTGGAACTGATGTTAAAGAAAACAGAAATATTTATATTCATATTAGCGGTGGCGAGCCAGTTGTTAAAATGCCCGAACTTGTTGGAAAAACTTTAAGAGATGCTACTGTTAATTTAGGTAGATTGGGTCTTTTTGCAAAAGTGGTTGAAGAAGTTACCTCCGAATTGCCAAATGGAACTATTGTTGAACAAGGACTTTCAGTTGGGTCAGAAATTCAAAAAGGGGATTCTATTAGACTTAAAATTAGCGTTGGACCTCAACTTGGAATGGTTCGTGTTCCAAATTTAATTGCAAAATCTGAAAAAGAAGCAATTAAAATATTGGATAAACTTGGTCTTCAAATGGGAATTAAAACTTACATTGCATCGCCAACATTATTGCCAAATACTATTATAAGTCAATTTCCGATGGAAGACGAATTAATAACCATTGGCGATAGTGTAAATGTTGTAATTTCAAAAAGTAATAGGGATTAAAATGAAAAAAATTGCTCCATCAATACTTTCTGCCGATTTTTCAAATTTAGCTCAGCAAATCCGTTATGTTGAAATTGGTGGTGCCGATATAATTCACTGCGATGTTATGGATGGAAAGTTTGTTCCAAATATCACTTTTGGACCGGTGGTTGTAAAAGCTGTTAGAAAAGTTACAAAATTGCCAATTGACGTTCATTTAATGATAAAAGACCCAGATAATTTTATTGAGGATTTCGTAAAAGCTGGCGCTAATTATATTTCGGTTCATCAAGAAGAAGTTGTTCACTTAAACCGAACTATTGCTAAAATTAAGGATTTGGGTGCAAAAGCCGGAGTTGTGTTAAATCCTTCAACACCTGTAAGTACTTTAACAGAAATTCTAGAATTTGTTGATTTTGTGCTAATTATGTCCGTAAATCCGGGTTTTGGCGGACAAAATTTTATTGAATCAACTTTAAATAAAGTTTCTCAATTGGCAAAAATGAGAGAGGAATTGAATCTTAATTTTGAAATTGAATTGGATGGCGGTGTTACTTCCAAAAATATTGGAAAAATTGCCGCCGCCGGATGCGATATTTTTGTAGCTGGTTCTTCCATTTTTGGACAAGATAATATTTCTGCCGCAGCAACTGAATTGAAGAATTTGATATCCTAAACTCAGTTTAATTGAGGATAAACTATGAAGCATTTGAGTTAACTACTCAAAATCTATAAATCCAAGTAAAATATAGTAATTAAAATAGGCTCACAATTGTCAAATAATTTCTATCAAAAACTAATTACCGAAAAGCACATTTTTGTAATGGGTATTTTAAATGTGACTCCAGATTCATTTTCGGATGGCGGTAAATATTTAAATATAAACTCAGCAACAGAACATACGTTTGAAATGATAGAAGACGGAGCAGATATTATTGATATTGGTGGCGAATCTTCGCGTCCAGGAGCAGAAGAAGTTTCGACAAATGAGGAAATTAATAGAACAATTCCAGTAATTGAGAGCATTTTAAAGCAAAAACCAAATACAATTATTTCAATTGATACTACAAAATCGGAAGTTGCCGAAGTTGCTTTACAAAGCGGAGTTAAAATAATTAATGATATTTCTGGACTTTCTGACCCAAAAATGTTGGAAATTGTTAAAAAATATGATGCTTCAGTTGTAATTATGCACATGCAAGGAAAACCTCGCACTATGCAAGAAAATCCAAAATATGATAACGTTTTTGACGAAGTATTTACTTTTTTGCAACAAAAAGTTGAATTGGCAAAAAATTATGGTATTTCATCAATAATTATAGATCCTGGCATTGGATTTGGCAAAAGTGTTAATCATAATTATGATTTACTTATAAATTTTGCTAAATTTCAAACATTGGAAACTCCATTATTAATTGGCGTTTCGCGAAAATCTTTAATTGGAAAAGCGCTAAATCTTTCGGTTGAAGATAGAGATGTTGCAACAATAATTCTTGAAACAGATGCAATAATTAAAGGTGCAAAAATTGTAAGAACGCACAATGTGAAAAATGCAGTGCAATTAAGAGAATTAAATAACTTATTAAATAGATAAAATATGTTCGAAATATTTAAAATTGGCTTTATGTCGTTCACTCTTTTGGATTTACTTGATATCTCATTGGTATCATTTATTATCTATAAAATTTACACAATTATTAGAGGAACAATTGCCGCCCAAATATTTTTAGGACTAATTGTAGTACTTTTCTTTTCATTTATTGCCCAAGCTGGTAATTTAAAAGCTCTTGGATGGTTGTTAAAGTTAGTAACCGATATTTGGGTAATTGCATTTATAATTTTATTCCAACCAGAAATTAGACGATTTTTGCTTTTGCTTGGAAAACAGCCTTTTGGGGCACGTTTTTTCAAAAGAGATGATACTGAAGACGAAGTTGCCGAAATTTTGACAAATGCTGCATTTGAACTTTCGCAACATCAACATGGTGCGTTAATTGTTTTGGAAAGAACTGTTGGAATTAAAAGTTTTATAGATACTGGCGAAAAAATAAATTCCGAAGTAAGTGTAAATTTGCTTCGTTCAATATTTTATCCTCGTTCGCCTTTACACGATGGAGCAGTAATTATGCGAAACAACATTATTCTCGCTGCTCGCTGTACTTTGCCACTTTCTAATTCCACAAAATTTGACAAATTGCCACTTGGAATGCGTCACAGAGCTGGACTTGGAATGACAGAACAAGCCGATGTAATTAGTCTAATTGTTTCAGAAGAAACTGGCTCTATTTCAATTGCCGAAGATGGAAAACTTTATCGTGGATTATCCCGCGATTCCGTTCGTAAATATTTATCAAAACGAATTGAACCAAAACAACATAAAGGAGTGAAGGGTATTTTTGAACTTTTCAACAAATCAAAATAATATCTGTGTTGTAATTCCTATTTTTAATGAAATCGATTTTCTTGATGAACTTCTTAATAGGATTTATCCGTTTTCTTCCACAATTATTTGTGTTGATGACGGTTCAACTGATGGAAGTAAGGAATTACTTGAGCCAAATGATAAAATAATTTTGCTTTCAAACGGCAAAAATAGAGGAAAAGGATTTGCGTTAAAAGTTGGACTTATGAAAGCGCTTGAATATAATTGCGATATAATTATAACAATTGACGCCGATTTGCAACACTTGCCTGAACAAATTCCGCAATTTGCAGAAGCTATCAATAATTTTGATGTTGTTGTTGGTAACAGATTAACTTCAATTAAAGGAATGCCTTGTCATAGAATTGCAAGCAATTTTTTAACAAGTTGGATGCTTTCAAAGAAAACTGGAATTAAAATATTGGATAGTCAAAGTGGCTATCGTGCGTTTAAAAAAGAAATTGTTAAATCAATTTTACCAGTTGAAACTGGATTTGAAGCCGAAACAGAAATGTTGATAAATGCAGCATTTGCCAAAAAATCGATTGGGTTTGTTAATATTCCAATAATTTACAATAACAACAAAAGTAAAATGCGTCCTTTTGCAACAATTATGGGCTTTTTGCGTGTTCTATTTAGAAGTACAAAAAACATTTCTGAATTATAATTTTTAAAATATTAAATTGAACCACTAAAATTAGTAGAATTTGCTTAACAAAAAGGAGAAAATCATGAAACTTAGATATTTTTCACATTCTGCTTTTCAAATTACGACTAATAGCGGAAAAGTTCTTTTGATTGACCCATTTTTAGATGGAAATCCTACTTCTCCAGTTAAATCGGATGAAGTAAAAGCTGATTATATTTTGCTAACGCATGCTCACGGCGACCATTTTGGCGATACAATAAAAATTGCCAAAAAATGCAATTCTACAATAATTGCAGTAAATGAGCTTGCTAATTATTGTATTGAAAATGGCGTAAATGCCCATAATATGCATATTGGTGGAAGTCATCAATTTGAGTTTGGTAGAGTTAAATTTACAATTGCTCATCACGGTTCGCTAACAAGTGATAACCATTTTGGCGGCGAACCCGCTGGAATTATTGTTACAATTGATAACAAAACTTTATATCATGCTGGCGATACTGGAATATTTTTGGATATGAAATTGATTGGCGAAATGAACAGAATTGATTATGCGTTGCTTCCAATTGGCGATAATTTTACAATGGGAGTAGATGATGCAGTAAAAGCTGCTGAATTTTTGAACGCAGATGTTTCAATTCCAATTCATTTTAACACTTTTCCAGTTATTGAAGCAAGTCCAAATGAATTTAAGTCAAAAATTGAGGCAATTGGAAGAAAAGCAATTGTTCTCAAATATGGACAAGAAATAGAGCTATAAATAAAATATTGAAATTAAATTACAAACAAAGCCCAACTTTATTTGTAAATATGAACTTTAACGAAGTTGGGCTTCAAGAAAAGATTGATAGTAAATATGCCAATAATCTCAATTGCAAATCAAAAAGGTGGCGTTGGAAAAACATCGACAGCCATAAATTTATCTGCATCAATTGCTGCTGCCGAGTATAGAACTTTATTAGTAGATATTGATCCACAAGCAAATTCATCATCTGGATTAGGAGTTGAAAGAAATAATCCTTCTGTTTATGATGTTTTAATGGGTTTGGAAAATGCCGAAAATGCAATTCAATCCACATATATGCCTTTTTTAGATATTCTTCCATCAACAATTGATCTTGTTGGAGCTGAAATTGAACTCGTTTCTGTCGAAAATAGAGAACATCAACTATTAGAACCATTAAGAAATTTGAAAAGTAAATACGATTTTATATTTATTGACTGTCCACCTTCTTTAGGTTTGCTAACGCTAAATTCCTTAACTGCTTCCGATTCGGTTATAATTCCAGTTCAATGCGAGTATTTTGCTCTCGAAGGACTTGGACAGCTTCTAAATACAATTAATCTTGTTAGAAAAAATTTGAATCCAAATCTTTCAATTGAAGGCGTACTTTTAACAATGTTCGATCAAAGATTAAAATTATCTAACCAAGTTAGAGACGAAGTAAATAAATATTTTGGTGAAAAAGTATTTGATTCAATAATTCATAGAAATGTTAGAATTTCGGAAGCTCCGAGTCATGCAAAACCAGTACTTTTGTACGATTCAATTTCAACTGGTGCAAAAAACTATATGCAATTGGCTTCCGAATTAATCGAAAGAATTCAAAAAAATAAGAAAATAAATGAGTAAAATGAAAACTGGTTTAGGTCGCGGACTTGGTGCGCTAATTAATCCAAATTTTAACAAAGAAAGTTTGGAAGAAAAAATTGCAATTTCTGATTCAGAAATTATTAGAGATGATGGCGAATCTGTAGATATTTTATCAAAAATTCCAACAAATAACATTGTTCCAAATCCTTATCAACCTCGTACAAATTTTGAACCTGGTGCTTTGGATGAATTAAAAAAATCAATAATTGAAAATGGTTTAATTCAACCAATTACTGTTAGAAGAGTTGATAAGCATTTTGAGCTAATTTCTGGCGAAAGACGTTTGCGAGCTTCCAAAGAAATTGGACTTAAAGACATTCCCGCATACATAATTAAAGTTGATACAAAAGAAGCCATGTTAGCATTGGCTTTAATAGAAAATGTGCAACGCGAGGACTTAAATCCCATAGAAATTGCAAAAACTTATCGAAAATTGATGATTGAATGCAATCTTTCGCAAGAAGAAATTGCAGATAAAGTTGGAAAAGAGCGTTCCACCGTTACAAACTCAATGCGATTGTTAAAACTTCCAAATGTTATTCAGCAAGCTTTAATTGATAATAAAATAAGCGCTGGTCACGCACGAGCTATTTTAGGCTTAAGTGACGAAAGTGCTCAATTAGAAATTTTTGAAAAAATATTGAAGGATAAACTTTCAGTTAGAAATGTTGAACAATTAGTTAAAGATGGATTGGTTAAATCAAAACCTCCAAAAGAAGATAATAAAGGAAAAGAAAATCCATCTGATTATATTTTTAACTCAAGCCTTGAAGAAAAACTTCGTGGAATTTTTGGAACTAAAGTAATTTGCAAACAGAAAAAAGATAATTCGGGAACAATTGCTATCGATTTTTATTCTGCAGATGAATTAGACAGATTATTAGACTTATTTGATACCATTGAAAACAATTAATCTTAAAATATTGCTTTTTTTGTTGCTATTTGTTGCTTCTGTAAGTGGACAAACTGTTACGGATTCCACAAGTTCTACCAATTTGGAAAACGAAACTGATACGACTTTTGTAATGACAAAATCACCTTGGGCTGCAGTTGCACGTAGTGCTTTAATTCCAGGTTGGGGACAGCTTTATAACGAATCATATTGGAAAGTTCCAGTCGTTTGGGGCGTTCTTGGTTGGTTTGCATATCTTTATAACGAAAATGACAAATTATATAAAGAATATAAAGCTTTATATACAAATAGTTTGGAAACCGGAATTGGAATTTCATATTATCGCGATGCACGAGATAATTATCGCGATGACCGTGACAAATATGCTCTAATTCTTGGAATTTCTTATTTCTTAAATATGCTTGATGCTTATGTTGATGCCCAACTTTTTGATTTTGATGTAACAGAAAATCCTATTACACATCAGCCGGAATTAAGTATGAAGTTTAGTTTTTAATTAGCAATTTTTTGGGTTTTATCACAAACAACATTTAATTTCTTAAAACGTCAAAAAAGTTGGAATTTTGCAAATTATTGGATAGCAAAAATGAAAAATATAGTTGTATGTGAAAATTGTAAATCTGAAAATAATTATTTTAGAATGAATTGCACAAATTGTGGTTCATTACTCCGTGATAAAGTGCCAAATATTGACTTATTTTCAACTATTTGGCAACTAATTGAAACTCCATCAAAAGCAATTAACCGCATAATTTATGCAGAACACAAAAATTATCTCATTTTTCTAATTGGATTTTTGGTTTTAAAACTTGTTTTAACTTCATTTTATGTTCAATCGGTATTAATTGAGCCAATTGATTATCAAAATTATTTTGGTCTTAATTTTGGAATCGGATTTGCAATATTTTTGGTCATCATTTTGCTTTTTCCATTATTGCAAAAAATTCTTCTCGACAAAAAATTGATAAAAACGCGATATAAAGACAATTTAGCAATTTTAGTTTTTTCACAAATCCCAGTTGTTCTTTTTCTAATTTTAATTTTACCAATTGAATTTGCTGTTTTTGGCAAATTTTGGCTGTTTTCAAATCCGTCACCATTTTTTATTAAAGAAACCGCCGCTTATGTATTTTCAATTATGGAAATATTGATTTTCATCTGGTCAGCTATTCTTTTTGGGATTGGAAATTATATTCAATCAAAAAATAGGGTTTACACAATTTCGATAACTGCTATGTTTGCAGTAATTTTGATTGAATTATTCTTGTTTATTCCATATTTGGTTTAGAAATTATGCATTCAACACTTTTAATTTTTCTTGATGGAGTTGGAATTGGGCAAAAAAATCCAGAAAATAATCCATTTTTCCAAAGAAAAGTTAAGTTTTTAAGCGAAAATTTTGGCGAAATTCCGCATTTAGAAAATCAGTTTATTTCAAAAGATAATAAATATCTTTTTCCAACCGATGCTAATTTAGAAATTGAAGGTTTGCCACAAAGTGGAACGGGACAAACTTCAATATTCTGTGGCGTAAATGCAGCAAAAATTGTTGGAAAGCATTTTGGACCTTATCCATTTTCAACTTTGAAGCCAATAATTGAAAAAGAAAATATTTTCAATTATTTTATCCAAAAAAATATGAATGTCTGTTTTGCAAATGCGTTTCCAAAAATATTTTTTGATTACATAAATTCGGGACGAAATAGGTTAAATGTTACTTCTTTAATGGCTTTGTATAGCAATTTGAAATTGCAAACTGTTGATGATTTACTAAATGAAACGGCTGTTTCTTCCGATATTACAAACAGAAGATGGAATGAACGCTTGAAATACGACATTCCAGAAATTACACCAGAAATGGCTGCTGAAAGACTTTTGAATATTACTTCGCAAAATCAATTTACGCTTTTTGAATATTTTTTTACCGACCATCTCGGTCACGGCCGAAATTTGGACGAATTTGATATTTTATTCAACGATTTGGATAGATTCCTTTTTACAATAATTTCAAAAATACCTGACAATACAACACTTTTAATTTGCTCCGATCACGGAAATATTGAAAATATTAGCGTAAAAGGACACACAAATAATCCAACTTTAACAATTTCTGCGGGTTTTGGAGCACTTGAATTAAAAAATAGAATTAAAGACTTAAGCGATATTAAATCGTCAATTATTGACTTGTATTAACTAAAAATTTAGTCAAAATAGGGAATGATGAAAGATTATCCTTTAATTAAATATGTTATATTTTTCATTTTTGGCATTTTAGGTGCGGATTATCTTTCGTTTTCAACTAAGTATATTTCTTACATATTTTTCATCGTTTTAGCCATTGCTATTCTTTTTCAAATCAAAAAGCTCAAAATTGCGACTGTTTTGTTCATTATTAGCAGTCTGCTTTTTGGATTTTTGTATTCCTCGTTTCGCGAAAATGGAAAAGTAAATTATCCTTTTCCAGAATCTAAAATTTCTGAAACAATAATTTGGGGCAAAATTGAGAATATTGAATTATTGCACAAAGATGAATTTAAATTGTTGGTTAGCTCTGATTCAATAAATATTAATGACACAACGCACTTAATTAAAAACACAATTCAATGCAATATTTCGAGCGAAAGCAAGCGAAAATTGGAAAGAAAATACAATAAACTTGGAATTGGGAATAAAATTAGACTTATTGGCACTTTGCGAAAGGGAAGAAATGAACGAAATCCTGGCGAATTTGATTATTATAAATATCTTCAATCAAAAGAAATTGTTGGAATTTTGTACGTTCGCGAACTTAAAAATATTGTCCAAACCGATTTTAATGTAAATTTGTTTTACAATTCCATTTTTAATGTGCGTAAATGGATTTCCAGCAAAATTGATTTGACACACAATACGCAAACTGCATCGCTTTTAAAAGGCTTAATTTTGGCTGATAGAAGCGAAATTGATTATCGTACGAAAGAAAGTTTTGTAAATTCTGGAGTTATTCACGTTCTTGCAGTTTCTGGTTTGCATGTCGGATTTATTGTCCTAATTTTTATGTTCATATTTAGTCGAATTTCGGTTTATCCACGAACTTTTTTAATAATATTGGGACTGATTGCATTTTTGCTTATCACAAACTCGCCAGCCTCTGTTTTTAGAGCTACAATTATGATTGTCGTCATGTTTTTGGCATATTTGTCAAATAGAAATTACAGTTCCTTAAATTCGTTAGCAATTGCAGCTTTAATCCTGCTTTTAATAAATCCCAACGAAATATTTAATCCCGGATTTCAACTTTCATTTTCGGCGGTTTTGTCAATTTTAGTGATTTATCCAATTTTAAGTTCAAAAATTAAAACGGAAAATAAGGTTTTAAAATATCTCTTTCTTTTTCTTGCTGTTTCATTTTCTGCTCAAGTTGGAACTTTGCCTTTTACGCTAATTTACTTTCAAAAGCTTTCAATTATTTCATTATTAGCTAACTTTTTTGTAATTCCTTTAATTGGAATTATTATCGGTTTGGGAGTTTTAACCATTTTTGTTTCAACATTTTCGATAATATTTGCCATTTATTTTGGTTCGGCAAATATGTTGGCGACAGAAATTATGATGAAAATTGTCGATTTTACTGGAAATCAGCAATATTCGTTTCTTTTTATTCCAAACTTTTCAATTTACGATGGAATTGCTTTTTACATTCTGTTTTCGATTATAATTTACTCAATTCAGAAATTCACAAATGTTTACGCTTCAGTAATTCTTTTTGTAGTTGTTGGATTAAATCTCTTTTTCTTCTTAAAAATTGATGATAAACAACTTCTGCCAGATGGCGTATTTTCGTTAGTTATGATTGATATCGGTCAAGGTGATGGAATTTTACTTAAATTTCCAGACGGAAAAACCGCTTTGGTCGATGCTGGAAATGCAACTTTTGATTTTGATAATGGCGAAAGAGTAATTGCTCCTTTATTACGCCGACTTTCGATTAAACAAATTGATTACGGATTTATTTCTCACGTTGATAGCGACCATTATAAAGGTTTTTTGTATTTAATTAAAAATGGGTGGATTAAAGAAATTTATAAGCCACAAATAGATACTTCGCAGCAAAAAGATGTGGATTTGGAGAAAATTATATACGAAAATAGTGTGAAATTAAATTATTATTCCAAAAAGAAGATGATTTTTGGAAATTTAGCTCTTTATATTCTGAACGATACAACAAGTAGCGAATACAAACATTTTGATTCAAATAATCAAAGCGGGGTTCTTAAAATTGTACACGGCAAAAATAGTTTTCTTCTTGTTGGTGATGCCGAAAAGGAATCGGAACAATTAATGATTGAAAAATATGGTATTTTTCTCCATTCAGATATTTTAAAAATTGGTCATCACGGAAGTAAATCAAGTTCATCTCAAATATTTATTGACGAAGTTTCGCCAAAAATTGGATTAATCAGTGCTGGATTAAACAATAGTTTTGGACATCCAAAAAAAATGATTTTAGATAGATTTGCAAAAAGCAAAGTGAAATTATACAGAACTGATATAGAAGGAGCACTTATTTTTCATTCAGATGGTGATAATTTATCAAAAATTACGTGGCAAGATTTTTAGTCTGACAAAATTGCTGTCAAAATATATTTGAATGGTAGTATTTCACGATAAAATGATTGAAATAGTTGATGGTTTTATAAGTGACCTTTATTTTCAAAAAAGAGAAAATTCCCGCAATTTAATAGTGGAAAAGCAATATTGTTATAAAAACTATACTTTATGAGGTGAAATTGCGGGAATTTCTTTTGTAAATTCTTATTTTAAACAGATGTATCTGACAAAATAAATTAAAATTAACCTTTTTAATTTTGTGTTTAACGTTGCATACTTTTAACTTTGCTCTTTAAATAAAATAAAAATAATGCTCATAGAAAAAAACATTTCGTTAAAATCGTTAAATACATTCAATATTGATGTAAAAGCAAAGTATTTTGCAAAAATCAATAATACTTCCGAATTGAATGAATTATTAGCTAACCCAAACTATAAATTAGAAAAAAAACTATTTATTGGTGGTGGAAGCAATATACTGTTCACTTCTGATTTTGATGGAATTGTTATAAAACTTTGTAATTCCGAGATAAATATTATTTCTGAAACAGATGAAAATGTGACAATAAATGTCGATTCTGGCGTTGAATGGGATAATTTCGTAAAATTCTGCGTTGAAAGAAGTTTGAGCGGAATTGAAAATCTTTCACTAATTCCAGGAAATGTTGGGGCTTCACCAATTCAAAATATTGGAGCTTACGGAGTTGAAGTAAAAGATTTAATTGAAAGTGTTAATCTAATTCTTTTGGAAAATTTAGAAAGCAAATCGTTTAACAACTCGCAGTGCAATTTTGGATATAGAAATAGTATTTTCAAAAATGAGCTAAAAAATCAATTTGTAATTACGTCTGTAGTGTTTAATATTTCGAAGAAAAAAGAACTAAACCTTAAATATGCTCCACTTTTAAGCTATTTCTCAAACAAAAACGAATCTGAAATTACATCAAAAGAAATTAGAGAAGCAGTAATAAAAATAAGGACAAGCAAACTTCCAGACCCAAAAATAATTGGAAATGCTGGAAGTTTCTTTAAAAATCCAGTAATTCCAAAAGAGCAATTTGAAAAAATATTAGAAAAATATCCAGATATAACAGGTTATCCAGAAAGTAATTCAACAATAAAAATATCCGCTGGTTGGCTAATTGAAAAGTGCGGATTAAAAGGGAAGCGAGTTGGAAATGTTGGAATTCACGAAAATCAAGCTCTTGTAATTGTAAATTACGGAAATGCCAGTGGAAACGAGATTTTGCAATATTCCAAAATGGTTGAAAATGAAGTAAAAAACAAATTTGATATAAATTTAATTAACGAAGTAAATATTCTTTAACAGTAATGGTGAAAAATGAATAGCAATAATGAAAAACAAGGAATGGGCAAAATTGTAAACGAATTGGTGCAGCCTTTTATCGATTTGGCACACACATCACGAGCTTTGTTTGGCTTAAATCTCTCATACGTAATTGAAGGTTTGGTTTATTTTGGAATAGTTGGCTTACTTGCAATATTTTTTAATGAATATATCGGTCTTGACGATATTGATGCTGGAAGAATGGTAGGATTTCAAACTGCTGGAATTACAATTGCAATGCTTTTTCTTGGTGCAACAGTTGATTGGATTGGAGTTAGAAAAGCAATTTTAATTTCTTTGTTTTTTATGTTGGCTGGAAGAATTGTGCTTTCAATGTCGCCACAACTTGGTGGAACTGGAATTTGGGGCACTGCACACTTGTTTTCAATGCTTGGAATTGTGGGAATTATAATCGGTTACGGAATTTATCAGCCAGCGGCTTATGCTGGAGTTAAGCAATTTACAAATTCCAAAACCTCTGCAATGGGTTACGCAATGTTATATGCTTTAATGAATCTTGGTGGATTTATTCCAGCAGTCATTCAACCACCGCTTCGTAAATCTTTTGGAATTGACGGCGTATTTTGGTTCTATTCTGCTTTAACTGTTGTTGGAATTGCAGTTGTAGCAGTTGTTATGTCAAAGCGAGCAATCGCTGATGCAATAAAAGAAGCAAAAGAAACAGAAACCGAAGTTGTTGAAGAAGATGATGATATAATGTCAAAAATGACAGCAAAAGAAAAATTAAGCTACTATATGAAGAACTTTCCGTTGCGTGATTTACGATTTTTGTATTTCATTTTCATTTTAATTCCAGTTCAAACATTATTTGCTCACAACTGGCTAACGCTTCCGCTTTACACAAGTCGAGCCTTTGAAGGCTTTGTTAGCGAAAATTTCGATTTTTTCGTAAATCTAAATCCAATTTTAATTTTCATTTTAACACCAATTGTTACCGCTCTTACGGCAAAAAAGAACACATATACAATGATGATTATTGGAACTTTTGTAATGGCGTCGCCAACATTTATTCTTGCACTTGGTCCAAATATTAACACACTTATGGCTTATCTTGTAATTATGACTATTGGTGAAGCAATGTGGCAACCACGATTTTTGCAATGGGTTGCAGAAATTGCTCCTAAAAATATGACTGGAATTTATATGGGAATTGGTCAATTTCCATGGTTTTTAACAAAAGTTGTAACATCATTATATTCTGGTTGGTTTTTGATGAATTACTGTCCAGAAGACCTTGCTCCAGCACAAATGAACACAGAAATGATGTGGTTAATTTATGGATTTATTGCAATTATTTCTCCAATTGGATTATTTTTAGCAAAAGGTTGGATGTCAAAAGGATTTAAAACAAAAAATAGTTAATAAAAAATGCTTTGATTATTAACAAATTCACAGCAAATTTAGTTTATGTAATTGAGTAAATGTTTAATTTTTAAATGCTCAAATAAATAAGAAAGAAGAAAAGGAATATTTGAAAGAAAATAAATACAAAATAGTTGCAATAATTGGAAGCATTTCAAAAAACAGTTTTACTCGAAAATCGCTTAAAATTGCTGTTTCCGAAATTGAAAAACACGATAATTTTAGCGTTGAAATAATTGATCCAAGAGATTTTGATTTGCCATTTCCTGGTTCTGGAATTATGAATGAATCAAAAGCAAAGCTAAGAGAAATTGTTGCTAAGGCTGATGGAGCTTTGCTTGCAACTCCAGAATATAATGGAAGTTATAGCAGCATTATTAAATTAATGATTGAAAATTTAGGCTATCCTTCAGAATTATCAGGAAAACCAATCGGAATTTTAGGAATTGCTTCGGGTGATATGGGAGCAATTAAATCAATTGAAGCTTTGCGTGGAGTTTGTGCTCACATTGGTGGATATGTTTTGCCAAGTGCGACTTCAATTTCAAATGTTGATAAAAAATTTGATTTAGAAGGTAATTGCATTGATGAACAAACTGAAAGAAGAGTTAAACGTGTTGTTTTGGAATTGATGAATTATATAAATCGTTTTGTAGATAAAAAATAGATTTTTGAATTGAAAAATTAAAATAAAAAAACCAATCGTTTGATTGGTTTTTTTTATTAAAATATGAGCTAAAATTTAGTTGTTCTTTTTCCATTCTTCATATTTTTGAACATCATCTTCCATTTCTTTCATTGCATCGGTTGCACGGAAACGAGTATAAAGTTGATTATTATCTCTAATTTTGTTCAAAAATGCTTTTTGAGCTGCACCAATTGGATATTCCATTAAAACGTAAACTCTCCAGTTTGAACCGTCTTTTACAAATTTCTTTTCTTTTACTCTACTTCCAGTTAATTCTGTTGATACAATCACTTTTGTAGCTTGTGTAAATTGTGATAAAAGTTCTGAATTTTCTCCTTCGCCAACTTCTTCTTCAAATTTCTTTTGCATTGAGTTAATTTTTGCTTCCATTGTTCTGCCAATTTTGGCACGTCCTTCAGTTTCAGCTTTGTTTAAAGCTAAATCCATATCGCGAGAAGTTGCTGAAGCGGCTTCATAAATGTAATTTTCTGCAGTTGGAGTGTTTAAATACCATTCTGGAATATCACCAGTTTCTGTTTCAGAAAGACTTTTTGAGCCTCCGCATGAAATTAGTAAAAGCGAAAATGTAAAAACTGTTAAAAATAAAAGCATGTTCTTTTTCATGTTTTCCTCATGTTTGTTATTGTAATAAAACTGTTTCAATTAAATCAATATCTTTTTTCCTAGTAACTAAATAATTGTCAAATTTGTCAATTGCAATTACGTTGTTGTTAATTCCTTTATAAACAATTTCGATATTATAAGTACCTGGCTCAAGTTCAATACTTCCAGCAAATGCAAAACTTGGAAAATAATGCGAAATTCTTAAATCGGCATTTTCGGTAGCGTTAATAATTGCTCCAGAAAGCAAACGCGTCAAACTTCCAAAATCACCGCCACCAGTTTGTTTATCAAGTTCTTTATTTATTGCTTCGTTTGCAATTGCTTTTGTAATAGTCCTTGTTAAACTTTTGAGATATATAATTGCTTCATCGCGTTTGAAGGTTTCAAAAGCAATATCTTCTATGCTTTCCAATTTGTTTAAGTTGGAATGCAGCTTTCCATTAACCAGAATTTCAATTTTGTCAATTATTGAGCCATTTTTTCGCATTTTAGGAACTGCAAATTTTGTATGCAATCCACCTTCAATTCCTTCCCAGTCTGTGGAAGAAAATTGCACCCAAGTTCCATTTTCAAATATGGAAATAATAACCAAATCTTTAAAAGTATCAATGCTAAAAACATAATCATACTTAATAGGTGCCTTGCCTAAAAAACTCAAAAATGCAATTTTGGATTTTCCAGTAAACGAGAGAAGTGTGTCAAAATTAGGTTTATCAAAATTGTATATTTCTTTTTGAGTCTCAAAAGCTTCGTAAAGTTTTTCCTTCGAAATGCGGGCATCATCGTAAGCTTTGTCATTATGGAATAAAATCATACTAATAAAATGCGAAAGGGCAGAACTGTAAAAATTGATTTTAACTTCATCAACTTTTCCATAATTAGCAGTTGTATCTTTTAGAACATCAATTTCTTTTTGATATCTTTGCTCAGATTCCACAAATTTTTCAAGTAATCTTCTAATTTCGACTAACGCTTCGTCAGTTGAACCTTGTCGATAATAAGAAAGAGCTTTGAAAACATTTATGTAGAAATTTTCATAATCCTCACCAGAATAATCCAAAGCATTATCATTTAGAAGCATTGAAGTAACACCTTTTGAAATGCTTTTTGTGTATAATTCTTCCATTGCAAAATCTGCTAATTGTAAGTTTTTAATAGAGTTGGAGTCTTTTTGAGCGTAATGATACAATAAACCCAAATCCAACCCAAAAAGAACTCTATCTTTTTCAGTAAAATACTTGTTTTTGCTTTTTTCAAAAGTTGAAGCAGCTTCTGCAAAATTTTCTTGTGCTACAAATTTATCAACTGACTTATATTGTTCAACAGAAGTTACCATGCTTGAACAACCAGTAATAAAAATAATTGAAGCAAATAAAAAGTATTTTATGAATACTTTACAATATTCCATTTAGAAACCATAACCAGCTTGATCTACAAGTTTTTTTATTTTTTTAGAATCCAACCAAACTTTTTCATTTGTTTCTAAATTTATCAACTCTAAATCAACTTGATAAAATTTAACTTGTTGTCCGTCAAAAGAGTCGTTTTGAGTACTAATTACGCCTTTTAGCATAAAATCAGCACCAGTTTCTTTTGCTAAAGCTTTTGCGGTTTCCATTGATGAATATTGTTGTTGTTCAGAACGTTCATCTCTAACTTCGTCTCGTTCTTCTTTGGAGGCAACAAATTTAATTTCGCCGCTATTTATTAATTCGCGTTCAATATCTTTGCTAAAGACTTTTGTTTGAATATGTTCTGATGAGTTGTTTTTTATTGTTCCAACAATTACGACTGGTTTTTTTTGATTTTCTTTAACAAAACTCGAAATCCAACGGCTTTCTAACAATCCGTCAATCATTTTTTTTGCAGTAAGTCTCGAATCGGTATCGTTCCATCTGCCACTTAAATCTACTGTTGTTTCAGTTGAAGTTCTTGTAACAGTTCTTGAAGAACCACAACCAGCAATAAAAACTATTAAAAACAATGCAATTATGTAAATAAATATGTTTTTCATAGAAGCCCCTATGATTTATTTTATAAAAAAATTGTGTATACAAAATATATAATTTTATCTTATTTGATAAAAATAAAATTTATATTATTTTTCAAAATAAAAACGAGACACTTATGAAAACTAAAAACTTACTATTTATTTTATTAGCTGCAATTATTTCAAGTTGTTCTGCACAACAAAGTAATGATGTTTATGTTAATTTGGAAAAGAGCTTTCCTGATTCAAAATATTTGGCTGCTGTTGGTGAAGGCGATTCAAAAAGTGAAGCCGAAAAAAATGCGATGGCTAAACTTTCTCTAATTTTTGAATCAAATATTGATGTAAATCAGACATTAAATGAACATTTTTCTGAGTTTTCTGATGATGAAAATTCATCTTTAACTTATGAAGCAAAAACTTCGAAACGCACAAATGTTCAATCTGACCAAAAATTGTTAAATGTAAAATATGGCAAACATGGAGTTGATAAAAATGGCAACAATTTTGCAGTTGCATATATAAATAGAAGCGAAACAGCATCAATTTATGAAGAGAAAATTGAAAACAATAATTCTTCAATATTTGCAATGGAAAACTCAGCCGAAATGTCAGATTCAAAAATATTTAAATATGCAGCATATAACAGAGCTTCCGAAATGATGAATGAAAATATCGCATTAATGAAGCAACTTTCTATTATAAGTCCACATGCAAATGATTTTTCCAATCAAATATCAAAATATGAAAGCATTTATCGCAAAAAAGGTGAAATTGCAAGTTCAATTAAATTTGTTATTTCAAATGAAAGCAACGAAGACGTGATAAATTCGCTTTCAAGTTTGTTAACTTCAAAAGGTTTTAAAATTGCAGATACTGGCGATTTTTTAGTGACTTCGACAATGAAATACGACAAAGTTGATTTAGGAAGAAAAGAAATATTTTATAATTGGTTTGTAAATATTGCTTTATCCAATGCAGGAAATGAAATTGTATTTAACTTTGAAAAAAGTAGCAGAGAAGGTGGAATTACTGAATCGGCTGCTTTTGCAAGAACTAAATATGCTGCAAACGATGCACTAAAAAAGAACTTTATTGCAGAATTTAGTAATTACTTAAACTCACTTTTAGGTAATTAACATTTCTGAAGATGAATATTTAATCTGATAATATTTTTTAGATAAGACCATTATCTATATGATAACAATAAGTATTTCAAAAAAATACATTTTGTCTGATAAATTTTATTTTAGCTAAAAAAAAAATTACATTTTATTTTTTAAATTATTAAATTAACAACATATTAAATAAATAATATATCTTGTCTTTTATTTATATAACTTTTACTTAAATAAAAGTTAATTATAAAACATTTAATTTCTTTAAGGTTCTGTTTATAGGAGAGAAATGAAGAAAACTATACTTGATTATACTCTTAAAGTACGTGTTCCACTAATTATTTTTGTAATTATAGCTTCCTTTTTAACTACTTATTTTGTCTCTCGACAAGAAAGAGACGGAGTTGGTAACCAACCTGTTCAACCGATTAAATATTCTCATAAATTACATGCTGGAACAATGGGCATGGATTGCCAATATTGTCATGTTGGAGTTACGAAAGGTCGTCAAGCTTTAGTTCCATCGGTTAATATTTGTATGAACTGTCATACAGTTTCCAGAAAAGATAGACCAGAAATTATTAAACTGAAAGAGTATTACGAAAGTGGTAAAATATTACCATGGAAAAGAGTCCACAAAGTTCCAGAATATGCATATTTTAATCATAGTGTGCATGTAAATGTTGGAATTGATTGCGAAACATGTCATGGAAATGTGAGAGAAATGGAAGAAATTAAGCAAGTAAAATCATTTAATATGGGAGCTTGTATTGATTGCCACAAAAATCCAAAAGAATTTGTGCCTTATGTTGAAAATATTAAACAAGGTCCATTACATTGCGCCGCTTGTCATAGATAAAAGGAGAAGAAATTGATGGAAAATAATACAGATAGAAGAAGTTTTTTTTCGTTTTTAGGCAAAGGGTTATTTGGAACAATAATTCTTTCGGCGTTACCAACAAAACTATTTGCTTCAAATGATAGATTTAAAAAATTAAAAAAAGTTGTTATTCATAATCAAGCCGTAAAACGCAATAAATAATTAAAAGAATTGAATTTACTATGTCTGAAGAAAACAAAAAATATTGGAAAAGTTTAGAAGAATTAAATTCTGAAAGTAATACTAAAGAAAAAAGCAATAGCGAATTTTTAGATGGCGTTACTGATGGTTTTAATGTTTCAAGCATGCGTGGTTTATCGCGTAGAAAGTTTCTAGGATTGCTTTCAGCATCGACAGCAATTGCAGCAACTGCTTGCTCTGATTATCACGACCAGAAAGAAATAATTCCATACACAAATAGACCAGAAGGAGTTTTGCCTGGTAAACCAAATTATTATGCATCAACTTGTAGTGGTTGCCAAGAAGCTTGTGGAATTTTAATTAAAACCCGCGAAGGTCGTCCTATTAAGGTTGATGGAAATGATGAACATCCAATAAACAAAGGCAAAATATGTGCAACTGGACAGTCATCAATATACAATTTATATGACCCATCGAGATTACAAAATCCGTTAAAAGGAACAAGTAAAACGAATTGGGCAACTGCTGATTCCGAAATTATTGCCAAATTAGATTCTGTTAGTAAATCTGGCAAAAAAATTGTTGTACTTACAAATTCAATAAATTCACCAACTGAACGTAAAATGTTGGATGAATTTAAACAAAGATTTGCAACTGCAGAAATTCACGCTTTTGAATTATTTAACAATTGCAACAAAAAATTTGGTTGGTTCAAAAGTTACGGAAATGCCGAAATTCCTTCAATTAAATGGGATAAAGCAAATGTAATACTTTCATTAGAAGGTGATTTTCTTGGAAAAGAAGGAAATTTCATTGAAAATACTCGACTATTTAGCTCCAAAAGGGATTTTTCGAATGTAAAGAATTTTAACCGTTTGTATGTTGTTGAGGCTGGATTGAGCCTTACTGGCTCAAATGCAGATTACAGAATGCGACTAAAACCAGAAGCTCAATATAATTTTGTAATGGCACTTC
>Ga0074197_1000619_pt1 | contig 40538 bp, 32 predicted proteins | sample EPASupsiteSAE305_FD_64526 | JGI IMG/M metagenome (GOLD analysis project Ga0074197, IMG submission 64526) | Bioremediated contaminated groundwater microbial communities from EPA Superfund site, New Mexico - SAE3-05 reassembly with SPADES | ecosystem: Environmental > Aquatic > Deep subsurface >...
CGCTCAGACCTATGTCCGTGCGCCCCCCCTTCCCCCCCCCGCCGCGGGGGGGCCCGGGGGGCGTCCCTTGGGGTTTTTTTCTTTGAATTTTTTCCCCCCCCGCCCCCGCCATATTCAATACATCTTCCTGAGATCTGCCCGCCAAATCCCATGGCCGGTCCGCAGGTATGCCCGAATATTCTGACGCGTATCTTCTACCGATTTGCGCGTGGCCTGATTTGTCGAACCTCCCACATGCGGCGAGAGAATGACGTTGGGCAGCCTATGGATCGGGTACCTGGACGGTGCGCCTATGACACCGGTTTTGGGATATGTGTACCATGTGTCGATCGCCGCCCCCTTGAGAACGCCAGTCTTGAGTGCCTCATACAAGCCCTCTTCGTCCACAATGGAGCCGCGACCCACGTTGACCAGGAATTTACCCTTCATGGTCATAAGCAATTCTCTGGAGAGCAGGCCTTCGGTTTCGCGCGTAGCCGGCAAAGCGATAAAGACTATTTCAGCCATGTTCACCGCTTCTTGCAAAGTTGGCAACACCGCGTCAAAATGCTCCGGAACCTCGGCACCTTTCGATCTGCGCCACCCGTATACCCTGCAATTGAAAGCTTTCAAAAGCTTCGCCAGCTCCTGCCCGATGGCGCCGGTTCCAAGAATGGCGCAGGTCCGTCCATAGATGCTATCCCAATTATCTTCTGCGCCGCGACTTACCCAGAAACCATGCCAGACTTCATTTTTCAGGTCATTGTGAAACTCGATAATCCGGCCATAGAAGGCAAGCGTCATGGCCAGCGCGCGCTCCGCAACATCAAAGGCATTGGAATGCACGTTATACACTTCAACCCCGCGCGCGACCATCATCTCAGCAGGCAGATGGTTTACTCCCGTAAAAGGCTGAAAAAGAGCCTTCAAGGCGACTGCTTCTGTAATTACACTGGAAGGGATGCGCCCCGCGATAATAAGATCCAGGGAGCTGATCTGGGGCGACTCGGGAGTAAGCCCTTCAAGCCATGTATGATCGGCGAATTCCTCTCGCAATTGAGCGACAACAGGGCCCCATGCAGAGTGAATCGGCATGAATGAACCAATATTCATTGTGACCTCACTTAAAAATAGAATGTAGTATATATATGCAAGCATATTTTTTGCAGTGGACGCAAGAGGCACCGTGAAATTATCATCATTTTGCGATATAGATTGAGAAGGCTGTGGATTTTCCTGAAAGATGCCGATACTAAGAAGGGAGAGTTATAATCAATGCAAAAGCCAAAACTGACAAAAGCACGATTCCTCGGTCTCATCATTCTTGTCGTATTCTTGCTCGGGAGCTGTGCGACCTCCCCTGCCTCAAACAAAGAGGTTACTCTCAGTGATTTGGTAATCAAAGGTGATATTGAAGGCATCCGCAAATTCTACTCAAACCAGGAACAATTGAACAAGGCCGACAATCAGGGACTTTATCCACTCCACTACGCGGTCATGAAAGGCGATGTTCAGATCGCAGAGATACTGATCGTTTTGGGCGCAAAGCCGGACAACAAGGATCTCTCCGGAAAAACCCCGTTGCGGTACGCGGTGGACAGAAAGCAGGCCGACATGGTGAAAATGCTTGTCGACAGGGGTGCCGATCCCTTCATCTCTGATGTAGGAGGAACCTCTCCCGCCCAGGTGGCGCTCCATTCGGATATGGGCATTCTCGACGCCATGTTCAATTCGAAAAACATCAACAATACCGGTCCCGACGGAAGGACAATTCTCCATTACGCTGCCGATGCGCTCATGCCCAAAGAAGTGGACCTTCTGCTCTCCAAGGGCGCCTCGGTGCAGATAAAGGATAAGGCCGACAGAACCGCCCTCGACCTCGTACTCCTCTATCCCGATAAGTTAGAGGCGGCGCAGATCGCCGAAAAGCTCATTCTCAAGGGCGCGAATCCCTCCTTCCCCGAATTCTCCTGGTTTGCTGTCACAGTCCGGGCTCCAGACTACAATGCCGTCCGGTTCGCAAACGGCAACACTCCCCTGCATGAGGCAATTTCCCGATATCAGTCCGGCTTTGCCCTCTTCCTGCTGCTCAACAAAATCGACCCCGACCTCAAGAACCTCAACGGTGAGGCTCCCCTCCATCTGGCTGTCAAGGCCGGCTATGTCGAAGGGGCCCAGTTGCTTCTACAAAACAGCGCGAATCCTGATATCCTCGACGCGAACCAGAACACCCCCTTGCACTTGACCATCCCCCCTGCGCGACGCCTGGAGATGGTCAAGCTGCTCTTGAGCTACAAGGCCAATCCCGCCCTCATGGACAACCAGGGGAATACGCCGCTCCACAAGGCTGTCATGCAATTCTATGCGCCCGAGATCGTCGATACCCTGATTCAGGCGGGTGCGCCCGTCAACGCCCAAAATGCCAACGGCGACACTCCATTGATACTCTGTGCGCGCACGGAACACTACGAATATGCAAAATCGCTCATCGAAGCGAAGGCCGACATCTTCAAGATGAATCAGGCGGGTGAAAACGCGCTCAGAATTGCCCTGTCAAAAGGATACAAGGCCGTCGACAATATTGTGCTTCCGTCGAATGTGAATCAGAGCGATGACAATTCGAACAGCGTTCTCATGACCGCGGTCTCACTGAAAGCGCCGGCCGATGTTCTCAAACTCATTCTTTCCAAAGGCGCAGACCCCAACGCGAGAAACAAGGCGCAGGACAGCGCTCTCCACCTCGCGGTCAGACAAAATTTCGCGGAACAGGGAATTGTACTGCTTGATGCCAAGGCCGACATCTTCCAGTACAACGCCCGGCAGGAAAATCCGCTCTTCCTTGCGCTCACCGCAAAGCCGGCGCCTCTCGAGTGGTTCTTCAGGCCGAATGTCATCGCGGCACGGGATGCAAACGGCGATTCTGTCGTCCACCATGCGGCCCGCAAAAATCTGCCCGACGGGATTGCCTATCTCATCAAAAAGGGAGCCAGCCTCAACGTGCTCAACAATGCGGCAGAGACACCGCTGCATACGGCCGCGAAGTACGACGCCACGGATGCGATTCAGTATCTTGTCAGCGCGGGATCTTCCCTAAAGGCTGCCGACATAAAAGGCGACATTCCTCTTCAGAGTGCAGTATTGGCGGGCGCGGCGAAGGCAACAGAACTGCTCATTTCTTCAGGTTCTCCAGTGAACAATCAGAACTACTCCGGCGAAACCGCACTCCATCAGTCAGGGAAAAACAACAACGCGGCCATTGTACGACTGTTGACTGCCAACGGGGCACAGACAGAAATCCAGGATAGCCGCGGATTCACCCCATTGGCGGCCGCCGCTGCGTACGGAGCATATGATGCCGCAGCCGACTTGTTGAAAGCAAACGCGCTCATCGATACCCGCGACAATTCCGGCTCGACCCCGCTCTATCAGGCAGTCAGCGGTGAGCATATTGCGATCATCCGACTGTTGCTGGTGAATAATGCGGATATGCACGCCCTCAATGCCCGGGGTCTGTCCCCCTTCAGGCTCGCGCTCACGAAAAATTCGCAGATTGCCGCCGAATTCTACACCGGCAGATTGATCAACAAACCGGACTCAAATGGCGATTGTGTGCTTCACATCCTCGTGAGCAATGGCATGAGCCAGGAGCTCTTTGCCGAGGCACTAAAAAATGGAGCGAATCCGAACGCGCGAAACGCGAAGGGAGACACTCCGCTCATGCTCGCTCTGAGGAGAAATGACCTGAATGCGGCGGTCATACTGATTAAAGCAGGATCTTCGCTGTTTGTATCGAACGCGGACAACATCTCACCCCTCTCCGTAATCTTCACGATGGAGCCTGGTGCGAGGAACAAACTGTTCGCCGCGGCGGGCGTGAACAATTCAGACTTTACAGGAGAGACTCTCCTGCACTACGCCGTGCGCGCCAACAACAAAGATGCCGTCGCTGATTTAATCTCACTGGGCGCTGACAGGGGAGCTCAAAACCGCAAAGGAGAAACTCCGCTCGATCTGGCTCAGGCGAAGGGATATCAGGAGATTGCCTCTCTGCTGGCGAACAAATGAGCTAGAGTCTCAGCCGAGACGGACATAGACGAAAAACCTGCAGATCATGCGGCGATTTGCCAAGCACCGGTCTGCGGGTTCTTTAAGCGCCTAGGCACCTCTGAATTGGCCGCCTTTGTTTCAGACAGTGTAGTCCGAAAGCTCCTGACGCTGTTTTATTTTTTCAAGCGCCTGTTCCTGAATCTGGCGGACCCGCTCACGGGTAATGCCGAGGGCACGTCCAGTCTCTTCGAGGGTCTTCGGCCCCTCACCATTGAGGCCATATCTCAGCTGCAAGACAATCTGCTCCCGCTCTGATAAAGAATACATGACATACCGTATCAATTCCTGCATCGTCGCCGTAAATGCCTGGCTGAATGGATCAGGCGTTTTCTCATCTTTGATACTGTCGGCGAGGCTTCCATTCTTTTCTTCGTCCAAATTCAAGTCAAGGCTGGAGGTGCCCTGTGCAAATTGCATCGCGCTTGCCACTTTATTTTGAGAAATGCCTGATTTTTCTGCAATCTCGGCCGCGTTTGGATCCCGGCCAAGCTCCTGTACAAGCTCTTTGGCGGACGCGTAGCATCGCCTGATAGTATTCAGCATATGAATCGGCAAGCGTACGATTCGGCTTTGATCTACAAGGCATTTGATGATTGCCTGACGTATCCACCAGCTCGCATACGTGGAAAAGCGATATCCTCTGCGATAATCGAAGCGATTTACTGCCTCGATAAGTCCGATATTGCCTTCATCGATGAGGTCCAGAAGGTTCACGCCGCGCATTTGATATCCTTTTGCAATCGATACCACTAAGCGAAGATTGGAGGTAATGAGCAATTCTCTTGTGATTCTCAGTTCGTCAGCAACACGCTTCCTGTTTTGCGCAAGAATGTCATCGTGGGGATTTTTCGCAAGCTCTATGTCTGAATTCTGGACGGATGCACCAAGCTCGTCGAGTCTGGCACCTAAGTCCTTTTCCTGTTCGGCATTAAGCAGAGGATATTTTGAAATTTGGCGAAGATAAAGGCTGAGCGGGTCGAGTTCGCTCATCGGTTCTTCGCCTGCATCCCTCCGTGTGGGCCGCTTGGAATTGCCCTCTGCATCGCAGTCCACCTGGTCGCTCATGCTTCTTCCTTCAATGCAACTTCACACTGTTTGCATACAATGTAGAATGACGCCGCACAGAAAACAAGAGGCGCGCTGAATTATTCCCGGGGTGCAAGCGATGGATCGACGGGCTGCCCGTTGCGAAATACGAAAAAATAGGCGATTGGGCTACCCTCTTTTGTATCGAGTCCAACCTTTGCAATAGTCTTGCCAGGTTCAATATTTTCCCCTGTCTTTACAAGAATTGACTCGTTTCCGCCATAGACATAGACGAAACCTGATTTAGACTGAATAAACACTACCTCACCAAAGCCTCGGGAAGGTCCTGCCGAGACAACCATACCAGACGCTACGGCTTTCACCGATGCGCCCCGATTCGTCTGAAACATAATCCCTTCAAGCTTGCCACTCATATACTGGCCTTTTCCGTCAACCGGCCAGCTCAACAGGGCGTCGGTTGCACGCGGCGCCGAAGCCTCAGCCTTGGCATTGGGCGCAGAACTCGAGACGCTTGCAGGGGAAGTGGGCGGCGTTGAAGATGGTGTGGCTGCAGGAGCTGGAGCGGACGGCGCTGGTACAGTCGTTGGCGCCGGTGCGGACGGCGCCGCATTTGCTGTTTGTGCCCCGGCGGCAGAGCTTCCTTTTGCCCCGGCTGCAGCGCTTGCGGTGGGCGGCACACTGTTGGCGGACGCAACTGAGCTTGGCTGAGGGGAAGCTGTCGTATTCGAAGGAGGATTGAGCTGTGCCACTTGTGAGGCGCCGCTTCCCTTTTCAGGAATGACAAGCACATCACCGACTCTGAGTATGTAGGAATCGGACAAATCGTTTGCCGACTTCAATTCCTGAATTGAAATGTCATATTTCTTTGCTATGCCGTAATATGTCTCGCCTTTCGCGACGATGTGGGCTTGGGGGATGAGAAGCACTATGCCTGGACGAATTTTGGACGGATCCGTGATGCCATTGATATTGGCGAGCATTTCATACGGTATAGAGTAGCTCTTCGCAATTGAATAGAGCGTTTCACCTGTTTGGATGACGTGGTATTCCTGCTCTGCACCACAGAGTGTAAGAGGCATGCTTAAGAGGGAAAAAAGAAGGATCGATGTCACAAAAACTCGTCTTGCCATATATTGTCCCGCTTTATTTATCGGCATTCCCGGACTGCTTGTGAAGAAAGAATTTGTTTGAGCAACAAAAAATTCTTTCTTCTTTAATTTTCGGCAGAAAGCACTTCATGCCACAAATCCCCCCGCGAGAGACTCCCGGTACTCTTTTCAACGCATGGCCAAAACGGTAAAATACACAGGATATTCTTTCAAAGAGGTATGATAAGATGCTTGAACAATCTTCGCTTCACACGGCACGATATGCATATGTCCCCAAGGTACCTGAAATATTTCTTGAACCGGTATTAAACATTAAAGCACTCCCCACCGAAACTGTCGAACCTGAAAAAGACCGTGAGGCTTTAAAGAGGACCTTCCCCAACAGCTACGGCAAGCCGGCGGTAAAATTCATCAAAGGCGAGGGAGCCCTCGAAGAGAAGGCATTCACCGTTGGCGTCATTCTTTCTGGCGGCCCCGCCGCAGGTGGTCATAACGTGATAGCGGGCCTTTTCGATGCCCTTAAAAAGGCAAATTCCCAGTCAAGACTCCTTGGCTTTAAGGGCGGTCCGTCAGGCCTCATCGATGGCAAATACATAGAATTGACCTCAGAGATAGTCGACCAGTATCGCAATACCGGGGGATTCGACATCATTGGCTCCGGCAGAACCAAGATTGAAACGCCGGAACAACTTGAAAAATCTTTCGAAAACGTCAGACAGCTCAATCTGGATGCGCTCGTCGTGATCGGAGGGGACGACTCCAATACCAACGCCGCACTCCTGTCCGAATATTTTATTCAGAAAGGCGCTCCCCTCACCGTGGTCGGCGTGCCGAAGACTATCGACGGGGATCTGAAAAATGAATGGATTGAGACTTCTTTCGGATTCGACACCGCTATAAAGGTATACTCGGAGCTCATCGGCAATATATGCAGAGACGCCGCGTCCGGCCGCAAATACTGGCACTTCATAAAACTGATGGGGCGCTCCGCCTCACACATAGCCCTCGAATGCGCCTTCCAGACAAGGCCGAACATTGCCCTTATTTCAGAAGAAGTGGAAGCCAGGCACATGAGCCTGTCACAGATTGTCGAAATAATTGCGGACGCCATCGCGGCCCGTGCGGCAAAAGGTGAAAACTTCGGCGTCATCATTATTCCGGAGGGACTCATAGAATTCATCCCCGAGATCAAAGTGCTGATCGCCCAGATCAATGACATCATCGCGTCAGCGGGGACCGAATATGAATCCCTGTCAAAGGGAGAGACCCAGCGGGCCTTCATCCTCTCACGCCTGCCTGCGGAAAGTGCCCAGCTTTTCTCGAATCTTCCGGAATCGATACAGACACAGCTCTGTTGGGACAGAGACCCTCATGGCAATGTTCAGGTATCAAGAATTGAGACGGAAAAGCTGCTCGTCGAGATGACTTCCCGCAAGCTGCAGGAGATGGCCGCTTCAGGGGTTTATAAGGGGAAATTCGATTATCAGACTCATTTTTTCGGCTATGAAGGGCGCTGCGCTTTCCCCTCGAATTTCGATGCTGACTACTGCTATTCGCTCGGCTACGATGCATGCTTGCTCATACTGCACAGACTCACCGGATATATCGCCGCGATCAGGAATCTCTCAGGGCACCCTAAAGACTGGCTGCCGGGAGGTATTCCTATCGTTTCCATGATGAACATCGAGCATAGGCATGGGAAAGAAAAGCCCGTGATAAAGAAGGCGCTCGTCGATCTCGAAGGAAAACCTTTCAAGGCTTTTTCGGCTGTGCGTGATAAATGGGCCCTTTCATCAGACTACCGAATACCCGGCAGCATCCAATATTTTGGTCCTCCTGCGATTACCGATGCTCCGTCTATAATTTTACAACTGGAGCAACATTCGTGAAACGGACAAAATTCGCAATCATCGCGTGGTTAGTTGTCGGATTTGCAAGTGTAGCGGGCGCAGGCGCCCAGACGTTGCTGACCGCGGATCAATTTTTTGCGCGCCTGGCCGATAAATACTCTACGGTCTCCGATTATCAGGCAGATGTGCAGATTACAGCCGGCCATCAGCCCATGACAGGAAGTCTTATCTTTAAGTCGCCCACCCTTCTGCGCATCGATTTTTCTCAACCTGCCGATCAGGTTATCGTATTTGACGGAAAGACGCTTCTTGTATATTTGCCGCAGTATCGGGCAGTACTGCGCCAGGATGCGGGCGATCAGGGTGTCTCTCTGGGATCGGCGACGCTGGCATCAAAAGAGGGCCTGTCACTGCTCCGGCGCAATTATACCATCGGCTGGGAGCACAGCCCGAACCAGGAACCACTCGACCCAGGCTCAAATGAGCAGGTGTACCGGCTGATGCTCTCCAGAAAAAGCGTGTCCGAGGGATACAAGAATATCCGGCTTTCGGTGAGCGCCGATACAATGCTCATCCGCAGACTCGAGGGATGGACGGTCTCGAATGACAAGATTGGTTTTGACTTTCAGAATATCAGACTGAATCAGGGGATCAATGAGGACAAATTTGGCTATGATGCACCTGCGAGTGCAAATGTATACAACAATTTTCTGTTCCAGTAAGAGGAACGGCAGGCGCAGGGGGCGGTGATGGGAAAGGTTGGGAGCATATTTCGTGATGCCCGCTTGGGAAAAGGGCTTACCCTGGATCAGGTGTCGGACGAGACCAATATAAGCAAGCGCTTTTTGCAAGGCATCGAGGCTGACAATTTTGAGGGCTTCCCGGGTGAGGTGTACATCCTCGGCTTTCTGAGAAATTACGCTGAATTTCTTGGCCTCGACGCGCTGCAAATAGTTGCCCGCTATCGGCTGAATGAGGTACCGCAGGAATCGGGGCAAGCCGAAAGCCCATCCCCCTCTGCTGAAGCCAGGACGCCGGATGCTCCCGAAAAAGTTCAGGCAACAGAACCTCAAAAGCCTTCCTCTTCTCCCTTAACCGAAGCGTCAGAAAAAAACCACGTTGCTCAGGCTCAAGACCTGGCCCCGGCTCCCTCCCCAAAAGCGGCGGAGGAAGAGTCAACCACTCAGACACCTTCTCTCTTCTCTGAGGCCGAAGAGGCAGAAAACCTTCTTTCGTCTTCGTCGGAAAAGAAAAAAACCGCAGCGACGAAAAAAAAGCGTCGGGCAAAACCTGATGCTCAGGAGAAGCGGGGGAAAGATGAAACCACCCCACACGCGCTCGGGCTCAAGGAAGAGGCCTCGTCCTCAGGCCAGGCTCCACAGCCTCAAAGCCTCTCCAAACCAGAGCCCGTAAAACCCTTAAAAAGCGAAAACACCCATATTCAAGCCGGAAGAATTCTGCCCTTCGTTCTAGTAGGCATTGTGCTCATCATCGCCGCAATCAGTATTATACCCAAGCTCAACTTGCCTGCCGGAACAAGCCGCACACCGGCGGAATACCATGCAGAAGGCTTGCCGTTTGAGCAGCGCCTGTACCCTCAAGATAAAGTCTATCTGCCGCTTGGCGATGACTTTATATCGATCACCCTCAGATCCATCAAAGACAAGGTCACCTTTGATACTCCTTACGGAGCCTTGACAGCAGGGTTGAATGAGGAAGCCGTGATAAATCCTTCGGCTGACAATGAGCGGCTCATCGCCACAGTAATGGACTACGCTCCAAACGCATCCCAAAACGGCGCCCTTGTGCACTTCGATGCAAAAGAGGCGCTTTCTCAATCGGAATCCCCAGGCGATATCCTTGTGCCTGCGGGATCCGGCTCAGCCTCTGGATCGCAGGGCTCCCCAGCGATCCAGCCAAGCCCGTCACTACAAGGACAAGCGGAGCCCGCAGTGCTTTTCAGAAGTTCAGGGGGGCCCCATCCTTTTTACGTCAATATCAGTTTCATGTCACCAGTTCTGTTCCGCTATGAAGCGGACAGAAAAGAGTGGGTCGAAAAATACTACCGCAAGGGAGAGTCCGTCACCGTCAATGCTGCAAACAGCATTACCTTCTGGACGGCAAATGCACAGGCGGTAAAGGTGAGCGTCTTTCAATCCGCGGGCAAATCGACAGAGCTCGTGATGGGAGGACCGGGCGAAATCGCCGTCCAGCGCCTGTCATGGTCGAACGCTCAAGGTGGCTGGGCAATGGTCGCCGCGCCACTGGACTGACCCGACGGGGGGACTCTCCAAATACCCCCAATGCCGGAAAAGGAAATCCTATGCCCACATTCTATATCGATCAGCATGGCTGCGCAAAAAACCAAGTGGATGGCGAGGAAATCAGCGCCCGTCTCATTGACGCAGGATTCTCTGTCGTGGAGTCGCCGGAGAATGCCGATGTCATAATCATAAATACCTGCGGCTTCATCGAAGATGCAAAAAAAGAATCGATCAGCGCCATTGTTGACACAAAAAAACGCTGGCCGGGGAAAAAAGTGATTGCGGCGGGCTGTCTTTCCCAGCGCTACCCGGAGGTGCTCTTCAGCGACATGCCAGAAGCGGACGGCGTTTTCGGCAACGGAGACCTCTCGCTGATACCGGGCGCTGTCGAAAAAGTCGTACACGGGACGAGGGAGCTTCTGAAGACGCCTCAGCAGAGAAACATGCCCCTCGTCTGTTACCCCCGTAAGGCATTTTTCGATTATCCTGGGACAGCTCATATAAAAATCACAGAAGGCTGTTCGAATCACTGCAGCTACTGTGCGATCCCCCTTATCCGCGGAGAACTGCGCTCAAGGGATATTGCGGATATCGTCTCCGAAGCGCAGGGGCTGCTCGACAGAGGGGTGTTTGAAATCGTCCTCATAGGACAGGACCTCGGCAACTACGGCAAAGACCTTGAAGGAAGGTGTATGCTCCCCGATTTGCTCAGTGCGTTCGCTGAGATTAAAGAAAATTTTCGCGTACGCGTGCTCTACATCCACCCCGACCACTTTCCACATGAAATATTGCCGATTATCAAGGGGGACAGCCGGTTCGCCCCCTACTTCGACCTGCCTTTTCAGCACGCCTCTGCGTCTGTGCTCCGGAGCATGAACCGTCAGGGTTCCACGGAGATATATCTCGGGCTCATCGAGCGGATACGGGCTGAATTGCCTTTCGCGATGATCCGGTCCACCTTTCTCGTGGGATTTCCCGGAGAGACAGAAGCTGACTTTTCTGCCCTGTTGGATTTTCAGAGAGCAGCCCAACTCGACTGGCTCGGGGCCTTTGCATATTCACGGGAAGAAAACACGCCCGCATATGACATGAAAAATCGCGTGCCAAAATCCGTCGCTCAGAAAAGAAAAGCGCTCGTCGAAGAAACGCAGGTCGCGATCACCGCCGAGAGACTGAAGCGCTTTATTGGTATGAGCGACCATTTCATTGTCGAGGAAGCCTTCGACCACGATAAACTCTGCATCGGGCGGGGATGGATGCAGGCTCCCGAGGTGGATGGAGTCACCCTCATCCACGCCGCACAAAAGCCCGGCGCGATTGTCGAGGCACACATAATTTCTGTGAATGGCGTCGATTTCAACGCGGTTTTAGAGTATACTGCGACAGTATGATATCCGGTCAAATTCCTGAGTACCTGCAGGGGCTCAATCCAGAACAGCTCGAAGCAGTCCGCGACGAGGGAACCCGACTCCTCATTCTTGCCGGGGCAGGCACAGGCAAGACAAGGGTCATCACGACAAAAATCGCCTATCTCGTGCGGGAAAAACATATTCTGCCCGAATCCATTCTCGCAGTGACCTTCACGAACAAGGCCGCGAACGAAATGCGTGAACGGGCCATGGACATCGAGCCCTCCTGCGAGCGGGCCATCATCCGGACATTTCATTCGTTTGGCGCCTGGTTCATGCGGCGCAATGTGCAGGCCTTCGATTTAAAGCGCGAATTCACCATCTATGACGATGATGATTCTGCCGAACTCGTCCATTCCATATTCCCGACATTTTCCAAAAGGGACTGCGGCGACTATGCGTTCCTGATCGCAAAGGCAAAAGACTATGGCTTGTCCCCGGATGCACCGAATCTCGGCTTTATCAGTCAGCACCCTGAATTCCGACGCATTTACGCTGCGTACGAAGAGAGACTGCGGGCCACCGGCAATGTCGATTTCGGCGATTTGATCTTGATGCCCGCGCAGCTCCTCGAAAAAGACGAAGCGATACGGAACCGTACTCAACAGCGCTTCAGGGTCATCCTCGTCGATGAGTATCAGGATTCGAACATCGCCCAGTTCAGGCTTCTGCAGCAGCTTGCCAGTCCCGAGGCCATGCTCTGTGTCGTCGGCGACGACGATCAGTCGATCTACCGCTTCCGCGGCGCGGAAGTTCGGAACATACTCGGTTTCCAGACCATATTCCCGGGAACAAAACTGATCAAGCTTGAGCGCAATTACAGATCACATCAGAGCATACTCGATTTAGCCCACAGCATTGTCGCGCACAATGCGTCGAGGCTCGGAAAGAAGCTGTTGGCCACCCGCTCCGGAGGCACAAAACCCAAGCTCGCCATCCTCGACGATCAGGATCAGGAAATCGAATACTGTGCGTATATTGCCCGGCAGCACCTGCAACATGGCGGACACTGGAGAGACATCGCCATCCTCTACCGGACGAACGCACAGTCCCTCGGCTTTGAGCGACTCTTCCCTCACTATGATATTCCGTACCGCATCGTCGGCGCGCTCCGCTTTTACGAACGCGAAGAGATCAAGGACATGCTCGCTTTCCTGGCATTCCTCGCCAACCCAAGAGATGAGGTGTCCTTCAAGCGAATCGTGAATAAGCCCGCCAGAGGAATCGGGACAACTTCCATCGAAAAAATCGTCGCATCGGCACTTCAAGATGACTCTGATCTGCTGGAAGCCTCGCACAAAGTGATACAAGAAGTCCATGGAAAGGGCAAAGACGGGCTCAGGCAATTCATTTCTCTTATCGGGGATGCAAAGACTTCTCTCGATAAAGGCGTGAATGATGAGGGAAACCTTGGCATGCTCGGCTCTCTCGTCGCCGATTTTGCCAAAAACAGCGGCCTCATCGATTTTTATCGGGGCAAGGACAAGATTTCGGGCACACAAAAGGAAGAAAATATCGAAGAACTTGTCAATGCGGCCTCCGACTCTCCTCTCTCCGAAGATGGGCTGCTGGAATTCTTAGATACGGTGATGCTCGACCAGTCACAGCAGAGAAATGACGCCAACGCCGACGCTGTCACCTTGATTACCATGCACAACACCAAAGGTCTCGAGTTTCCCGTCGTGATTGTCACCGGGCTCGAACAGGGGCTTTTCCCTCGGAATGATGAAGAGGGCGATGATATCGAGGAGCAGCGGCGCTTATTCTATGTCGCGGTGACACGGGCAAAAGAACAGCTCTATTTGACGGCCTGCCGGTGGCGCCGACTGCATGGACGGCTCTTCGAGACTGTTCCAAGTCGCTTTCTGACCGAAATTGATTCTGAACTCTATGATTTATGGGGAGCCTCAGGACGGCCAGCCCAGGCAGCATATACGCACAGGACGCCGGGCCGTGAACACTACGACACTACGACAAAGGCCGAATGGGCGCCCGGGATGACGGTATACCACGACGAATATGGAAATGGAACGGTTATAAAAGTGACACCATCCCAGAGCGCCGGAGCCCTCGTCATTGTGAAGTTCGAGTCAGGGAAAGTCGCGCAATTCTTTCCTAAATATACAAAAAAACTGGAAAAAGTCGAGCATTGACTTCAGTGTGCTTCACGAAGCAACCTCAGCCTTCCTCCGAGAAGGATAGCCCCACCGGTTCAGAATAATGACGCCCGCAAGAATAAGGCTGCCCCCAAGGATGCGTCGTCCTGTCATAAGTTCGCCAAAGAATATCATTGAGAGAATATTGGTAAATACCGGCTCCACCGTGCTGATTATGGATGTGTCCCTTGCTCCGATGCGCTGCATTGCCATAAACAGCGTGACTATGGGCACAACCGTCGCAAAGAGGGCAATGCAGACAACGAGAAGAATCTGCTTGAGCGAAACCGGCACGATGAAGGTCCCTCCCCCTATCGAAATGCACAGGTACACCAGCGCCGCGGCTGTCATGATCACCGCGGTCGCCCACAAGGAATCGACATTCTGCAAAACGCTCTCCCCCGCTACAAGATACACCGCATATGCGATCGCGACCACGACACCCAGCACTAATCCGACAGTCGGGTATGAACCTGCCTTCCAGAAAGTAAGTATGCAACCGACAAGGGAGAGCAGAAGTGCAAAAGACTGGACACGGCCAGGCTTCTGATGCTTCAGCAAAAAACCTATGAGAAATACGAAAGATGGATACAGATACAGAAGCAGGCTCGTGATTCCGGGGTCCAAAATCTTCACGGTAAGAAAAAAGAGACCGGCCTGCGGTGAAAACCCGATGAGCCCGAGCAGGAACACACGAAAGAACCTCTTACGCACTGCAACATGGTCTTCTGTTGTTCCTTGAATGTCTTGAGCGCGCAGATGAAAACGCTTCCGGAAATACATCCGGACATACACGACGGCCCAAAGGAAGAGAGACGCGACGACAAAGCGCCACGCCAGCGCGGATGCCACCGAGAAGCCCTCCGCGTAGAGCATCTCGGCAAAGATGCCCAGAGTAGAAAAACTAATTCCAGAAACAAGCGCAACAAAAAAACCAAGCTGAGATGACCCTGACCAATGCCTGTTCATAATTTGATTCCGTGATGTACTTATACTTTCTCATCGGTGTCAAAGACGGTTTTCTGAGGAGCATAGTCGGTCTCACGAATGGAAGCGCGCACTTGTTCGGCCTCCCTCTGGATAAATTCAAGGTCCTTAAAGGCCCAGATACCTTCAGCGCTTATTTCGCCGGAACTCCAGGCGGCAAGGTGCCGTACTTCCTCTTGTACTGCTTCTGGCGCTGAGGGACGCACTTCTTCAGAAGGCAGGCTCACTGTCCTATGGTCAAAGCCGCGCGGATTTGCAATTACCGCTGAATAAAGCACTTTTCTCATATTCTCGCGCTTCAGCATTTCGTTTTCACGCTTTAAACGCCATGACCGGACAAGGGGAATCCCAAAAAACAATACGGAAAAAGCCAAAGGCGCAACGCCCAGCACCCAGCCTAGCAGCACGGCAGGCTGAGTCGCTCCCAACTGGGAGGCCAGATAGACCGTATAGGAATATAGGTAGGTCAATCCTCCTTTTAGGGCGACTCCCTCCGCGGTCTGAATGATGACATTTGTTCCGACATTGATCGCGTTCAACAGATAATACGAGCCGAAGAGCAGATTGACGATATTTACCCATCTGAATGTACGGTCCATTTTCCCGTCGTTCGAGGAAAAACGCTTGAGTTTCTTGAGCGGAAACGCGGATGCAGCCGGGACCGAGACGTCGGATGCCTTTACAAGTAATGAAGGGAAAAAGAAATAGAGAGCACCATTTTCTGAAACTTCAGGGCTGCCCTCGAATTCGACCAAAAATCGCGTGATGCGGTCCTGCGCCTCTTCAGGTTTCAGACCGGAAATCGCCATAAATTCCGGCAGAGTGATGACGCCCTTATGTGTCTGTATAAAAGCGACAAAAGCCTTCTTCAGTACAGTGTTCCAGTCCGCGTTTGGGTCCCCGTCTCCAAAAACATGCGAAAAAACTGCTTTATTCAGAGGATGACGCTCGCGCCGAGCGTAGGAATCGCGATATCGCGCATCGGAACTCTTAAACAACTCGCTGTAGAACCAGAGGCGAACCATTGAGTCGAAGAGATTCGTGGTCAGCCAGAGACCTCCAATGCCTCCTCCTCTCCGGTCGCCACGATCGCGCGACCCGCCGCCCTGCAGCGCGACGGATCCAAAGAGAGCAACAAGCGCAAGTGCTATAAATAAAAAGAAATAACCAAACAATGTAACCAAAATCCATACCTTGAAAAGCACCTTGCCCGTTGCTACAGCTCCCCGAGAGACCGTTCTCCACAATTTCCGCATAAACGGTCCAAAACCCCGGTATCTGCTTTTGAGCCCCTGCGGAAATGAATAGAGCAGATCGCCTTTTTCCGATACTTTTAGTCTGCCGCGATATTCATCGGAGATCGCCGGCATTTCCGCATTGATCTGCGCGAGCGGCAAACCTGTTGCGCGGGCGAGATCCGCATCTGTCCAATCTTTGGTCGCACCATTCAGGGCGCGCAAAAGACGTTCCCTCACCTCATTTTTATTGTAATCAAGAATTTTCGGTTCAGACATCAATAATTTCCTTTAAGATGATCAGGGGATACAAGTCCAAAATTCATCGCGCTTTTCTCAAAGATACTGCATGCTGGTAAAGACGCACATATTCCTCGGCAGAGCGAGCCCATGAAAAATCTTGTTCCATGGCTCGGGTACGCATGTTCTGAATGTGCTGAGGTCTATTGTACCACGCCCACATCGCCCATCCCACAGTATCATAGACCGCCTGAGGCGTGAGATCGTCGAACATGAAACCGGTGCCTTCGCCAAGATCCTGATTATAATTCACGACGGTATCGGCAAGACCGCCCGTGCGATGTACGATTGGCAAGGTTCCGTAGACGAGCGAATACATTTGATTCAGTCCGCAGGGCTCATACCGGCTAGGCATGAGAAAGAAATCGCTCCCGCCCTCGATGAGGTGAGCAAGCCTTTCGTTATATCCGATCACCCCTTTGAACTGAGGATATTGAGCCGAATAATTCATTATCGCCTCTTCAGCCCACGCATCCCCGGAACCGAGCACCGCCACCTGGACATGAATCGTCTCCAGAATTTTTCGCATGCACCCATACGTACGGCCAAAAACTTCCGAAATCCCCTTTTGTTCGACAAGCCTTGTCACCATGCCGATCAAAGGCACACCGGGATCGATCGGCAGGCCAAACTCCCTTTGAAGCGTGGATTTGCACGCGGCTTTGCCGCTCAGGTCCGTCGAAGAGTAATGAGCTGGCAAGTAAGGATCGGTCTTGGTATTCCAGACATCCGTGTCGATGCCATTGAGAATGCCCACAAGATCACGACTGCGCTGGCGCAAAAGACCATCGAGCCCAAATCCTCCATTGGGTGTTTGTATTTCCCTGGCATAGGTAGGCGATACTGTAGTAATACACTCTGCCGAGACTATGCCGGACTTGAGAAAATTGATATTGCCATAGTATTCAAAACCTGCGCCATAAAAATATTCCCAGCCAAGACCCAAGTCGGGGAAATGATCTCTGCTGTAAATGCCCTGATAACCCAGATTATGAATGGCGAAGACCCCGGCTGTGCTGGAAAATTCCGTATTTTTTTCTTTCGTATTAAGATAGACGGGTATGAGGGCGGCCGGCCAGTCGTTCGCGTGCATGATATCAGGAATCCACCCGACACTCCGGCATGCCGCAAATGCTGCCTTGCACAGCACAGAGAAGCGCTCGGGATTATCAGGAAATTCCTGTGTCGAAGTATATCCATAGATGCCGTTTCGGCCATACAGTGGCTCACAATCCAAAAAATATACCTTGACCTGAGAATTGGGCATTGTCGTGGTATAGAGAAATGCATGATGGCGCTCCCGGGCAGAGTCAATTTCCAGAATCCCGTTAATTCTGCGCAGAGTCTTTTTTGATATGAAATAGTAACGTGGAAGGAGAATCCTCACCTCATGGCCCAATTTGGATAATGCTGTTGCAAGCGAAGATACCGCATCGCCAAGTCCGCCGCTTTTTGCGAATGGTGTCACCTCGCTTGAAATAAACAGTATTTTCACAAAAGCCTCCCATGCCCCGTGTTTCTCGCGTGCATATTATATGCCGCGCGGCTCGGATTCTGCAATGCTTGGAGAATCCATAAACCCCCGTATGTCCAAATCTTGAAGCAAATCACATCGATGCCTGCGATTCCTCTTTGAGGAGTGAAAAATGGCGGATCATATTAAAATTCTCCCTTCACTGATTCTCATCCTGATTGCGGCCTTACTTTTGGCGTGCCCAATCGGCACGCCCCAAGGCATGGGAAATGTACGGATTCAATGCATAGTGCCTGGCGACTTGACAGGTCCAGGGGCAAAGAGTGCGGCGCAAGGGCTTGTTGGGCCGCAGTCAGGCTGGAAAATAGCATCGTACCGGCTGACCTTCACCGCCGATAATGGCGAAGTGATCACTAGGACTCTCAACCGGGGAACTGGGGAGGTGGCGTTGAAGGTTGGGGGCTGGGCTTGTTGCGCGGAAGGATTATCGGCCGATGGATCCGTCATTGTGGAAAAGCAGGTCCATGTGGTCGCAGAGGCAGGCAAGACTATCAACCTTCCCATTTCTCTTCATCTGGCAAACGGAAAAGGAACTTTACGAATCGTCTTCTCTCCCAGCCAGACACCGGGTACTGGCTGGAAGTATTCAGTATCGCTTGTATACAAAGGATTGCCTGGAGATCCTTCCTTTCAGGGGCCAGACGACTTTTCGACTGAGGTATCCGCAACAGAAGCCAGCCTCAATGTCGCCGACCTTGAGTCCGGATACTATGTCCTCGCTGTGCAATTGAAAGACGATTCTTCAGCGACAATAGCAGGCACCACCGCCACCGCACTGATCTTGCCAAAACAGATCTCCGCAGGAGAATGCGGCATTTCTCTTTCCGACCCATCGATAAACATCTCGGTAGTTGCGCCCGATCTTGAACTCTCTGCAAATGCCGCAATTGCAGTCGATCGTTATCTCAACAGGAACATGCCCATGATTGTGCCGCTCGCTCTTGGCCCAGATGAAGCTGAGCTCAATGTCGACTGGTATGTAAACGGCGAAAAAGTCGAGAGCCCTCAAAACGAAATGGGTCAAAGCTTGCCTTGTTTCCGGATACTCTTGGGATCGAACGAAGTTCCAAATATGCAGACAACAATAAAAATGGACGCTTTATTGACGGAAACCACTTCCGGGCTCTCTCAGACGTTTCCCCATACATCGTTCCTCGCTCTTGGACCGACGACGGGCTGGGCCGAATGGGTACAGAGCATTGATTATCGTGCGGCCATGGGCTCTTCTGTCTTTAACGCATCCGATGCTTCCAACATGGGAACAGGCATCCAGGCGGACGCAAAATGGGTCGCGACAAACCCTGCAGGATTGATCGCTGTTGCCGGACTCGACAAAACCAGCGCCCTTCATCTTTTCTATTCTCCCCTTGGCAAAGAAGCGACGCAGGGGAATGGTTCAGTGTTCACAATCCCTTCTTCCACGGGGTGGCTAAGGCTATGGCGCGACAAAATCGTGGTAGAGAAGAACGAGCGGAGTCCGGACCGGGTGAGCATTTCTCCGGACGGTTCGCTCATCGCCATTGGCTCCTCTACATCGAACTGGCTCAGGGTATATGCGCTCGATGGCGCAGGTGAGATTCTATCGAAAACAGACATCGTAAGCACAAAAAATGGAGCCCCTGCATTCGCCAGTACCAAGGCGATGAATTTCTCCGCAGATTCCAAACGATTGTTCATTCTCACGAATTCTCCAGAAAAAATTCTCGTATTCAACACCGAAAGGCTGGCACTCGGTGAAGCCTGCAGTGAAAATGAATTTTCTTTCGAAAGTTGTTTTGTGCCCCCTCCGAGTTCTTCCCTTGGGATGGAAGACATGGTTTTGCTCCCCGACGGATGGATCGCGGCATGCTCCTCGAATATCGCGAGAATCTTTTTTGTGCGCTATTCAGAGGCTGAGTGCCAATTTTCCTCCGCCGGGCTTTTCGCAAGCGGCGCAAACGGCGAGTCTCTTGGGGATCCAAAGGCCATCGCCTTTGATGAGGAGGATGGATTATGTTACATACTCGGTTACTCAAAAAAGCTTCATGTTTTTTCCAAGCCCGATACGTCATCAGGCTATGGGCCACTCACAACATTGAGTCTTTCAAACGAGTTCGACAAAGCGCGGTCACTGGTCTTTCTAAAGAATCATAGCGATGCAAAGTTTCTTATCGCCGGAGGCGGAGCGAGTCTAGGTATCATTGCACTTGACTCTTTGGGCCAGCCGCTTGTTCTCTCCTCTCTTGACTCAACGCCGGACGATTATGCCGCGATAAGCTCAATCAGCAATATTGCTTCTTTGGGAAGCTCGATTGTTGCCGCAGGCGGTACAAGCGGATTAGTCGCCATGCTCGACATACTGTGAAAACGCTTAGAAATGGTTATCCGAAAGTATACTGTTTCTAAGGCGGATTCTGTACATCATGCAACTCTGCTGGCTGGTTCAGGCGCAGAAAACAAGCGAACGAAAGCCAAAGAATCGCATCTACTTCATGCCTTACAAATATGGAATAGTGAAAGTTTGTCTCAGTTTATAAGATATTTAAAGACAATATAATAAGGGGCGGCCGCGTTCCGGCGCGCCCCTTATGCAAACAAACATCATCCTCGATAACAGAGTATGGGACGGCGCGCCGCCATAACCTCATCGAGGCGTGCTACAGGCGCATTGTGTGGTGCATCGTGCAAGAGTTCAGGCTGCGCGACAGCCTCCATCGCAATCTTTTTCAAGGCGTCGGCATAGAGGTCGAGCGTCTCCTTCGATTCAGTCTCCGTCGGCTCGATCATGAGCGCTTCCTGCACGATGAGCGGGAAATAAATGGTCGGCGGATGGAAACCGTAGTCTATGAGGCGCTTTGCGATGTCCAAGGTATGGACGCCATCCGCAATAGTGCCTTTCGCGACAAATTCATGCATACAGTTCCGCTTGTATGGTACAGGATACACATCCTCAACCAGCGATTTGAGATAATTCGCGTTCAGCACCGCGTTCTCGGCGACCCGGCGAAGCCCGTTCGCCCCCGTCATAAGAAGATAACTGTAGGCACGCACCAGAACTCCAAAGTTACCATGGAAAGCCTTCACTCGTCCTATGCTTTTCGGCGGCATCTCAAGCGTATAGCCGTCGCCATTCTTTACGGCGACTGGCCCCGGAAGATAGGGCGCCAAGGTCTTGTTCGCGGCGACCATGCCTGCCCCGGGACCGCCACCGCCATGCGGCGTCGAGAATGTCTTGTGGAGATTGAAGTGCATAACGTCGATGCCTGAATTCCCTGGCTTAAAAATACCGGTGAGTGCGTTCATGTTCGCGCCATCGCCATAGACATAGCCGCCGGCTTCATGCACCAGTCTGCAAATTTCTTCAATGTTTCTTTCAAAGAGGCCAAGTGTATTCGGATTAGTGATCATGATGCCCGCGACCGTCTCATCGAGGGCCGCACGCAGCGCTGCCATATCGATGTTCCCGTCCGGTCCCGAGGGAATGGTCTGCGTTACAAAGCCAGCCATCGTACAGCTCGCGGGGTTTGTCCCGTGGGCCGAATCGGGAATGAGCATTTTTTTGCGCGCGTGGGCTCCACGCTCTCTGAGCGCAGCGCGAATCATGAGCACGCCTGAAAGCTCGCCATGGGCACCCGCCGCCGGCTGCAGCGAGACTGCGGCAAATCCGCCCACTTCACGGAGACCTTCCTGCAGCCTCCACATGAGTTCGAGCGCGCCTTGCGCGTACTCATCTCCGACAAGCGGATGGAGGTTTCTCCACCCCGGATTCGACGCGGCGACCTCGTTGACCTTCGGGTTGTATTTCATGGTGCAGGAGCCGAGCGGATAAAACTCGGTATCAATGGAAAAATTCTTCTGTGAAAGCCGCGTAAAGTGGCGTACGACAGTGAGCTCGTCGAGCTCGGGAAGATCGAGACCCTCCCGGGCAAGATCTTCGGGAACAGCATACTCGGGCACGTCCGGTTTTGGAAGGGAACAGCCCTTTCTGCCCGCCCTGGACAATTCATAGACAAGAGGCTCATCGCGCATGTTCATGGTGTTCATTTTGAAGCCTCCTTGAGCGCGACGGCGAGCCTTTCGATTTGGGCACGCGTGTTCATCTCGGTCACGCAGATCAAAAGCTCGTTCGGCCTGTCGGGGTAATACCGCGAAAGGGCCAGCCCGGGCATGATTCCCCTTCGGCTCAGCGTTTTGACGATCCGGGCGGCAGGTTTGGGCGTTTCGACAAGAAATTCGCGGAAGAATTGTGAACTTCGCACGTGATATCCTGCAGTTCCGCCGATCAGCCCGGCGGCATAGTGTGCCTTGTCATAGGATTGCTTCGCGACTTCCCGCAGTCCCTGCTTGCCGAGCGTCGCCAGATAGATGCAGGTCTGCAGCATAGTCAAACCCTGGTTGGAACAGATGTTGGAAACCGCCTTTTCTCGCCGGATATGCTGCTCCCGCGTCGAAAGCGTGAGGACGAAACCGCGCTTGCCGACTTTATCTTTCGTTTCGCCGACGATGCGCCCGGGCATGCGCCGCACAAGCGCTTCCGTTGTCCCCATTATTCCCAGATAGGGCCCCCCAAAATTCAGAGGATTGCCCAGGCTCTGTCCCTCTGCGGCGACAATATCCGCACCCTGCTCGCCCGGGCTCTTCATAATCGCGCACATGAGGGGGTCCGCATGCACAATACAGAGCGCGCCCATTTCATGCGCCCGGTCCACAGCCCTTTTGATCGGATACACTTCACCCGAAAAACTGGGATAGGCGATAACGATTGCGGCGGTGTCTTCGTCGACGGGTGCACTCTCCGGCGCGCCTTCGTATTGCACGAACTCGATGTTGAATGAGGTGCAATACGTCGCGATGACTTGCGAATATTCAGGGTGCAGGTCCACCGGGAGCAATATGCGGTTCCGGTTCTCTTTGGCTTTCCAGGCCATCAGCACCGCTTCGGCCAGGGCCGTGGCACCATCATAGTGCGAGGCGTTGACCACCGGCATGCCGAGCAATTTCGCCGCCATGCTTTGATATTCGAAAATCGCCTGGAGCGTCCCCTGGGAAACTTCAGGCTGATACGGCGTGTATGCGGTGAGAAATTCGCCCCTGCCCGCAAGGGTCGGGACCACGGCGGGGATATAGCCGTAATACGCCCCGGCGCCGAGAAACCAGTCCATTTTCTTCGTCTGGACATTGCGCTCTGCAAGCGAATCGATCTCGTTGAGTGCCTCGATTTCAGAAACCCCGTCTGACAGATCGAGGCCTTTTATACGAAGGTGTTCAGGAATATCAGAAAAAAACTCTTCTACTGACGATGCGCCGACTGCCTTGAGCATCTCGGCTCGCTCCGCGTCAGTATTGGGAACAAATGGCACGATCTTATTCCTCCCCTATGGCTTTTCCATAGGCCGCCGGATCGAGGAGACCGTCAAATTCCGACGCATTGGATGGGGCGACCTTGATGAGCCAGCCAGCTCCATAGCAGTCTTTGTTCACCAGAGAAGGATCATTTTTCACCGCTTCGTTGACTTCGACCACAGTACCGGAAACCGGCGCGTAGAGGTCGCTCGCCGCCTTCACCGACTCGATGGTGCCAAACATCGCACCCTTTGAGAGAGTTTTCCCCACTGCGGGGAGCTCGACGAACACCACATCGCCCAGTTCGGTCTGTGCATGGTCAGAGATACCGAATATCATATGCTCGCCGCTGGGCCTTGCGTATTCATGTGACTCCAGATACCTTGCGTTCTTGTCGATTGCCATGATTTCCTCCAATAATGAAATTTCTTTGCTTATTAGCGCTTCTATTGCGCGCCACTTTTAGCGCCGGTAGGCTGGAATATAGAGAGGTCTCTTGATGACGACAGCCGCGCGCGGTTGGCCGCGAATGATCACCGAGACATTCGTGCCTGCTTTTGCAAAGTCCGGCGCGACAAAAGCGTTTGCGGCATATTTCTTTACCGTCGGGCAGAACATTCCCGCAACGCAGTGTCCAATGCTGCCTCCATCTGGAGAACAAACCTCATACCCCTCGCGAGGGACACCGCCGAACACTTCAATGCCTACGAGTTTTCGACTGACGCCTTCTTCGATGATGGCGAGCAGGGCTTCTTTGCCGACAAACTCTTTTTCAAAATCGCAGGCCCACTTAAAGCCAGCCTCGATCGGATTTATCTCAATGCTGATCTCATGCCCGTGAAGCGGCATTCCGGCTTCGAAACGAAGACTATCCCGCGCGGCCAGGCCGATGGGCTTTGTCTCGATGCCGAGCGCTTCCCCCCGTTGCAGGAGAAATTCCCACAGCCGCAGCGCCTTTTCCGCCGGGAAGAAGAGCTCACCGCCATCCTCTCCGGTATACCCCGTGCGTCCGAAAAGGGTCGGAATACCATCAATAGCGATATTCCCCCAGCAGAATCTCTGAATACTTGAAACAGGGCTGTCCGCCACCTTGTCGATGAGTTCGATGGCGCGCGGCCCCTGGACGGCGATCATGTACGTGTCATCGGAACGATCAGTCACCTTGACACCTGAAGGCGCATGAGTTTTGAACCACTCCAGGTCCGCCGCGCGGTTCGAGGCATTGACCACAATCCACCATGAGTCCGGAAGTCTGTACACGAAGAGGTCGTCGATGACCCCGCCCTTCTCGTCGAGCAGAAGAGAATACCGGGCCATGGGCGGTATCAGGTCAGAGACTTTCGCCGTTATCATGCGCGCGACAAAATCGTCGGCTCCCTGCCCCGTTATTTCGATCTGTCCCATATGGTCAATATCAAAGAGACCGACGGAGCGCCGGGTGAGGTGATGCTCTCCGACAGCGCCGGTGGAATAATTGATCGGCATGTCATATCCCGCAAAAGCCGCCATCTTAGCGCCATGAGAAACATGCCAGTCGTGCAGTGCAGTGATATTCGTAGGCTCCTCCATTCATGTTCCGAAATGCTGTTTTATTTTAGCATCACTATCACAGACTGACAACGAGCGCCGGTCAGAAACTTGCGCGGGCCCAGGGCTTGTCGAGCGCTATTCCCTCGGTGAGGAATGCGCGCGGTTTGCCCTCAATGAGGAATTGGACATCCGTGATATTCTGGAATTCCGTGAGGGTATAGACAATCTGTCTGATCTGAGCCATGTAGCCCTCTTTGCCATAGCGATTGTATACGAAGGCTTCGTTGAAATCGACGATGGCGGTACTCCCCCGCACGCTCACGCCGCGCAACTTCGTGCCCGAAGGTATGAGCGACAAAAGATTCTCGCGCAACTCGGATTCTGTCGGGCCCTTTATGAGTATTTCAAGCGTATCCTGAATCGGGCTGTCGGAAATGGGAATTGTACGCTTTACTCTCTGACTTGAGATTGATCCGTCGTCATGGGTTTGAACGAAATACAGCACTGCGCTGCGGGTCTTTTTCTCTTGCTGCGCCGGAACGGCCGGAGTCGGAACAGACTCGGGAGGAGATGAAGGGATATTCTGCGGCGCTTGTGCAGGAGAAGACGTCGAAGGAGTATTGGGCGTGGTTTGTCCGGAGGAAGGTGCCGCAGAGGATGGCCCCGGCGACTCCTCAGGCTGCTGTGGCTCCGTGGTCTGAATTGTCGGTGAATGGGGCTGCTCTGGAGCTGGCGTCGGGGAATTGGGTTTGGATACCGCATGATTGAGTGCGTCCAAAAAACCGGTTTTTTGGACGGCAGTCCGGATGTCCCCGAATTTTACAAGAAAGAGAATTAACAGCAAAATAAACGCGGCAATCCAGAGGAGACAGCCCGTCTTTGAGCTTGTCCGCTTTTTCCTTCGTGCAGCCATATACTACTGATCCTACTTTTGACGGGCAAACGGGTCAAGGACAAGGCTGGCAGTATATTCGGGCTGCTCCTTATTCGGCGCGACGGTAAAAAAATCCGCCTTCTCGGGCTCTCTATCGATGAATACGACCTGCCAAAAATAAGGATTGTGTATCTGCACAAGCTGCCCCTGGGCCCGAAGCGCGAAATGACCTGAAACCGGTCTGTGTCCCGAAAACCAAACGGCATGCCGCGCCTTCTCCGCTGACGCAAAAATCGCCTGAAGGCTCTTTGCGACAGACCCCTCCTTGGCCTCAGCGTTGGCTGTCCAAATCAGCGCCTGCACAACTTCAGGGTGTTCAAAATACGCAATAATTGCTGATCTGGAAAGCGGCAGCGCCGGCTCGGCGTGGCTTGCGCAGTAATTTTCGCCGACTGCCGCGACAGGAAGAGAGAGCTCGTACCTGCGTACGAGCTGCGCAATATCCGGACCATACCGAAGCTCGAACCACAGCGCGCCCATTCGCCCTTCGTCGGCATATTTGTAAAAAGGAAAATCCCCGTGATCAGCGGCATTCATCACGTTGTCATGATTGCCTTTGAGGCAAAAAACAGAATTCGGAAAGCGGCACACCAGATCGATCACCTTCAGCAATGCCTCGAGTGACAGGCCCATCTCCTCATCCATTTCCGGGGAGAGAATTGCGTGATCATCGCGGGCGGCAGCAAGCCGCTTATAGGCGGAAATCCAGCGCCGTGCCGCTTCTTCTCCTTCCGCGTGAAGAATGTCGCCCAGGAAAAGCAATGAAACGCGATCGTCCTCCAGCGCGGAATGCAGTGGCTCACCCAAATCCGGAAATTCTGTCCGCAGAAGCGCATCGATGAAAGCCGGCCGCGCGTGGAGGTCCGGAACGAGAATGCAGGGCTTTTGGTGCGATAGCTGAACCAGTCCTCCGGGCGAAGCGATACCCGGCGCTCGCGGCCTCAATGCCGGAGAAATGGTTTGGCTTGCCCGCAGCGCCGCCTTAAGCGCGCGCTCAAGTCCTTCCGCAGACGGAAATATTTGTTCTTGCAGTTCCCCGACTGTCATGCATGCCAATCCTTGAGCCGACTACGCACCCGTCCCTTTCGGCTTCGCCGAAGAACCGAGTCTCTTTAGCCATTCCCTTGCAATTCTATCTTCCGGATCGAATTCGAGGGCAGTCTCAAAAAAGCCCTCCGCTTCTTTGATTCTTCCTTGGCGGTATGCAAGAGCTCCCAAATTCACGATGATCTTTACATTTTCAGGCTCAATTCTGAGCGCCTTCTCGAGGCCTGATTTCGCCGCATCGAGCTTTCCAAGTTCCATTTCACAAATTGAAAGCTCATTGTACACGTCCGCCCCCTCTGCCCCTTTCTCAAGCGCGGCATGAAAGGCCCGCTCTCCCTCGGCCCATTTGCCCATGCGGCGATTTGCCCAACCCACGAGGAACCACCCATTCCAGACATCGGGATACTTGTCAACAAACTGCAGCGCCCTCTCAAGGCCCTTTTGCTCTTCACCCATCTGAATAAAATCGTATGCCTCTTTGAAGAGCGTATCGAGATAGCCCATGCTGCTGAGCTTTTCCAATATGGATTTTGCCCGTTTCGTGCGCTCTTCGTCATCGCTCATGCCTATGTAGCTCGTGAGCAAGGCCACGGCCTTGTCATAGTTGTGCTTTCTCAAGAAAAAGAATGCGGCATGATAATACGCAGGAGGAAAAGTCTCCTTGAGCGCCAGAAGATATTGGTAATATTTGTGGGCCAGATCATCTTCTTTTTCGGCATCCTCTTCGTTGCCCGAATCGGACAGATACTTCGCGTGTTCCTCGTGCATGAGCGCCAGATTGATGGACGGTTCGGGGCGTTCGGGATCGAGGCCGCTCGCGGCGAAGAAAAGCTCTTCGGCGACGGTCCATTCTTTCGATTCGGCTTTTTGAATTCCCGCTGCGATCAACTCTTCAAAAAGCTCGGGGCGCACTGCCTTGACATACGCACGATATGTTTCGGCATTGCTATTGTTTGGCTCCCACGCGAGCACGCGCACCATACCCGTAAGCAGGCTTTCGATGGTGATGGACGCAGGATTGAGCTTGATGACCGGCGACTGAAGCTGCACGGGATAGGGAATGGAAGGATCGATTCCTTCGGGAACACGGGCCAGGGCGTCAAGTCCTTCAAACCGAATATATACAATACTCGAAAGCGCGAGTTTTTTTCGTGCTTCAAATGCTTCCGAGAGAGGCTGTCCATCCGCGTCTTCGATGCGGGATTTCTTCTGCGCGCTTGCCACATGGCTTTTAGCGCGGGACAGCGGCTTCATGCCCGGCACTCTTCTTGATTTCTCAATCATATTCAATCCTTCCAGGGGAAAATCATTCCTTTGAGCGTTCTTTTGCCCACTAATTCTTTCTCCTCGAGGAGAAGATCATCCCAGGGAATCTGGCGGCGGTTGGCCTCAGGATTTTCTTTGAGGTAGCGATACTTCTTCATCCTAAGCCTGACCGCCACCGCGGATGCCAGCGAAGTTCCCGCGGGCCCTGGCGCGAGCAGCATGGTCAAGATGGATATCGCGAACGTGAGGACTCTCCATACCAGCAAAAATATCGAAAAGCCGGGGTTGTCGGCAAAGAGATAGAGCGCTGTCCTGAAAGCCTGGCGCGGCGTACCGCCATCGCGCGCGAATATCGCTGGCACATACTGCAGAATCAGCATCGCCAGCAACATGGTCCAGAAAAGCACACCTCCCGCAAAAACACCCCACATCGCCTTCTGGCCGAGATAAAAAGGCAGTGCCACCGCCACGGCCACCACGATCATAAGGTTCAAACCGCCCATGATAAGGCCAAGTTTCAGCGAGCGGGAAAGCGCCGCCTTGATGTCGCTGAAATGAACGCTTTTCGCGTCGGCGAGGGAATACATTGCGTCAGTCACCGCCGCATCCCAAATCGAAAGACCGACGATCGCGATCGCAACAAGTACAATGATGAGCCATGTCGGCGCCCCCAGCGCCGCAGGCAGGACAACGAAAAGCAGTAAAACAAGAAGGAATACTCCATTCAAGGCCGCAAGCAAATAAAGATTATCCCAGCCATCGAAAAACGCCTTCTTGATAAAAAAACCGATCATACTAGTTCTATACTCCATGCTTGACCTTTGGACAAGTAGATGCATAAAGTACCTTCTTGGAGCTCCTTGGAGCTATCATATACGCCAAGAGGCCTGTTCAGTGAAAAATACCTACTCCTTTCCCCTCGAAAACTACATGCAGAGCGAAAAATTCGAGCGCATCAAGGAATTCGCGAAAGACAAAGAGACACCATGCTTGATCATCGATCTCGAAGTCATAAGAAAAAATTACGAAAACCTTCAAACCTATCTTCCATGGTCGATCATCTACTATGCTGTCAAAGCAAATCCTGATGATGCAGTTGTCGCGCTTCTTCGTGACCTCGGCTCGAACTTCGACGTCGCCTCCCGCTATGAATTGGATCAGCTTCTGCGGCTTGGGGTATCTCCCGATCGCATGAGTTTTGGGAATACAATAAAAAAAGAGAAAGATATCGCATATTTTTATGAAAAGGGCGTGCGACTCTTTGTCACCGATTCCATAAGCGACATCGACAAACTTTCGCGCGCCGCCCCGGGTTCGAAGGTGTTTTTCAGGCTTCTTACGGAAGGCCTTGGCGCCGACTGGCCCCTTTCCAAAAAATTCGGCTCGCACCCCGATCTCGCGCGCCAGCTCATGAAGACCGCGATCCGATTTGGGCTGGAGCCCTATGGCATCTCTTTTCACCCCGGCAGTCAGCAGCGCGACGTCGGCCAGTGGTCGAGCGCCCTCGCCATCGTCAGCCAGCTTTTCAACTGGGCACGCCACGACCTCAAGATCGACCTGAAAATGATCAATATGGGCGGAGGCTTCCCCGCAAACTACCTCGAACCGACCGATTCGTTGCAGCAGTATGCAGAAGACATAAAGCGATTCCTCGACAACAGCTTCGGTTTGGTGTGGCCTGAAAAAATAGTCATCGAACCCGGCCGCTCCATGGCGGGCGATGCCGGCGTGATTGTCTCCGAGATCATCAATATCGCCAAAAAATCAGTACACGAGCGCTATCCCTGGGTGTTCCTCGATATAGGCAAATTCGGCGGCCTCATCGAGACATTGGAAGAGTCCATCAAATATCCCATATATTTCGAAGGCCAGGGATCAGTGGAAGAAGTCATCCTCGCAGGGCCGACCTGCGACTCGATGGATATCCTCTACGAGCGCACACCCTACTTTATGCCATCATCGGCCCAAATCGGCGACAAAGTCTATATTTTGACGGCGGGCGCGTATACTCAGAGCTATTCATCGGTGTACTTCAACGGTTTCCCGCCGCTCAAATCGTACATTCTGCCGTCCGTATAGGGTGCGACGCCGGGCCCTGGCACGCGCTGCGCCGACGTTCAGGATTACGCCTGCAGCTCTGCGGTGACCTGTGCGATAGCCTCGCACAGGTCGTCGACGTCCTTTTCCTCGACGCTGGAAAACGCGACGCGAAGATATCGATCGAGAAGGGATACCGTGCCTATGCCCATCTCATCGAGGAGCTTCTTTCTGAGGGCTTCGGCCGAAAAGCCTTCGCAGTAGAAACTCATGAAATAGCCTGAATTGAAAGGCATCGGTTCAAGTCCCCCCGGAAGTTTCATGCTTGCCAGCTTCTTCTTCATCGCCTTATAGCGACCTTCGAGGACAGCACGATACCCTGCCTTCTGGGCATCATAGCCCTCATAGGTCAGGGCCTTGAGCAAAAGATTCTGGGAAAGACTGCACGAACTCGAAACGCTCGAACGGATGATGCCCGTGAGCTTCTTGGTAAGCGCATCATACTGCTGATCCGTAAGATCGCGGCCACCAAACGTGACAAACCCCATCCGGAACCCCCACACATAGTCTTCTTTTGTAGGGCCATCGGCCTTGACCGCAAGAATGTTCGGATGAAGATTGGTGAGCCTGGCGAACATGGACTCGCACAGGAGATTATTTTCATATTGCAGGCCAAAATAGGCATCGTCGGCAATCGCAAGGATATCGGTGCCGCCGCGCGCGATTTCAAGAAGCCCATTGGCAATGCGATCGGCTTCTTCAAGCGTCAGCGAATATCCCGTCGGGTTGTTGGGAAAATTGAGGACAATGATTGCCTTTCCGCGCCGCTGACCTGCCTGACGGACTCCTTCGAGCAAAGCCTCGACATTGAAAGCGTTTCCGGAAAAAAGCGGATAGGTGATGCCCGCGGCCATCTTCCGTTCTTCTATAATGAGTCTGTAGTTCGGCCAGTGTAGATCCGGAACAATCACCGTATCTCCTGGCTCGACAAATAAATCACAGATATAGGATACCGCCGCCGTAAGCCCCGGCACCACGACAGGAAGAGAGATGTTCTTCTTTTCCAGTGAAGGATTCTTCTTGTAGAGTGCCGCCTTCCACGCTTTGCGAAGTTCCAGGACACCGCCGGTCGGCGCATATGCAACGGCTTCCGTGGGCGTCAGGCCCGGCAACTCCTTGCGGAGCGCGTCGAGCATCATCGGCTGGCCATGCTCATACGCCATGCCAATAGTCGCATTGAATCGGTAAGCGCGCTCAGATGCCTCAGCTCCCTGCGTAATAATTCCTTTTGGGAAATACATGTGCCTTCCCATTTCGGAAAACAGCCTCTCCGCTACTGTGCCGGCCAACACCTCATTCAATTCTTCTGCAAGCTGGTTCATGGCGACCTCTCGGGTTAAAATTGTTCGTTGTAAAAATGAATAGTGCATTGTATCGTCATTCGCTCCACCGCGCAATGCGGCGTCAGACGGAAATCGGGATATTTGATCCTGCCCCCATTATTTTTCGATAAATATTTACCTATTACTCCTGTTAAAAACCTGACGATAGTTGACATAGAAACAAATAGATGCTTTTATATAGAAAACATCATATGGGTTACATGCGAGGCAGTACGAGTCCGCAAAAACCCATGATGATATTTCACGGAGGAAGGGATCATGAAAAAGATTCTCATGCTGGCCGCAGCGTTCATCGCTGTTTCCGGCATTGCATTTGCACAGGTTGATCTTTCCAAGGTCAAAGATGGTGTCTATTTCGCCGAAGACAAAAGCTTTTCAAGCTCTGGCTGGAAAGAACAGGTAATTCTCGAAGTGAGCAAGGGCAAGATCGTCAGCGCCGAATGGAATGGCATTTCAAACCTCCCTGGCGTGGCCGACAAAAAGACGTATGCAGCCGCAGGTAAATACGGCATGGTGAAGGGTTCCAAGATCAAGGCCGAATGGGACGCCCAGGCAAAAGCCGCTGAAGAATATCTCGTGAAGACTCAAAATGTGAATTTCAACAAGTTCGATGCAAATGGGCACACGGACGCCATCTCCGGCGCGACACTGAGTGTAAAAGGATTCTTCGAGCTTGCCCAGGAGGCTCTCAAGTCGAGTCCAGTAGCCAAAGGTTCCTACAAGGATGGCTGGTACTATGCCGAGGAGCCGAATTTCGACAAGTCGGGCTGGAAGAACACCGTCGTGGTCACCGTTGTCAATGGCAGCATCGTGGACCTGCTCTGGAACGGCATCAGCAAGGATCCACAGGCAAAATCCAAATATGTACAGAGCCAGACGGGCGCCTACAAGATGAACGCCAAGAATGGCGAGTGGTATGTACAGGCGGATCGCGTTGCCCAGGCCATTGTGAAGGCTGGCGACCCTTCGAAGCTGCCGGTCAAGGCTGATGGCAAGACTGATGCCGTGTCGGGAGTCTCGATCACTGTCCCCGTACTTCCTCTTGCAGTCGAAGCGCTGAAGACAGCAAAATAACCTGGATGAATATAAATAAAGGCGGTGCCTGTGTGGTGCCGCTTTTTTTATGGGCGCAGAGATGATATAAGAGTTTTGCAATGGACAAAGAATACATGAGCAATATCCATACAAGGCCACAGAAAATTCCTCTCTTGACGATCGCGGAACTTTCCAAAAACGAAGCGAACCGTCTTGCAGCCCGATTTGCCAGACTCGCTTCAAAACTGCCCCCAACGGAAGGAAGTGTGCCACAAGAGCTGCACTATTATTCTTCACCAGGCCGCACAGAGCTCGGCGGCAATCATACCGATCACAACAACGGATGTGTGCTTGCCGCCTCGGTAGACATCGATATGCTCGCGGTCGTGCGGGCCCGAAACGATTCAATTGTCACGCTGACCTCGAGCGGCTATGCCCCGCTGTCGCTCGATATGGCAGATACAGGAGCCCGGCAGGATGAGCGCGGTTCTCCCGCAGCCATCATTCGGGGCCTTGCGGGTTGGCTTTCCCGCAAAGGGGCCTCCCTGCCCAAAGGCTTCGATATCGCCGTGGATTCGGAGGTTCCCTCAGGCTCGGGATTATCGAGTTCTGCGGCCTTTGAATTGCTCATCGCTGCAATTTTCGATGATATTGGGAATTACGGCTTCAGCCCCGTTGAATGGGCCATCGCGGGGCAGTTTGCCGAAAACGAATATTTCGGGAAGCCCTGCGGGCTTATGGATCAGCTCGCATGCGCAGTGGGCGGTATCGTGTCTATAGATTTCGCGGAGCCCCAAAGGCCTAAAATCGAAACCGTCTCATACGACTTCGCCGCGCACGATCTTGTACTCGCCATCGTCAACACTGGTTCAAATCATGAAGACCTCACTCGCGAGTACGCATCCATTCCCCAGGAAATGAAGTCGGTGGCAGCTCTTTGCGAGGCTCGGACATTGGATCGTGTCACGAAAAGTGACCTTCTGGCCCGGACTCCAGAGATTCGGGCACGTTGCGGGGACAGGGCTTTCCTGCGCGCATGGCACTTCGTGCACGAGACCAGACGCCCCGGCCAAATGCAAAGGGCGCTCGCTCGGGATGATATAGCAGCATACCTCTCGCTTGTCCGGGAGTCCGGGAGATCGAGCTGGATGTATCTGCAGAACATTCAGGCAGGCGACCCACGCCGGCAGAGCCTCGCCCTCGCCCTCGCCCTCAGTGAGGACCTGCTTGGAGATGAAGGGGCCTGGCGCGTCCACGGAGGAGGCTTTGCAGGCACTGTTCAGGTGTACATCCCGAAATCGAAATTCCATGAATTTCTTGAGCGAATGGAGACTGTCTTCGGGCAAGACAGTGTTCGCAGATTGAATATCCGGCCATATGGCGTTTGCAGGTTTCTCATGTAATAACTAATAATCGAAGTGTTCGTAAGGAGGCTGCGGTGCGCACGAAAAAAGGATTCGGACCATATCTCGGCATAACCTTTCTTATCGGTTTCGGCTTTTTCACGATGGGGCTCATGGATCCCTTGTACGACAACTATGTGACGATCTTTCTCAGTAGGTACATACAAAGAATGAGCCTCGTCGGCTTCTTTATGACAATCGACAACATCCTCGCGATTTTCCTCATACCGCTTGTGAGCGCATGGTCCGACCGCACGCACACGAGGATCGGGCGCCGCATGCCCTACATCCTCGTACTTCTGCCGCTCACGGCGATCCTTTTCGGGGCCATCCCCTACGCCGCAGGAGTATCGCTCGCTGCCCTGCTCACTACCCTTATTCTGCTCAATGTGACAAAACAGTCGGTGCGCGGGCCTATAGTCGCGCTTATGCCCGACACGATCCCCGCAAATTATCGCTCTGAAGCGAATGGCGTGATCAATACCATGGGCGGGATCGCCAGTATCGTAGGAACAGTCGGCCTCGCCAGGCTCATGGACCTCGACACGACACTGCCATTGCTCGGCGCCACAAAAGACAGGCTACCCTTTCCTCTCGCCGGTATCTTCGTGGTGTTGGCCGTCATTCTTCTCTTTGCGTTTGTCCGCGAAAAAGAGCCGAACCCTTCCGAAGCACAAGAACAAAAAACACCTATTCTCGAAAGTTTCAGGAATGTGGCCGCCCAGAAGGACAAGAGTGCCCTCTACATCCTTGTCGCGCTCTTCCTGTGGTTTTTGGGATATCAGGGCGTTCTGCCCTTCATTGGCAAATATTCGGTCGATATCCTCAAAACCTCGACAGGTACAGCGGCGCTGGCCTCGGGGATGGTCGGTATCGCCTACGCGTTATTCGCGATTCCTTCCGGCTATATCGCGCATCGCATTGGCAGAAAGAAAACAATCCGAATCAGCCTTCTTGTCATTTCAATTCTCACGGTCATCCTGTTTGTGCATCCATGGATCACCGCCTCCCTTCCGGGGTCGCTGAAACTGGGAACATTCTGGGCGATCATGTTCCTGTTTGGCATTTTTTGGGTTTCAATCATCACAAATTCGTTCCCCATGCTCTGGCAGATGGCTGAATGGGGAACAATCGGCATCTATACGGGTTTATATTATACCGCAAGCCAGGCGGCGGCGATTTTGGCGCCTATTCTCACCGGCTTCATAATCGATATTTTTGGATATCAGGGAATATTCCTTTTCTGCACCATTTGTATGCTCTGCGCACGCTTTGTGATGGGTAAGGTGACGAAAGGCGAGCCGGGGGAGATTCTCAACAGCGAAGAAAGGTAATTGAAAAACCTTTCGTTTGTTTCGATAATATATTACAGAAGAGGTGAACCATGAAATCGATGGATAAGCCCAAAACGGCTGAGAAGAAGAAACCGCAGAAGACTCTCAAAGAAAAGCGCGCTGAAAAACGCGCAAAAAAGGAATCGAAAGAGGCTGAATAAGTCCGGCCCAAAAAGGGGCTGCCCAGGATTCTTCTTGGGCAGCCCCTTTGATTTTCCTTCCAATGCTGCGAAAATCACACAACGCCGAAAAAATCGCCTTTACTCTTCCTGTTCATTCCACCTGACGGGGAGAATGCTTTTTTCCGTCTCTTTGTCGAAATAGATCGCCTTGGCCATAACGGGCGCAAACGTGATGGTGTCGCCATGCTTGTGCAGATGATGTGGCGGAATGCGCGCAATCATATTTTGGGTCGGGGTTGTCGCCTGAAGGTGGATTTCCGAACCGAGCGGCTCGACGACGGTAACCTTGGCATCGAACTTCTGACCACTCTGCGCGGCATCGGCGACGAGGAGATCCTCCGGCCTGATGCCAAAATACACGCTCTTGCCGACATAGGGCTTGAGAAGTGCATTATGCTGCTCATCGGGCGAAAGCTTGAACGAGCCTTCGTCGATAAGTATCTGACCGCCTTCTTCGACCACATTGACAGTCATGAAGTTCATGGGCGGCGAGCCAATGAATCCCGCGACAAATTTGTTGATTGGATCGTTGTACAGATACAGCGGTGAACCGATCTGCTGCACGACACCATCCTTCATGACGACGATTTTATCGCCCATCGTCATTGCTTCGACCTGGTCGTGCGTGACGTAGATCATCGTCGCCTGAAGCCGGTCATGCAGTTCGATGAGCTCGGCGCGCATCTGCACGCGCAGCTTTGCGTCGAGGTTGGACAGCGGTTCATCAAAAAGGAAGACTTTGGGTTTGCGAACGATGGCGCGACCCACCGCGACACGCTGACGCTGACCGCCCGAGAGCTGTTTTGGCTTGCGATCGAGCAGTTTTTCAATGTCGAGAATGCGCGCCGCCTCCTTGACACGGGAACTGATCTCATCCTTCGGCAGTTTGCGAATTTTGAGGCCAAATGCCATGTTTTCATAGACGGTCATATGAGGATAAAGCGCGTAGTTCTGGAATACCATTGCGATATCCCTGTCTTTTGGCGGAACATCGTTGACGAGCTTGCTGTCGATATAAATCTCGCCCTCGGTGATATCCTCAAGCCCTGCGATCATTCGGAGGGTTGTCGTCTTTCCGCATCCTGACGGTCCGACGAAGACCACGAATTCCTTGTCGTTGATGGTGATGTTGGCATTCGTGACGGCACGCACGTTGCCTTCGTACACCTTCCCGATACCTTTGAGTTCTACCTTTGCCATGGATCCTCCCTTTAAGAGGTGTATGTTATTGATCTAGTGTACGCCGGTTTGCTAGGGGCCGTCAACCTTTCATGCAGCTTATCTATAAGGAAAGCCATGCAAAGCCAGCAATACCGAAAGCAGTGGCGACATTGAGGGAAGCTTTTGTGCCTACCAGAGGAATTTCAGCACAGCCCCTGCGGCAAAAGCCGAGCGTTTCCCGAGAGATACCAAGCTCTTCTGAACCCAGCACCATAATGCCAGGAAGGGGAAAATCGAATTCCTGCAACGCAATGCCTCCCACCTCGAGTGCAAACACTCCTTCCATCGCTGCAAGCTCCGAAGTCGGCGCACGGCGCCATGGCAACCGTTCGACAGTCCCCATGGAGGTTCGCAGCGCTCGCGGATGCAGGGGGTCGGCGCATTCAGGAGAAAGAATGATTTCCTCAAAGCCGAGGGCTTCCGCGGTACGAAAAACGCTCCCTACATTGAAAGGAGAACGAATATCCTCAAGGTACACGCGCATGCCGGGCCTGGAGGTGGCGCGGGACAGGGGCGGACGGGGTTCGGCGACGAAATCCCAGTCGGCAGGGCGCTGGCCGGAGGCGGCCATAAGAGCGTGGCGAAAACGATTGATGGCTTGGAGGTCGGCCTTACTGGAAAGAAAATTTTGTGCCGCGAGGACTACTTCTTCTGGACTTTCATCGGAAATCGCCATGAATTCGGCGAGGCCCCTGGCATATACAAGCGAGCGCTCATAAGACGGGCTGTCCATGGAGCGCCACTCGCGTTCAATGCGCTCAAGGATGAGGACGGCCTTGCGGGTTCTGGCTCGGCCATGAAGATTGGCAAAATGGCGAATATCCATCATAGATCGTCACCGGCCTGACCGGAAGAAGGTTCATTCGCAAGTCCTCGCACGATAAGGCAAAATTCCCCCCTCGCCGACCCAGCGGGAAAGCGCGCGGCGAGCTCGGCGGCAGTTCCTTCAATTATTTCTTCATGTATTTTTGTAAGCTCCCTGCCAATGCACACCAGCCGGTTGGGATCGATCGACGCGATATCGGTCAGGAGCTTGCCGACCCGGAAAGGAGATTCATACAGCACAAAGGATTCACCCCTCAACAACAACTCTTTGAGCCTCGTCCGTCTTTTGCCGGGTTTAGGCGAAAGAAAACCATCGAACAGAAAGGTCCGCCCCGAAACGCCGGCAGCGCTGACAAGGCAGGCAAATGCGCTGGGGCCGGGTACAGGAACGACCTTGTGTCCACGCCTGCGCGCCTCACGCACCACCATGGCGCCGGGGTCCGACAGCCCCGGAGTTCCAGCATCGGAGCAGTAGGCGACGTCCTTGCCCTCATCCAAAAGGCTTACGACCCGCTCGGCCCCGCGCCGCTCATCGTTCGCATGACAGGATATCAGCGGCTTATGTATGTCAAAATGCGAAAGCAGCTTAAGCGTGTGCCGGGTGTCTTCGCACGCAACCGTATCGACCGATTTGAGCGTTTCGAGCGCCCGCAGCGTAATATCGCCCAAATTGCCAATGGGCGTAGCGACCATATAAAGAGTGCTCACACTCACAATACTGCACGAGGAGCGCCTCTTCTGTCTAGGCCAAAAGCGTTCCCCGCGCTTGCATGCTTGGCAATAGTACACCTATCCATAAATCAGAAAAATAATTATCATGATGCATGATGAAAACGATGAACTCGCGAAAAATTTCGTTTTTGATTCTCTTCCTCGTGCTGTTCGTGCTTGTGGCCCGACTCTTCTATCCTTTCCTGACCGTGATTCTGTGGAGCGGCCTTCTGTATGTGTTTCTCGATCCGCTTCATAAGAAGCTGAAGGGGCCCGAAGGCCCTCACGGGCGAAGAACACTCAGAACCTACCTCAGCGCGATTCTGCTTGCGGTGTTGGGAGTGCTCATTGTGCTCGTCCCTCTCGCGTTTCTCACAGTGGCGACGGGCAAACAGCTCGCCGACATTCTAAAATCGGGCGTCCATTTCTTTGAGGCCAATGCGGACAAGTTCAAAATCGACCCCCAGGGCCAGATCGGTGCGGCGCTTAAGTCCTTTTTCGGCGATTCCTTCGATTTGAGTCACTTCGATCTCATAAAAGAACTGCAGTCGTTTCTTGCCTCGGCGGCCAACCAGATTCTCAAAATCTCCACATCACTTATAAAAAATGTTTCCCAGTTTGTCGTCACGATATTATTCATCATGTTTACCCTGTACTATTTCTTGATGGATGGAAAGGCACTGGGCGACACCTTCGTTTCGATGATGCCCATCGATCCTGAGCACACGCGTCTCTTCATGCGGAAGCTGCGAGAAACAGGCCGGCAGCTCGTCATAGGCTATTTTCTTGTTGCACTCTTTCAAGGGCTCATGATGTTTATCCTGAGCCTCATATTTGGTTTCAAGAACAATGTGCTCCTCGCAGTGCTCACCGCAATTTCATCTTTCGTACCAATGCTGGGTACTTCGATCGTATGGGTGCCGATGGCTCTCTTCATGGCATTAGACGGCAACGTTGTCAAGGCAATTGTGTTCTTAATCAGTGCGAGCATCGTGGTTTCGACGCTTGACAATTTCATAAGGCCCATGGTGCTGGGCGGGCAGCTTAAAGTGCACCCTCTGTTGCTCTTCTTCTCGATTGTAGGCGGGCTGGCTGTATTCGGATTCAATGGAATAATTCTTGGTCCTCTTATACTCACGATCTTCATCGCTGCCGGCGAATTATACCGTGCCCTCAACGAAGAAGGCGAAAGCGCACCAAAAAAGGAAGAAAGCGCCACCTAGCCGCTGGTTTGAGAGAAGCGCACAAGCGCATCGACGAGCTCATCACGGAAACGCCCTTCTATCGGCATGTTTCCCGCAGTGCGCCCCATTCCGCACGCGGGTCTCGCCTTCCCGTGAAAGTCGGAACCGGCAGTCACAAACATTTCCCTCTCACGGGCCATGCGCTCCAGAATCACACATTGCCCATACTTGGCGGTAGGATGATATGCCTCGATGCCACCGATCCCCATTTCCTTCCATCGCGAAAAGAGCTCACCGAGCATCGCTTTCGAGACAAAGAGCGAATATGGATGAGCGACCACGGGGATACCGCACGCCGCGCGAATCACTGACAGAGCTTCTTCAAGAGGTAAACAGAACTTCTTTATGTAGAATGGCCTCCCCTTTCCAAGGTATCTGTCGAAGGCGTCCTGGCGGTTGCGTGCGCAGCGGGCTTCAACGAGCATATCCGCGAGATGTGGCCTTCCGATGTACGACTCGCGGGAAAGCTCGGCGATCTTCACAGTATCGAGCGGCAGGCCGGCAACTGCGATGCGCTCAAGAATTGCCTTATTGCGTTCATGGCGGGCCCGTGCAAGTCGCTCCGTGGCTTTGACCAGGGCGGGCGCATGGTCGTCGATGCCGTACCCCAGCAGATGAAATTCGCCAGGCTCAAAATCGATTTCGATCTCGATGCCGGGGATGAACTCGATGCCCGCACGGGCCGCAGCTTCGCGGGCCTCTGCAATGCCGTCGACGGTATCGTGGTCTGTCAGCGCGATCGTCGAAAGACCGAGCGCATGGGCTTTTTCAATGAGCGCGGAAGGCGCAAGCTCACCATCGGAGGCACTCGAATGGGTGTGAAGGTCAACCAGTCTCATTCAATGTATCCTGTCCTCCCGAAGCACTCGACGCCAATCTCGGCGGGAAGCGCGCCCCTGACGCGGCGCGCGATCGTCTGCAGCTCCGCATCTTCCAGGGCTGCAACCCAGGGCTTGGCGGGCATCCGGGCGACCGTATAGAGCTGAATCGCGCGAACTTTGGCGCGTCTCTGGAGAAGACTCTGAAGCGTCTCGAGATAGCCATCGGTGTCGAACAGAAGCGCTCCA
>Ga0074197_1000622_pt1 | contig 40450 bp, 34 predicted proteins | sample EPASupsiteSAE305_FD_64526 | JGI IMG/M metagenome (GOLD analysis project Ga0074197, IMG submission 64526) | Bioremediated contaminated groundwater microbial communities from EPA Superfund site, New Mexico - SAE3-05 reassembly with SPADES | ecosystem: Environmental > Aquatic > Deep subsurface >...
TCAACTTCAAGGGGATGCCCGCTGATCTGATGGCTGCAACCGAAGAAGAGATATCGTCCCTGGGACTGGTGCTGGTAAAAGGCCTGGTACGGGATCTGCACCATGTGGAGATCTCCGGAGTCACCTACATCTGGTTCAAGCTGGATTAGCAGAGATAGTTCGATCTTAAAGGGGTTTTATAATGAAGCAGTCTTTGGTAACAACCGGTGTCTGCAATCTGTTGATGCTTTCTGCCCTGACCGGCCCGGCCATGGCCGGCCAGGGGGTAAAACAGTATGACCTGAAGGACTTTTTCGGCAAGCCGGAACGTTCTGTTTTCAGGCTGTCCGATGACGGGAAAACCCTCGGGTTCATGCAGCCGTACCAGCGTCGTCAGAATCTGCATGTGGTTACCCTGCCGCCAGACGGCAAGGCACCTGACTTTGCCACGGCAAAGCGGCTTACTGCCGAGACAGAGCGGGATATTGCAGGCTTTTTCTGGAAGGGGAATGATACCATTCTCTATGTGAAGGATTTTGGCGGTGATGAGAATTACCACCTGCTGGCGGTGGATCTGAAAAGCGGTACGGTCAAGGATCTTACCCCGTTTCCCAGGATCCGCGCATCGATTGTGGATGACCTGCTGGATGATCCTGAGCATGTTCTGGTGCAGCATAACAAACGTGATCCGCAGTTTTTTGACGTGTACCGGGTTAATGTCAAGACCGGTGATGCTCAACTGGTGGCCCAGAACCCCGGTAACATCACCGGCTGGATCACTGACCATGCAGGCCAGGTCCGGATGGCCTCAACATCCGACGGGGTCAATACCAGCCTGCTGTACCGGGCTTCTGAAAAGGATGCCTTCAAGACCATCCTGACCACCGACTTCCGTACCACGGTTTCGCCCCTGTTTTTCACCTTTGACAACAAGTCACTGTATGCCCTTTCAAACCGTGGCCGTGACAAGACCGCGCTGGTAGTGCTTGATCCAGTCAATGCCTCTGAATCACAACCGCTTTTTGATCATCCTGAGGTTGATCTTGACGGGGTATCCTATTCCCACAAGCGTAAACTGATTACGCAGGCAGGTTTCACCACCTGGAAGAGCCAACGCCATTTCTTTGATGCTGAAACCAGGGCGATCTACACCAGGCTGCAGGAAAAACTGCCCGGCTATGAGATCTCGCTGCAGAGCGAAAACCGTACTGAAGACACCTTTGTTGTGGCGGCCTACAACGACCGTACCCAGGGTGCCCGTTATGTCTACTCGCTTAAAACCGATACCCTGACTCCGCTGGGTGAGATCAATCCCCGCCTCAATCCGGCTGATATGGCCAGTATGAAGCCAATAACCTACAGGACACGGGATGGGCTGACCATCAACGGCTATCTGACGGTGCCGCTCAACCGTGAAGCCAAGAATCTGCCGGTTATTGTCAACCCCCACGGCGGGCCGTGGGTGCGGGATTCATGGGGCTACAACCCTGAAATCCAGTTTCTGGCCAACCGTGGTTTTGCGGTGTTCCAGATGAACTATCGCGGTTCAACCGGCTACGGCAGGGCCTTCTGGGAAAAGAGCTTCAAACAGTGGGGCAGGAGCATGCAGGATGATATTACGGACGGGGTTGCCTGGCTGATCAAGGAGGGGATTGCCGATCCCAAGCGGGTAGGGATTTATGGCGGCAGCTACGGCGGTTATGCCACCCTGGCCGGGGTGACCTTTACCCCGGATCTCTATGCTGCAGCGGTTGACTATGTCGGTGTTGCCAACCTGTTTACCTTTATGCAGACCATTCCCCCCTACTGGAAGCCGTATCTGGCCATGATGTATGAGATGGTGGGGGACCCGGAAAAGGACAAAGCCGCGCTGACGGCAAGCTCTCCGGTCTTTCATGCTGCCAGGATCAGGACACCGCTGTTCATTGCCCAGGGGGCCAATGATCCCCGGGTGAACAAGGATGAATCTGATCAGATGGTGGCTGCCCTGAAAAAACGTGGCGTTGAGGTGCAGTATCTGGTGAAGGACAACGAAGGACATGGTTTCCATAATGAGGAAAACCAGTTTGAGTTTTACGGCGCCATGGAGGCGTTTTTCAGAAAGCACCTTCTCAAGGACAATTCTTCAAAAAAATAATCCAAGCCAGGTTGGAGTCTCCCTATGCAACAGACCACCATAGATGGTATCACCCTTTCGCTGGCCAGGCCGGTTGATCTGGCACTGAACTGGATCGGACAGGACGAGCTGTTACGCCAGCTGCTGGCAGCCTGGATGGTGCTTGAGGCCCGTGACATCCCGTTTAATCCCCGCTTGATCGGTAAGCCGGGGGTAGGCAAGACAACCCTGGCCTACGCAGCAGCCAGAAGTCTGAACAGGCCGGTCTATCTGTTTCAGGCCACCATGGATACCAGGCCGGAGGATCTGATTGTGACACCGGTGATCGGGCCGGGCGGTACCATTCAGTACGTGGGCTCATCACTGGTGTCTGCCATGGTAAACGGCGGGGTGCTGATCCTGGATGAAGGTAACCGGATGAGCGAGAAATCCTGGGCCTCCCTGGCTCCCCTGCTGGATGACCGCCGCTATGTCGAGTCGGTGATTACCGGGCTCAGAATCCCGGCGCACCGCGATTTCAGGATTGTGGTGACCATGAACGAGGACGCCTCTACCTTTGAGATCCCCGAGTATATCCATTCCCGCCTGCAACCCCAGATCTATATCGATTTTCCCGAGGCGGACGAAGAGCTGCTGATCCTGAAGGAAAACCTGCCCTTTGCAGAACCGGAGATCCTGCGTTACGTGGTTGATTTTCTCCAGCAGGCCCATGCCAGGGATGAACGCTATTCGGTACGGGACGGCATCAATATCGCCCGCTACGCCCTGAAGATGTCTGCCGTCAGCAACTGTCCCCCCCGTGAGATGCTGGCAACAGCGGTTGAACGTATTCTGGGGGACGAGGCGCTTCCGTACCTTTCCTGACCATGCCGCGACGACTCTTTCTTCATCACTTTGGTCCTGTGTCCGGGCTGCCGGTGTTGCACTACCGGATGGAGTTTGCCCATCTGGTTCGACAGGCCGTGCAGCAGATCCGCCCTGATGCCATTGCCATTGAGCTGCCGCCAACCCTTGCAGCCCCCTTCCGCCGTGCCCTGGCACGACTGCCCCAGATCAGTTTGGTCAGCTATCCGGTCAAAGAGGCCGATGGCCGTGAGTCGTCGGTTCATCTGCTTGTCGAGCCTGCAGATCCCCTGGTCGAGGCCGGGCGGCTGGCTATGGAGCTGGGGATTCCGCTGCATTTTGTTGATCCGGATATTGACCGCTACCCCCGCCACCGTGAAGCGCTGCCAGACTCCTACAGCATTGCCCGCATAGGTCTGGCTGCCTATTATCAGGCCTTTTGTGAGGCAACAGCAGCAGAGATCCCCTGCCATGCCGACCGCCGCCGTGAGCAGGGGATGGCCTACGCCCTGCAGCAGCTCGGGCGGGAACATCAGCGGATTCTGTTTGTCTGCGGTATGGCCCATCTGCAGCGGGTGGCTGAGCTGTATGACCGGCCCCAGGCAGCCCCGATGGCGCGGAAGCAGCGGGAAGGGATCACCCTCTGGAATCTGCATCCTGAGTGCTGCGGTGAGGTGCTGGCTGAGTTCCCCTTTCTGTCAGCCGTCTATGAATACCGGAGACACGGGCTGCCGGACCTGCCCCGTGAGCGCGGCAACGGGCTGCGTAAGCAGTTCCATGCACTGGAACTGATCAGCGGCGGCAGGCAGGAACTGCCTGAGGCAGAGGTGATGGATGCGGCTATCCGGCGTTCGGCCCACCAGCTTGGGGCAGCAGGCCGCTTTCCTGACCGGCAGCGGATGATCTATCACCTGTTCAGCGAAGCGGCCCGCCATTACAAACAGGAAACCGGCGAACCGGTGCATATCTGGCAGAAACGGGCCTTCTTCCGTTTTGCCCGCAACTACGCCCTGCTGGACAAGATGCTGCTGCCGGATCTGTTCCAGCTGCTGGCGGCTGCCCGCGGCTGTCTGGATGATAACTTTGCCTATGCCTTCTGCCGCCTGGCCGTCAGCTATCCCTGGCAACAGGAAAACAGTGATCTGCCTGACCGCAGCATCTCGGCGGAAGAGCTGTGGGGAGGACAACGCCAGATCCGGTTCCGGCCGCGACAGCAACGTAAAAAGGGACTTTCCGGCCTGCGCTTGATGCAGCGCAAGCGGGAGAAACGGCCCGGAGAATGGCTGGAGGGGTTTGACAACCCTTCGATCTGTTCCTACCCCCCTGAAGACCTTGCCATTGAGAACTTCGGCAACTTTCTCAAACAAAAGGGGAGCCTGCAGCTGTCGGAGGAACAGTCCCGCAGTGAAAAGTTCTCCACCTCGCTGCTCGACGGCATTGACATGCGTGAGACCTTGCGGAACATGCATGAAGGGGCTATCTACGTACGGCAGCAGGTCAGGGCCAAGGGGGGCGTCGGCAGCGTGGTCATGATCTTCAGTGAAGGCAGACGTGGTGAGTACCCCTACCAGACCACCTGGCTCGGTGAACATGACCAGGAGTCGGATATGGCCTTCTATGCCACTGATCCGGCTGCAAATGTGGTGGGGCCGGGGATCTGCCGCTGTGAATACGGCGGCTTCATGCTCTCCTATCCTCCCCGTCGCCTGATGGAGGTCTGGAGCGACCCTGACTACCGTTTTGCCGACAGCAGGGCCGAGGTACTGCTGCTGGCTGCGCTGGATTACTCAACGGAACGGAATGTGGTCTATGTTGCGGCAAAGCCGCCACGCAGCATTTTCAAACAGCATGCCGCCAGGATCGGCCGGACCATTGTCTATATCCCGCTGGGGTCGCTTTCGCCGGTACGGCTGAAGCAGTTACGGGTGTTGCATGTGCTTTCCGGGCATGATAAACGGGCCTTTGCCAAAGAGTACATCTGGTAGGATCGCTGCTGTTTTTATCTTATCCTGAGGTGTCCCATGAGTCATCAACCACAGCCTCCACAGCATTTCCGCGGGCGCTGGTCCAGCCGTCTGGGGTTCATCATGGCTGCAGCCGGCTCTGCTGTCGGCCTGGGCAATATCTGGAAATTTCCCTACATCACCGGTATGCATGGTGGCGGTGCCTTTGTACTGTTCTATCTCTTCTGCATTGTTACCATTGGTGTGCCGCTGATGGTGGCCGAGATGGTTATCGGCAGGCATACCCGCAAAGATCCGGTGGGGGCCTTCAAACGACTGCGAGGCGGCGGCTGGACACTGGTGGGCTGGATGGGGGTGGTGGCCGGGTTTGTCATTTTGTCGTACTACTGTGTGGTGGCCGGATGGGCCGTGGACTATCTCTGGCTGGCGTTGAAGGGGACTTTTTCCTTGCAGTATGCCGCTCAGGTTCCCCAGCTGTTTGGCGACCTGCTGGCAAGTGATTGCAGTCAACTGTTCTGGCAGGCCATCGTTATGGTTGCCACGGTGCTGATCGTGATCGGTGGCGTCAAGAGCGGCCTGGAAAGAGCCAACAAGATCATGATGCCGATACTGTTCCTGATCCTGGTGGCGCTGGCAGGCTATGGCTTCTTTTCTTCAGGTGGTGTCAAGGCGTTTCAGTTTCTGTTTGCACCGGATTGGAGCAAGCTGGATCCGCCTGCCATGCTGGAGGCATTGGGGCATGCCTTTTTCAGTCTCAGCCTGGGGATGGGGGCGATGTTGACCTATGGCAGCTATGCTGATGAGGAGATAAGCATCCCCAGGGTTGCCATTACCGTCTCGATTATGGATACGCTGGTGGCGCTGCTGGCCGGTCTGGCCATCTTTCCGATTGTATTCAGCTATGGTATGGCCCCTGCTGCCGGTCCCGGGCTGGTTTTCAAGACGCTGCCGATTCTGTTCAGCCGGATGCCGGGTGGCACCCTGATCGCCATTCTGTTTTTCCTGCTGCTGGTGTTTGCAGCCCTTACCTCGGCCATATCCCTGCTGGAAGTGGTGGTGGCTTACTACTGTGATGAGCTTAAATGGGATCGCACCAAGGCAACCCTGATTGCAGGGGTGTTAATTTTTGTGCTGGGTGTTCCTGCAGCCCTCTCCAATAACCTTCTGAAAGACTGGCATCTGCTCGGGGCACGCAACTTTCTGGATTCGGTTGATTTTCTGTCTACCAACTATCTTCTGCCGTTGGGAGGTCTGTTGATCACCCTGTTTGCCGGCTGGGTCCTGACCCCCAAGGTCGGCAGGGAAGAGCTGTTAAAGGGTGGGGGAAGCCAGGGGGTCTACCGGGTCTGGTTCTTTCTGATCCGCTACATTTCGCCGGTATTGGTGGCGCTGGTACTGCTGAACAAGATCGGTCTGTTTTGATATGCCGGAGTGCATGGCCTCTGCCCTTAAAAAAGAAGCTGAGGTCTGCTGCATAAAGGAAAAGCCCCGAGAACCGGGGCTTTTTAACAGCTTTAAGCAGGCTTACTTCTTCTTGGCTGCCTTGATCTTCAGATCTTTCAGCCCCTTGCCGGGTGAGAACTTTGCCGATGTCTTGGCTGCAATCTTGATCTCCTTGCCGGTCTGGGGGTTGCGGCCGGTGCGGGCCTTGCGGGAGATGGTACTGAATGTGCCAAATCCTACCAGTGTTACCTTGTCGCCAGCTTTCAGGGCTGCTTCAGTAGCAGCGGTGAAGGCGGCCAGTGCCTTTTCGGCCTGTGCCTTGGTGATGCCTGCGTCGGTTGCCATCTTTGCAACGAGATCTGCCTTCTTCATCTGGGTACCCCCTTGGTTGGATACGGGACAGGACGTCTCCTGCACCGGTTACTACTTGGTAGAGCATGATAGCACCAGTTTTCCCGTCTGCAAGCACTCAGACTACATTTTTTTACAAATGACTCAAAAAAACAGCCTGCAGCAGTGTCTGGAATTTCAGCCGCCATTTCTCTACCCCGGTTTGCCCCCAAGAAATGGTTGACACTGTTTCGGCCTGGCAGTAAGTATGAAAAGAACAGGGCGGCCGTGGGCCGCCTCTTTTGTTCAGATATTTTTGCAGGAGGTGTCAGATGCAGATCGAAGTACTTCCCTTGGCCCCTGAGCAGATGAAGCAGAAGGTGGCTGATGAAACACAACTTGGCTTTGGCAGGCTGTTTACCGACCGGATGCTGCTGGTCGAGTGGACTGCCGACAAAGGCTGGCATAATGCCCGGATCAAGCCATACGAGCCGTTCATGCTGGATCCGGCTACAACGGTCTTGCATTATGCCCAGGAGATCTTTGAGGGACTCAAGGCCTACAAATGGGATGATGGCCGGATCGCCCTGTTCCGTCCCGAGATGAACGCCCGGCGCTTCAATCAGTCCGCCAGCCGGATGTGCATGCCGGAAGTGCCTGAAGAGCTCTTTCTGGACGGCATCGACAAACTGGTTGAGCTGGAAAAGGACTGGATCCCCTCCGCACCCGGTACCGCGATGTATATCCGCCCGGCCATGATTGCCGTTGACCCCTATCTCGGTGTCAAGCCCGGCGACCACTATTACTTCTTTGTGATCCTTTCTCCGGTGGGGGCCTATTACGCAGCCGGCTTCAACCCGGTCAGCATCCTGGTGGAGGACAAATACGTCCGTTCCGTTGCAGGCGGCACCGGTGATGCCAAGACCGGCGGTAACTATGCATCTTCCCTTAAGGCCGGTCTGGAAGCCAAGAAGAAGGGCTTTGATCAGGTACTCTGGCTGGACGGCAAGGAACGGCGCTACATTGAAGAGGTCGGTGCCATGAACATGTTCTTTGCCTACGGTAATCATATTGTCACCGCCCCCCTGACCGGTTCGATCCTGTCCGGCATTACCCGCGAATCGGTGCTGCGGCTGGCGATTGAACTTGGCTGCACGGTTGAGGAACGGTTGATTGATGTGGATGAGCTGTTTGCTGACCTGCGCAACGGCAAGGTGACCGAGGCCTTTGGCAGCGGTACTGCTGCCGTGGTGACCCCGGTGGGAACGCTGGGCTACAAGGATGAGGCGTTGCAGGTCGGTGACGGTGGCGTTGGCGCAATCACCCAGAAACTGTATGATGCCCTGACCGGTATCCAGACCGGCAAGCTGGATGATCGTTACGGCTGGATCAGGATCGTTGACGCAGCCTAGCCGTCGTTGTGCCAGTGCTATGATCTGCAGAGGGGCATGAACCGATGGTTTTTGCCCCTTTTGCGTATCAGGAGGTGCCATGGAGACTGCCGAACTTCAGATCAGGACGGGACAGAAATATGTGATGGTGCCGATCACCGGGCAGGTGACCGAGCTGCTGCAGCAACGCGGCTGGCAGGATGGCATCCTGACGGTCTTTGTGCCCCATACCACCGCCGGGGTTACCATCAACGAGAATGCAGATCCTGATGTGGCCCGCGACATGACCTGGTTCATGCAGCAGCTGGTGCCACATGTTTCCGGTTTCCGTCATGCTGAAGGCAATTCAGACGCCCATATCAAGGCCAGTCTGTTCGGTTCTTCGGTGCAGGTGATTGTCAGGGCAGGACGGCTCTGGCTGGGAACCTGGCAGGGGGTCTACTTCTGTGAGTTTGATGGGCTACGCCAACGCCAGATCAGGCTGGCATTTTCCTGATCACATGAATCGGGAATTATGTTAGACTTTACTCATGGAAACTATGAAACTGGAAGGGGGCCTGTGCCATGTTAAAAAGAATCGTGCAATTGGCCTTTATGATTATAGCCGTAAGTTTGGGAGTACAGGCGTTTGCTGCCGGTGACTACCGCGGAGATGAACGCTGCCCGCGGCCAACGGACTGGAGCAATTATTCTGAACCGTACGATCCGCTGGAACATCCCCGTGACTACCCCACCTTTGACAAGGCAGACCGGCCCGGCTGGTCATGTTCATACCAGCGTGAGGATGGTGTGGTCGTACAATACGGTGATAGCCGTACACCCCAGCAGCAATGGCTGGATATGTACGGCGGCGGGAACGGAGATCAGCAGTAAATGCGGTGCTGGACGTTGTGCGGAGCGGTAAAGGCGGATCAGAATTTGACCCTGACCCCCAAAGTGCCGGCATTGATGTCGTAGAGCGGGGTGCCGTCCCCCCTGTGGAGTGAATAGACCCGGTACTGCAGGTACAGCTCTGTGGCGGCCTTTTTAAACTCCTGCACCACTGCAGCCCCGACTGAACTGCCCCGGTCGCCCGATGAGGATCCGTTTTCGGAACGGGAAAAGTCGACCCCAAAGGCGGTGCTGCCCTGGCTGGTCAGGTTGGCCAGCCAGCCCAGTTTGGCGTAGTAGCTGAAGGCGTTCCGCTCGCTCTTTTTCTCTAGCATGCCGCTGGAGAGAGTCAGATTTAGACCGCTTGCAGTATGGAGCAGTGAACAGGAACCGTCATACTGCAGACGGCTGTCTTCAAGACGTGGATTTGCCAGGCCAAAACTGGCTGCCCCCTGAAAACCGTACCCTTCTCCCCCCCAAAACAGCCCCAGATCCGAACGCTGGCCTGACACAAGTGAACCGGCCAGATGGAAGCCGTACAGGGTTGGGCTGTCGTAGCGCAACCGGGATTTGACATTCAGGCCGTCGTAATCGGTAAAGACGTCTGACAGGGTTATGCCGGTCAACTGACCGTCTTTGCTGCGGAACTTCAGCCCGCCGGCGATGTCGGCCACAGACGAATAGAGCACGATATCGGTTTTGGAAAGGTCGGAACCAGCGGTGAAGTAGGAGGCCGTATAGCCCTTGCCCAGAGAAAGTTTGCCAAAGTGTTTGCTGGCCAGTGAGATGTCTGCCCAGCGGGCATTCACGTAGGTACCGGGCGCCTGGTTATCCTGCGAGACCTTTGAGGATTCATCTGCCGTAAAGGCCATTTCCAGCCGGGTGCCCAGGGTCAGCTCATTGCTGAGCTCAGCGACCCCTGTCAGTCTGAAACGTGAGTTGGAGACGTTGTTGTCAACATGGTAGACGCTGGTTCCGCTGCCGTCCGATACAACATTGATGGCGCGGTTGATCTGACCGGAGAGGGTCAGCTTGATTCTGTCGTTACCCGGGGCAACAACTGCCGGGGGAGGTTGCCGGAAAGCCGGTTCCGGCTTAGTGAGCGCCACCGGGTCTGATGGTTGCTCTGCAGCCTTGTGCAACAGGTTGCTGACCTGCTGCTGCAGTTTCTGCAGCTGGTCTGCCTGCTGCCGGATCTGTTCGGCCTGCCCCTGGAGCTGTGCCGCCTGTTGCTGCAGCACCTGCTGTTGCTGCCGGATGGTTTCCTGCAACTGCCGGAGCAAGCGGGTGTCGCTCTCTGCAGCCTGTGCCACGTTTGACCAGGTCAGTAATGCAGCTGCTGCACCAATCAGCACGGGAGCCCGCATCAGCTGGAGGCTCCAGGGGTAGAGTCCTGGGCGGGGGCAAGCGGCCTCAGCAGAGGAAAATAGTTCCGGTCAGCCTCCAGCAGGTGTTCATGCACCACCCTGATGGCCAGGAAGTCCACCAGTTCACCGGTTGAAATCTCCCGTTTGTCAGCAACCTGCCTCAAGCTGACGGCCTGTTCTTTCAGTTGGCTATGCTGACGGACATGTTCTTCAAGCTCGCTATAGCCGATCCGTCTCAGCAAGGCCTCTTCGTTGTCAAAATGTGAGGTGACATGCTGCAACAGATCATCCAGAGCTGCGTTAAAACCTGCGGGGTCACTTTTTTGTGAGGCTGCCTGTTCAAAGAGCTGGTTGGCCATCCGGAACAGCTGCTGGTGCTCTGCGTCAATACCCGGCTCACCACTAAGGTACTCCGCCTTCCAGGCCAGCCTGATGATTGATCGGCTGGCGGCCGGCCCGGCCTGTGATCCGAGCGGCTGGCACAGTTCAACCGCATTGCGTCCCCTTTTTTTTGCGCGGTACATCGCCTCATCTGCAGCGCGGAGCAGGTCGCGCTGATTGTCGCCATCCTCAGGGTAGAGGGCAACGCCGATGCTGCAGGAAATATACAGGGTTACTCCACTCGGCGTGATAAAAGGGCGGTTGAGGGTTGTACGTATCTTCTCTGCCACAGTGCGGGCATCCTGTGCTGTGGCGATGTTCTGCAGCAGTACGGCAAACTCGTCGCCGCCAATTCTGGCAACCGTGTCAGATTCCCGCACCGACTCGGCCATCCGCTGCGCAGCTGCCTGTAACAGCCAGTCACCGGTATCATGGCCCAGCTCATCGTTGATCGGCTTGAACTGGTCAAGGTCGATGAAAAAGAGCGCCAGTTTGGAGCTGTTGCGCTGTGCAGACAGCAGGGCCCGATCAATCCGGTCGCTGAAGAGCGCCCGGTTGGGAAGGCTGGTCAGGTTGTCATAGCTGGCCAGATGCTGTATCTGCGCCTCAATCTGTTTGAGCTCACTGATGTCGACAATGATCCCCTCAAGGGCCTGTACGCTACCTTCGGTGTCAAAGACCGGCACACCCTGCTCAAGTACCCATTTCTCTTTATTGTCGGCGGTCATGATCCGGTATTCAAGCCGTACCGGTTGGCGGTCCCGGACCGCCTGCTGCCAGGCCTCCCAGAGTTGGTCCCGGTATTCCGGAACAATCAGGTCGTTGAAGGAGAGGCGTCTGTTCTGCACCAGATCATCGCTGCAGTAGCCGGTCAGCATCAGACAGCCGTCGGAGAGAAATTCCATGGTCCAGTCACGGTCAAGCCGGCAGCGGTAGGCCATACCCGGCAGGTTTGCCAGCAGGACCGATTTGCTGCGCTCGCTTTCCTGCAGTGCGGCATTGATCCGTTTGAGGCGGAGATTCCAGTAGAGCGAAAGAGCGATCAGGGTTGCCAGAAGAGCGGCAATCCTCATGATAAAGCCGTAGTCCATCGGCTTGACCACCGTAATGTTGACATGGCGGTTGACAATCTCTTCGCGCTCATGGGGGGTAATGGTGGCAATGCCCCTGTTCAGGATATCCCGCAGCATCGGCTCCGTCTTGAGCACACCGATCCGCAGGCGGTTGACATATTCGTCAGGTGCCTGACCGGCGATCTTGAGGGTAAACCAGCCCCCCTTGCGGATGGTATAGGCTGATAGAGTTAATGAACGCAGGGTAAGATCAGCTCGACGTTCAGCAACCGCTTTGAATACCTCGGCCTCCGAGTTGCCGGTGTTCAGAATCTTCAGGTTGGGATAGTCGCGGCGGACCTTTTCCTCAATCGAGGTGCCGCTGGGAACGGCTATGGTCCTGTCTTTCAGCAGGGCTGCATCGGTAATGAACGGGTGCTCTTCGCGGGTGATGAAGACGTTGGGGTCGCTGAACAGCGGTTCGGTAAAGGTAAGCCACTGTTCGCGTTTCGGTGACTGGTTCAGAAAGGGGAGCAGCAGCACCTTGCCGGCTTGGGAGAGGGCAACCGCCTCATCCCAGTCCTTGGCCTTGACATAACGGAAACTGATGCCGAGCCGCTGTGCAATCAGGTTCAGCAGATCTGCTGCGATACCGGTAAAGTTGCCCCGGGCATCCATCTGTTCGTAGGGAACCCAGTCAGGATCAGGGCAGACGGTAATCGGACCGAGCTGCTCAAGGTAATGCTTTTCAGCAGGGCTGAGCTGGACGTGCTGAACGGATGGAAGCTGCGACTCCTGGTGGCTGCCGGATGCCGGGGAAACACCAGTGACCAGCAGCAGACATGATGCGATCAGCGCCATGAACAGCCGGCAGGCACACTTTCGAAGGTGGAGAGTTGCAACGGGAGTAGTCGGCACCGGATCACGCCCTTTTGAAAAAGGATTGATCAAGTCTTGTATTTGATTTTTATCGTAACTGCAAGCAGAAGCTTTCAGGATCAGTCGGCGTACTCTTCCTTCTTCAGGCCGTAGCGCTTGATCTTGCGGTACAGCGTGGCCACGTTCATACCGGCCTCCCTGGCGGCACTGTCCACAGCGCCGCCATGCTTTTTCAGCAGGTCACGCAGCAGATCCCGTTCAAACCGTTCCAGCGCCTCGGTAAACGGCAGATCATCGGACAGGACCGGCCCGGCCTGGACCGTTGCCGGCACGATCCGGCCTTCCGGCAGATCAATCACCTGTCCCAGGGTGTCCAGGCTGATATAGTCGCTCGCCTCCATGGCCATGCAGGCCTCAATCACGTTACGCAGCTGGCGGATGTTGCCGGGCCACTCAAAGGTACAGAGAATCTGCATTGCATCCCGCTCAAACGCCTTGACCGCCGTGCCGAATTTCTGGTTTTGCAGGTGGATGAAATGGGCAGCCAGCAGCGGAATGTCATCGATCCGGTCCCGCAGGGGGGGGAGGTGCAGGTTGACCACATTCAGGCGGTAGTAGAGATCCTCCCGGAATGTGCCGGTCCGGACCCCTTCCTTCAGGTCGGCGTTGGTGGCCGAGATGATCCGTACATCCACCCTGGTAGAGTTGGTGTCACCCACCCGGCGAAACTCCTTTTCCTGCAGAAAGCGCAACAGGGTCTTCTGGACGTTCATCGGCAGGTTGCCCACCTCATCCAGAAACAGGGTGCCGCCATCCGCTGCCTCCAGCAGCCCCTGGCGGTTTTCGGCGGCGCCGGTAAAGGCCCCTTTGCGATAGCCGAACAGCTCACTTTCCAGGATGCTTTCCGGCAGTCCACCGCAGTTGACCGCCATGAACCTGCCTTCTTTGCGGTTGGAGTGAATATGTACCGCCTGGGCGATCAGTTCCTTGCCGGTGCCTGATTCACCGGTAATCAGGATCGAGGTGTCCCTGCCCGCCACTTTGGCCACCTTGTCCAGCACATTGCGCAGGGCCCCTGATGAGCCGATGATATTGTCAAACTGCAGCTTTTCTTCGATCTCACGCCGCAGTTCCCGGTTTTCTTCAGTCAGCTGGGCCTGCTGCAGGGCGTTTTTGACCCGGAAGACCAGTTCGTCCGGCTCAAACGGCTTGGTCAGCATGTCGTAGGCACCCTTGCGCAGGGCCTGAATCGACATCTCAACCGTGGCATAGGCGGTGATGATGATCACCGGCAGATCACGGCACTTCTCCTTGACCCGCTGCAGCACCTCAAGTCCCGTCATCCCCGGCATCTTGATGTCGGTAATCACCAGGTCCCAGGCAGCGGCCGAAAACTCCTCCATCGCCTTGACCGGGCTGGTATAAGCCCGCACCAGATAGCCGCTGTCCAACAGCACCTGTTCCATCATCCGGCAGAGGCCTTCCTCGTTATCGATCAGCAGAATACGCTGTTTATCGGTCATGCCAGTTCCTCATGGTCAATTGGTAAAATGACAGTTACGGTGGTTCCTTTACCGGCCTCACTTTCAATCGTGATATCGCCGTGATGCATCTCGACGATCTGACGGGTGATGGCCAGCCCCAGTCCGGTGCCGCGGGCCTTGGTGGTGTAGAACGGCTCAAAGATCTTTTCCAGGCTTTCCCGGGGGATGCCGCAACCGGTGTCCTGGAAGCTGATTTTAACAGTCCGTTCCGGGCCGGCTTCAGTTCTGATCTGCAGGGTGCCGCCTTCAGGCATGGCACCACCGGCGTTCAGGATCAGGTTGATGGCCACCTGACGCAATTGATCGCCATCCAGCAGCACCCTGGGCAGGTTCGCCTCAAACTCCGGCTTGATCGTGACTCCCCGCATGTCGGTGTGGTTGGCTGCAAACTCGACGATTTCAGTCAGCAGCTCGTTCAGGTCGGTCATCTCAAGTGTGGGGCGCGGGGTACGGGCGTAGGAGAGCAGATCCTGTACAATCTTCTTGCAGCGTTTGCTTTCCCGCTTGATTTCATGGATGTACTTGTAGTGCGGATCATCAGGGGAGAGCTTCCCTTCCAGATAGGCTGCATATCCCAGAATTACCCCCAGCGGATTATTGATCTCATGGGCCACCCCTGAGGAGAGCACCCCCAGGGAGGCCATCTTGCCCTGCTGCGCCAGGGTGCTTTCCATCTCCTGATTACGCTGGATGATGTCAGTCATATGGTTAAAGGCGGTGGCCATCTCTGCCAGCTCGTCACTGCCGACCACCTCCATCCGTGCCTGCATATCGCCCCTTTTAACCTTGCGGATGGTCTCTATCATATGGGTGATCGGGTTGGTTGCCACGGTTGAGGCATAGAAGACAAACAGGGTGGCCAGGAGGCCGACCACACCGATCAGCACAAGCGTGCTGAGGAAGATGTGACTCTTTATGGCGTTGGCTTCCTTGTAGAACTCATCTTCATAGGAACCGACCGCCACGATCCAGTCCCAGGTGGGGAAATATTCATAACGTACTATTTTCATACGCGGTTTCTGGTCGCCAACGTTCTCCCAGGGGTAGCGTATCCAGCCGCTTTTGTTTTCAACCATCTCGCGGATGAACGGATTGCCGTCGGAGTCCTTGGCGTCAATGATGGTGCGCCCCTCGGCCTCGGGGTGGATCTTCAGGGTGCCGCTGCGGTCAATACAGTAGATGTAGCCGGTCTTGCCGACCCGCTTGTTCTTGATTTTGGCCTTCAGGGCCGCAAAGGCCTGGGATGCCAGTTCGTTTTCCAGATCGCCGGATATCTCCTGGCGGTAGTCCTGGTACTGCTTGTCGTAGGAACGCAGCAGGTCAATGGTGAAATCAGCCATATGCTGCAGGTCGTCCTTGCTGGTCTGGGTAATGCCCAGATAGGCCTTCTGGTTGGCAATAAAGCCGGTCACCAGCGCCACCACGATAATCGGGGTGATGACCAGCGGCAGCACCAGCAACAGCAGTTTGCTGCGCAGTTTCATATGATGTACTACCGTTCTCAGCATAGGCACCTGTGTGTGTCTGTGGGTGATCTGACGGTTTGGGGTCAGTGCGGTTGCAGCGGTTCCAACAGGCGGATGATCTCGGAACGTTGGGTCTCGCTGAGGGTATCGAAGCTGACACCAATACCCGGTATCTGGTGCTCGCCTGAACCCCATCGTCTCAGCCAGCAGATGGTGGCCCTGACCGGGTCTTTGTCTGCGAGGTCGATAAACTGGATCTCTACCTGCTGATTGAGCTGATAGTCCGGGTTGCTGCTGAACAGGAAGCAGCCCTGGGACGAGACATTCAGGGTAACGGTCTGCTCCGGGCTGCCCTGGCCTGGGGTTGCGGTCAGCAGAGCCTGCAGATGAAGCGGGTAGCGATCCTTGGGGCGAACCATGCGTGGCGTAAAACCTTTGCAGAGTTCAGCAAACTCGCTGACTGTTCTGGCAACGCCCTGCATGCCGTTTGCGGTCAGAAGCTTGATGGTGTCGGTGGCTGGCGCGATGTTCAGATAGGCGCTGGGAAGCGCTTTGAGGATATCTTCACTGGCCAGCTTCTCACTTGGCGTTGCCTTGATCAATACCGGCATATCCAGCAGTATGCCGCTTAAAGGGGTGCCGGATGCCAGTACCACCGCCTCTTTCAGCTCTGAAATGGCCAGGCAGGAAATCCCCAGGGTATCAAGCGCTTCGCGGTAAATCTGCGAGCGGCTCGCACTGCGGGAGATCAGCAGGACAAGAGGGTAACTCATGGACAACCCCCTTCCTGCGGTGTCAGAGCGGCGGAGGCAGCCAGAACAAGATCCTGATGAGGGAGCCAGGCCAGGGCAGCCTCACGCCGGCCCCAGGGGCTTTCACACTCAAAACAGCTGTCCGGTACCAGCTCCCGGCACATGCGGGGGCGGGCCTCAAATGTCAGGCTGCAGCCGGTTGCTGTCAGATAGATGCAGTCGTCAGAGCGGGAGGGGTCCTTGTTTTCACTGTCCTGCTCGCCAATGGTCAGAGGCCGCGGGTACTTGATGATCCGGTCCGGATCAGGCGCGGTGACACCGGGGGTGTAGGGTACCCCGTAGTGTGTTTCAAGCCCCCATTCATTTTGTATAAGCAATGCGGCCAGGGCAGCTGCCGGGTCAGGCTGGGCCAGAAAACGTTCCGGCGCCTCAATGCCTGGTCTGGTACGACAGCATTGGCCTCCACAACGGGCACACAGTGTTCGATGCTCATTGCTTTTTTGTCTGTTCATCCGGGCGAAGTCCTGTCGTTGTATACATGACGTTTGATATTTTTGTTTGTTGCATAAATGCGATATCAATGTAAAGCAAAAACAGGCTTTTGCAAAATGGCAAATGTAATGTCTCCAGGTGTTTACCTGCCGGTTTGCCGTGAAACGCTGTTTGCATTGCTGCAAAGGTGGTGGGGGATGACGAAGACGGTACGATGCCTGCTTTGCTTTAACTGACAGATATTAAACATAAAAAAACCTTTTTGTGAGATCGGGCGGTTTGGCACGTCAGTTGCGTTAATGAAGCAACGCTTCCAAAGAATCATATCATCCACGAGGAGGGTGTTCATGTCTGATCAGAATCCACACAAGAGCAGGGGCTGGCAGGTGGTTATCGCCGGTACCGGTATCAACCTGGCCCTGGGAGTGCTGTACGCCTGGAGTATCTTTAAAGAGGCCATCGTCGGCTCCATCAAGGCCGGTGGCCCCGGTGCCTTCCAGTGGGAAATGACCTCGGTCGGTACCCCCTATGCGGTCTGCTGTCTGACCTTTGCCTTTGCCATGATCATTGCCGGTAAGGCCCAGGACAAGATCGGTCCGGCCAAGACCGCCCTGATCGGCGGCCTGCTGGTGGGCGCCGGTTTTGTGATGCTCGGCTTTACCAACAGTTTTGCAGGCTGGGTCATTGGTTTTGGTGTTCTGGCTGGTGCCGGTTTCGGATTTGGCTATTCTGCCGCCACTCCGCCCGCCATTAAATGGTTCTCTTCTGCAAAGACGGGCCTGGTGGCAGGTATTGTCGTAGCTGGTTTTGGGCTTGCGCCTGTTTACATCGCCCCCCTGGCAAAGTTTCTGCTGGGGCATTTCGGTATCCAGAATTCGATGCTGATCCTGGGGATCGGCTTCCTGGTGGTGGTCTGCGGTCTTTCCTTCTTACTGGTTAACCCGCCTAAAGGCTACGTGCCTCGTGAAGTACTGCGCGGCTACTATCCTGCCCTTGATGCTGAAAAGAAGAAAAAGGAAGAGGTTAACGCCACGGTTGGCGAAGTGCTGCGTTCTCCCAAGTTTTATGTGCTCTGGATCTGCTTCTTCATCGGTGCCGGTGCCGGACTGATGGTGATCGGCAGCGTGGCAGGCATGGCCAAGAAGAGTATGGGCGAGATGGCCTTTGTGGCGGTTGCCATTGCTGCAATCGGTAATGCAGCCGGCCGGATCGTTGCCGGGGTGCTGTCTGACCGGATCGGCCGTCGTGCCACCCTGTTCATCATGCTGGCCTTCCAGGCTTCTCTGATGTTTGCCGCCATTCCAATTACCGCCAACCCTAATGCGGTCATGTTGGTTATTCTGGCAACCTTCATGGGCTTTAACTACGGTTCCAACCTGGCCCTGTTCCCTTCCTTTGCCAAAGATTACTGGGGACTCAAGAATTACGGTCTTAACTATGGCGCCCTGTTTACCGCCTGGGGACTTGGCGGCTTTGTCCTGGTGCAGGCCGCTGACAAGATCAAGGCCATGCCGAACGGCAACAACAACTCCTTTATTGCTGCCGGTGTGCTGCTGCTTTGCGGCGCTGCCTTGAGTGTCTTCCTGGCTGACAAAAAGAAGGCCGTTGCCGGTGAGGCTGAACCTTCACGCTGGCAGGAATTCTGGGCTGAATTTTCGCTGGGTCTCAAAGTATTCCTCGGCTTTGAAGCTCCACAGGTACGCGCTCCCCGTAACTGGGATGCCATTGAGAAATCCAGGGCCTGACAACGGCTTGTCCTGAACTGCCTGCAAAAGAAGCCCCGCTCTGTCCGGGGCTTCTTTTGTTTGAGCAGTGGCAACTTCAGGTGTATACTGCTTTTGGCAGTCATAAGGAGATGATGGTATGGATCGTTCTCTGCTCGATCATATGCTGAATCCCGCCCGCTACCCTGAACCCACCGCGACAGTGCAGCATCTTCAGACTCATATTTCCCATCTCTTTCTGACTGACCGCTATGTCTACAAGGTCAAAAAAGCGGTAAACTTTGGTTTTCTCGATTTTACCACCCTTGAAAAACGACGTTTCTACTGCCATGAAGAGCTGCGTCTGAACCGGCGTCTGTCTCCCGAGATTTATCTTGAGGTCGTCGCGTTGTACCGTGATGCTGAAGGCCTGTTGAGCTTCCAGGCTGATGGAACGCCGGTGGAGTATGCGGTCAAGATGCTGAGAATGCCGGAAGAACGGATGCTGTCACACCTGCTGGAGCAGGGGCGTGTAACGGAGACCGATATTGCTGATATCGCCGCTAAGGTAGCCGGTTTTCATGCCGCAGCTGCCCACGGCAACGGGATCTCCCTGTTCGGTACGGTTGAGGCGATCAGGAGCAACTGGCTGGAAAACCTCCGGCAGACCGTGCCGTATTGCGGCCGGACCTTGTCGGAACGGGACCACGGTTTGATCGGGGAGTGGGCCTTGCAGCGCCTTGAACAACGAGGGGAGCTTTTTCAGAAACGGCTGCAGAACGGTTTTATCCGTGAATGCCATGGCGACCTGCATGCTGAGAATATCTGTCTGGACGGTCAGGTGCATATCTTTGATTGCATCGAGTTCAATGAAAAATTCCGTTACGGCGATACCGCCGCTGATGTGGCCTTCCTGGCCATGGATCTGGCCAACCATGGCCGTCAGGACCTGGCGCTCAGTTTTATCGGTCACTATCAGGCTGCAAGCGGCGATGCCACCCTGCAGCAGGTGCTGCCGCTCTATCTGGCCAACAGGGCCTTTATCCGCGGCAAAGTGGAAAGCTTCCGTCTGGATGATGCCATGATCTCCAGCGATGAAAAGCAGGCTGCATGCGGTAGGGCACAACGTTTTTTCCGGCTTGCACGGGGGTACGTCCTGCGTGAACAGCTCCCCCGGCAGCTGTTTCTTACCTGTGGTCCGACCGGTTGCGGTAAAACGGCCGTAGCAGAAGAACTGGCCTTTCAGCTGGGGCTGCAATACCTCTCCTCTGACCTGGAACGCAAGCGTCTGGCAGGAGTGACCCCGACGGAGCGCAACAGTACCATTTACAGCCCGGACTGGAACCGGGCAACCTATGATCGTCTGCTTGAAGCTGCCCGGGAGCAGCTGATCTCCGGTGCCGGTGTGATTGTTGATGCAACGTTTCGTGTCCGTGCGGAGCGGGAACGGTTTGTCCGTCTGGCTGCTGAGTCAGGGGTGGTGCCGGTCATTCTGCAGCTGCAGTGCCCTGAAACGGTTGTCAGGCAGCGCCTTGAGCAGCGGCAGGCCCTTGGAAATTCGGTCTCGGACGGAACCTGGCTGGTCTATCAACAACAGATGGAACGTTTCGAACAGCCAGGCGGGGATGAGGCGTTACTGGTCCCGTTGGATGCGACCATGCAGCCGGAGGCCATGGTTGAACAGCTGCTGGGGATGTTGCACAGTCAAGTTTAGATAAAATTAATTTTTGCGCGGAAAATTTTTAACACACTTGCACCGGACTCTGTGCTAGGCTGCTAACTCTTGCGAAGTTTACGGCCCTGGTGACTTTGGAAGTTGCCGGGGCTTTTTATTGTTTTCAAACACCCGCCATGATGGGTGCATTACACCAGCAGGACACAGAAGGAGAAGTAGGGTATGACAACAGGTAGAGTTAAGTGGTTCAATGACAGCAAGGGGTTTGGTTTTCTGGAGCAGGAAGGTGGCGAAGACGTTTTTGTTCACTTCTCTGCTATCAACAGCAACGGTTTCAAGTCCCTTGCTGAAGGTGATACGGTTGAATTTGAAGTGGTCAAGGGTCCGAAAGGGCTGCAGGCTGCCAACGTAACCCGCATTTAATCCGGCTCGCTGTGAAATGAATGTAAAAAGCCCCGCTCAAACCGGGGCTTTTTTGTTTTCAGAGTATCACCACCAGAAACTGGTTCAGCAGTTGCCGCTCCGCCAGGTAGCGTTGCACGGTTTCACGTCCCTCCGGAAGTAATCGGCTCAGTTGATATTCCGCTTCCAGCCAGACCAGCCAGGGCAATGATCCTGTGATGGAAAATCCGTAAACTGTTTCCATTTGGCGCAGGGTGGCCTCCTCCAATTCCTGTCCGATTTCCTGCGGTGTTGCGGCGTAGTGGGTCGGAAAGGCGACACTGGTGCGGTCAAGCGCTGCCATGAAGGCATGCTTTTCCTCGTTGGTCAGGCCGCTGAAATCGGTTACACACCAGTCCGGCGGCAGGGTTGAAAGCAGTGAACGGCAGGAAAAGGGACGGACCGGATAGATGCTGCAGGCTGCGGACCGGTTCAGAAACGGGCAGGCCTCCGGTAACCGGCGGTAGGCGGCAAGCCACTGCTTCAGATCGCCGGACCGGTCTGCCGTCTCTTGAATGGCCGCAACCCGGTCCCGTAAGCGGCTGTGATGCTCTGCCGTGAGTGCCCCGGCTACACGCAGCGCCTCGGGGAAGCTGCAGTTGACCACCAGTGAACAACAGCCGCCGCAGCCTTCGCCGCAGTGGATACTGCCGCCACGCTGCCGGTATTCACTGCTCCAGGCGGCACAGAGCTGATCAAAAAACTGCTGTCTTTGCTGAACGTCATGGGTAAGCTGATGCATGCTGGAACCTTGTGCTTTCAGATCGTTTGGGCCGGACGATACGATGCCGCCCCGGATTTTGCAATGGTAACCCTTGTCCTTGAGATCAATTGCGCTATAGTGGGATCAATCCAGTTCAGGAGGGCGTCATGAACGGTTACTATGTCCCGGTAGGGGTTGAGAGCATTGAGCCGGACCTTTTTCCTGATGTGGCACTGTATCTGCGCAGCGGCGGCAACTATGTGCTCTACAAGAGCCATGGCCGCAACTTTTCAAAGCAGGATGCCGTCCGGTTGATGGCAAACAGCATTGATTTCCTGTATGTCAGTCCGAGCGACATGGAGGTCATCACCAAGTACCTTGAAGAAAATGCCGAGCGCCTGCTGCAGAGCGATCAGTTTGACGGCAGGACCAAGGGTAAGATCATCTACCAGACCTCAATCAACTTTGTGGGGGATATCTTCCAGAACCCCAAAAAAGTCGGCGATGTCGACCGCAGCAAGAAGCTGATGGAAAACCTGCTGCTGTACCTTTCCAGCGACCGCGATGCCCTTTCCTCCCTTGAAACCGTCATGACCCATAACTACCACACCTTTGTGCACAGCCTGCAGGTGACGGCCCTGTCGGTGCTGATGCATGCCGAGGCGTACAGTCTTGCCCATGACGAATTGGTGGATGTGGGGATCGGCACCTTGCTGCACGACTTCGGCAAAACCTTTACCCCGCAACAGATCCTGAACAAGACCGGCAAACTGACCGAGGATGAAATTGCCATCATCAAACGTCACCCGGAAGAGGGGTACCACTACCTCAAGGAAAATACCCGCCTGAATGAGATCTCGCTGGCCATCGTACGGGACCACCATGAGCGGGTGAACGGTAACGGCTACCCCCGCGGGCTCAAAAGGACGGAGATCTCCCGCAGTGCCCAGGTGGGGGGACTCTGCGATGTCTACTGCACCCTCACCATTGATCGCACCGGCGGCAAGGCATTACCTCCCTACCTGACCATCCAGGTCATGCGGCAGGAGATGAAGGACGCCTTTGATGCGCGTCTGCTCGGTATTCTTGAGGGGCTGACCTGTACCGAAGAAGCCCAACAGCTGGTTCTGTAGCCTTGAGCAGGTCAGCGCCAGCTGACGTTAGCAAAATTTCGCTTGGGGGGACGCTGATAGCGGACCGCCGGTCTTCCCAGCAGCATGGCGTAGATCGGCTGATCTCCCTCCGGCAGCCCCAGGGCATCCCGCAATGGTTGCCAGCCTTCGCAGGCATACTGGAAATAGCCGGCCCAACAGCTGCCGATACCATAGGCCGGAGCTGCCAGATCCAGGTAGGACAGGGCAATCAGGCCGTCCACCCTGCCCAGTGAGAGATCCTGACGGGCATGGGTCAGCACCAGATGCGGCGCCTTGCGGCTGATCGGATCATTGCCCTTTTCCCACGACTTGATCATCCCCTCGAAATTGATTTTCAACCCTCCAGGAGGCGCCTGGTCTGCCACATGACGCATCCAGTCCACCACTAACCCGGACAGCCGGCGCAGCTCAGCGGTGTCATAGATCACCAGCCACTGCACTTCCTGACAGTTCATGCCGGTGGGGGCGTAGCGCATCAGTTCCAGCAGCTCCTGCAGCGTCTCCCGCTCAACCGGTTCCGGGCTGAAGCGCCGGATGGAGCGTCGCATTCTCAGATGCCGGGCAAACTGTTCTTTGGGGATGGGCGGTTGCGGGTCAGGGTAGCTGGTTGGGTCAAGCCGCGGATCCTCCACCGTTATGGCGCCGCTGGGGCAGACCGCCTCGCAGTGGCCGCAGATGATGCAGCGATCAGCTCCATCATCGCAAAAACGGGGAAAGTTGCCGTCCGGCAGGCGGATGATCCGGAGCGGGCAGGTGGCGGCACATTCACCGCAACAGCTGCAGTCGGCCTGGTTGACCTTCAGTGTCGGCATAACAACCTCGCTTGAAGCTGATTTCCTGATGCAGAGAAATGTATTCTGGCATATCATGCCGTCTGACACAACCTTGGGAGAACCTGCCATGCATGAAAAAATCTACGTGATCGGCCACCGCAATCCGGACACCGATTCCATCGCCTCTGCCATCGCCTATGCCGCCTTCCGTCGCAGTCTGGGACACAGCAACGTCTGTGCCGCCATGGCCGGACAACCCAATCCCCAGACCGCCTACATCCTGAAACGTCTGGGGATTGAGCCGCCCACCTACCTGGCCGATGTCCATCCCAAGGTGCGGGATGTGATCAACCGCAGCCCGGTCACGGCACCCACGGACCTGCCGCTGAAAGACGCCCTTGAGCTGTTTCACCGCCATGCCATCCGGGTCCTGCCGGTGGTTGATCAGGAGTGCCGGCCCCAGGGGGTGGTCTCCCTGCTCAAGCTGTCGGAGAAGTACCTGGTGGCCGGCACCGACCGTCGGCGCGGTGTGGACAGTACCCTGGCGGCCCTTGGCCGCTGCCTTGAGGCAACGGTCCTGTCCGGTGGCCTGTCGGAGCAGATGGAGCACCTGCACCTGTTCATCGGTGCCATGACCGAAGAATCGTTCAGCAAACGGATTGAAGGCTACGATCCGGCCAGTCTGCTTATCATGACCGGTGACCGTCCCTCGATCCAGCAGTCGGCCATTGAGTCAGGGGTGCGGCTGCTGGTGATCACCGGCGGCCTGCCGCTGCGGGAGGATCTGGTCGCCCTGGCGCAGGAACGTGGTGTAACCGTCTTCTCCACCCCCCACGATACCGCCACCGCCGCCTCGCTGGCCCGGCTTTCCACGCCGCTGGCCTGCTTTGTAGATCAGAAGTTCGAGCGGATCGGGGTGATGGAGTCGGTGGAACATCTGCGGCTGAAACTGCTGCACTCAGGCGAACCGGCCGTGGTCGCGGTGGAGGAGGATGGCAGCATCGCCGGGGTGGCGACCAAGTCGTCGCTGCTGACCCCGCTGCCCTACGCCCTGATCCTGGTGGATCACAATGAGCTGACCCAGGCGGTACCCGGCGCCGAATCGGTGGAGATCCTGGCGGTGATTGATCACCACAAACTGGGTAATCCGGCCACCAACCAGCCGATTACCTTCATGGCTGCCCCGGTGGGCAGTACCTGCTCCATTGTGGCCTCGCTCTACCGTGAGCGGGGCATGGAGCCGGAACAGCGGATTGCCGCCCTGCTGCTGGCAGGGATCATGTCCGACACCGTCATCCTCAAATCCCCCACCACCACCAAACGTGACCGTGAACTGGTGGCCTGGCTGGAACCGCTGGCCGGACTTGAGCACAGCAGCTTTGGCAAGGATATCTTTGCCTCCTGCAGCGGCTTTTCTGCCCACGCCAGCCTTGAAAAGGCGGTGCGGGCCGACTTTAAAGAATTTACTGCCGGAGAGACGGTCTTCGGTGTCGGACAGGTGGAGGTGGTCGGCTTTGATGAGTTCTACGAGCTGAAGGAACAGCTCTGGGACGTATTACGTCAGGTCAAACAGGCTGACAAGCTTGATCTGGCCGGTTTGATGGTGACTGATATCTATAGTGAGACCACCCTGTTTCTGGCAGAAGGCAAGAACGAACTGGCCCACCTGATGGGCTATCCCCAGGTGGAACCGCACCTGTATGAGCTGAAAGGGGTCATGTCCCGCAAGAAGCAGATGGTGCCCCACCTGCTGAAGGTGCTGGGGGCGTTGTAAGCTCTTGGTATGCCGGTCTGTCCGGTTGCTCTCCGCTTTGTCAGCGTAATCACGTCCCGCGCACGCTGCTCTCCCGATTAAGAGCGCTTTCATCCGGTTTGTTCAGACTAAACAAGGTTTGGTCAGGCTGCGCCAAACTGATTGGCCTGACTTGCATTTTTTAAAAAAGGTAGTATCTGGAACTGAAAAACGTGCGGTTCGATTCCATGTTCAGAGGGGGTAGTATGAAACGTATTGCAGCCGTGATGGTCGTGTGTCTGTCTGTGACGTGCGGTGTTGCAACTGCTGCCCCGTCGGCCACCCAGCAGGCAATTGCCGAGTACAACCAGGAGAATTACGAAGAGGCGCTGCAGATGCTGACCTCGGCCAGGCAGGCCGAGGGGGAGACGGCGCTGAACAGGTACTACACCGGCCTGTGCCAGAAACAGACCGGCGATCTGGCCGGGGCCGTTGCCAGCCTCAAGGCGGCCTTGCAGGCACAGCCGCCTGAACAGGATGCGGTTGTGGAACTGGTGGCCCTGCTGATAAACCTGGAGCAGCTGGCTGATGCCTGGCAATGGGTGGCGTGGGCGGAAAAGGAACAGGTCAGACCCAAGGATGTTGCCTATCTGAAGGGGGTTCTGCTGGCCAAGCAGAAACGTTACCATGAGGCGGTTGCGTCGTTTCAGAATGCCCGTACCGGTCTTGCTGAGACCGATCAGCAGATCGACCTGCAGATTGCACTGGCCTATGCGCAATCCGGCAAGACCCGGGATGCCAGAGACAGCCTGAAGGCGATCGTGACCCGTTATCCCGGTACTGAGGCGGCAGATTTTGCCGCAGAATACGATCAGCGGATCAGTACGGCTGCTCCCCATAAACGCTGGAATATCTATGCCGGCGTCAGCTATCTGTACGACGACAACGCCACCCTCAAGTCCAGGGAGTCCGGTGCATCATCCGACACCCGTGACCAGCGGGACAGCGCTGTTTCTGAATACCTGCGGCTGGAATACGATACCCCGCTGGACGGCCAGTGGTCTGCCAACCTCCAGTATGCCCTGCAGAACAACAACTACATGAGACTGCATGATTACAGCATGCTGGTGCACGGCCTGACCACCAGCCTGATCAGTCGCAGCGAGAACGGATTGCTGGCCCTGCCGCTCAACCTGAGCCACACCACGCTGGACTACCGGGATTACTCATTTCAGGTCTCGTTCAAACCCACCCTTACCGCGCTATTCAACTCCAGTAACCTGGCACAGCTCTCCCTCGGGTATGCCTACCGGGACATGTTCCAGGACTACGGCCTTCCCGGCAATGATCGCACTGCCAGCATCTTCAACCTGCAGGCAGGCTACATCTACCTCTTTGCAGATGGCCGTGGACTGGTGAACCTGCGGGGCGAGGGCTTTTATGAAAATACCACCGGCAATGAGTGGCGTAACCGGGGGGCGCGGGCAGGGGTTGACCTGCTGGCGCCGCTCAGCGCCAGTACCAAGCTGATCCTGACCGCAGAGGGGTGCCGGCAGGAGTACCTGGACAGCAGCAGCGGCCGCCGCGACACGACGCTTGTCGCCTCGGCCACCCTGAATCAGCAGCTGACGACGCATCTCTATCTGAACCTGCAGTATTATTTTACACGCGCCTTCTCAAATGTTGATCTGTACGATTATCAGCGCAATGTGATTACAACCGGCGTTGAGATGCGCTTTTAAGGAGGGGATACCATGAAGAACATCGGAAACATGCTGCGGAATGGCGCGCTCTGGTTGAGCATCGTCCTGCTGGTCTCCCTCTTCGGTGCCGTTGATCTGCATGCTGCCGCCATTGCCAGCTTGCGTGCGGTGACCGGCCGGGTGGATATCCTCAGTAACGGCAGGCTGCCGGCCATTGCCGGTCAGAACGGCAGCCGGCTTTCCAGTGGCGACCTGATCCGTACCAAGACCGGCGGCAGCGCCGAGGTGATCTACAACGACGGCACGGTGCTGCGTATTGCCCAGCGCAGCCGGGTTGACATCGGTGAACATTTTTCCGCCAAACGCCCCAGCTCCAGTGAGGTGAAACTGGTCAGGGGCAGGCTGCAGGCGATTGTTGACCTGAAAAAGATCCCCAGCACCGCAGCCGGTGTAAAGAGATTTGAGATCCGCACCCCCAACGCCATTGCCGGGGTACGGGGTACCGATTATACCGTGGCCTATGAAAGGGCCCAGACCAACGTGCTGGTCACCGCCGGTGATGTGTACGTCTACAATACCCTGATGGACGGTCAGATTGTCAACCTGACCCCCGGTACGATTACAACGGTGCTGGGCAGGAACCGGCCGTCACCACCGAGACCGGCCCTGGATAGCGACCTTAAAAAAATGAAGAGCAGTGCTGCCGGGAAATCCGGTAGCGGCGGTCAGGGGGTGACGGCTGCCGCCTCACTGACCGGAGATGGGGTCGCCGTCCCCGTGACGGAGGTCCTCAGCACTCAGCTGGTCAAGACAGCTACCCAGGTTGTCACTGACACGGTGACACCGCCACCTCCACCGCCACCTCCACCGCCGGCGGTTCCTCAGACAGGCTCGGTAACGGCTAAATGGCAGTAATAAGGGAGGTGCTCAGATGAAAACACGATTGCTGATCATAGCCAGTCTGGTTCTGGCCGGTTGCCTGCTGTTCCTGGCCGGTTGCGGCGGTGGCACGGCCAGTTTTTCATCCGGTAACGGAACTACCGGCACCATTACGCTGAATGTTGCCTGGCCAAAGAGCACGGCAGTAAAGGGGGCGCCGGTTGTGGAAAAGATGGCGGGGGCCGTTACGGTCCGCCTTGCCGTCTCCGGTCCCGGCATGACAACCATCACCAAAGACTTTCCGGTGGAAGATGGTCAGGGCACTATCGACGGTGTACCGGTCGGTACAGAAAGGGCCTTGAAGATACTGGGGCTGGATAGTGCCGGTGCTGTCCTTTATGCCGGTGAGGTGACGAATATTACGGTTGTGGCAGGCCAGACCAGTGATGCCGGCACGGTTGTGATGGAGCCGGTGGGGGTCTACTCCATCAGCGGCAAGGTCACCCTGGGCGGAAGCACCGGGCTGGAAGGGGTGACCATTACGGCCGAATCCTCCACCATTGCCTATGCTGCCGCAGCACTGACTGCCAGTTATTCCGCAACCACCGATGCCAACGGCGACTACACCATCAGCGGTCTACCAAGCGGCACCTACCTGCTGACCGCCTCAAAGACCGACTATACCTTTACGCCGAGCAGTACCACGGTGATTATCGACACAACCAGCCTGACCGGGCAGAACTTTACCGGTGCGCCGGGTACGCCGTACTTCCCGATAACCGTCGGGAACAAGTGGATCTATGACACATCGACAACATCAATGTACGAGACCGTAACGGGGTCGTTGACACGGCTGGTGACCCAGGTGTCAACGGCTGTCAGTGGGTTCAGCGTCCAGCAGGATCGTTCCGAAACCACCAGCACCGGCACCACCACCAGCACCTCCATTGACGACCTGCTGCTCATAAACGGTAACGGCTATCTGCAAAATTCGAGCGGCACAAAGATCTACACATACAGCACCAGCAGTTCGACCAGCACCTTCAGTGAGACCTTTACCACTCCCGGCTATATCGTCTTTATCGGACAGCTGGCAACGGGGACCATTGTCAACGGCTCAACCACCAGAACTGAAACCATCACCAGCGGGAGTACGCCAAGCGTGTACAGCGCCACGATTACCAGTCAGCATACCGTGGTCGGTCCTGAAATCGTGACGGTCCCGGCTGGCAGCTTTAGTGCCATCAGGGTCAGCTTTACTGAAACAATCACGATGGCATCCCCTTCTCCTGGGGTTACCACCGTCAGCGGTGACTACTGGTATGTCCCCTATGTCGGTCTGGTCAAGATGTCCCAGACCAGTACCGGTCCGTATGACAGCAGGACAACGACCGAAAGCCTCGCCAGCTATATCGTGCAGTAGGAACAGCTGCGCCCCCTGCCTTGCAGCGGGGGGCGCGGTTGCTGCTACTTCTCCGTCAGCCTGAGCGGTTCGCCGGCCGGGCACTCGCTGAACCGGAACGGTTCATTCCTTTTCAACATGCTGACCTCGTACAGGCAGACCGGCTGTTCCTTTCCTTTCACAATCACCTGTTGCACCCCGCGGATGGCGATGCCGTTCAGCTGACCCGCTGCAATGCCCGGCTGCAGCGCCGCCAGGGTCCCTTCGGTGATCAGGATATCGGCCTTGAACAGCCGGGTCAGCGACTCTACACGTGCCCCCAGGTTGACTTGGTCACCGATCACGGTGTAGTCCATCTTCTTCCCTTCGGCACCGATGTTGCCCACCACCGCCTCGCCGGTGTTGATGCCGATGCCTGCCGACAGACACGGCTTGCCGGCCAGCTGCCAGGCCTGCTGCAACTCCGTCAGCCGCTCGATCATCTCGGCGGCGCAGCGGACCGCCCGTTCGGCATGGTTCTCCACCGGCCCCGGCGCGTTCCAGAATACCACGATGGCGTCACCGATGAACTTGTCCAGTGTCCCGCCCCACTTCAGGATGACGTCGGTCATGGCCCCCAGGAACTCGTTCAGCAAGGCAACCACCTCCTCCGGTGTATGTTGCTCGGAAAAGGTCGTAAACCCCTTGACATCCGAGAACAGCACCGTGATGACCCGTCGCTCTCCACCCAGTTTTGCCATCTGGGGGTTGTTGATCAGCTCGTTGACGATGGTCTGGGTTACATAGCTGGAGAACATGGCGCGTATCTGGCGGGCATAGCGCTCCTCAAAGGCGTAGTTCCAGGCCGTGACCGCCATGAAGATCAGGATGATGTTGTTCAAGGGACAGGCCAGGTTCAGCCACAATCCGGCGCTGCTGAAAAAGAGCTGGCCGGTCAGGAATACCGCTGCCAGGACCAGCAGGGTCACCAGTGCCCCCCAGACCAGACGTACGCGGCTTAACAGCAGGCTTAGCAGAATGCCGCTACCGAGCAGGAAAAACAGATTCTGTTGTTGGGATGCCTGGCGGATAAAGCGCTGCTCAAGGATTGAGGCCGTTACTGCAGCACTCTTTTCCACGCCGGGGTAGGCCGCAGAGACAGGAGTCACCCTGAGGTCATAGATGCCGATGGCGGTGGCGCCGATATAGACGACCCGGTTGGCAAGTTCCTTTCTGCCGACCTTGCCGTCCAGGATATCAATAACGGAAACATGCCGGAAGGTCTTGCCGGGGCCGTAGTAGTTGACCGGCATCCGTCCCCAGTGATCCGTCGGGATCGACACCTTGCCGACCCTGATGCCGCGGGTGGCATCAACAACAATCCGTTCCGGCGGTATCCCCAGGTATTCCGCTGCCGCCCGCAGTGACAGGGAGGGGTACAGGAAGCGGTCATGGCCCAGCAGAAGCGATTCCCAGCGCAGGGTGCCGTCAACCTCATCCGGGAACATATTGATATGGGCAAAGCCCAGGGCCTTGTCTTTGAGCCTTTTGACCGGAACCGTCAGCATGCCGCCCGAGATGATCGGCGGATAGCTGTTGAACAGCTCGTCATGCTCCACCGACACAACGGCAGACTGCTCCAGAACAGGGTCAGCGGTGGTATGGTCCGACCTGTGTTCAAAATCAAAGGCCACCGCCAGCAAGACCGTGCCGGCCTGTTCGATCGCACGGGCAAACGTCTCGTCATGGGCCTCAGGCTCAGGAAAGATGACGTCAAACGCAATCACCGCCGCGTCTGCCTGGTTCAGGCGATCAACCAGGCGGGCCAGGACACTTCGGCTCCACGGCCAGCGTCCCAGGCGCTCCAGACTCTTTTCATCAATGGTGGCAATCACGACTGAATCAGGGGGAGGGATGCTGCCGCGCAGCTTGAAGCGGATGTCGTACAGCTTGGCTTCGATCAGATCAAAGGTGTGGGGTGGTTTAAGCAGCAGCAGGCTGAATAGCGCGGTGGCGGCAAAGCCGATCAGGATCCGGATCAGTTTTGAATGGGTGGTTTTCATGGCAACTCCTGATGGGCGTCATGGCTGCACAGTCTTGGCGGGGCTGTCTTCCCCGTTTGTTCCGGTGATGCGGCTGCTGTTGCGATAAAACGTAATATCCGGAAAGATATCAGCATTATGCAGGCAGAGCGTGCCGTGGTCAAGCTGCAACGGCGCCGGGCAACGGCTTTTCCCGGCAGTGCTGCCTGTTGGCTGTGTCTGAATAGGATAGCAGCATTTTGTTTGACCTGCGTCTGGCTAACTGATATTATCTTAAAATTACACGCTGTTCCAGGAAGATCACGAGTTTCATAGCACTTGTAGCCCCGGACAAATCGATTCCGGGGCTTTTTTCTTGAGCACCACAGAAAGAAGGAAGTAGATGCCGTTTCAACAGTTCAGTTTTCATCCCAAAGTCGTAGCAGGAATCAACGCCCTTGGCTACACCACCCCCACACCGATCCAGGCCCAGGCCATACCGAAGATCATGGCCGGCCATGACCTGATGGGGCTGGCCCAGACCGGTACCGGCAAGACCGCTGCCTTTGCCCTGCCGATCCTGCACCGTCTGATGCAGGGGCCGCGCAAGCAGGTGCGCGCCCTGATAATTGCCCCGACCCGCGAGCTGGCCGAGCAGATCAATGACGCCGTGCTGGAGCTGGGGCAACAGACCCGTCTGAAAAGCATCACCGTCTACGGTGGCGTTAACGTCAATCCGCAGATAGAGAAGCTGAAAAACGGGGTAGAGATCGTTGTGGCCTGCCCCGGCCGTCTGCTGGATCATATCAGCCAGGGCACCATAGATCTGACCAATCTGGAACTGCTGGTACTGGATGAGGCAGACCAGATGTTTGATATGGGTTTTCTGCCGGATATCCGCCGGATTCTGAAGCATCTGCCTGCCCAGCGGCAGACCATGCTGTTTTCCGCCACCATGCCGGCCGAGATCCGCGGCCTGGCCCGCGAGATCCTGCGCGATCCGGCCACCGTGCAGGTGGATCATGTTGCTCCGGCAGCCACGGTCAGCCATGCGCTCTATCCGGTGGCCCAGCACCTGAAGACCCCGCTGCTGATGCAGTTGCTAAAGCATACCGATACTGATTCGGTGCTGATCTTTACCCGCACCAAGCACCGCGCCAAGCGGGTAGGGGAACAGCTGGAAAAGGCCGGCTATACCGCTGCCTCGCTGCAGGGTAACCTTTCCCAGAACCGGCGTCAGGCTGCCATGGACGGCTTCCGTAACGGTACCTATCAGATCCTGGTGGCAACCGACATTGCCGCCCGCGGGATTGATGTCTCACAGGTCTCCCACGTGATCAACTACGATATCCCGGACACCAGCGAGGCCTATATCCACCGCATCGGCCGTACCGGCCGGGCCGCCAGAAACGGCGATGCCTTTACCATGGTCACCGATGAGGACACGATCATGGTCAAGGCGATTGAGCGCACCCTGGGGGCTGCCATTGAACGCCGTACCGTGGAGGGGTTTGATTACAGCGTGGCTGCCCCGCGCAAGGATGACGAGTTTGCCCGTCCGCCACGTCCGCCCCGGAACCAGCCCAAGGCCAAGAAACCAGCACCCAAACCGGCAGCAGGGCAGGGCGCCGCACACGCCGCTGCGGGGTCCAAGCCAAGTGGCAGCAAACCGGCGCCGGCCGGTGGGGCACGGCATCCGCAGCGGACGCAACGGCCTCGTTAGTACACAGACAAAAGCAGAAACGTTATGAGGAAGGCCGGATACAAGGCGCGCGAAGCACAACGACCGAGACATACCATAATCGGTAGGCGAGGGAGTGAGCACCGCGCAACGAAGTAGACGGCCTCCGCAGTAGTTTCGAGGAGCAGCAGTATGATTCACCTTTCCAACATCACCAAACAGCATGGCTCGCAGGTCCTGTTCCGCGAGGCCTCATTTCAGATCCTGCCCGGCTCCCGTACCGGCCTGGTGGGCCCCAACGGTGCCGGCAAGACCACCATCTTCCGGATCATCACCGGTGAGGAAGAGCCGGACAGCGGTGACATGACCTGTGCCAAGCGGACCACTATCGGCTACTTCTCCCAGGATGTGGGGGATATGTCCGGCAGAAGCGCACTGGAAGAGGTGATGGCCGGATCAGCCGAGACCATGCGTCTGGCTGGTGAGCTGAAGCAGATGGAGGCCGCCATGTGTGAGCCCCAGTCTGATGATGAGATGGCAGCACTTTTGGAACGCTACGGCGTAGCCCAGGAGGAGTTCGAGCACCGTGGCGGCTATGACCTGGACACCCGTGCCCAGACCGTGCTGACCGGCCTCGGCATCGGGCCGGATCGCTTCAATCATCCGGTGGAGTCGTTTTCCGGCGGCTGGAAGATGCGGATCGCCCTGGCCAAGATCCTGACCCTGAAGCCGGATGTGCTGCTGCTGGACGAACCAACCAACCACCTGGATGTGGAATCGATCGTCTGGCTGGAGGAGTGGCTGGCCGACACCTTTGACGGTGCCCTGCTGATGACCAGCCACGACCGGGACTTCATGAACCGGATCGTGACCCGTATCGTCGAGGTGGCCAACAAGACCGTCACTACCTACGGCGGCAATTATGATTTCTACGAGAAAGAGCGTGAGATCAGGCATGAACAGTTGCTGGCCAGCCACAAGCGCCAGCAGGAGATGCTGGCCAAGGAAGAGGAGTTCATTGCCCGCTTTGCTGCCCGGGCCTCCCATGCCGCCCAGGTCCAGTCACGGGTCAAGAAGATTGAGAAGATCGAGCGGATCGAGATCCCGGCTGAAGAGCGGGTGGTGCGCTTTGAGTTCAGCGAGCCGCCCCGCAGCGGCGATGACGTGGTGGTGATGGATGCGCTGGCCAAGCAGTGGCCGCTGCCCGATGGCGGCGTCAAGCCGGTGTTCTCCGGGGTCAGCGGCATTATCAAGCGTCAGAGCAAGATTGCGGTGGTAGGGGTCAACGGTGCCGGTAAATCCACCTTCCTGAAGGTGCTGGCCGGGCAGACCGAACCAACCAGTGGCACGGTTGCGTTGGGTGCCAATGTGGAGCTGGGGTATTTCAGCCAGCATGCCATGGAGGTTCTTGATCCAAAGAAAACTGTCTTTGATACGGTGCAGGATGCCATGCCGCTGGCCAATCGCGGGGTGATCATGAACCTGCTGGGGGCCTTTCTGTTCCAGGGCGATGCCGTGGACAAGCGGATTGAGAACCTCTCCGGCGGGGAAAAGAGCCGGGTGGTGCTGGCCACGCTGCTGGCCAGGCCGGTCAACTTTCTGGTGCTGGACGAACCGACCAACCACCTGGATATCCGCTCACGGGAGATGCTGCTGAATGCCCTGCAGAACTTCACCGGCACCGTGATGCTGGTCAGCCACGACCGCCACTTCCTGCGCTGCCTGGTGGACCGGGTGATAGAGGTGGATCACGGTGAGATGCGGACCTACGAGGGCAACTACGAGTACTATCTGGAGAAGTCACACCACTTCAGTCACTAACAGGCTGTTAAAAAACTACTGCGGAGCCTATCTGTGGCGTTGCGCGGTACTCGCTTGTTCGCCTAACTATCTGTTATGTTTTAGTCGCTGCGCGACCTGCGCCTTGTAGCCATGCTTCCTCGCGACGTTTTTTAACAACCTGCTCAAGTGACTACAGGGCACTGTGGCGACAGTTTTTGCTGTCGCCGGACAAGGCCGGACCCGTGCGTTGTGCTGCAATACACGGCAGGTCTTGCGATATGAATAGGGGTGGCACTACTCCTTGCAAACCCCCGCTTAATAGGCGCCGCAGTTGCTTTCAAAAGGACAGGCTGAACACTCTTTCATCGCATCAAGGCACTTGGCATTCACCATGCCAAACCGTTCGTAAATTTCAGTGCCTGCACATTCCGGGCAAACCTGCTTGGTGGGATCGCAACCGTCCGCAGGCACGGAAAATTCGTGGTCACAATCGTTACATCTCAGATGACTCATTGACATACACTCACTCCTTTATTGAATCCTGTTTTTTCCCATGGCTGCATGCCGCCAGCTCTGCATCTGTCACTGATCTGAAGCACAGCCCTGGAGTATAAAGGTCGCACTCAACCGTTTAACGTGTCGCTGTGGGCAGGCTTCTGGTTACGGCTTAGCGTGCCGATCACTTTGCGACCGCCACCTGAGTTGTTTTCCAGTAGCTCGCGGCGCGTCAAAGCTGCTGCTTGAGAATTGCACAAGATGTGCCATACACTTCTTGTTAGTAACTGAACGATTTTGCTTGAATAAATAGAGGTTAGAGGATGCAGTGATTATATTTTGAGAGATGATGTATCAAAATGGAAAAAGGGGGCAGGCTGCTTTTTAGCAAAAAGCAGCCTATCCCCTTTTCTGTCTCCGACCGAAAAACTAAGAACTTATGACTATTTCAAGGAAGAAAATGAAGGAGACCCCACACCGGAACAGATATCGTGCTAATGATGCTTAAACTAGCACCACTCTATGCTGACCCTTTATTTTCTGTATTTTGGTCTGTATTTTTCTGCTAGTGACACACAATGAATACGCCGTCACACCCGCTATTGGTTATAGAGTACTTCACGTAGCCTTTTTTCGACTGCGTCTGGCTCAGGGTGACACCAGTGCAGCTCCTGTAGGACACGAACATATCGCCTTTCGCTGTACACTGGGGGGTGTGTGAAAAATCGACGGACTTGCCATCCTGCTTCCTCGCCACGATCAACGACATGTCTTTGTAATACTGAATCCCTGTCCCGTTTTGATTTTGCGGCGGTATCTGCGGGGTGGAATAGGAGGAACAGTCGGAGTTATATGAGGTGCACATCGTACCGACAGCCTGCAGGTAACTGCCGGCATCGCCAAGGTTGTTCTGGATGGTCAGGTAAGCCAGGCGATCCGACGCGCTAACCTCGATCGGCGTCAACGTTACAAGACAGTTTCCGGCGATAACCAACGAGAGTGCGCCGAGCATATGAATTCCCGGCATGATCTTCCGGACACCTGAAATCATCTGCTTCCAAATTTGCCTTGTCTTCATTGTCATTTCTCCTTTATCCTTGTATCAAGGTGTCCGCCAGTGCACCGCGCTCCTCCTTGGAAGCCCATTGGCCCCCGGCGATTGTGTCATCCGAGAAATAGCACACAACGTGCCAATATAAATATTCTGTTATTACATCATGTTGTTGGTTTGCCTCCACCAACGGGGGTGGCATTACCGCCAACAATAGTGGCGCTTGTTACCGCCCTCATCGCTTCAACTTTTTGTGCAGTAATGGTTCCCACCATCAGGCGCCATAGTGGACTTGCGCCTCCAAGTCACTGCTTGACCACCACAGTCAAACAGATGGTACTTACGCGCTATGCCGGGCGCACACGTGGCAAAAAGTAGCTTGTCCCCTTTCTGCTTTTACCGGTGCATCTTATCTGACTTCCTTGATAATTACTTTCCCCTGCGCTTTATCAAAATTCACCAGTTCATGAAATTCATAGGTTTCTAAAACGTCACCCTCATGTAGTGGTCTGGTCAAGACCCAAAGGGTGTCCCCTCTCCATGCTGCCGTCATCAGTTTCTGGCCTGGCGGCAGCACCTCTGTCTCCGTTCCACCGGACATGACACGTTGATAAGCGGTACAACCCATCGTGAGGGTTACTGCACACATTACTAATATCACCAAAAGCTTGCTTACCATTGCTACTCCTCCGTTTCCTGATTTTCCCCCTACACATTGGCAGAGGAGATAGCTCGTCCTGCTTAACGTCCTGGTACGTCAGCGGAGACCGTCTGCCGCCACCTTGTTGGCATTCGCCTTCTCCATTACGAGACTATTTGAAAGCCTGAATAAACGACCTGTTCGTCAAGAGATTGTTAATAGCCTCCAAATAGGAATCACTCAAAACCTCGTAGTAGTTTTCAAGGCTATAGGACCTCCCGACCCGTTTTGTCGATCCGGTTGTCTCGCCCTGCCAGATAACAGCACCTGAACTGTCTATAGCTGTTATCTTCAAACCAATACTGCCTTTATACGTCTTGTCTTCGGTAACATAGAAATGCAGCACTTCACCTTTTAAAACAACATCTGCATTATTTTCAACCGGGCTTACCCCGTACTGAACCAGGATCTTCTTAAATCGATCTGTACTCCAAGCAGCAATATCTTCGCTTGTTGTGACAGGCTTATTAATGCCGTCCTCGATATTCTTTCCGATTTCTGCATGTGTATTTCTTTTATCGACAAAGGAGTCGACCTTTATTTTACGAGCGTGCAGAGGCGCGAGGTTCTCGGTGGTTATTGAATGAATGTCATTGGTGGGTTTCCAAACCAAGGGTACATTGGTGTGGAGATGGGATGCGCAGCCAGAGATCATCAGTGCGACAAGTAGAAAGCCTTGAACAATAATTTTCATTTTTACTCCTCCTTCAATTGATTTCATCTTTTTTATTGCCTGACAACGGGGCTGAGGCTGACCCGCCTTCGGCGGGTCTTGCCGATGGTTGAACCTTTTTAGAATCAGCTTTACGAAAGTCCCAGCAAAATTAAAGCTACGAACCCTACCAAATACACTGCTGTGGTTGTCAGGAAACGCCAGAAACCAAAATCATCAAGAGCTTTTTTTGCTTCTGCATTTTCGCGAACGTCCTTCCCTCTAGTGACGACAGTAATAAATACTACTGCTGCACATACAAGCGCATAATACTTTTGTTGAGTGAATTTAAATATGTATGGAACTTCGTTGTTAAGGCTCAAACAACCTATGAAGAGTGAGAAGGAAAAAAGACCAACTATATAATTGATGTCATACACATAGCTTTTCACCAAAGTGGCAGCTTTATTTTTTTTAGTTGCCAAGGTCTCTCTCCTTTTCTACGCTGGGTTTGGATTAGATTTACTGCGGAGTGTTTTAGACGCTTCTAGAGCTTCATGTACTATTTTCTTGGCTTGAGCAGCATTCACCTGTTCTCTGGTGTGGACTAATGTATTACGAACACGCAAATGCTCTCTTAAAGAGACCATTTGTTTTTTAGTGATGAGCTCTCTTTTGACAGCTATTTCGAGTAGTTGAAAAAAAGCAGTTTTCGGCAGAAACATTTCTATTTCTGTGGTGCTTAAGGCGTTCCTCAGATCATGCTCCAGCATAGTAAATGCTGCAATTACTGCCGCACGATACTCGCGTTTTGCCAACAGCCTTTGAGGTTCTTCATCTAGCGAAGGGGCTATTTCCGCTGCAAATCTCGCAAATGCCACCTCGATAAGTCTGACAAAATCTTCTGGTTCATCATCTGCAAATATTTTTGGCCGCAAAATTACGTTCAAACCTGTAATCTCGCTTGGGAGCTGGACACCCTGTTCTGAAATAACAATTAGCTTTCTTTTGTCGCCAGTATTTGACACAGCCATCCCAAATTCAAGCAATGTATTTGGGGAACTGACATCTGCAATCACAATTGCTGCTTTTTCTATAAGTGCAAAGACCTTAGCCATTATGCTATCACCAGGTGCAATTACATCTGCGGCCATTAATGGGCTGAAGCCATAACGCTCTACTATTGGGTAGACAAAGGATTTATAGAAAGCAGCATGTTTCGTAGGTACTGAGAAAAATGCAAGCCGACCGACTGATTCCGGGGGCAGAGATAGTTCTGCTTGTGGCTCAGTTTCAGTTGCTGTGCTAAGAGCAAGAAGTTGGTTCTTCCAGTAATTGAGCAATTCCCTAAAAGCAATCGTAAGTATCTCTTCGAAGGTTTTTGTGGAGGAGCGCGGAAGATTGATTACTTTCACTCCTCGCCGTTCATAGCGGGCAATAACGTGTGTTGGTGCCCCAATTTGGATCGCATACGCTGGCCGTCGTAGCTGCCCCAGTCTTTCTTTTACAATTTGCCATACCTGACGAAAGTCAGGATCATCCAAGCTATAGCCAATAAAAAGTGCTGTATGCTCGATCAGCAAACTTGACAGATGAGTAGCAAACAGGGGGGACCTGATTAAGAAGGAATCGTAATCTTCTTCAGTTATAACCAATCTACTTGGATGATTAAGATCACCATGAATTTTAAATAGCCGTACTCCAGCCTGAGATGCACCCACTGCAAGTTGTTCTTCAAAAAGTAATGGCTGACAATGCTTGTTTATCGCCGAATAAGTTTGCTCCAACAGAAAATCAAAATTTGTAGTTACAACTCTTTCAAATGGCAGTCTCCCAAATGCATCATGAGACTTTCCTGGTCGAACTGAATCTACTAGTAGAGCACGAGAAATCGATTCTACAAGTTTGGTTCTAGAATACTCATGAGCATAGGCAGAGAGTGCCTCTAAAGCTGTAGTGTATTGATATTCAGGTAAAGCATCAGCCACCGCTCGCCCTAATCCGTCCCAGTCAGGCATAACTTTGCCTGGGGGTATTTGGGCATTGCGAGAAAACCCTGCACCAATAAATGGAAGACAGCGTCCTTGTACTACATCTTCAAGAAATGGCTTGGGAAAATATTGGAGGTATTCCGTCACATTCTTCTCCTTATTACTGGTCCAACTAGTTATTGACCGGTTTCCCGATATAGGTAACTTATTACCTATATCGGAAATTTATTGCTTGTATAGGTAATCCAGTCTGTTGTCTGTATAGTTGACGATATTCGTTACGCTTTCTTTTCTGCATCCCACCGTACCTGCAGGGTGCGCAACTGTTGTAGTAACTCAGTTTCGCCATAGGTAGCGTGTACCGGCACCAGATAATTGTCCCTGAAACGTGGCGTATGGGCTGGTTTTGTGTCTGAAGTATCCACGTGATTACAGTATTTTGCATAAAAACTGTAAAATTTCTTTACACCCTGAAAAAGCGAAGACCCCGCCTGGTGGGGCGGGGTCTTGGTGTGCAATGCTATCTGCTGGCTGTAGGCGCCGGGTTCGCATGGGCGATCCTTGTGTCTGTTATGATAGCACTTGGTATAAAACAGCCGGGACAGGGCTGTCTACAAAAAACTGCATAAATGAAAACGGCCCCGGCATCATCTGCCTGGGCCGTTGCTGTTGGATTGTACTGCGGCTATTTGTTGTGACCTTTGCCTTTGCCCTTACCCTTGCCGGGGGCCGGTGCTGCATCATTGCCTGCTCCGGCCGGCTGGCCGGTAAAGGCCAGGTCGCCTCGTTTGAGGGCATGGAATTCGGCTGAGCCGGGCTTGATCCCCAGTTCCTTGGCTATGGCGCCCCAGCCCTTGCTCTTGCTGACCTTGTAGGTCTTCAACACGGTCTCGGGCTGTTTATGGGCCATCTGCCCCAGTTGGAAGGTCATGAAGACGTCAGCCGGTACACTGACCTGGGTAAAGACCGCCTCAACCTTTGGCAGCGGTACACCAAACTGGGCCGAGACCTTGGCCTTGAAGCCGGGCAGGTCGGCCTGGGCCTGGATGTTCAGGTTGGCCAGA
>Ga0074197_1000624_pt1 | contig 40367 bp, 24 predicted proteins | sample EPASupsiteSAE305_FD_64526 | JGI IMG/M metagenome (GOLD analysis project Ga0074197, IMG submission 64526) | Bioremediated contaminated groundwater microbial communities from EPA Superfund site, New Mexico - SAE3-05 reassembly with SPADES | ecosystem: Environmental > Aquatic > Deep subsurface >...
CTTCCGGTGCTCCACAGATAGCTGCTGATGCCCTCGCCCTGAAGGGCCAGGCCGACCGCCTCGTTCCTGCAGACCGACCGGGGCAGGCCCAGGCTGTTCCGGGAAGGGAAACTGTCGATGGATACAAACAACGTATCCGACTGCCGATAGTCCCCTTCCATGTCTGTTACTTTTACCCAAAAGGATCCGGGTGATTTGATTGCAATTGTAGAACTAATTTGACCTGTTGACCATAGAAATGTATATCCTGTACTCAATCCAACATCCCAAATTAAAGAATCTCCCAAGCATAGAACGGTATCTTTGGTCTGAATAGGATAGCTAATTTGCGGATATTCTAATTCAATAAAATCGGAACTAGATATTCCAAATATATCTGAAACTGTGACAGAGAATGTACCTGATTGGTTAACCGTGATAGCCGAGTCCGTTGAGCCCGTGCTCCACAAGTAACCTGCAAAATGGCCTTGATAGGCGCTTATGGTTGTATCGCCAAAACCACTTGTTATATTGATGTTTGTTCCCAACTCTACTGGGGGTGAATATTTTGAAAGTAAATAATTGTAAATAGATTCTCTATCTGTTGATGAAAGGGTTGCACTATAAACAATTATTTCCAAAATTTCACCATTAAGTGAAGTTGCCCCTATTTTTAGATTGGTTAATGAAAAGCCTGACCCATCAATTCCAGCACCTGGAATTAAAGGGGTTTTGTTTATATTTAAAAAAGTTGTTGCAATAGAAGCATTACCATTTGCAAAACCAAAGTGGTGTATTTGATATTTACCGTATTCTTGTTTTGGCGTAAAGTACCGATATGTTGATCCTGCTAAATATATAATGGGATTTAAATTTGTTAAAAAATTGACATTATATCCACTACCAAAACCCAGGTATTGATTACCAAATGCATTTCCTTTTGCCACCATGAATATTTCGGCAGTAGAAATTCCTAAATCAGGGGTGTTTAAAACATCATTGCCATCAAATAAGATAGATGGTTCACCATTAAGTGAGTTCAAAATTAAAGAAGGCTGATTCCCAATTACACCCTGTGTCGCATTATTGCTGCTCCCTGAAAGATCATCCCATTGAGTGACTTTGCCTCCAGAAACCGTTATACCGGTATCGGATGAATACCAAGCCTTTAAGTTTGTAGTGGGAATTTGGCTGTAAATTAAATTCCCCCCAAAAACAATTATTAAAAATGCAAGTATTAATAATTTCTTGCTCATGTATTTGAATATATTTAAAAGCAAAGATAAGACGGGTTTTAATCAAAAAATAATCAATATTGGTATATATTTACCAGATATAATTATATCTGGATGAACGTCAATAAATCAGTAGCATATACCATTTTAACTCAGGTTCCTACTCAAATTTTGGGAATTATATCAGGAATATTTATTACTCGCATATTAGGAGCCTCAGGTAGAGGATTATATGCTATATTTTATGCTGACGTGGGATTATTCAACACCTTTCTTGGTTTTAGTATTACAACAGCAATTATTTATTTTTTATCAGCAAAAAAGTTAACTTTTAATAAAATATTAGGCATTTCTACGATAATATCTATGGCTTCGATTTTTTTAAGCATCATTATTTTAGTTATATGGCTCCAATTACCAATTACAGAACTTCTATTTCCTTCTAATTATATCAGTTGGGAATATATCGTTTGGTTTTTACTTTTTTTGAGTGCAACTCAAGTAAATTCAGTTTATTCAGGTTTTTTCCAAGGAGTCAAAGATTTTAGAGTTGTAAATATTGTAACATTAATAAATAGCATTATAAACATTGTTGTGTATGGTTCCGTATTTATAATTGATTACTTTAATTTTTATAAAATTGGGTTGCTTGAAATACTATTTTTAGCTCTTTTTGTACTGTTGATTAATTCACTGCAATGGCAAATGTATTTTAGAAAACAATTCCGCTATTCTTTTGATTTTAAATTTAATTGGGCAACAGACATTTCCCCTTTTGTTAAATATATGGGGTTAGGTCATTTATCGAACATCATTAATTTTTTTAACTATCGCTTGGTACTTTGGATATTAGCCTATTATTTAACCGATGCAGATGTTGGGATATTTGCTTTAGCAGCAGGTTTAACTCAAATGTTAACTTTTATATCAAACCCACTTTCACAAGTTTTATTACCATTTTTAAGCTCTGAAACCAGTAATTCTCGAATTCAAACTTTTTTAAAATTTGCCCGATTCCACTTCTCCCTTATTTTGATCTTAGCATTGATTGGTGCTATTATTGCCCCAATATTAATTCCTTTTCTGTATGGTGCTGAATTCAATGCTTCAATTATTCCTTTTGAAATTTTGTTGGGTGGTGCATTATTTTCATGTCAATCCCGAATCTTTGCTGGCTTTTTAATGGCTGACAACAAGGTTAAAATTAATCTTTGGGCAACCATAATTGGTTTTTTACTCACAATTTCGTTTAACTTTATACTCATTAAAAATTTTGGGATAATTGGAGCTGCATGGTCATCTTTTATTACATATATGGGGATTTTTTTATTTATTTATGGGGCGATGCTGTTTTATGTAAAAATACCCAAATACAATTTATTTCTAATTAATTGGAATGACATCAGCTATGCAAGAGAAAAACTCAAAAGAAGATCAGAATAAAGTAATTGCCTTTTACGACGAATATGCTTCTAGACAAAAAACGGTGGGAATAAATCTTCGTCATCAGTCCATTAGAAAAAAATTACTAAATGCCGGATTAAAGCCAAACCATAAAATACTCGAAATTGGATGTGGGATTGGGACTTTAACCCAATTGCTTGTGCATGAGGTAAAAGAAGGAAGTGTTGTTGCTATTGATATTGGCAACAAAAACATTAAAGAGGCTCAAAGAACCTTGAGAAAACACAAAAATCTACAGCTTATTTGTGTCAATGCCGTGGAATATGACTTTAAGGATATGCAATTTGATGTTGTAGTTTTACCAGATGTATTAGAACATATTCCAATAGAGCAACATTTAATATTATTTGAGAAAATAAGCAATATGTTAAACCCTCTTGGATTCGTTTTTATTCATATTCCAAACCCTGCATATTTGGAATGGTGCCATATCAATCGGCCCGATTTAGTGCAAATTATTGATCAACCAATATATACCAGTATTTTAATTGAAAACACATTACCACACGGATTGATTATTTCTAAACTTGAGACTTATTCCATTTGGGTTAAAGATGGCGATTACGAGTATATCGTGATGCGAAAAAAAGGCTTTGAAGATTTTACTCAAAATATCGAAGAGAAGATTACACTTTGGGATAAAGTAATCTATAAAATTAAAGAATTTGGAAAAAAATAAGACACTTCTCCTGTTTACAGGAGAATTTCCGTATGGTAAAAAGGGGGAACCTTTTTTAGAGGATGAAATTTTGTTTTTATCCAAGGAATTTTCAAACATTTATGTATTTCCACGAGTGAAAAGTGAAAAAATACGGCCCTTGCCCACAAATGTGCAAATAGTTGATGTATTGGTTGCCGATTCTTTTAAAATTCTGAAACAATCTGTAATTGCCATTATAAAAAGTTGTTTTTGTATATTTTTTGAATCCCTTAAAACCCCAAAAGGGTTTAGGTATCTTGTTAATTTTCGTCATTTTCTGTACATCCGGATGGAGGCTGAGTTTTTATCGAAAAAACTTTTAAATTGGAGTAAAGTTACCAATCCAGGCAACTCCTTGGCATATTTTTATTGGTCTGATACTTCATTGTTGGCTTATACTTTGCTAAAAAGGACAGGGTATACCAACCCAATGGTTTGCCGGGCACATGGATTCGATTTATATGACAATAGGAATCTGGGAGGTTTAATCCCATTTCGATTAACCATGTACAAAACGGTTGATTCTGTTTATTGCATCAGCAATCACGGGAAAAACTATTTGTTGAATATCCTTCCAAAAAAACTTCGTCTCAAAATTAAACTGGCTTATTTAGGAGTAAGAGCACCGAAACAAATAACGGCGAAGAACGGCGAAACTCATTCCATTATTGTTTCCTGTGCAAGGATGGAGGGTTTTAAAAGAATTAGCTTAATTCCAGAAATTTTAAGATTGATTCAAACTCCAATTCATTGGGTACACTTTGGTGAAGGTCCTGAATTTGAAAGAGTAAAGGAGCAAATCAAACAACTGCCCCCAAATGTTAAAGTTTCGCTTATGGGGCAACTGACCAATTCCGAAATACATGAATTTTATGCTTCAAAATCAGTACGGTTATTTATTTCTTTAAGTCTTTCCGAAGGCTTACCGGTTAGCATGATGGAGGCCATCAGTTATGGAATACCAATCCTGTCCACATCCGTTAATGGTACACCCGAAATAGTAACACCCGAAACAGGAATCTTAATTTCTGTTAATGATCCCATTGAAACGATTGCCAAAAAAATCGAATCCGCATTAATGGAATCTCAATTTGATAAGGAGAGAATAAAAGACTTTTATTTTGCTAATTTTAATGCCGATAACAATTACCGCAAATTTGCAAAAGAGCTAGCCGAATGTATTTAGTAAAGAAAATAAAACGGAAAATCACTGATACGGTCATTAATTGGGCAGAATCGTTTAACCGTATTGACGAAAACGTCAGGATTCATCCTACGGCTTATATTAGAGCGAGCCGATTGTATGGGAATGTGAAAATTAATGAAAAAGCTAAAATCTATAAAGCAGAAATTAGCGGCTCCGTTGAAATTGGCCGTTTTACATCACTTTGGGGTCCGGGTATCTTTATACTGAGCGGAGTAAATCCCATAAAGATTGGCAATTTTTGTTCTATCGCCCGCAATTTAACTATTCAGGAGTATTTTCATGATTATAATAAACTTACGACATATTTCATTGGAAGGAATATCTTTGGAGAAGATATAAAAAAGGAAATTAAATCAAAGGGAAGTGTTGAGATTGGCCATGATGTTTGGATTGGTGCAAATGTCACTGTTTTATCAGGCGTTAAAATTGGAAATGGTGCTGTAGTTGGAGCTAATGTGTTGGTAACAAAAGACATTCCAGCATTTGCCATTGTAGGAGGTAATCCGGCTCAAATCATAAAATATCGTTTTTCCGATGAGCGTATCAAAGAAATTGAACAGCTCCAGTGGTGGAATTGGCCGCTTGAAAAAATAAAAGAGCATAAAGAATTGTTTTGAACAAACAAACTTGTTTGTTATTAATACCTCAAATCCGCGCAAAAAAGCTAAAAAAACGGAGGACTAAAATAAGGTTTACAAAGCTTACCCGAATGATAATTTTTCACTTATTTAGGTGAAAAACATCACTGTGTATGAAAATTTTGAATACAGATGTAATTTCTGAACAATATTTAGTGGAATGTTGTCCTTATTGGACAACAAAACACCGATCTTTGTGCTAGTATCTTTTTATTGTATAAAAAAGGAATTAAAGATGAATGAACCCTTATTGACTGTTTGCTTAATTACTTACAATCACGTTAGTTATATTGAACAAGCCATTGAAAGTGTTTTAATGCAAAAAGTTAACTTTACTTGGGAACTTATTATTGCTGATGATTATTCAACAGATGGTACCAGAGAGATAATAAAAAAATATAAAGAAAAATATTCAGATTTTATAAAATTAATTTTGCAAGAAAGAAATGTAGGCGCTGCAAGAAATTGGTTAGATCTTATTACTTCTCCAAAATCAAAATATATAGCATACTTTGAAGGAGATGATTATTGGACTGACTCCCTAAAATTGCAAAAGCAGATAGACTTTCTAGAAAAACATGATGATTTTGCTCTTTGTTTTCATAATGCAATAATTGAAAACCACCTAAGCGGTTCAAAAATATTGTTTCACACGAAAAAAATGCCTTTGGTTTTTTCGGGAGATGATTTACTAAAACAATGGTTGATACCCACGGCCAGTGCAGTAATGCGAAATGTAATCCCCGAGACATTCCCGTCCTTTTTTAACCAAGCAACACATGGCGATTTAGCCTTGTTTTTATATGTTACCCAATATGGTAAACTAGCTATGCTCCCTGAGGTAATGAGTGTTTACCGCTTAAATGAAACTGGAGTAACGAATAATTTTAAAGGAATAAAGCATAATCTTTCGCATATTGAGCAATGTCAGTTAATGAAAGATTACTTTAAACCGAAGTACTGGTATTTATTTTCGAAACGTATTTCTACATACTATCTATCAACAGCACGATTGTCTGCAAAAATCGGAAGAAAAGAAGAAGCTTTCAATTATTGTTTTAAGGCTTTCAGATGGTTCCCTTTAGTTTTTTTTGATAAATTTTCCGAACTTTTCAAACTTATAATTGAATTTTCTATTCCTTCAAAGAATGCCTAAAGCACTAATAAATGTAAATACCTGCAAACGCCTGTCGGAGGTAAAAAAAAATATTTTGCCTTTTTTATGGTTTTGTCACGAAAACACAGCGTTTGATTTTGTGTTATCTCTTGATGGAAATGATGAAACCTATCGTGATTTTTGTAAGCAATACTCAATTCCACTTATATACTCCATAGAACGGGAAGGGGTTGGTTTATCCAAAAACCGGGTGCTGAAACAATTTCCTAATTATGAATACTATTTTTTTATAGATGACGATATGGAATTGCTTAACTCAGAAATATTTGCATATTTTATTTCCATTCATCAAAAACTTCATTATCATCATCTAAGTTATAGTGTAAACGATAATTTACAAATTATTGATAATGAATATTATCAATTACATGGGGGCTTTAGGGGTGGTGGATGTTTCAATTTCTATTCAAAGGAAGCCTTGAAATTAATTGGTGGTTGGCATACGCATTTTGCAAAGTATAAACGTTTTGGTCATACAGAACATTCATACCGTGTTTTTTATAAGGATTTAAATCCTTATCCTTATATAGCAATTCAGAACATTTCAGATTATTTAATTCTGAACGACCCTCCGCATGTAACCAACATATCCATTGAGCAAAATCAAAACGAGTTGATTCCCGAAGAACAAGCCATGATTGACTCTGAACAAACCTATTTCCCGGTTACCACCCTTTCGGATTTTTATTTTAATGGTTTTGATGTGAGCATCCCCCACCTGCACCCTGATTTGCAAAAGGGCAGGTATGCGTTGCTAAAGGGGCGTGATAAAATTAGGGCTTGGGGCAATTTTTATTTTCATACGTTTAAGGTTACCAAAAACCCATTTTATTTAGCGGTTGGCCTACTTTTATACCCCAGCAATAATTTGTTAAAACATTGGGTAAAGCAAATTATTAAAAAGTAAACCGCGTTTGTTTGCCCTATAACGCAAACAAACGCTGAATAAATCATATATTTGCATTATAAAACAAATGGTAAATGGAGTATATAGCACGTGAAAACGTCATTGAAAAAATAAGACCATACATTGGGAATTCGCTTATTAAAATATTAATTGGCCAGCGAAGAGTTGGTAAAAGCTACGTACTGTATCAGCTAATGGATGAATTGTCTCTTAATTCGTCGCCCCAAATTGTTTACATAAACAAAGAAGATTTTAAGTATGATGATATTAGAACTTATGCCGATTTAATAAACTATGTTCAAAGTGTAGTTGAGCCCCTTAAAAAAGTGGCTCTTTTTATTGATGAAATACAGGAAATTGCATCCTTTGAAAAAGCGTTACGTCATTTTCAGTCCCAAAAAACATACGATATTTATTGCACGGGAAGCAATTCCAACATGCTTTCCGGCGAATTAGCTACCCTTCTGGCAGGTCGTTATATTCAAATTCCTATTTATTCGTTGAGCTATTCCGAATATTTAATATTTCATCAAAAGAATGATTCAACCGAGAGTTTGATCGAATATTTAAAATTCGGGGGTATGCCACATCTGATAAATTTACACTATAACGAGGAGGTTTATTATGAATACCTTCGTAATGTATTTAATACCATTGTATTAAAAGATATTGTGGCTCGGTATAGTATCCGGAATGTTCCTTTTTTACAGGATTTAATTCGTTTTCTGGCCAATAATTTAGGAAGCATTGTTTCAGCAAAACGGATAAGTGACTTTCTTAAATCGCAACAGATAGCAGTTCAATCCCGCTCGGTTCAGGAATACTTGTACTATCTCGAAAGTGTTTTTTTCATTGAGCGCGTAAAGCGTGCTGAGATAGAGGGGCGTAAAATATTTGAAATTGGCGATAAATTCTATTTCGAGGATGTTGGAATGCGAAATGCCATTACCCCCTTTCAAATGAAAGACATGGGCAAGTTATTGGAAAATGCGGTTTACCATCACCTTCGCATAAATGGGTTTACTGTTTTTGTGGGTAAAATGGGAGATAAAGAGGTCGATTTTATTGCCGAAAAAGGAAACAAGGTTTATTACATACAAGTTGCTTATTTAATTGTAGATGAATCAACCTATAAAAGGGAGTTTGATAATTTATTGGCTATTAGCGACAATTATAGAAAAATGGTAATTAGTATGGACGAAATGGCACAGGGAAATTATAAGGGCATTGAACATTGGCACATTCGCAAATTCTTAACAGATTTTTAAATAGGAGCATGTCTCATCAATAATTGAATTATGAATAAAACCCCATTAGTTACCGTCTTAATGCCTTGCTTTAATGCCATGCCTTTTTTACCTGAGGCCTTGGAATCTATTATACATCAAACCTATTCCAATTTAGAGATTCTTTGTATAAACGATGGCTCCACCGATAATACAGGAGATGTACTTGAAGATTATGCAAAAAAAGATGCCCGTATTAAGGTTGTGCATAATGAAACAAACCTGAAACTTATCCGATCTTTAAATAAAGGTATTGAACTGGCACAAGGGGAATATATTGCCCGTATGGATGCTGACGATATTACTGATTTGAGAAGACTTGAAATTCAAATAAACTATTTTTTGGAAAACCCAGATACCGATATTTTATCAACAGGGTCCTATAATTTTAGTGAAGAAGGGTTTGTTTTTTCCCGAAAAACGCCTCGGGCTCATTACCCCGAAACAGTCTTTTTTGCTTCATTTTTTTATGTTCCTATTGGGCATCCGGAATTACTAATCAGAACAAATGTATTAAGAGACAATCCCTTTTTGTATGAAGACTACGCTTTACACACCGAAGATTATGAACTTTGGTCCCGGTTGGCCCGGTTGGGTTATAAATTAAAAAATATCGATAGTCCTCTACATTTTTTTCGTAACAATTCACAAAGCGTAAGTCGAAAATATACTACGATACAAGATGAGAACTTTATCATTTGTGCTAATAGGCATCATTTTGAATATACCAATTTTGAATATCCCATTGAAATAACTTTAATCTTAGCAAACAGAATAAATAAATCGGTCACTCTAAAACAATTCAAAACGGCTTTAAATGAATATAAAAAATTTAAAAGCTATTTCATTGAACGTGAAAGTATTAATGATGAAACAGTTCTAAAAGAAATTGATATCATCTATTTTACGCATTTATTCGATATAAGCTTTCAAATAGTCAAAACATGCCGCCCAAAACTGAAATGTTATGGCATATGGATGATAATTAAACACAGCAAAATGTTCTTTTATCGGAGAGCAATAAATTACTTCTTCAATAAAATTCACTTCCTCAACAAAAAAAGGGTTAGTACATTTAAAACGGTTTACAAATGAGAAACATCGTTTTGATTTGAAAACCATTGCGTTAATAGCATGAGTATCTGCATTTGATACAGTAAAACTTTACCGCCTGAAGATAAATTCAATTATATCTTCGTAGGCCAAGGAAATTTTAGCAGCCGATATGATAAAATTACCTGGTACGGAGCACTTTTAAAGAGACATGGAACCGGGGAATTAAAACATTCATTCTTATTACTTTCAGCCTTTAGTTCCATTCCCTTAATTCATTAAGTTGGAGGAGGGCGGGGGTGAGGAGCCGTAATCGTTTTTTATAGATAAACGACATTGAAATTTAATTGCTAATTTTGCGCCATAATAATATCAAGAAAAACCGCTTATGGCAATTATTCGCGTTACGAAAGAATTTAGCTTTGAAATGTCGCATGCCCTGAAAAACTACAATGGTGCCTGCAAAAACATCCACGGCCATTCTTACAAGCTTTTTGTTACGGTTATCGGAACTCTTTCCACAGCCCCCGACGACCCTAAAATAGGGATGCTTATTGATTTTGGCGATTTAAAGAAGATTGTAACCGAGCGGATAGTTAAAGTGTTCGACCATGCCTTTGTGCTCAACAACCAGGAGGAGCTTAGCTGCAACGCGTCGCTTCACGAGATGTTTTCAAATACCATTTATGTACCCTACCAGCCCACTTGTGAAAATTTAGTGGCCGATTTTGCCCAACGCATTGAATCCTTTTTGCCCGCGCAAGCCAAATTATTCAGTGTTAAACTGTATGAAACAGCTACCTCTTTTGCTGAATGGTTTGCTTCCGATAACAATAGATAAAAACCAATAAATCAAAATTATAAAACATTAAAATATTTTGATTATTCCATTTATGGATTCACCATCCATGCCAGTAAAAGGGGGTTTCAATCATTTTCAAGGGATTGTAAAGAGACAGAACAGTTTCAGGAATTGATTTACTTTTTTCTGTAGTAGGCAAGTGACAAAGGCTCCCTTTTAGTATATTTACCCTTCATCTAGCTTAAAAAAACATGTCTAAAAAAACAATTTTCCTCCTCGATGCTTATGCGCTGGCTTATCGGGCCTATTACGCGTTTATAAAAAACCCGAGGATTAACTCGAAAGGTGAAAACACTTCGGCTATTTTTGGTTTTGCCAACGCCCTGCTCGAAGTGATTCAAAAACAGCAACCCACCCATTTGGGTGTGGTTTTCGATCCTCATGGGGAGACTTTCCGGCACAAAATGTATCCCGAATATAAGGCCCACCGCGAGGCAATGCCCGAAGATATGCGCCAATCCATTCCTTACATTAAAGAGATGATTGCCGCCATGAACATTCCGGTGCTCGAAAAAGAGGGTTTTGAGGCCGACGATGTGATAGGGACCTTGGCAAACAAAGCAGCATTGGCCGGTTTTGAGGTGTTTATGATGACTCCCGATAAGGATTACGCCCAATTGGTTACCGATCGGGTTTTTGTTTATAAGCCGGCCCGATCAGGGAATGAGGTCGAAATTTGGGATGCCGCCAAAGTAAAAGAGAAATTTTTGGTGCCCCCTGAAAGCATGATCGATTTGCTGGGCCTAATGGGTGATAGTTCCGACAATGTTCCCGGATGCCCGGGTATTGGCCCCAAAGGGGCAGAAAAACTCATTTCCGATTATGGCTCCCTCGATGGGGTTTACCAGCATATCGACGAATTAAAAGGTAAGCAGAAAGAAAACTTGTTGGCATTTAAAGATCAGGTGCTTTTATCGAAACAATTGGTCACCATTGATACGCAGGTTCCGATTGATTTTGATGAAGGCTTGTTTATTATTGAACCACCCAATGCCTCCAAAGTAAAAGAACTTTTTGAGAGGCTCGAATTCCGCACCTTGTTGCCAAGGGTTTTACAAATGGGGAAAGTTGAAACAAAACTGAAACCGGCAGCAAAACAACAGGAATTTTTTCAAGGCTCGCTATTCGATTTGCCCGTGGAGCCTTCTGTACCAACCGTTGAAGACTCCTTTGAGCATTTTCAGCCAGAAAAAGTTCAATATATGTTGGCCGATACCAAAGAACTTCAGCAGAAACTGGTAAATGAATTGCTGGGTTCATCCGAAGTTTGCTTCGATACCGAGACCACTTCACTTGAAATCCATTCAGCAGAATTGGTAGGCTTTTCTTTTACAAATAGTTCACATAAGGCTTGGTATATTCCTGTTCCACAAAACAGTAACGATGCCAAAGAAATTGTGGAAACTTTTCGTCCATTTTTTGAAAGCCACAACATATTAAAGATTGGACAGAATACAAAATATGATATTTCAGTGTTAAAGAACTACGATGTTGAGGTTTCCGGACCCTTTTTCGACACCATGATTGCCCATTACCTGATTCAGCCCGACTTCAGACATAATTTGGATGACATGGCACGTCATTACCTCAATTATCAAAACATTACCACTGAGGAATTGATTGGAAAAAAGGGGAAAGGCCAGATAAACATGCGGCAGGTTCCGCTTGAAACCATAAAGAATTATGCCTGCGAGGACGCCGATATCACCTTTCGCCTGTATCCCATCCTGAAAAAGGAACTCGCAAAATGGAACCTGACCCAGCTTTTTTACGACATTGAAATCCCGTTGGTTCAAGTGTTGTCCGACGTGGAATATCAAGGGGTACGCATCGATAAAAAAAGTTTAAATGAGTATGCCGTTGTTCTGAACCAGGAGGCAGACTCCATTGAAAAACAGATTTATCAATTGGCGGGTGTGGAATTTAATATTGCTTCGCCCAAACAATTGGGCGACATTCTGTTTGAGCGTTTAGCCATTTCGAGCGATGCAAAAATGACCAAAACCCGACAGTATGCCACGGGAGAGGATGTGTTGTTGAAGCTGAAGGACAAACATCCGATCATTTCCCTGATATTGGATTACAGGGGAATTAAAAAACTGGTTTCCACGTATGTGGATGCGCTACCGGAACTGATACATCCCAAAACGGACAAGATACACACCTCGTACAACCAAACAGTTACAGCCACGGGACGGTTGAGTTCAAACAACCCCAACCTGCAAAACATTCCTATCCGTGAAGAGCGCGGACGCGAAATCCGGAAGTCGTTCATCCCCAGCGATGAGGGACATATGCTGTTGGCGGCGGATTATTCACAAATTGAACTCCGGTTGATGGCGCACTTGAGCCAGGATGCCAACATGATTGAAGCTTTTAAACAGGGGCACGACATTCATGCAGCAACGGCGGCACGGATTTTTAACATCCCGCAGGAGCAGGTTACCCGCCAGCAGCGGGGTTTTGCCAAAGGGGCCAACTTTGGGATTATTTATGGCATTTCGTCCTTCGGGCTGGCTCAAAACTTAGGCATTAGCCGCAGCGAGGCAAAAAACATGATCGATAGTTATTTTGCCAGTTACCCCGATGTGAAAAAATTTATGGACGGGAGTATCAAAATCGTCCGTGAAAAAGGATTTGCCGAAACCCTCTTTGGCCGCCGCCGCTATTTGGCCGATATCCATTCCAACAACGCCATCGTGCGTGGGGCCGCCGAACGGAACGCCATCAATGCACCCATCCAGGGAGCCGCGGCCGACATCATCAAAATAGCCATGATCAATATCCATAAAAAACTGAAGGAGCAGCAACTTACTTCAAAGATGATTCTTCAGGTGCATGATGAATTGGTTTTTGATGTGTTTAAACCCGAATTGGAGGTTGTTCAAAAACTGGTGAAGGAGGAAATGGAACACGCCGTCGCTTTAAGCGTCCCACTGACCGTTGATTCCGGCTTTGGTTCCAATTGGCTTGAGGCGCATTAAATGTAACGTCGGCATGGCGCAGCCTGTCGGTATTTTGCGGCATGAAGGGTTTTTATGTTTAAAAGACAAATTTAGTTTTAACCGAAAACACCGACCGGGAGGTCGGCGTTACATTGTTGGAACGCCGACATGCTGAAAGCTGTCGGTAATTTGGGCATGAGTTTTTTCTTAGGAATCATTTTGGAGCAGGAAAGAAAACACCGACCGGGAGGTCGGCGTTACATAAAACCCTTTATTTAATGTACTAAATTTATTCTAAAAGTTGAAATCATTACTTTTCCTTAATATTATTGCCCAATGAACCCGCCAACAGAATACCGCCGCAGGCTTCCTCACATTCAACCCGAACAAGCGGTCTTTTTTATCACATTTCGGCTAGCCGGCACAATCCCAACGGCAATCATGGAAACGTTACATAACGATTATGAAAAAGCGGTTCAAACAAGTGAAAACCTGCACATAAAAATTTTGAAAGCCAAACAGGATTATTTTGAACAAATAGAAAACGTTTTAGATAGCGCCGAATTTGGTCCTACCTGGTTAAAAAACCCGGAAATTGCCCGGGTGGTTTCTGAAAGCATCCATTTTTATGATCAAAAAATGTATAAATTGGTGTGCTATTGTATCATGAGCAACCATGTCCATTTGGTGGCTTATTCATTTCAGAAGCCTCTTTTTCAAGTGATGAAGTCCCTAAAAACATATACAGCAAATGTGGCAAACCGCAAACTTGGTCGGTCGGGGAGTTTCTGGCAGCGCGAATATTTTGACCGTATTGTCCGTGATAAAAACGATTTGCACCAGAAAATTGAATATACCCTTAATAATCCGGTAAAGATAAATTTGGTTACACACTGGAGGCATTGGCCTTTTTCGTATTGTCATCCGGGTTTTGTGGATGAATGATCTAAATGTAACGTCGGCATGGCGCGTCTGGATCGCCGACATGCTGCAAGCTGTCGGTATTTGCGGCATGATTTTTTTCTTGCGAATTATTTGGTGTGCAAGAAAAAAACCGACCGGGAGGTCGGCGTTACATTGTTGGAACGCCGGCATGGCGCAGCCTGTCGGTATTTTGCGGTATGAAGGGGTTTTATTTAATGACAAATTATTTGCAGGAAGAAACCGGCCGGGAGGCCGGCGATCCTGATATGGAACGCCGACATGCTGAAAGCTGTCGGTATTTGTGGCATGATGGGTTATTATATTTAAAGCACAAATCTAGTTTTAACCGAAGAAATCGGCCGGGAGGCCGGCGTTCCAACAATGTAATGCCGACATGGCGCAACCTGTCGGTATTTGCAGTATGAAGGGGTTTTATTTAATGACAAATTATTTGCAGGAAGAAACCGGGCAGGAGCCCGGCGATCCAGGAAACCGGCCAGGAGTCCGGTGCTACCGGAACCAATTTCTTAACCATCATTTAACGATAGTTTCACTGGTGACATGAATTATTACAATTCATTTGTGTGGAAATATAATTGTATAGCAGAAATAATTCCTAAAAAAACTGATTTATTTAGTTGAAAACAAATTAAAAATAAACTAAATTGACACGTTTTTTCACCAAACACGAACATAATTACAACAATTATAACTGTTAGAAACATTTTATTTAGTACTAAATTAAAACAAACGTTTATGAGAAAAACTACACCTTGGCGCAGCAAAGTCTGGAACCGGCTACTGACGCTTTTGTTTTTATTGGCCTTTAGTCCCTACGGATGGGGGCAGGTTATAATAAGTCAATACATTGAAACCTCTACGGGCTCAACTCCAAAAGGAATTGAAATTTGGAATAATTCTGGTTCTACTATTGATTTTTCGACTTCAAATCTTGTATTGAATCAATACACAAATGGGTCAACAACTGCAACACTTTTAACAACCATTTCTACAGGTACACTTTTAAATGGAGCTGTATGTGTAATTGGTACAAATGCAGATGTTTCAGGCACTGGAACTGGTTTCAAAGATTTTGTAGAAAGCAATGGTGCTACTTTTTTCACACTCTCGGTTACTTTCAATGGAGATGATGCCCTTGAAATAAAAATAGGAGGGATTAGACAAGATGTTTTTGGGACGATTGGAACAGATCCAGGTTCTTCTTGGTCCGTATCCGGTGTTGCAACTGCAAATCAAAATATAGCACTTAAAACAGATATTGTAACAGCAGATAATGATGGTTGGTCAGATCCAAGTTTGAGATTTGAAACAAAAACAACGGATAATTCATTAACAGGTTTTGGAATAGCACCATTAGGTGCAGTCCCACCAACCCTTTCATCAACAACTCCTGTTGATGATGCCACCGATATTGCCAAAAATACTACCCTTTCCATGACCTTTGATGAAAACATAGTTAAGGGTACAGGAAATATTGTGGTTTACCAATCTTTGGACGATGCGGTTTTGGCTACCATTGATGTAACCACCGCCGATGTTTCGGTTACTAATGCTATAGCAACCATAACATTGCCCGGTAATTTACCATTTGGAACAGAATGTTATGTTAATGTGGATGCTACCGCATTTACCGATGCTTCGGCTAACGCGTATGCCGGAATTGGCGATAAAACAAGCTGGAGTTTTACCACCGCAGCAGCAAGTTCTGCCAAAGATGTTTTAACCTTTTCACTTCCCGGACAGGCGGCTTCGGCAACCCTTACCGATGGCGGAGCTTCGGGTACCATTACGGTTGAAATGCCTGCCACAGCCGATCTTTCTGCATTGGCCGCTACCTTTACCTTATCAGCCGGGGCTTCGGCTGCCATTGGCGTAACCCCGCAGGTAAGCACTGTTACAACCAACGATTTTTCGTCGGCAAAAGTTTATACCGTTACCGCCGAAGATGCCTCTACCAAAGACTGGACGGTTTCAACCTTCTCGCACCCCGATTTGGTTGCTGATGCTACATCAAACAATGTGGACAACAACCTTGAAATCACTTTTACCGACGATGCAACCTGGCGTTCGGCCATTACCGCCGTTAAAGTGGATGCAACCACGTTAACATTAACCGACGATTATACCATTGCATCAGGGACTATTACCCTGTTGGCAGGCAGCGATGCTTCGCTAACTGTTTCCGGAACCAAAACCATTACGGTGGTTGCCACTGGTTACACCGATGCCACTGTTTCGCAGGAAATCATGGTGGGTGCTATTAATACGACCAACTCTACGGTAACTATCGATCAGGCACTGGCATTATCCACCACTTCGGTGATTACCTTAACAGCGAAAGACCAGTACAACAACCTCATTTCGGGTTATGTAGCCAAATTCGATGCCACCGTTACCGATGGTTCTGCTACCACCAACGAGTCGTACACCATTAATACCGTAGCTTACGATGCAACGTCCAGCGATGTGGATTTATCGGCAACCAACGGTTCGGGCGAGGCCACGGTAACCGTAGTTATGCCTGCCACCGTTGATGGCGGCGACGGCCTTTCGGTTCAGTTGCAATTATCCGATGGTACTACCAACGTAGGCTCTGCCTATAGCTATTCGGCCCCGCTGACTCCCGATTTATCGGCATCAGCAACCTTAACCGAATTAACCCTTGATGGCGGAACCATTGAATTGACCGTTTTAAACGAAACTTTTGCCGATGCAACGTTAGATAAGGCCAATTTCAGCCTCAACAATGCGCCAACGGGCGTTACCGTGGATGCCGTTTCGTACGGAACCGCTACGACTGCTACCTTAACCCTTGCTTACGATGGTACCGATTTCGATGCCAATGTGACCAATCTTACCGTAACTTGTGCCGGAGCAGAATTTACCGGAGGCAATCCGCTAACTTCGAATAATTTGAATATCACAGCTACGGTTGAAACAACCCCAACAGTTACTACTGATGCAGCCATTACTACCAATGGTTACACTACCGCTACCTGGGGTGGCGATATTACCGATAACGGAGGCGAAGCCGTAACTGAAAAAGGGCTTTGCTGGAATACCACCGGAACACCAACCACTGCCGACGGCAAAACTACCGAAGGTGCTGTGGGTACCGAAATTACCGGTGATATGACAGGATTAACCGTAAACACGTTGTATTATGTGCGTGCTTATGCTACCAATATTGAAGGAACAAGTTATGGCGATGAACAAAGTTTTACCACGCTAACACCTTCGGTTACCTTAGATGTTTTAGGGGCATCAACCTACTATGCCGGCGATGTGGTTACCGTAACCTGGACATCGGGCGGAGTGGACAATGTGAAAATTGAATTGTACGATGGTACTTCGTACAGCGATTTAGTAGCTTCCACAGCTGCTGCCGATGGTACCGAAGATGTAACCATCCCGGCTGCTTCGGCTTACGGTGTTGCTTACAAAATCCGTATTTCCGATGCTTCCAATGCCAGTTACAATTCAGAAAGCAGTGCATTTACTGTAAAAGCAGTAACCGATAACCTGGCCGATTTAATTGCCATGTCAGCTAATTCTATCGTAAAATATACCGGTAAAGCCACGGTAACTTATACAAGGACATCACGGAATCAGAAATACATCCAGGATGCTACCGCAGCCGTTCTTATTGATGACAATACCACGGCTCCCGGATATATTACAGATACTTATGCTATTGGTGAAGGTATTTCCAATGTTGAAGGAAAAGTTACCCTTTACAACGGATTGATTGAATTAGTACCTCAAGCCACAACCGGAGAAAAAGTAACCGGAAACCCGGTAATTACACCGGAGGTTCGGACTATAGCCAGTTTAACACACGACGACCAATGTAAATTGGTAAAGATTGTGAATTATACCTTTGATCCTGCGGGGACCCAATATTTGGCCTCAGGCAATTTTGTATCATCAAAAAACTATGATATTACAGGAATTGCTTTAGCAACATTTGCTTACCGTACCGCCTTTAGTGAGGCAGATTATATTGGAGGAGTTATTCCAACAACGCCAATAACAACGGTTGCTTTGGTAGGCCAGTATAATACTCAAATGCAGATTACCGCCCGTAATTTAGCCGATTTCCAAAGTGCTGAAGCAACGGTGAGCTCCAGTGTTTATACCGTGGGAGCCAGCGATATTACTGCTGTTCCATACTCAGCTATATTAGCCGTGTTTGAATCGAACCTTACAGCTGTAACCGGAGCTACGTTTGAAACTTACGAAGCCGACGGAACCACTGTTGCTACCGACTTAGCTACAGGTTATAAAGTAATTGTTACTGCCGAAGATGGAATTACCCAACAAACTTACACCGTAACCAAAAATGCCGCCCTTACCGGGAAAGATTTTCTGTCGTATGCTTTTGGAACCAGTGTTGGGGTACTTACCGACCCGGCCATTGCTGTTACCGTTCCTTACACCGCCGATGAAACCAATTTAACAGCTACCTTTACATTGTCGGACGGCGCTTCCGCAAAAATTGGAACCGATGTACAGACAAGCGGTGTTACTGCAAATAACTTTACCAGTCCGGTAGTTTACACCATTACCGCCGAAGATGGAACCACCAAAGACTGGACGGTAACCGTAACTAAAGAGGCCACCCCTTCATCGGAAAAGGATATTTTAACTTTTTCAGTATTAGGTGTTGATGCTACCGTTACCAGTGGCGATCATACTGTTACGGCTACTTTGCCTTACGGAACGGATCGTTCAGCATTGGTTGCCACCTTTACCCTTTCTGCAGCAGCCTCCGCCAAAGTGGGAGCTACCGATCAGGAAAGTGGTGTAACTGCCAACGATTTTACCAATTCGGTTACCTATATAATTACTGCCGAAGATGCCACCACTCAGGATTGGGTCGTGACTATCACAAACGCGGCTCCAAGCACCGAGGCGTTTGTGACATCTTCCGTTTATACTGTGGATGGAACAGCAGGAACCATTACCAACGTACCTTTTGGTACCGACTTAACTACTTTCAAATCGAATTTGACACCTGCCACTGATGCTACTTTTGAAGTGTATCAGGCTGATGGTACTACTGTTGCTGCCGATTTGGCTACCGGATATAAAGTGATTGCAACGGCTCAGGATGGGGTAACAACCAAAACCTATACCATCACCATTGATGCTGAGGTTGTGAATCTGTTGGAAGAAAATTTCGATTATACCGCAGGCACCTACTTAACAGCCAATGGATGGACAGCTCATAGTGGGGCAGGAACAGCCCCAATTACCGTAGTTGCACCAGGTTTAGATTTTGCCGGGTATATTGGATCAGGGGTCGGAAATGCAGCAAGCATTGTTGAAACGGGTGAAGATGTGAATCGGACTTTTGTTTCACAAACCGTGGGGACAGTTTATGCGGCCATGATTGTAAAAACTTCTGCTACCAATTCTTCAGGTTATTTCTTTAATTTTGGGTTAAATCCATTTACCTCAACCTATTTTACCCGTTTATGGGTGAATGCTACGGGTGATGCCTTGGGAATCGGAACTGCTGTTTCTACTTGGGTAACCATTACTCCAGAAACCCCAACGCTTGTTGTGGTTAAATATAATATTGATACAAAGGAATCAAGTTTATACGTGTTTAATACTTTTCCAACAGAGGAACCTGCCGTGGCAGCAGCCACTTTTACCGAGACAGCCACTTCGGTTGGTGGTATCGCACTTCGTCAATTCAATGCTGCACAAGACATTACCATTGATGGTATCCGTGTAGCAAAAACCTGGGACGAAGCTGTAAAAGCAGGCAGTGACACTGACGCCCCCGTTGCAACTTTTGTTCCAGCAAATGGAGCTACAACGGTTGCCGAATCAAGCAATGTTACCTTATCGTTTGACGAAGATGTATTTAATGCTGCCGATGGTTCTGTCATTGCAAATGGCGATTTGGCTGCAAAGATTTCCTTCTTCGAGACAGTTACTCCAGCCAACACGGTGGCCTTTGCCGCTACTATTTCTGGCAACGAGGTAACTGTGGACCCAACAGCCAGCCTAACGCTGGGTATGCAATATACCGTGTCGTTATTAGCCAATAAAGTGGAAGATGCCGCCGGAAACGAAAATACCGAAAGCAATACAAGTTTTACCGTACGTCCTGCCAGTACCGATGCCACTGTTACCTCCACAGAATATACCGTGGACAATACCGGGAACACCATTTCAGGTATTTCTTATTCAGTAACATTGGCCGTGTTCAAGAGCAATATTGTTCCTGCAACTAGTGCCACATTTGAAGTGTATTTAGCTGATGGTACCACAGTAGCCACCGATTTGCAAGATGGTTATAAACTGATTTGTACTGCCGAAGATGAGGTTACTACAAAAACATACACCGTCAATAAGAATGCATTTGTAAATACCGAAACCAAAGTTCTTACGTATTCGTTTGCTGCCCAAACAGGTGCTGCTACCATTAACGAAACCAACCAAACGGTAACTGTTGAAGTGGCTTACGGAACCAATGTGGCAAATTTGGTAGCCAGCTTTACCTTGTCAACAGGTGCTACAGCCAAAGTGGGAACCGATGCTCAGGTTAGTGGAGTAACCGCCAATAACTTTACAAATCCTGTGGTTTATACTATAACTGCCGAGGATGCTGCTACTACTCAGGATTGGACAGTAACAGTTACTGTAAAAGCACCCAATACCGATGCAACTTTAAGCGATATGAAAGTGGATGGTACTTCTGTTACTGGTTTTGTAGCCAGTACGCTGGAATACACCGTGAATTATCCTTATGGAACCACGGCTATTCCCGCAGTTACATATACCCTAAACGATGTTGCAGCCAGTGCTATAAAAACCGATGCAACTGTAATGCCCGGAGCTACCACCGTTGAGGTGACAGCCCAGGATGGTATCACCAAAAACACCTATACAGTTAATTTTGCCTGGGATGCTGCAAGTACCGAGGCTTATGTAACTTCAACCGTTTATACGGTAGATGGAACCGCCGGAACTATTACCAATGTTCCTTACAATGCAAGCCTATCTGCTTTCAAATCGAATTTAACGGCTGCTGCTCATGCCACGTTCGAAGTTTATGAATCGGATAGTATAACAGTTGCTACAAATCTGGCTTCGGGTCAGAAAGTAATCGTAACAGCACAAGATGGAAAAACGAAAAAGGTATATTCTATAGCGCTGAATGAAGCTCTAGCTTCTGATTTGTTCTTCTCTGAGTATATTGAAGGTTCTAGCAATAACAAAGCCTTTGAAATATTTAATCCAACTTCGTCAACTGTTGATTTGAGTAACTATATGGTTAAACTCTCAAACAATGGATTGGGTTGGGGAATTACAACAACAGGTGCTGATACCCGATATGTATTGCCATTAAGCGGAACTTTGGCTCCTAAAGAAGTTTACGTTGTGACCAATTCATCTGCCAACTCTACCATTCTAGCTTTGGCCGACTTGGTATTGGTATATAGTGCTACTGCTAATGTTGGTGACGGAACCAATGTGGCATCATTCAATGGAAACGACGCTCTCGGTTTGTTTAAAAACAATGTGCTGATTGATGTATTTGGTGGCGAACTAATTATAACCAATTTTAATGTAGCAGGAACTCTGGAAGCCGCAAAAGATCATACCATTATCCGTAAATCATCGGTAATCAGTGGTAACACCGATTGGACAACATCAAGCGGTACCAATGCAGATGATTCGGAATGGATTGTTTCAACCTTAGACGATTTCACCAATTTAGGAAGTCATGCTTTAGCTGTAGTTGATGAAACTGCTCCTGTGGTTACTTTCAATCCTGAAAATGGGACTATCGGTGTTTTAGTCAGCACATCGGTTACCTTAGCGTTCGATGAGAATGTTTACAAAGCAGCCGACGGTTCAGCTTTTGCAGCAAATGAAGATGTTGCTTCGATGCTGGAATTCTATGAAACAGCTACTCCTGCTAACACTGTTGCTTTTGCAGCAACCATTAGTGGAAAAGTTATCACCATTGTTCCATCAGCCAACTTGGGCAACAACATCCAATACACCGTGGTGCTTAAAGCCAATAGTGTGGAAGATTTGTCGGGTAATGAAGCAGCCTTGGCTCAGGCTTCGTTTACCACTATTGATGCTGCTGCCCCGGTTGTAGAATTAACAGCCCCAGTGGGCGGCGAAACCTATTATGCCGGCGATAATGTGAGCATTACCTGGAACTCAGCCAACATTGCCAATGTGAAAATTGAGGCGTATGTTCCATCGAATACCACCTGGGAAGAGCTCGTTGCATCAACTGATGCAGCCGATGGTAACGAAACCATCACCATTCCTGCCGATGCTGCTTATGCTACAACATACAAAATCCGCATCAGTGATGCCACAAACGCAGCCGTTGCCGATAGCAGTGCTGCCTTTGCTGTAATAGCTGTGGCCGCCGATATTGTCCAGTTACGTGCCATGCCAAATGGCGCTGTTGCCAAATTAGCAGGTAAAGCTGTTGTTACCTTTACTCAAAGTAGCCGCAACCAGAAGTTTATTCAAGATGCTTCGGGTGCTATATTAATTGATGATTCAGGTGCAAAAATTACATCAGCTTATATAATTGGAGATGAAATGACCGGATTGGAAGGTTCATTAACCGAGTATGGAGGCATGAAGGAATTTGTTCCAACCAAAGATCCCGGAGCCCCAACAGCCACAGGTTTAACAGTAACTCCACAGGTTATTGCTTTGGATGAGTTTGCTGCTAGTTTTGAATCGTACGAATCGGAATTAGTGACTTTTGAAGCAGTTAAATTTGTTGATGCTGATGGTACCGTTGCTTTTACAACAGGCAAATCGTTCGGATTAAGCGATGGAACAAACACCGCGAATTTCTATACCAATTTCTATCAAGCCGATTATATTGGAAATGTTCTTCCGGTAACCCGGGGTGTGATCACAGGTATTGCAAATTCCAGGACAACAGGAAATTACATTACTTCACGTAACGCTTCGGAACTGGTTTTCCCATCGGACAACGCTAAATTGAGCGACCTTTTGGTTGACGGTACAACCATTTCCGAATTCGGTGCCGATGTGTTTGTTTATACCGTGGAACTTGCATCAGCAATAACTGTAGTTCCTACAGTAACAGCTACGGCAGCCGATGCAAATGCTTTGGTTGAGGTGGTGGCCGCGACCGCCATTCCTGGAATTACCATGGTAAACGTAATCGCCGAAGATGCCGAAACCATGCTTACTTACGAAGTCCGCTTTACCTATGAAACCCTGAGCAATGATGCTACATTAAGCAGCTTAACAGTTGATGGGGACACTGTAGCAGGTTTTGATAGTGATGTATTTGACTATTCAGTGATTTTGCCTTACGGAACAACTTCCATCCCTACGGTTGACGGAACAGCTACCTTTGCCAATGCTACTGTAGTTGCCACCCAGGCAACAGCGTTACCCGGTGATGCCACTGTTAAAGTTATTGCCGAAGATCAGGTAACTGAACTTACTTACACGGTTCACTTCTCAGTAATACCAAATAATGTGGCTACATTAAGCAGTTTAATGGTTGATGGTACTTTAGTGGAAGGATTTAGTGCCGATGTTACCAGTTATATGATGGCCGTAGCTTCTTCAGCAACCCCGGTGGTGTCTGCCGTAGCTACCGATACAAATGCCACCATCGGATACGAGCAAATTGCTTCAATTCCCGACACCGCTTTTGTAACTGTTACCGCCGAAGATGCAATTACCAAATTAATTTATCAGGTAGTTTTTGTAGATCAGGATTTGAGCCACGATGCTACTTTGAGCGATTTAACCGTGGATGGCGCTACCGTTACCGGATTTGATGCGGCTGTTTTTGAATACACTCTGGAACTTCCTCATGGAACAACCCTTGTTCCTACAGTAGGAGCTACATCAGCCAACAGTAATGCCGAGGTAACCCTTACCCAGGCAGCCGCCCTTCCTAGTGATGCCGTTGTTTTTGTAAAAGCCGAAGATGGCGTAAATCAAAACAGCTACATTGTTCATTTTATTGTGGCTCCAAATTCCGATGCTACCTTGAGCGATTTGAAAGTAGGAGGTACCACCGTGTCAGGATTCAGTGCTTCAGTATATGAGTACAGTATCGAATTGCCTTACAACACAACCTCTGCTCCTGAAGTTGCAGCAACAGCTACCGATGTAAATGCCGATGTGACTATTACTCAAGCCTCTGCTTTACCTGGCAATGCTACTGTTTCGGTTATTGCCGAAGATGGTGAAACAACATTGACTTATACCGTTCATTTCACCCTTGGAGCCGTTCCAACATTTACTGTAACGTTCCATGTTACCGACGAAAATGGGGCAGTTGTCAGTGGTGCTACGGTTCAATTCAATTCAGAAAGTGCATTGACCAATGCTCAAGGAATTGCAGAATTTAATGAGGTTGCCCCTGTAACCGATGCTCCATTTACCGTTTCAAAAGCTGGAGACATCTATGAGGCATATAGTGGAAGTGTTACAGTTACCGATGCCGACATTACCGTTGAAGTAGTACTACAGTTGGTAGGTATTAACGAACAAAGCAGCTTGGTTAGCAGCGTGTTCCCAAATCCAACAGATGGTAAATTTGAATTGATTTTGAATTATTACGATGCTGGAGCTCAAGTAACAATTACCGACATTACCGGAAAAGTTATTTTGTCTCAAGAAATTGTGGAAGTCCAATCCGTGATTGATTTGGCAGGAAACAAACAAGGGGTATATTTTATCCATGTTGTTTCCGGGAATCAATATTTCAACGGGAAAATGGTGCTTAACTAATAACTAGTGTCTTGTTAATCTAATAATGTCGGATGTTCAGAAATTTTATTCCCCCTTTGCCTATTACTTGGGGACACCACGCCATGGTGTGGACTTGTCCGCTCAATCGGGGCAAGTACTCCCTTGGGGGAGAAACCCGAAGGGAGAGAGGGGGGGAATGCAATATTTATCCGCCAATATAAACGTAATACGGTACTAATTTGCTTATAATAAAAAACCCGGGTTCTGCCCGGGTTTTTTATTAATAGAACTGACTGTAAAATAATATTTTATGAGGCGTCAATCCGTTAATTAACTGGTGTATATAATTAATACCGAACCCCGAATCCTACGGCACTGTAAGTTTGTTCGGCATTCATCACATATTGGTTTTCATACTTTAAATACACCTGAAAAGGATAATGCACGTTAAATACAAAGTAGCTTCCGTACGATAAAGTAAACTCTGGTCCACTTGAAAAACTATGCTCGCCCGTATAATAATTATAATCAAAGCTTCCTTTTGTTGAAGAACCTAAACCCATCATCCCGAAAGGTTCTACTTTAAAATTGGGATGGAGAATATTAAATCCGAGTGAATAACCGAATCGCATTCCTACGGCCCAGTTTTTATAAATCTCGTCTTCTATGTAATAGACATCATTTCCATAGGTAATATAATTTTGAATTACAAACATATCGAGTTTTAAAGCACCCGTAAAACCCCGGGCCGTGGTAAAATTTTGGTTGCGTAACCCCAAGGCAAACATGGAATAATCAGAACCCTGTTTTGAAAAATCGGCATAAACAGCCATCGAATGGTTTTTTTCCTGTTCAATAAACATCCCGGGTTCAATTTTGCTGCTCCGGGCAATAACACCAAAGCGGGTCATCATTCCTTTCTCGTGCATATCACCCACAGTATTTACCTGATTTTTTCCCACTCTGGCCGCCCGAATGGTTGCAACTCTTTTCGATATTGGTTCTCCGGTTTTTTCATTAACAACCACCTCAAAAACGCCATACTGATGGTTTCGTCGCAAACCCTCTTTTTTGCCGATTTTGGCAACAATCGGGCGGGTATCATAAATTGGGGTTTTAACCTTTAAATCGGGGCGTTTCAGTTCAACCGCTTCCATTCCCTGTGTGTACATCCGGTTGATAAAATCTTGGAATTCCGATTCGCCATTACCCGTATAGGCTACTTTTTTCTGTGAATTGCTCATGGCATTCGAAAATTCGGCCATTGCAATCATCATTGAAATGTTTTTGTCGGTTTCAATATATTTCGAGGTTGATAGTACATGCTTGAATTTGAAATCTATCTGATTAAAAAGCGCATTCTTTTCTTGTTTTTCAACCTCGGTAAAATTTTCATTACTATAAAACCAACTGTCGTACACCTGTTTATTAATATCTTCGTTATAATCGAGCTGGTAAAGGTGGACATCCACGGTCCCGTTCCAAACTAAAACACCCACCGATTCAAAAATGGTTTTGGTAATATGATGGACATCAAAAACGACTATATAACTTTCTTTAACTAATTTAAGGCCGGCATCTAATAAAACGGCTTCACCCAATTTGGTATTCATGGCTTTACTGTAATCATCATCAGTGGCATTGTAGCGGCCTCTTTTGAAACAATTATCCATATCCATGCTGCCATCGGGTTTGCGGTTATACCAAAACCCGACTATTTGTTTGGCATAATTTTGTTCATTCAGGTATTTCTCGATAGTTGCCGCTTTTTCATCTATTGCAATTTGATTTTCACGGGTAAATGGCGCCATATACGAATCCGATGATACCGGGTTAACATTGTATTTGTCGCTCAAATTATTTTTTTCAAAATACGTTTTAACCCGTTCTTCAAATTCATCTCCCGGATGGCTGGTAATCATAAACGACATAGAGGAACGGTTATAAACCCGGCTAAAATCAATGGCCTCGGTCTGCGGCCTGACCTGCATTAAAATGCACATGCATAAAAAAAAGAAACAGACTGTTTTCATAATTAAGTGTTTAAAATTCGGGAGTGAAAATAGGTACGGTACCTATATAATGAAAACAGGATGTAGTGCCAAAATGGATTACATGCTAATTTTTGAGGTTAATCGGTCAATTTTATGATAAAAAAGGTAACATTTTAAATCAACCCGATTTGTAAACGGAGCTCTGCCAATTGTTGTCGAGAAATGGTTAACCTAGGCTCATCAAAAGGGGGAATCAGGCGGCATATTCTGGATTTATATTCTATCAGGCTTATGTAATTTCTGTTAATCAGCACCGATTTGTTAAGTTTGATAAATATTTGCGGCCCCACCAAATCAAGTATCTGTTCGGCGGAAATATTCTGACGTAATTTGATTCTTTCAGAATTATTAAGTAAAACTTCCCATGAAGGTTTACCGATAAGGTTATCTTTAAACCGATGAAAATAAACAATATTACGTCTATTTATAAACCGGATGCCTGTATTGACCGGCAAATAAACCATGAAGGTGAAAGGATCTGGTGCCGGAACAGTATCAACGGTTGCGGTTTGTAATATACTGCTTTTATATCTTCCCAATACCTCCTTTAGTTCATTGATTTCAACAGGTTTTACCAGGTAATCAAAAGCCGATTGGCGCAAAGCATCAATAATGTATTTATCATAAGCGGTATAAAAAACCACCTTGAAGGGGTGCTTCATTTCGGTTTTTACCTCGTTGAGTAACTCAAACCCGTTTTTGCCGGGCATTTCAATATCTAAAAAAATAAGATCGGGTTGTGTTTTGAGAAGCAACTGTTTTGCATTTTTATATTGAGTAGCTTCTCCGATAATCTCAACTTCGGGAAACAGAGCCAGATTTTCACGTAATGAAAAAAGATATTCTTTATTGTCATCTATTATTATTGTTTTAATGCTGGCTGTTTCCATGTGTATTTATTTGGTAGAATATTTAAAACCGGCAGGTATTTTAATTTCTGCTTTTGTTCCCCGGTTTTTTGCATCCATCTGGCTCATATCCTGTAAATTGAAATTCATTTTATGCTCATTTTCTAGGTTAAACAGATGAATGGTTTGCATGATAACCTTTAAACCGGAGCCGGTTCCTCCGGCATGGTACTTAGTACTGTGCAACCCTACCCCATTATCGATAACCGAGATACAGAATCCCTTCTGATCCTGAGTGATTTCAATTTTCAACCTTCTCTCATCGCCTTTAAGGGGTAACAATCCGTGCTTAAGGGCATTCTCAACCGGGATCTGCAAAATCATCGAAGGTATAACCTGTTCCAAATTCATTGATTCATCATACAAAACCTCAAACCGCAGTTTCCCGTCAAACTTCTCCTTATAAAGTTCAACATAAGCTTCGACAACAGATAGTTCCTGTTTAATGGGCACTGTAATCTGATCGATATTTTCAATGGTTTTCCGGAGCAAAAGCGATAAATCGTTGATTTTTTGTTGAAGCAATACAGGTTCGGCTGAAAGTTCTTTAATGCTTCCCAAAGCGTTAAAGAAAAAATGGGGCGACATCCGGTTCCGGATGTTCAGCAGCCGCAAATTGGCTATATGAGCCAGTTGCTTTTGAAACACCAATTCCTGACGCCGCTTACGGATTAACGAAAAGGCGATAATTAAAATAACAATTATAATAAGCGTAAACCCGAGGACAACAATTATTAAACGGTTCCTTTGGTTTGCCAGCTTTTGCTGAATTATAATCTGGCCTTGTAGTTGCTTTTGTTGCTCCAGATGTTCAATCATGCGCTGTTTCTTTTCCGTATTCCAGCGCACATCAGCCTGTACAATTTTTTCGGTACGCGAAATATTCATTAAACTATCATCAACCCATTTGAATTTATCGGCATAATTTAAAGCCTCTTTATAATTCGAATTTATGGCATAACTGTTTTTCAAAGCCAGGTAAGATGCTTTTAGAGATGATAAATTTTTTAACGAATCGGCTACATAAAGGGCTTTGTGAGCATAAAAAAGTGCCTTTTTTCTATACTTTGAATCGGGTTGCTTTTGGTTCCATAAGACATATACTTCCGATAAATTGCAGTAATTTATACATTTTCCTATGTGATCCTCAATAAAGATCGTTATCCTGAGCGATTTTAAAAAATACTCTAAAGCCATCGGGTAATCGTTTTTTTTTAAACTGCAATGGCCAAGACAGGTATATGAAAAGGCAATTCCATCTTTCAAGCCATTTTCCAACTGAATATCCAATGCCCTTTTATGATAATACAAGGAGCTATCGGTTTTATCTAATGCGTCATAAACATTGGCAATATTGTTATAATTTTTTGCCTGTTTTGAAATATTCCCTAATTGATCAGAAAGGTGTAACGACTGCATGAAGTATTCAAGTGATTTTTGATAATTTTTTTGAATCAAATGAATATTCCCCAGACTCTGCAAGGTTAATGCTATTCCCTCTTTATCATCAATTTCTTCTTTCCATTTGATGGATTCAATAAAATGAACAATCGCCTCATCATAATTTCCAACATTCAGGTTTGTTTCCCCCAAGTTATGGTTTATGCGGGCAATCCCGGGTCGGTTATTGAGCCTTATATACTTGTTTAATGCCTCTTTATAATATTCTGTAGCTTTTGCAAAATCGCATTTGGCAAAAAAAACATTGCCGGCATTTTGTGTATAAAGAGCCACACTTTCCTCAACCCCTTGGATTAAAGCTAAATCAAGTGCTTTCTGATAATATACCAGTGCACTGTCGTAATCCCCGGAATTATAAAATAGTAGTGCTAGGTTGTTGCTAATTCCGGCTATCAGATTTGTGTCCTTGTTTTGAACACCCATTTCTAATGATTTTTTGAAACAAAAGGTTGTACTATCAGTATTCCCCCGGATATAATGGATGATTCCCATATTGGTATAGGTTTTGGGTAACAACCTGGCATCACCCACCTTTTTAGCTAATATTATGGCCCTTTGATAATAAATTAATGCAGAATCATACTCCCCGGTAACATAATTTAGCAACCCCTTTGTGTTACTGATATGAGCCCACAGATGATCATTGTTGCTGATTTTGGCACTTTCTGTGGCTAAAGAATCAAAATGGCGGCTTTCGTCATAAATCCCCTGATCATACTTTACTGCCGCAATTTTATTGTAAACAAACCCTTTGATTATCGTTGCGGAATCATCTTCCGGCTCCTGGGTTAAACAAGTTATTGCCTGTTCAAAATAAATTAGGGCCGAATCAGGATTTGTCTGGCGGTATTTTTCCCCTTGTTGTTCGTAATAGGTTGCTTTGTCATAAAGGGTTTTATTTAAGGTATTGATTTCATTGTCACTACAGGCAAAAACGAATAAACAAGTAATCAGAAAAAGTAAATAAGCAATAGAAGTTTTCTTATCTGTGTTTGGTAAATACATGGTTGGTAAAATTTAACCGCAATATAGACAACAGCATTTAACATCCAAAGTAAGAATTTAAATTTTATCAACCAATTTACCGCGATAATTCAAAAAATCAGAATATCACTTGTCACAATAAATAAGATTTTATTAATTAGACACTAAAATCCCCCCTTCTCTGGATTGTTGAAAATTTCCCATCTTTTTCAAATATTTTTTTAATTTTAAGTTTTTATAATCAATTCTATGGTTTAATAAGCCAAATACTATATATTTCGTCTCTCAATTTGATCAAAGGATGGAAACATTAAAAACAAATTCCTATAGATTGCCCTCAACCCTTATTGGTTTTGTCCTCGGGCTGATAATTTTTATCATTGTGTATAGTACCGCTTTTGATGCCGATGATATGGTTTTTACCATTAAAAATATAGCAGGGTTGCATCACCGGTCACTCTTTTATCTGTTTATTGATACTATCCCTTTCTTTCTTGCCGCAGTGGGATATTTTTTTGGTGCGTTTATCGCTAAAAAAGATAAAGAATTGGAGGGATTGAAGCAGGAAAAGCATACAAGATCGGGCAAGATGCTTGAATTTGCCGAAAATCTGGCACAAGGGAATTTGGAAGTAGAATATGATCCAACACACGACAATTCCTTAGGAAAAATTATGGTGAATTTGCGAAACAGCTTGTTACGCAGTAAAACAGAAGATGAGATTCGGAAAAAGGAGGATCAGCAACGGAACTGGGTGGCAGAAGGGTTAGCTAAGTTTGGCGAAATCTTACGCCACAACAACGACAATATCGAAAAATTGTCCTTTGAATTGATAAGCAACCTTTGTCGCTATGTGGATGCGGTGCAGGGGGGCTTCTTTATCATCAACGATGCATTGGAAGAGGATAAATATTTTGAGTTGACGGCACATTTTGCCTACAACCGGAAAAAATACAACAAAAAACGCGTAGAAATTAACGAAGGTCTTTTAGGTAGAGCCACTTTCGAGCAAAATGTCATTTATATCGACGAGGTTCCGGATGAATACATTGAGGTTACTTCCGGCTTGGGCGAAGCAAATCCCCGCACGCTGCTTATTGTTCCATTGGTGGTAAACGAAAAAGTTTACGGGGTGATTGAATTATCCTCCTTCCATTATTTTGAGCAACATGTTATTGATTTTGTCAGGAAAATTGCTGAAAGCATTGCTACCACCTATTCCACGGTAAAAATAAATATCCGGACAGCCGAACTTTTGAACGAGTCCAGAGCGGCTGCCGAACGTTTGACGCAACAGGAAGAGGAGATGCGCCAAAACATGGAAGAACTTCAGGCCACTCAGGAAGAAGCCGCCAAACAGGCCGAAGAATTTGTCAGTTTTACCAATTCGGTAAATCACACCCTTATCCGGGCCGAATATGATGTGAATGGGATTTTATTGTATGCCAACACCAAATTTCTCAAAAAATTAGGTTATGCAAGTAATTCCGAAGTGGAGGGGCACCACATCTCAATTTTTATCAGCGATAAAGACAAAGCTTGGTTTAACGAAATATGGGATACCCTGGCCAAAGGAGGAAAACACTTTGAAGGGTACATGAAACATGTGACCAAAACGGGACGCGACTTGTGGACTATGGCCACCTATACCTGTGTCCGGAACAACATGCAAGGGGTAGATCGGATACTTTTTTTGGCCATTGATACTACCGAACATAAAGAACAAAGCCTCGATTTTGAAGGACAATTGGAAGCCATCAATCAATCAAGTATTAAAGTAGAATATGCTCCCAGCGGCCGGATGCTGAACTGCAACCAGCGGTTTATTGACGTTATGGGTTATAGTACCGAGGATTTGAAGGATTACAGCGTGTTCAATTTTATGGGCGAAGACGAGCAAAGCGATTTTGAAGAAATCTGGAATAAAGTGATCAATGGGCAACCTTATCAGGGACAATCAAAGCTGATCACTCAGGCCGGAAAATCAAAATGGTTCGATGTTACTTATACCGCAGCCCACAATATGTATGGTGAAGTTTCAAAAATTATCTCCATTGCCCACGATATTACCGAACAAAAGGAGATGGAAATATTGACCAAACAGCAAAACGAACTCCTTAAAAAGCAGGAAGAAGAGCTTAAGGCAAGTGAATTGGAGCTGCAAAAACGTTTGGACGATGCTAAAAAAGAGGTGAAACAGCAATTTCAAGAAATAGAAAAGGTTAAAGTGCGGAACGAGAAAACGCTAGAGGGATCTCACGATGCCATTATTACCATCAACCAGGAAGGTATCGTGGAATTCTTTAACCGTGCAGCCGAAAATTTGTGGCAATATCCGCGCAAGGAGGTTCTTGGCAAACATGTGAAGATGCTTTTCCGCGAAGTAATCTCTGAAAACGAAGATGAAATGATATTTACCCTTACGCATCCTGAAAAGCGCAAGTTGGTTGGTGTCCGCCGTGAGTGCAACATTTTGGTAAAAGAGGGGTTCGAAATCCCGGTAATTATGATTCTGGCCGGAGCTAAAGTGCAGAATGAATACACCTATACCGCTTTTATACAAAATATTGAAGTAGAACTATTTTAAGAAAATACGAGTACCAAACGAAGCGATGCAATTTCTTTTGAATCGCTTCGTTTTGCATTTCAGAATTTAACAAATACCTAAATGAGAATATCTTTTATTGTTAGTGTCTGCCTTTTTGCTTTGCTCAGTTATTCCTGCCGCGATACCGAACAGTTTTCTACCGATGCCGGAGCAAAGCTTACTTTTTCAACCGACACGGTGCAGTTCGATACCATTTTCACTACCATCGGCTCTACCACGCTCCAATTCCGCTTTTACAACCACGAGAACAATGCCTTGAAAACATCCATCCAATTGGGTGGGGGGACAAATTCCAATTTCAGGTTGAATATCGATGGAGAATCTACCCACGCCATTTCCGATTATGAAATTCTTGATAACGATAGTGCTTTTATATTTGTTGAGGTAACCATTGACCCCCAAAATGTAAATTCTCCCATGGTTGTTGAAGATTCTGTGCTGTTTTACACCAATGGGAACATGCAGCAGGTAAAGCTTGTGGCTTATGGGCAAGATGTACATCTTTATAACGACTCGGTAATTGATACCCGCACCTGGATAAACGATAAACCCTACTTGATTTATAATTCTATTTTGGTAGATTCTGTGAGTACGTTAACAATAGAACCTGGCGTAAAGGTTCACTTTCATAATGAATCGGCGTTATGGGTATTAGGTACATTAAAAGTTCAGGGAACTGCTGAAGAACCTGTTTCTTTTTCTGGTGACCGGCTTGATGAATGGTACCGCATTGCCCCGGGACAATGGTACGGAGTTTATCGGGATAGTAGTATAAATTACCTCACGGGAGGCATTCAATTCTGGCAAGGAAGCAAGGACAATGTGATAGACCATGCTATTATTGAAAATGGCGTAAAAGGAGTTCAGGTAGATTTAACCGGGGAAAGTCAAAATCCTACACTTATCTTGAGTAATAGTATTATTAAAAATATGTCAAGTATTGGTTTGTTGGCGCAAAGTTCTACCGTGGCTGTTTTTAATTCTGTAATTGCAAATTGCGGTAGTTATGCTGTTGCTCTTACGTTGGGCGGTTCGTACGAGTTTTACCATACAACTATTGGAAATTATTATACCTTCGATTCCCGCAAAAATGAAGCATTAGCCTTAAATAACTATTATATTTTTGAGGAAAAAGCAACGGTTTATCCTATGAATGTGGTTTTTGGGAACTGCATTATTTACGGCAACCTCGAAAACGAATTGGTGGTTGATAAATACCCTACCGAAGAGGCGGGTTTCACCTACGTGTTTGATCATTGCCTGATGAAACTTTCAAAAAGCTACGATGTTAGCGACACCAATAGTTTTAAATCAATCATCCACCACAAAGATTCATTACCCAAATTTATGGATACCTATGAAAGCGATTTCCGTTTAGATACCCTTTCGGCAGCCAAAGACAAAGGGTCGCTCTACTATAGCAATTATTTTCCTACCGATTTAGAAGGAAACAGCCGGCTGAAAGATGGGAAACCCGACCTTGGGGCTTATGAACGCATTGAAGGGGAATGAACAGTCGGTGGTTCAAATATTGTTTATTTTTAGGATTCCTCCTTTTTTATGGAGGGTTGGCTGCGCAGCCTGGTCTTCTTCCCGAAGAATTGCAAAAAGCGGTTGAGTCGCCCCACCTGGCCCGCATCCTGTTTTACAATTGCGAAAACTTGTTCGATGCCCAAAACGATTCCTTAATTGACGATGAGGAATTTTTGCCCATCGGCGTCCGGTATTGGACCAATTCCCGGTTTTATGAAAAAGCCAACCGGGTTGCCAAAGTCATTACTTCGGTGGGAGGTTGGCAGGCTCCTGAACTTGTTGGGTTGTGCGAGGTTGAAAACCGGAAGGTGCTGGAATTCCTTACCGATAAGTCGTTGCTTTATCCGGTGGGTTATAAAATTATCCATAAAGAATCGCCCGATGCTAGGGGCATTGATGTTGCGCTGCTTTATTTGCCCCAAAAATTCAAACCCTTACATACACAATTCATTCCCGTGGTAAATCCGAATTCCAGCCGCCTGACACGCGATATTTTGTATGCCAAAGGCCTTTTACCAAATAGCGACACGTTGCATTTGTTTGTAAACCACTGGCCTTCGCGCTATGGCGGGATGTTGGAATCGGAAGAAAACCGCGTTTTTGTTGCCTCAATTGTCAAAAAAACCGTTGATTCAATTTTTCAGGCAAATTCTGATGCCAATATAGTTTTGGTGGGCGATTTTAACGATGAACCAAACAATGAAAGTTTACTAAAAACATTAGCGGCCAAACCCACGTTCGATTCATTATCGGATACACAATTGGTAAACCTTTCCTACGCGCTGCAATTCGACAAGCAACAAGGTTCGCACAAATTCCAGGGACATTGGGGTATTTTAGATCAGATAATTGTTTCCGGGGCATTGCTGCGAGGTTCAAACCCTACAAAAACCGATATGGGAAAGGCCGTTATCTTTAGGGCCCCTTTTTTGCTGGAACCCGATGACACTTATTTGGGGCAAAAACCTTTCCGAACGTTTAATGGTTTTAAATACCAGGGAGGTTTCTCCGATCATCTGCCGGTTTTTTTAGATTTATTGGAGAATGATTCAAGCGGAGAATGAACGTGAAAAATTTAGTCGGTTTTGTTTTTTAATATGGTGCTAAATGAAATATCACAAACCTTTGTTCTGAACCACATTTCCTGGTTTTAAGGTTTAACAGGTTGCAATCCCAAAGAGGTTCCTTTTAAAATCATGAATTGGTAGGCTTCGTCGTAGTTGTTCCCAATTTCCCCATCCAAAATGGCATCCTTAATGGCATCTTTAATTATCCCAACCTGTGCACATGGGGTAAGCCCAAAAATCTCCATGATCAATTCTCCCGCGATGGGCGGTTGCCAATTTCGTAAACGGTCTTTTTCCTCCACCTCCTTCAATTTTCGGCGTACCAACTGGTAATTGTCCAAATATTTTGACACTTTGTCGGGATTTTTCGAGGTAATGTCGGCATCACAAAGCACCATCAAATCGTCCACATCATTTCCGGCCTCAAAAAGCAACCTCCGTACAGCGCTGTCGGTAACTACCTCTTGAGCCAAAACAATAGGGCGCATGTGCAAACCCACCATCTTTTGCACATACTTCATCTTTTCGTTCAAGGGCAACTTCAGGTTTTTAAAGATGTGGGGAACCATTTTACTGCCAATAAATTCATGTCCGTGAAAGGTCCAACCCTGCCCCTGAATGTACTTTTTGGTGCGGGGTTTGGCAATATCGTGCAGCAAGGCCGACCACCGGAGCCAAAGGTTGTCGGTATTTTGGCAGATATTATCAAGCACTTGCAGGGTATGGTAAAAATTGTCTTTGTGCTTGTGTCCCTGAACGTCTTCCACACCTTTCATAGCCTCCAGTTCTGGAAAAATAAGTTTCAACAGGCCCGATTTCTGGAGCAATTTAAAACCCACGCCGGGCTTGGCACACATCATTATTTTGTTGAGCTCCTCGTTAATGCGTTCATACGAAATAATCTCAATCCGGTAGGCATTCCGCTCAATGGCGGCAAACGATTCCTGTTCAATTGTAAAATCGAGTTGGCAGGCAAACCGGATGGCACGGAGCATCCGTAACGGATCGTCGGAGTAGGTGGTATCAGGGTTTAATGGGGTCCGGAGAGTTTTATCCTGCAAATCCTGTTTGCCATTAAAAGGATCGATCAAATCCCCAAAATTGTCAGGATGTAAACTTAACGCCAACGCATTAATGGTAAAATCGCGCCGTTTTTGATCGTCTTCCAGGGAGCCATCTTCCACAATCGGTTTCCGCGAATCGCGTTGGTACGATTCTTTGCGGGCTCCCACGAATTCAATTTCCAAATCACGGTAGCGGAACATGGCCGTACCAAAATTTTTAAAAACGATGACTTTGATTTTTGGGTCTAATAACCGGGCTACTTTTTGTGCCAATTCAATGCCACTGCCTTCGGTTACAATATCAATGTCTTTCGATGGGCGATGAAGCAATAAATCACGCACAAAGCCACCAATAACAAAGGCTTTTAGTTCATTGGTCTGGCAAACTTCGCTTACTTTTTTAAAAACAATATGGTTAAGTGATTGCTCCATGCTAGCTTTTCGGTATTTATTCGTGCAAAATTAAACGTTTTTGAACGCAAGTTGTTATAAATGCTATTATTCTCCTATAAATCGGTTATTGAAAAATGGAAAAATGGCACACTTATTGTAACATATATACATAATTGAATATGTAATTAAAAATAAACTAAAATTATATCATCATGATTGAGTACTTAACACAAGAAACTTTTAAAGAAAAAGTCTTCAACTATGAAAAAAATCAGGAGTGGAAGTTTGAGGGCGAGTTACCTTGCATCATTGATTTTTATGCCGATTGGTGTGGGCCATGCAAAATGGTAGCACCTATTTTAGAAGAGCTGTCGAAAGAATACCAAGGAAAAGTGGATGTCTATAAAGTAGATACTGAAGATCAGCGTGAATTGGCTGGAATGTTTGGCATTCAAAGCATCCCTTCGTTATTGTTTGTTCCTAAAGACGGGCAACCACAAATGGCCATGGGTGCACTTCCTAAAGAGACATTCAAAAAAGCGTTTAAAGATGTATTTAATGTAGAATAATTTTTTTTGATTTGCACAGGATAAGGAGTGAAAACCCCATGTTGCTTCGTGCAGCTGGGGTTTTTTGTTCTTAATTTACACAGCTATTCGAATGGCTGATGCAAAGCTGTTTTGATGTTTTTTCAATTCCAGAGCGTGTTCGTATTCCGAAATCAGTTCATCGAAAAGTTCTTTTACGCTTACAATTTTATTCACCCGGAAAGCATTGGCCCCGGCAAAAGCAAAACCAATATCCATCTTCCCTTGGGCTGAATTGAGCAACACCTTTGAGATGCAATAGGGGACCTGTTTGTAATCGCAATTCTTTAAGCATTTCCAAGGGCATTTGAAAGGTTTGGTTTCGCCCCGTTTGATTTGTTGAACAAAATCGCTGTTAATTACACGGCCGGGCAACCCAACAGGGCTATTAATCAATAAAATATCTTCTTTTATGCTGTTTAAATAACTTTCTTTAAATGCCAAATCGGCATCACATTCATGGGTAGCTACAAAGCGGGTTCCCATTTTTACAGCTTTAGCCCCTGCTGCAAATATGGACACAATGTCAGAACCGGTGTAAATTCCCCCAGCCGCGATTACCGGAATGCTTTTGTGGTATAATTCCTCAAAGGGAATCATGGCGGCTACGGTTTCTTTGATGAGTTCGCTCAAAGGGACCGGATTTTCTGTCAGTTCTTTCATGCTGAACCCTAAATGGCCTCCGGCCAAAGGGCCTTCAACCACTACTGCATCGGGAATGTGATTGAATTTTTGATGCCAGTATTGAAAAACCAATTTAGCAGCTTTGGCCGATGAGACCTTAGGCACAAATTTGGTGTGTATATTTTCAAAACCTTGTTCGAATACAAATTCAGGCAGTTTTAACGGAAGGCCGGCTCCCATAAAAACCAAATCTACCTTTTCTTCAACGGCTATTTTTAAAAGTTCATCATAATCTGAAAGGGCTACCATCAGGTTGACACCGATAACACCGTTTGATTTCTTTCTGGCAGTTTGTATTTCGCGTATTAAGGCATTCCTGTTGGCTTGACGGAGGTTTTTTTCAAAACCAGGTTCCCGCATGCCGATTCCGGCAGCCGAAATAACCCCGATTCCGCCTTGGTTTGCTACTGCTGAGGCCAAACCCGACAATGAAATTGCCACGCCCATGCCTCCCTGAATGATTGGGATTTTTATCTCTAAATCCCCAATTTTTAATGGTCTCATCCTACTTTGGATTTAATATTTTTATAATTGGAGTACCTCATTTTAGCATCATAACGATGTTTCTAAAAAAGGTGTTTCCGGTTGTTCCCTCAAAAGTATTGTTAAGCAAAGGGAGAAATTAAAATCTGGGAAGTAATGGTAGAAAAAAGGGATAAAATCCTATTTCGGGGATTAAAATCGGTATATAGGGGTGAAAGTCTTAAAAAATCATGGAAATGGATTTATGCAGCATGCTTTTTTTATTCAAAAAGTACCCGGATTGGACAATTTTTACAAAGAATGGAAGCTAAAAGGGGACGGAGAAAAAAACAATTGACTTACAAACTACGGATGTGTTCTTTTAGTTGCGTAACCGAGTTTTTTGAAATGGGAATCTCAAAATCGATATTCTCAATAAAGAGGCGATATCCTTGGGAATTCCCTTCCACCCGTTCTATAAAATGAATGTTCACCAAATACGATCGGTGGCATTTGAAAATGTAGCTGTATTCATTCAAGAGCTCCTGTGCACGAGTCAAACTGCTCCGGATGAGTTGGTTTTTGATGGTTGTGCCATCCATCCAAAATACCTCAATATAATTATCGGCACTGCGGATGAGCAATAACAGCTTTACTTTAATGGAGAGCTTGTCTTTTTGGTATTCTGAATCAAAATGAATCAATTTGTCCGCTTCACTTTTGCTTTCTTTCAATAACGCGTTCATTTCGTTGGCTGTTTTTAAATGCAGCCTTAGCAAACGATCCTGATTAAAGACGATAAGAAGCGTTAAAGGAACAATGGCGATTAAGAGAAGCTTCAGCACCATTTTGAGGTCGAACTCAAGAATCCCTAACATTTTATAAGAGAGCATGTAGCCTAATGCAATGGTAAATAATATCCACAGGTTCCAAAGAATTTCTTTCCAGACAATCCATTCCCGTTTTAAAAATATCCGTGGCAACAAACTGGGTAAAATCAAAAGGTTGAGGCTTAGCGACAGGAATGTAATTACCCCGAGACCCATGATTAAGTAAATTTTTTGACGGCTGGGCAACGCATTGATATCAATAGGTTGAAAAAGCAACAGAAATACAAAAATACCGATACTGATGAAAAATATCAGTTTGGTATTTCGTTTCAAATCGTCATTAAAAGGATAGGGTTTTTTTAAAAAATTCTTACGGCCCATGCAAAAACAGTGATAGTATTTTATGATTTTTCCAGATTTGTATCGGAAGTAAAGGTATCCATTTTTTAGAACTTATAGAGCTAATTTAATCAAGAGAATTCCTCGAGGCTTGCCTCGGGTTGTATAGAGGAAAGTTTGAAAACCTAAAGGTTTTCATGACGCTTTGAAAAAGCGTAAACTTGTAGAATGGAAGATCAACATATCTAT
>Ga0074197_1000625_pt1 | contig 40271 bp, 34 predicted proteins | sample EPASupsiteSAE305_FD_64526 | JGI IMG/M metagenome (GOLD analysis project Ga0074197, IMG submission 64526) | Bioremediated contaminated groundwater microbial communities from EPA Superfund site, New Mexico - SAE3-05 reassembly with SPADES | ecosystem: Environmental > Aquatic > Deep subsurface >...
GGCACCTATAAGGCCGGCGAAGTCATCAACGCGGACCTCGCGAGCGGGGGCATCGACCTCGTGTTCGACGCCAAGCAGCAGGTGCTTCCGAAGAGCCTCGTCGCCAAAGTCAACGCGGCGCGCCAGCAGATCATCGATGGAAAGCTCAAAGTGCAGCTCTACAATGGCGAGAACGTCTGGCAGCAGTGAGGCGGGAGCGCATACGATTCATGCGGGCGGGGGAAGGTGGCCTCGGCCTTCCCTGCCCTGCGTGCGCCTTGGGCGCGCGCCATATTCGAATCTAATTCTGGTGTAGCGACTCATGGATGATTTCATCTCGCTGGAACACATGGTTAAAGTATATCCACCCCGAGTGCTGGCGGTGGACAATGTCTCCGTCGGATTTCAGAAGGGCGAGATCCACTCGATTGTCGGGGAGAACGGCGCGGGAAAGAGCACGCTGATGAAGCTGCTCTATGGCCTTGTGCCTTTCGACTCGGGAGTGGTTAAAATAAACGGCGCCGCGGTGCATTTCAGAAAACCGGGCGACGCGATTGCCATGGGCATCGGCATGGTGCATCAGGAAATCGAGCTCATTTCGCAATATACGGTCTGGGAAAATGTCGTGCTCGGCGCGGAGCCCGTACGTGGTGGCATCGGAGGAACGCTGGACAGCGCGCGCGCCATCGAGCTCGTCCGCCGGAAAATCGACGAATTCCAGTTCAATCTCGACCCCTCGGCGCAGGTGGAGCGCATCTCCGTGGCCGCCCTCCAAAAAGTCGAAATATTGAAGCTCCTCTACCGGAATGTCTCCGTGCTCATTCTGGACGAGCCCACGTCGGTGCTCACCCCGCAGGAGATTCCCCAGCTCTTCGCCGAACTGAAGCGGTTGCGCGACAAAGACACCACGATTCTTTTCATTTCGCACCGCCTCGACGAGGTGCTCGAGCTGAGCGACCGCATCACGGTGATGCGCAAGGGCAAAAAGATCGCCACGGTCGCCGCGTCGGAGACGAACAAGGAAGCGCTCGCCCAGATGATGGTGGGCCGGCAGGTGATTTTTACTTCGAAGCGTACGCCGCACCCGCGCGGCGACCGCGTGTTCGAGGCGAAAGGGCTGAGCGTGACGCGGCACGACGGGCTCAAGTTGCTCGACAATGTGTCGTTTTCGGTGCACGCGGGCGAAATCGTCGGCATCGCGGGCGTCGAGGGAAACGGCCAGTTCGAACTCGTCAACAGCGTCATGGGTCTGGCTGCTCCGACCAGCGGCTCCATCACGGTAAACGGCGGGGGAATCACCAAACTCTCTATCCTGGAGCGGCGCAAGCTCATCTCTTTCGTGCCGCAGGACCGCGGGAAAATGGGGGCAAGCCTGCCCGCGTCCATTCTCGACAACGCGATTATGACGCACCACAGGCTCGAACCGAGATTTTCGGCGTGGCGCGGGCTCGTGCTCAACTACCGGAACGCGCGCGCCTTCACCGACACGCTCGCCAAGCGCTTCTCCGTGCAGATGGCCTCGCGCCAGAGCCCCTTCCGCTCGCTCTCGGGCGGCAACCAACAGAAACTGATCCTCGGCCGCGAATTTTTGCTCTCGACGCCTTTTTTCCTGATGGACCAGCCGACGCGCGGCCTCGATGTGGGATCCATCGAGTATGTGCACGGCGAAATTCTTTCGATGCGCGAGGCGAATCGCGCGGTGCTCCTCATATCCGCCGACCTTGAAGAGCTGTTTTTGATCGCCGACCGCATTCTGGTGATGCATCGCGGACGAATCGTCGCGGACCTCGTCGCGGAACAGACCAATATCGAAGAAGTCGGACGCTATATGCTCGAAGGGAAGATAACGGCATGACGCGCAGAATCTTAAGCGGCGTCTTAGGCGTCGTGATCGCGCTTGTGGTGGGTGCCATCATCATGCTGATCGAAGGCTACGAACCTCTGGCGACCTACGGCGCGCTCGCGCAGTTTTCACTGGGGGGAATCGGCCCGCTCACCACGACGCTGAAGAATTCGGTGCCGCTCGTGCTCACGGGGCTCTCCGCGGCGATCGCCTTCGCCTCGGGACCCGTGAATCTGGGGCAGCCGGGGCAGCTTGTGTTCGGAGCTCTGGCCGCGACGCTCGGCGGGCTCTATATTTCGCTGCCGCCCGTGCTGGAGATTCCTCTTCTTCTGCTGCTGGCCATCGCGGGAGGAGCTCTGTGGTCGGGGCTCGCCGGGCTCATGAAACAGGCCTTCGGCATGAGTGAATTCATCGTCACGCTCATGCTCAACATGATCGCGGATTTCTTTACCGCATGGGTAATCGCGTATCCTCTCATGGACAGGAAAGCTTTTTCGCCGATGACGCCGCCCATCGCGCGGAGCGGCTGGATGCCCGATATCGGGCCGCTCAACTCCTCGGTGCTGCTCATGCTCGCGGCGGTCGTGGTCATGTGGTTCGTGTTTCAACGATGGCGCGCGGGCTACGAGTGGCGCATTACGGGGCAGAATTCCTTGTTCGCTCGGCTCGGAGGCTGCGATGTGCGCGGCAACTTCATGGCGGTCATGCTCGTCACGGGAGCCCTCGCGGGTCTGGCGGGCGGGCTCGTGGTGATGGGAGGACCGCACAGGTTCCTCAAAGGGCTGGGCGCCAACTACGCGTGGGATGGCATCATGATCGCCATCATGGCGAACAACGGTCTCGTGGAAACGCTCATCTACGGCGTCTTCGTGGCGGCGATCCAGACGGGCGCGCTCGGCATGGAACTCATCACGAATGTGCCCAGCGAGATCGCTCAGGTGCTGCAGGCGGTCCTCGTGCTCGTCATCGTGGCGACCCGCGAATACGCCGCTGTCGTCTTCGACCGGCTCGCGGCGCGGCGCCAGGCGCGGGAGAGAGCGGCATGAACATCATCGTCGGCCTGATAACGGGCATGATCTCCGGCGCCACACCCATTCTGCTCGCCGCGCTCGGCGGGGCATTTACGTTCTACGCGGGCATTTTCAACATCGCCATGGAAGGCATGATGCTGATGGCCGCGTTCTTCGCGGTGCTCGGATCCTTTTTGTTCCATTCCTGGCTGGTGGGGCTTCTGTTCGCGATCGCGGGAGCGATGATTCTGGCGCTTATTTTCATTTTCTTCTCGGTGACGCTCAACACCGACGAGTTCGTGACCGGCATCGCGCTCAACCTGTTCGCGCTGGGCAGCACCACCTACCTGCTGAGGCAGATTTTCAAGGTAAAGGGTGTATTCACAAGCAAACTCATTGACTCGATTCCGAATATCCATTTTCCTCTTATCGAGAAAATTCCTTTGCTGGGGCCGGTGGTTTCGGGCAGGAACCTCATCGTCTACCTGGCGGTGATCGCCACAATCTTCTGTTACTATCTGGTGTTCAAGACACGGTTCGGGCTGAGGCTGAGGGCCGCGGGGTACAACCCGAACTCCCTCGATTCGAGCGGAGTGCGCACTTCGCGCATGCGGATTCAGTCGCTCCTGCTGTGCGCGGTTTTCTGCGGGCTGGCCGGGGCGTTTCTTTCGCTGGGCTATGTGACGCTCTTCGCGGAGAATATGACGGCCGGGCGCGGTTGGATTTCGCTCGCGGCGATTATTCTCGTCGACGGACACCCATACGGCATCGCGCTGATTTCCCTGCTCTTCGGATTTTTCGACGGGCTCGGGCTTTTCCTGCAGGGCTACGGCGTCAGCTCGCAGTTCACCTCGATGGTGCCCTATATCGCGACCCTGGGCGCCCTCTACGTGTACGCGCGCCGGAATCGTGAGCGCGAAAGGAATGCGTTATGAACTCAAAGCACGCTTGGCAAATTGATCGCGAGATGAGGCTCTCCGCGGTGCCCCTCGACAGGCGCACGCACCAGAGCAACTGGTACACGAGCGAGACGACCTTCCCTGTCGGCGACGACCTGATCGCGCTGTTCTGGTTCTCCTCCGTTCCCGGCTCGGGCGCGCCCGAGATTCCCTATCTCGAGATGGTCCAGGCAATGGGGAACAAGGGCTATGATGTCTCGGCCGCCGAGCGGCTTCTGTATGAGGGCATGGAAGAGGCCCGGAAGTGCGGAATCCTCGACCGGGCGCGCTTTGGATCGCGCGAAAGCGACGCCGCCGCGCAAGCCAACTTCGAGCAGCCCGCGTACCCCGGATCGCGCGAAAATGCCACCGCGCGGGCGCCGAATCCCGCCGTCAGTCCCGAACTGCGCGCCCTCACCGCCGAGCTTTTGCACGAAATTCACTGCGCGCCGCGCGATCCCTCGCATCCATACTGGAATTATGTGCATCCGGTCGAATGGGAAGCCGTGCGCGCGGAAATGCCCGCGGCTGAAACATTGGTGGGCCGGACGGGCACCGCGCAAGAGAGCTTTTCAAGTGAAACACCTGCAACTCAGCGGCCCCCTCTCCCCGACAACCCCGAAGCCCGTATCCACGCCGGCTGGCTCGGCCAGCTCGCGGGCGGGGCCTTCGGCACCGCGATCGAGGGCTACCACAGCGCACAACTGCAGAAAGTCTACGGACGCATCGATGCCTATATCACCGAGCCGGAAACCGTCAACGACGATGTCGTCTACGAACTCGCCTTCCTCGATGCCTTCGAACGCTGCGGGCGGGACATTACATCGCGCGACATCGGCCGCGAATGGGTGAAACAGATACCTTTTGGATGGTCGGCGGAATGGGTCGCGCTGCACAACATGGCCGAGGGCATTTTGCCGCCTGAATCCGGTTCGTGGCACAATCCCTACTCCGACTGGATAGGCGCACAGATGCGCGGCATGGTCTGCGGCCTCGTGGCCCCTGCCCGGCCTATGGAAGCGGCGCGCCTCGCGCACATCGACGGAGTCGTGTCGCACGCCGAAAACGGCGTCTACGGCGAGATGTACGCCGCCGTCCTCACCGCGCTCGCGTTCACGGAGGGGGAACCGCGCGCGCTTCTTCGCGAGGCCGCCCGGTTCATCCCCAAAAGAAGCGAATACGCCGCCATCCTGGAGAAATGCATCGATACCGCCGCGCGCGCCAGGAGCGCCGAGGCAGCCTGGGATATCCTCGACAAATACTTCGAGCGCTACAACTGGATTCACGCCTATCCGAACATCGCCGCCGTCCTCACCGCGCTGTGGTTCGGCAATGGCGACATGACCGAATCCTTCCGCATCCTGGCCCACGCGGGCCTCGATGTCGACTGCAACGCGGGCCTTGTCGGAACGGTGCTGGGAATCATGGGAGGAGTCCCAGAAAAATGGGCTCAGCCCCTGCATGATACGCTCGAAACCTACCTTGCCGGCAAGGAAAGACTCGGCATCCGGGAACTCGCCGCGCGGACCGCGCGCCTCGCGGCTCTCTGACGCTTGATTTTCCGCGCCCGACATTTTTGGCGCGCGGCCTTACCCGCCATTGAATATTTCACATATTTATTCTACTTTATTCTACATTATTGACACTATATGCAAATCGCCATATCCTCGACATAAAACAGTCTGTGTAATGCAGGTTGATCCAAAGGAGCAAGGCTATGAAGAAATTCTGGTCAGTTCTTACCTCGGTAACTCTGGTTGCAATTGTCGCGCTTGGCGCTGTCAGCCTCTTTTCGTGCGCGAAAAAACCCGCCCAGATCACGGTCGCCACGGACGCCACTTGGCCCCCCATGGAATACGTCGACGAGAATAAAAACATCGTCGGTTTTGATATCGATCTCGTGAATGAGATCGCCAAAGCCGAAAACTTCAAGGTGGAAATCAAAAACACGGCATGGGATGGTATTTTCGCCGGCCTCGCCGCGGGCAACTATCAGGTCATCGCGTCCTCCGTCACCATCACTGATGAACGCAAAAATACCATGGACTTCTCCGATCCTTACGTGAACGCGGGCCAGGTTCTTGTCGTGCGGAAAGATACCACTGGCGTGACCACGCTTGCTGACTTGGTCGGCAGGAAAGCCGGAGCCCAGATCGGTACAACCGGCGCCATCGAGATTGGCAAAGTACAGGGCGTCGAGCTGAAGACCTATGACGAAGTCGGGCTTGCGTTTGAAGACCTGGTGAATGGCAATATCGACGGAGTCGTCGCCGATTCGCCGATCGCCGCGAACTTTGCGCTCCAGAATGCCACCTACAAGGAAAAACTCATGATCGTCGGCCAGCCCTTCACTGATGAGTGGCTCGGCTTCGCGTTCAAGAAAGGCGACACAAAGACCCAGAAGCTGTTCAACGACGGACTCGCCAAAGTGAAATCCTCCGGCAAGCTGGACGAACTGAAGAAAAAATGGCTGCAATAGGGTCGTCTGCCAGAGAATGATGAAAGGATCTCCTTTTTCAGATCGGAACTCGAAGAACTCCGATAAAACTACCATCAATGTCACCGACGGCACCCTCATCCCTTTGAAGGATGAGGGGAGCCTTCTTTCCGCGTGGAATATTTCGTTTTTCGGAGCGATTGCGCTTCTCATCCTTCTGCCGGTATTGAGTCCCGATCCTTATCGACGCATTCTTTCTTTTGTGCCTGACGGGCTTATAGCGACATTCTCGGTGACACTTATTTCGATTTTTTTTGCCCTGCTTATCGGCCTCTTCGCGGGACTCGGGCGCATATCGCAGAAGCGGTTCGTCAACAGGATCGCGACCGTCTATGTCGAGATAGTCCGGGGCATCCCGCTGCTTGTACAGCTTTTCTACATCTATTATGCGCTGGGTCCGCTTCTGAAGCTGAACGGCCCTGCGGCGGCCGTTGTTGCCATGTCGATCTGTTATGGCGCGTACATGGCCGAGATTTTCCGCGCCGGTCTGCAGGCCGTCCCCAGAGGTCAGATGGAAGCGGCGCTGGCGCTCGGTATGTCGCGCTCGATGGCAATGCGAAAAATCATTATTCCACAAACAATTAGAATAATCCTGCCACCGATCGGCAACGAGTTCATCGCGCTTCTGAAGGATTCATCGCTTGTGTCGATTCTGGCCGTTTCAGACCTTCTGCGCCGGGGCAGGGAATATGCGTCGACCTCGTTTCGGTATTTCGAGAGCTACACGGTCATCGCGCTCATTTACCTCGTGATGACGCTGTTTTTCTCGCGACTGGTCGCGATGATGGAAGAAAAGCTGAGGCACCGTGGAAAAGTACATTGAAATCATCGACGCCGTGAAGAACTTTGACAGCGTCAAAGCGCTTCAGGGTGTGAGCATTACCGTAAAGAAAAGCGAAGTAGTGCTTATCATCGGGCCGTCGGGCTCGGGCAAAAGCACCTTGCTCCGGTCGGTAAATCGCCTCGAACGGCTCGATTCGGGCCGGATTTTTATCGACGGCGAGAGCGTCACCGACGCGGATGCCGATATCCGCCACATCCGCGAAGAAGTCGGCATGGTCTTTCAGAGCTTCAATCTCTTCCCGCACATCACCGTGCTCGACAACATCACACTCGCGCCGATCTGTGTGCTGAAAAAGAACAAGGACGAAGCGATCGACAGTGCGCGGAAGCTGCTCGCGACGGGCGGGCTTTCCGACAAGGAAAAGGCCTGGCCCGAACAGCTTTCGGGCGGTCAGCAGCAGCGCGTCGCCATCGCCCGCGCGCTCGCGATGAACCCCAAAGTCATGCTCTTCGATGAACCGACCAGCGCCCTCGACCCCGAAATGATCAAGGAAGTTCTCGATGTCATGACGGAGCTTGCGCGCGAAGGCATGACGATGCTGGTGGTATCGCACGAGATGGGCTTTGCGCGGGCCGCCGCGCACCGCATCATCTTCATGGATGCCGGCCAGATCGTCGAAGAGGCGCCGCCAGACACCTTCTTCACGTCACCGCGCGAAGAGCGGACGCGAAAATTCCTGGAGCACATCCTCTAAAAATCATCGCCTAGGATGCTGTCTCAGCCCGGCCGTCGCGGGGACCTCTCTGATCGGAGTCCAGAAAGCGGCGCGCCAATTCCGCTATTTTAGGCGCGGCTGTTCCCGCTTTCTCATACAAACGCACTGAAAATACCCGGTCATCTATCGCGGCCTGCGGCTCAAGATTGTTCAAAACACTGTACGACGCGTATCGGGCAAATTCCTCCACGGGGAGCACAAGCCCCGAAGTACCGATCACCACGAGCATCCCCCGATTCGCGTGGAGCTCATCGAGACTTTCATAGAGACGCATATACTCCGGCGCCTGCTCGTTGAACATGACGACATGATGACGCACGCGCGACGCGCCGCAGCGGGGACAGAGTTCCGTCCCCACGAGATCAGCATATCCGATATCCCAAATATTCCCGCAGACCTCGCAGCGGGCCTTGGTAAGCTCCCCATGCAGATGAATGGTACCCTCACATCCCGCTTTTTCGAAAAGATCGTCGATATTCTGCGTGATGTTGAGCACACGGTCGGGAAACTCGCGCTGAATATCCGCGACCATGCGGTGGGCGGCGTTCGGCGTTTTGTCGGCGAGTTCCCTGCGGCGCTTATTATAGAATTCCAACACGAACTGCCTGTTGCGCCTGAAGGCTTCGGCACTGCAGACATCCATGACATTATAGGTGTCCCATAGACCTCCCGCGTCGCGGAAGGTGCTGATGCCCGATTCGGCGGAGATACCCGCTCCCGAAAGAAATACAATGTGACGCATTTGATTCTTGTCCGACTATGAGCTTTTCCCGAATTTCTCTATCTCCTCTTCAACTTCCCCGGCGCCCTCCGCATAGAATTTCGCCTCATCCGGCGCAAGTTCCCGGAGCAAACGAAGGAATTCCCCGGCATGCACCCGCTCTTCATTGGCAATGTCCTCAAGCACTTCGCTCGCCAGCTTGTTGTCGATCGACTCGGCAAGCTGTGTATACAGCTGAATTGCTTCATATTCGGCCGCTATCATGTAACGAATGGCGCGCACAAGTTCCTGATGTGTGAGTTTGCGGTCACTCTTCTGACCCGAAAACGCTGATGCAAATTCCGGCATTTCTTCCTCCTTGTATTGTGTTTTGTGTAGTATATCGAGTTTGATTGACACAATCGATACACCTTTTTCACAGCCTAGGTGCAGGACAACTCGGGTGCCAATGCCCAAAGGCCTTTGAAAAGTTCCCGCTGGTTGCGGGCCAGCACTGGATCAAGACATAATCTTCAAGCACTGCGGAGCGCCTGGACATTCACCTTACACCCTGGGTAAAGCCAGTTCAAATCTGAAGTGCGAATAAAGGGATAGAGAGCGGCACCGTGTTCTCTGGTAGAATGTGGTTACCACAACTACATCCGACCAAGGAAATCACTTGGCCACCAGACTCCACGCGAGCTTTTCTTGCATGTCCCTTTCGCACTTCAAACTTGAATGGGCTAAGAAGATAATACAAGTATACTTGTTAATATACTTGACAATATCGTGCAGTATCAGTATCCTTCAATCTGAAGGAGATACATCCTATGCCACAAATATCGTTATATATTGATGATAAGACCTTAAAAAAGGTGCAGAATGCCGCAAAACAACATCACACCTCAATCTCAAAGTGGGTGGCCGAACAACTCAAAATGAAAGTCGATCCTTCTTACCCCGCTCATTTTGAAGAGCTCTTTGGTTCCATTAAGGATATCACCTTTAAGGAACCTGAAGAGATTCACTTGAGTGCTGATCTGCCTCGGGAGAGTTTATAATGTTCTACCTCGATACTAATACCTGTATTTACTTTTTAAATGGCACCTGTGCTTCCATAAAAAAGAAAATCATGGAGACCCCACCTTCCGAAATTGCGATTCCCTCAGTGGTGAAAGCAGAGCTCTTATTCGGAGCATATAAAAGTAAACGTAAGAAAGAAAATATTGAAAAGATAGAACAATTCTTAGAGCCATTTGAAATTGTCCCTTTTGATGAGGTCATGACCTATGTCTATGCGGATATTCGCTACAATATGGAGATGAAAGGGACGCTTATTGGTCCGAATGATCTCTTCATTGCCGCTATTGTGAAATTTCATGAAGGCATACTCATCACCAATAATGAGAAAGAATTCAAAAGGCTAGAAGGATTGAAAGTAGAGAATTGGATTGAATGATGTGCGCATAATAAACGCGTTGACTTGGCATTGCTGTTGGCGCAATGCAAGTTACGCGCACGTTAGCTGGACCCTTCGCGAGAGATAGGCAGAAGAGATGACGGGACGCGCACAGAGGAGTACATAATGACTATTGGTATTGATATTGGGAGTACCACAACAAAAGCGATAGTAGTTGATCACGAAGACATAATAATAAAAGCAAAGACAAGGGCAGAGGATCCTTTGACGGCCGCCACAGGGATAATAGGGAAGATAACACAAGAAAATAATCTGCATATCAATGATATAAAGAAAATAATAGTAACCGGTGTTGGGTCTTCAGGAATAAAAAATAATATATTTGATATTGAGACTGAAAGGATTGATGAGATATCCGCGATAGGACGAGGTGGGGTATTCCTTGCGGGGATCGATCCTATAATGATAGTGAACATAGGAACAGGGACAGTAATAGTAGAATATGATCATGGGGAATCACGACACTTCGGGGGCTCGGGGGTTGGAGGAGGGACAATCATAGGACTATCCAAGGCGCTGTTAAATATAACAGGGTTCAGTGAAATAATGGATCTTGCAAGTAAAGGGGATGCGTCAAGAGTAGATTTGCAGATACAAGATATAGTGAGTGAAACGATAAGTTTTCTGGGGAAAGATGCAACAGCAGCCAACTTTGGGAAAATGGAAGAAGGTGCAAGTAGAGAAGACATAGCGAGCGCGCTTATAAACATGGTATATCAAGTGATAGGAATGCTGGCAGTGTTTGCTGGTCGAGCGGAAAAAATGGATAAGGTAATACTGACAGGGAATGGGAGTAATAATATGTTAGGGAGAAAAGTTCTTGAAGCAATAACAGCAATGTATGGGATAGAATTTATTTATACACAAGATGCCGAATATGCGACAGCAATAGGAGCTGCATTAAGTAACTATCCGCACCATGTAACGTATAAAGTTTCGTAAGTTTGGTAAAGGGGTTATACTTAGAACATCTGATTTAGCGTTGAAAGCCGCCAGGGCGCAGCGGCGTGCTGCCCTAATTGCGCACCCGCTGCTGCGTCCTAGCTGACCCGCTTTCGGAGGAGAATTATGCAAAAACGATCTCACAGTCCATTCCTGCTCGCGGCAAAGCCCCTTCTTGCCAAGATTGTCGGGCACCTCAGGCCGCATTTCGACTACATCAGTGTACTCGCAACCGATGACCGGGGCCTTTCGTATTTCGCCCTTCCGGGGGAGACCCGCACTGCCGAACCCATGTGGGTGCAGCGCGGTTTTGTGTTCCGGGCACAGCGCGATGGCAAAGTTGCCGAGTATGCCTGCGCGGTTCTGCCTGGCGACTCTGCGGCGAAGGCGGCCGCAGATATTCGCGCCCGCCTCGAAGCTCTGCTCACCGACCCGACGCTCATCACCTTCCCGCAGATTCCGGATGAGCCCGCCACCTCCGAATATCTTGGCGAGATCGAAGAGGACCCCTTCGCGGCCAATCCAGAAGCCATTCTCATCCGCCTCGCCGCGCTTCGGGAAAAGCTCACCGACGGCAAAGTCGTGGTCATGGCGCAGTCGCGCTACGAATGCGTCGATGTCTCGCGCCTCTTTTTGTCGCCGAACCGCTCCCTGATGCAGAGTTTTCTCTGGTCGCAGGCATACTTGTTCGGAGTCGCGCGCCGCGGGCAGATGTCGAAGATGTCCTATCGCCCCGCCTCTGGCCGGAAGGGCCTGGAGATTCTGCGCACGCTCGAAACCTCCGTCCCTGAACTCGCCCGAGAGCTTTCGGACCTTCTCGATGCCGTGCCCATGGAACCTGGAGAATACGAGGTCATTCTCGATCCCGACATGGCCGGAACGCTCGCGCATGAAGCCTTCGGTCACGGCGTCGAGACGGACATGTTCTTCAAAAAGCGGGCGCGGGCGGTCGAATATCTGGGCAAGCGCGTGGGGTCGGATCTTGTGACGATGTACGACGGCGCGGCCGGCGTCGATCAGACGGGCTCCTATCTCTTCGACGACGAGGGCGTCTTTTCATCCAAGACCTGCGTCATCGAAAAGGGCATTTTCAAGAGTGGCATCTCCGACACGCTCTCCGCGCTCGCCCTCAAAATCCCGAGGACGGGAAACGGCAGGCGCGAGGCATACTCCCACAAGGCGTACGCGCGCATGACAAACACCTACTTCGCGCCGGGCGCCTCGAGTCTTGGCGACATGATCGCCTCGGTCAAGCATGGGTGGAAGCTTTCCCAGCTCAATTCCGGCATGGAAGACCCGCGCAACTGGGGCATTCAACTCATCTGCATGGTGGGCCGTGAAATCAAGGACGGCAAATTCACGGGGCGCGTCGCGAGCCCCATCGTCTGCTCGGGCTATGTCCCCGATGTGCTGTCTGCGGTGAGTATGGTCTCGGGAGATTTTGAGCTCGGAGGCTCCGGCGCCTGCGGCAAGGGACACAAGGAGTATGCCAAAGTATCTTCCGGTGGGCCCTATGTGAAAACGAAAATGAGGTTAGGATGATGATCGATACTATTCGCGGGGCAATTGCCTCAATCAATGGACAGGATGCGGTAAAAATTTCGGATTGGCGCCTTGTTGAAAGAAAGCTGCAGCTCCAGGAACGCTATTATATTGCAGCAAAAGCAGAGCAGGCTCGCGCCGTCGATGAGTGCAGCTATTCTCTTACTGTATATGTAGATACACATGAGAACAACAAACAATACCGCGGCGAGGCGACAATCACCATCCAGCCGACATTCTCGCTGGAAGATTGCACCGCCAAAATCCGGCAGGCAGTATTCGCGGCTTCGAAATCGCACAATCCCTGGTTTGGGCTTCCAACGCCCTCTGCGCTCAAAGTCACGCTGCCTGTTTCCGGTTTCGAAGCGCTCTCCCCCTCCGACCAGGTCGAAGTCGTCCGCAAGGCCTTCTATTCGGCGGCGGTCCCCTTTGCTGGTTCTGCGCGCATCAACGCGCTCGAACTTTTCATCATCAAGGAACAAAAGCGCCTCATCAATTCGTGCGGCGTCGACTACTCCGCCACAATCTGGCGAGGTTACAGCGAATTTGTGGTCGAGGCGGACAGCCCAAACGGCCCCGTCGAACTCTTCGACGATATCGAATTCTCCGAACCCGATACCGCACGCCTCGCCGATACCATCAGTGCGCTCCTTGCTCAGGTGCGCGACCGCGCCCTGGCCGAACCCATGCCGCAGTTGCAGCAGATCCCCGTCATTTTAAGGGGAAAAGAAGCCGAAGAAGTGTTCTCCTGGTTTTTCCACAACTCGCGTACGGAGATGATTTATTCAAAAGCCTCTGCCTTCGGGCTGGGGAAAAATGTCCAGAAAGCCTCGGACAGCGAAGAAGTCGCCGAACCCCTCGATATCTGGGCTGAACCAGTCATTTCCGGCCTCCCCTCATCGGCAGCGTTCGATATCGACGGGTTCCCTCTCGAACGCACGACGGTGATCGAAAAAGGCGTGCTCAACACGCTCATCGGCTCCGTGCGCCATGCCGACTGGCTCGGTGTTCCCCGCAAGGGTGCTTTCCCGCTTTTCTCCGTCTCTTCCGGCTCGATGAGCCTGGAGGCTATGCACGCCGCGCCTTACCTTGAGCCTGTCATGTTCAGTGATTTCCAGCTGGATCCAGTGACAGGCGATTTCGGAGCCGAAGTTCGACTGGCGTACTACTTCGACGGGGAAAAGGTGATTCCGGTCAGCGGCGGCTCGATTTCGGGCTCGCTCGGCGCCCTTCGGGCTTCAATGCGCCGAAGCGCGGAAACCGCAGTGGCGACACTCTCGCGCTGCCCCATGGCGATTATGCTCCAGGGGGCCATCATTACCGGTATGAATTAACGAATTGCCTTGCGCAGCGCTTCGACTTTGTCGGTCTTTTCCCAGCTGAAATTATCGCGGCCGAAGTGCCCGTAGGCAGCCGTCGCGCGGTATATCGGATTCTTGAGCTGCAATGCTTCGACAATGCCATGCGGCGTCAGATCGAACACTTTCAGGATCGCCTGCTCGATTGCCGTCTCTTCGACTTTTTCGGTACCGAACGTATCAATGAGCACGGAAATCGGTTCCGGCACACCGATCGCATATGCCAATTCGAGCTCGCATCTGTCCGCGAGCCCCGCGGCAACCACATTCTTCGCGATGTGGCGCGCCATGTACGCCGCGGACCGGTCCACTTTCGAAGGATCCTTGCCGGAAAAGGCCCCGCCCCCGTGACGTCCCATGCCACCATAGGTGTCGACGATAATCTTGCGTCCCGTCAGCCCCGTGTCGCCCGCCGGACCGCCAATCACAAAGCGTCCCGTCGGGTTGATGAAATATTTGGTGTTGTCATCGAGAAGTCCTGAGGGCCCGAGAACAGGTTTGATCACCTTTTCAATGAGCGTTTCCCTGATTTCTTCATACGTCAAATAGTGGCCGCTGCCATTTTTTTCATCGTGCTGCTGGGCAAGCACGACAGCGGAAATGCGGACGGGTTTATAGCCATCATATTCAACCGTCACCTGACTCTTGCCATCCGGACGCATCCAGGAGATTTCCTTTGCCTTGCGCAGCGCCGAGGCTTTCTGAAGGAGCTTATGCGCGAAGATGATGGGTGTCGGCATGAGCTCTGGCGTCTCATTGCAGGCAAAGCCGAACATCATGCCCTGATCGCCCGCGCCCTGTCTGCCTTCATATTCTTTCAGACCACGGCCCTCGACACCCTGGGCGATGTCGGGCGACTGGTTGTGTATCGTGTTGAGCACCGCCATCGATTTCCAATCGAGGCCGTAATCGGGGTTGTCATAGCCAATTTCGCGCACCACAGAGCGCGCGACTTCCTGAATGTCGACATAGGTTCTCGTGGTGATTTCGCCGCCAACAAGCACCATGCCCGTCGTGGCAAAGCATTCGCACGCGACATGACTATGTTTGTCTTTCGCGAGGCACGCATCGAGTACCGCGTCGGCAATTTGATCGCAAACCTTGTCGGGATGACCTTCGGACACAGATTCGGATGTAAAAGGACGAAGAAGAGGTTGAGTCATTTGAGCCCTCTTTAGCCAGAATTTTTTGCCCGCCCGCAATTCGGATAACTCGGCGGGACCATGTCACTTGGAAAACTTCTGCTGACCTGGTTTTCACTATAAATGTAATGATGTCGCTTTTTTTGGTCAAGCACACGTGCGCGCTGTTTCGGAACATTTTATGTTCGTGCAAATGCTTTCCGATAATGTTGATATGGGAGCTTGTCACGTGAGAGTTGGCGGATGGCCCGGAGGGCACCGGAGACTCACCTCTGTGTGCTTCTTTCTCCTTTTTCTGGCTCTGGCTTTTCAGCCTGCTTTTGGCGTGGTTTCTGCGCCACCTCTTCTGGGGCTTGCCTCATCCAGCGCGCGTCAGTCTGTCCTCAACGCCGCGGAGTCGTATTTAGGCGTGCCATACCGGTTCGGCGGCTCCACAAAATCCGGCATCGATTGCTCGGGACTGGTCTATGTTTCTTATCTCCAGGCTACAGGGATAAAGATTCCGCGCACTGTCGATACTCTCGCCAGATGGAGTCTTGTCATTCCTGTCGGCGAACTTGAGCCGGGGGATCTTGTATTTTTTGATCTTCAGGCAAAAGGAGGGGCTTCGTCAGCGCAAGCTCCAACCTCTGTCTCCCAAGCCGCCTCTTTTCTTTCCAAAGCGGATCATGTCGGCATTTACATCGGAGATGGGTTTTTTATCCACGCCGCGAGCTCTGGCCCGCACACTGGCGTCATCCAGAGTTCATTCAACGATTCCGAATGGAAGCAGCGTCTGCTGTTCGCAGGACGAGCCCTCCCCACTTCTACTCTTTCGGGCTTTGCATTTGATTGGGGTGCCAGTGTTAGTTTCGCGCAGCTTGAAACACTTGAGGGCGGCCCTCTGGCGTTTGTGCGCGGGCTTTCAGGGTGGGGCGAAGTATCGTTCCCTCTCTCGAAGAACTTTTCCGCGGGATTGCGCGCTGGCGCGGACTGGGATCGCTATCTGGGTGTTGTAAGAGTCCCTGTGGAGCTCGATATCGGTCAAATTTCCGGCTTCTCGGTTTTTGCCGGCCCCGCGCTTACCCTTGGCTCTCCTGATATGGATGGCCGTCTTTACTCTCCGGGGGATTTTTTCATCGCCACAGGCGGGCTTCGCTGGTCTCCGCTCTTTTCCTCTTCCGGAGCACAACGCTTCGGGACCTATTTTGAACTCAGATACGATTACTATGTCCCCGCGGAAGGCCAGACCGAGGCCCCACAGACCGATCTGCGTTCCTGCCTAAACTTTTCGATCGGCATTCGCCTGCGCACGGTGAAATACTAAAAAAGGCCGGCCTCATACTGAAGCCAGCCCCGTCTATCTCAAAGGCATGAGCTCAAGAACCCTGCCCGGTATGCATCATGCTTGCGCTTCTTCCATCACCGGCACTTCCTTCTTTGTGCCAAAGACATCGGTCTCAAGCATCTTGTAGCACTTTGTCGGACACTTCTGCACGCAGATACCGCACGACGTGCACTTCGCGTAGTCCGTCACCGGAATGCCGTTCACCATCGTAATCGCGCCCTCCGGACACGACTTCACGCAGAGCTCGCATTTGATGCAGCCAACCTTGCATGTTTTGATGACGCTCGCCTTCACTGTACTTCTGTTCGAGCACAGCACAATCGACCCGACTCTGGTACGCGGCACAAGTGTCAGGATTTTCTGCGGACACTCTTCGACACAAAGACCACATCCCGTGCAATTATCGTAATTGACGTGCGGCAGCCCGTCTTCTTCCATCGCAAGCGCATCGAATTTGCAGACTTTCGTGCAATCGCCAAAGCCCTGGCAAGACCATGCGCAGGTCTTCACGCTGCCGGTCGAAAGCTTCGCGGCACGGCAGGTTGGAATGCCGCTGTATTGGCCCTTGCTGACAGTCTTATTGACCGCGCCCTGACAAAGCAGCACGGCAACCCTGTCTTCCGCCGCTCCCCCCTCGATGCCCATAATTTTTGCCAGAGTCTCCGCCGTGGCGGAGCCGCCAACCGAGCACTTCGTCGTCGGAGCCCGTCCTGTCGCCACCGCCTCCGAATATCCGTCGCAGCCGGGAAAACCGCAGGCGCCGCAATTCGCGCCCGGCAACGCCCCTCTCACTTCATCAATCTTGGGATCTCGCTCCACCTTGAATTTCTGGCTGAAAAAAGCAAGCGCGATCCCGATGAAAAATGCGAGAACTGCGGAAAAACCAATCGTCAAAAGAATCGTTTCTATCATTTCGGTATCCTTTATTTAATCAGCCCAGAAAAGCCCATGAACGCAATACCGATCAGCGCGGTGGCCATGAACAAAATGGGCGTGCCCTGCAGGAATTTCGGCACAGGGCTCGTTTTCATGCGCTCGCGGATACCGGCGAGCAATACCATCGCCAGCAGATAACCGAGCGATACCCCTACCGAATACGCAATGGACTGAATGAAATTGTATTTAAAGGATATATTTTCGAAAGTGACAGCCAGTATCGCACAATTGGTGGTGATCAGCGGCAGATAAATGCCCATGGCTGAATACAATCCAGGCACATTCTTCTTGAGATAGAACTCGACAAGCTGCACAAGACTCGCAATGACGAGGATGAAGATGAGAATCTGGAGAAAGGTCAAATTGAGCGGCACCAGAATGTAATGGTAAATCGGCCAGGTCGCCGCGGTGGCAAGCACGGTCACGAATGTCACCGCAAATCCCATGCCGATCGATTGTCCCACATCGCTCGTCATTCCGATGTAAGAGCAGAGCGCGAGGAATCGCATGATGACGATATTGTTCGTAAGCAGTGCAAGCAGAAAAATTTTACCGAGCTCCATCATGCAGCCTCCTTCTTTGCGACAAGCTCTCTGTTCCGCGCCGATGCTTCCATTCTCTTCTTGAACCAGATATTAAGAGATATGAACAAGCTGAACACAAAGAAGCCGCCCGGCGGCAGAATGAAGAACAGAATCGGCTGATATGAAGCCGGCATAATCTGAATCCCCGCCAGCGTTCCGTTTCCCAGCAGCTCTCTCACCGCCGCAATGGCGATCAGAACCCAGGTATATCCAAGCCCCATGCCGAGTGCGTCGGCGATGACCGACGCGAGGTTCTGTTTCGACGCAAACGCCTCGACACGTCCCATGATGATGCAATTGACGACAATGAGGGGAATGAAAACGCCCATGCTCTTCGAGAGGTCCGGGAAATACGCTTTCATCACGAGGTCGACCATCGTCGTGAATGCCGCTATGACAATGATGAATATCGGAATTCGGATCATCGAGGGGATGAGCTTTCGGAACAACGAGATGATTATCTCCGAAAACAAAAGCACGAAGGTCATGGCCAGACCCATACCGATGCCGTTCGACACGTTCGTCGTCACGGCGATGGCAGAGCAGAGGCCGATCATCAGCATAAGCAGAGGATTGTCGAAGATGATGCCCTGCTTGAAAATTGAATAGAGCTTTTTCATACTCATTTGCCTCCCGCCTGTGGCTGGGCATTCGCGTCTGTGCCGGCATCGGCTGACGCGCCGTTCTCAGCCGGCGCCGATATCGCCTTCTGATCCATATATGCAATAGCTGCATCGCCGGCAAGCTTGATTATTTTTGTAAGCGACCTCGAGGAAATCGTGGCCGCGGTAATGGCTACCACGTCTTTTTTCACTTCGAAAGGATCGGTCAGAAATTTCTCGTTAAACTGCCCCAAAAATGTGACTTTCTTTGTCTTATCCACATAATAGGTCGGGCTTGAGGCGTTCATACCAAGCCCCGGCGTATCATTCAGCGCCATAACTCTTACGCCCGCTATGCTGCGATGCAGATCAATGCCAACCAGCAACGTCGCAGCCCCGCCATAGCTTGGTCCCGTCGCTTTCATCGCCAGCCCGAGCGGCGCCATGTCGCTCTTTACCTCATATGCCGCTTCGAATTTGATATTCGGATCCGGGCTCACAAGGTCCTGAATAGGCTCAAAGGCGGTGGCCTGGGGAAAAAGCTCCTTCAGCGACGCCTGCAGCTGAATTTCGCTCTGTTTATCGATGCTCTCCTTGGTGAAAGCATAGACAACCGCGAGGCTTGCGCATGCGAGAGAGGCAAACAGCATGAGCGTCATCCCAAGCTTTGTCATGTCCTTTTTCATTTTGTCGCCTCCTTGGATGGTTTTGCAGGCTTGGGAGGAGGCACAAAGCCGTATTTTTTCATGCGAAGCTTGTTGAGGAACGGAGTCAGCGTGTTCATGATGAGAATCGCGTAGGTAACGCCTTCGGGATATCCGCCATATTTCCGGATAAGCACCGTAATCAGTCCGATGCCTATACCGAAAATCGCTTGCCCATACGGCGTCATCGGTCGGGTAGCATAATCGGTCGCCATAAAGAAGGCGCCAAACACGATCCCTCCCGTCAGAAGTCCGAGCACTGGATCCATCCCGAGAATCCATGAGAACACAAAAGTCGACGCCAGCACCGAAAGGGGCACGACCCACTGAATGACGCCAATAGCGAGGAGGAAGAGCCCTCCCAGAAGCACGAGCAGTATCGAGCTTTCGCCGATGGAACCCGAGCGGAATCCCATGAAAAGCTGGCGATAGAACGCACCAGTGTCATTTGCGCCAAAATATTTCGCGACATCGGTCAAGGCATTGCCCTGCTTGAGCAGATTGAGCGGGGTAGCGGCGCTCACGGCATCCGCGGCGAGGGACAGCCCCTTGGGCATGGTCCAGCTCGTAATCGCCGCGGGGAAGCTCATGAGCAGAAAGGCCCGCCCTATGAGTGCCGGGTTGAAGGGATTCGCCCCAAGGCCACCGAAGAATTCCTTCGCCACCACGATCGCGAAAATCGCGCCGAGCGCGACCATCCACAGCGGGGTCGATGGCGGCAAAATCAGCGCCAGCAGAAGCCCACTCACGACCGCCGAAAAATCGCCCACGGTCGTGCTCGCCTTGATTATTTTCCGGAACAGGAACTCAGAAAGCACCGCTGCCGCAATCGAAGTGACGACAACGCCCAACGCTGGCAGGCCATACAGATAAACGCCATACGCCGTCGCAGGCATAAGCGCGATAACCACCGAGAGCATTATGCGCGGCGTATCGACAGGCGAGAATGCATGGGGGCTCGAAGAAAGACGCATCTTTCTATCTGACATTCTGAGCCTCCTTCTGTTTCAACGCGCGCAGCACCTGCTTGCCGACCCTGAAACGCTGGACGAGATGCCGGTGCGCAGGGCACACGAAGGAGCAGGTCCCGCACTCGATGCAGTCCAAAAGGCCAATCTTTTCTGCCTCCGCATAGTTTTCACTTTCAATGGCGATCGCGAGGAGAGCAGGGAAGATCGAAGTCGGACAAGCACGAATACAGCGCCCGCAACGAATGCAGGTGTCTTCTTCATACTGCACCGCTTCCTGTTCGCTCATGAGAAGAACGCCTGAAGTGTTCTTCTGCACCGGGATTTCATAGCTGGGGAGGGCCACGCCCATCATCGGCCCGCCAAAAATCACCTTGCCGAGCGATTGATCGTCGATCTCGACGATGCCGGCCTTTGCCAAATCTGACACAAGGGTGCCGACTGGTGCCACAAGGTTTTTGGGCGTCTTGCAGGCGCCGCCAGTCACCGTGAATCCGCGCTCGATGAGCGGCTTCCCTTCGCGGAAGGCCTCTGCAATCGCGCAGAGCGTACCCACATTCGATACGACGCAACCGACATCCATGGGCAGGCCGCCCGAGGGCACTTGCCTGCCGGTGATTGCCGTAATGAGCATTTTTTCACCGCCCTGCGGATACTTGGTCCTGAGCTCCTGAATGCGGATCTTCATGCCCGCCTTGACTTGCGGATTTTCATCTATCGCTTTCTGCACGTATGGAATTGCGTGCTTCTTGTTCTCTTCGATCGCGATGACGCCCTCTGGCGCGTTCACGGTCTTCATCACAATCACAACGCCATCGACCACTTTCTCAGGTATTTCAAGAAGAGCCCGTTCGTCGATCGTGAGATATGGCTCACACTCGGCTGCGTTCGCGATGACGTAGGAGATCGGCTTCGTAGGGGCGAGCTTCACGTGCGCCGGGAAGCCCGCGCCGCCCATCCCAACGATGCCCGCCGCGCGTATGCGGGCGAGCGCTTCTTCCTTTGAACATGCGAAAGGGTCCAGTGGCAGCATGTAATCCTGCGCCGATTCCCCCTCTGGCGGATCTTTCGGCTCGATTACAATGCACAAGCCTTCAGTGTTGTTCGATTGCATGCGCGGCTCAATCTTTTTTACCACGCCTGCGACTGATGCGTGCACGGGCACTGTCATGCGGCCTTCAGCATCCGCTACTTTCTGTCCTGCTTTAACATACTCACCGACTTTGACGAGAGGTTGAATCGGCGCGCCGAAATGCTGATTGACGGGAATCACGACTTGCGGCACGGATGTCACCCTTTCAATCGGCGTACCCTGCGAGCGGTCCTTTCTCTCGGGCGGATGTACACCACCTCTGAATGTCCTGATTGACATAGTGGAAAGGTCTCCTTTGAAGATTAACCCTGATAATGCGAAGAAGATCAGCTCCTTCGCATTCAATGCAAAATGCTGGAAAAATATAACAAAATCGCCCTATACTACCACTAGTTTTTGCGGATGGTCAAGGCAAAAGTTCATAAGTATTTGCCGTAAAATGATGAGATAAAATCTTATTGTATTAATGCGCGATGCGGAATTGCATGCTTTTTTCAATAAAAAACGCTGCAAGCTCCTGGCCGCAGCGCCTTCTTTTTTCTCAAACCCCTCGAAAAGTTCCTATTTTCTGCCCTTCATCATAACGCGCACTTGTTTCATGAGGCCTTCGCCCTCGCTCTTGGTCTCGATGTCGATGATATCATTGAGCGTCGTGTGAATTATGCGCCGTTCAAAGGGATTCATCGGCTCAAGCAAGATCGATCGGCCCGTACGCCGCACCTCTTCCGCAGTCTCGTAGGCAATCCTCACCAGCGCCTCTTCCCTCCGCAAGCGGTAATTTTCTGAATCGAGTACGACTTTGATATCATTGTGCCCGAGAGTTCCCGCATACACATTGGCCAAAAGCTGCAGGGCGTCTATGTTGCGCCCCTTTTTGCCGATCAGAATCGAGGCAGACTCAGTGTCAATGCGCAAGCCAAGCTTGTTCGGTTCCCTGAACGCCACTGATAGTTCTGCGGTATAGCCCATCCGGGTGATGACTTCCTTGGTCCACTCGACTATCTTGCGTTCAAAATCGTCCATGGGAATCGGTTCCACCTGTCGTTGCTCGCTGGCTTCGCCTTTTGTTTCGGTTTCTTCTCTGGCAATGGGGATGGGAGAATCCTTTGTATGCACCCGGATACGTACTTTTCCTTTTTTGAATAAACCGCCACCCTGGTTTTCGATGATTTCGACATCGAACGAACTGGTATCCAGACCGAGTTCCTGGGCGGCAAGCTCTATGGCTTCGCGCTCGGTCTTTCCTTCAAACTCATATATCATCTGAGATGCTCCTCATAGAAAGATACAATTATTTATTGTTTAGGGCTGTTTTTGCGGCTTCTGGAGGCCTTTGAAGAGCCAGAACCGCCTCGTTTGCCTGCTGAACCGGATTTGCCTGCTGAACCGGATTTGCCCGCTTTTTCTGCCTCGCCTGCTTTCTCTTCAAGCCACTTGGTCACTTTTTCGGAAAAACCTTCTTTTGGGGCGCTTCGGCCTGTCGGTTTTGCCTTTGTGTCGACCGCAGAGCTCTTACCACCAGCAAGCTTCGAGGGAGCACCCGCCGCCGCGCTTCCCGCCGGGCCTCCTGCGACCGCCACCTCGGCACGGGCTATCTTGTGCTTCTTCATAAGATCATTGATGACCACCTGCTGAGCAATGGTAAGGATGTTGTTCGTAATCCAGTAAATCAGAAGGCCCGATGGCACATCATAAAGGATGAAAAAGAACATGAGCGGCATGCCGTACGTCATCAATTTCATCTGATTGGCCTGCTGACTGTCCATTTGGGCGCTTTGAGGCGTCTGCGTGAACTTGCCATACAAAAACTGACTTAATACATAAATGATGGGCAATGCCCTCAAGTCATTCCAGCCGACGATTGGCATCCTGAAATTGCCAAAATTTATGATGCTTTCCGGCAAAGAAAGGTCGGTGATCCATCCATGAATAAACATCGCGCCGCGGAGATCGAAATGATTGTTGAAAAGATTGTACATTGCAATAAACAACGGAAACTGAATGAGCATGGGCAGACAGCCGGACATGGGGTTGTAGTTTTCACGCTTGTAGAGCTCGGCCATCTCCTGATTGAGCTTCTGCGGATTGTTCTTGTACTTCGTCTGCAGTTCCTGCATCTTGGGTTGAATCTCTGCCATTCTCGCCGTTGCAAACGAACTCTTTTTGGTCAGCGGAAAGAACAGTGCCTTAATCACTATAGTAACCAGAATTATGGCCACGCCATAATTCGGAATGATGCTGTAGAAGAGATTAAGGAGCAGTTTAAGGAAATTTTCGAGCCAGCCGAAGATACCCGAGCCTTCCATGGTATCTTCCAGCTTGAGATTCGACAGACCAAAGCCATTTTTATCCGCATATTCATATTTGCCGAGCTCTCCAGATGTTTTTGGTCCAAAATAGAAGTAATATGTGTCAGTAGTCGAGGCTCCGGCGAATGAACTGCGCAAAAGTCCAAGGGTATTGGTCTGCTTGATGAGCGGATCCTGGTTCGTTTCGATTTCATAGCCGGAAAGGGGAGCTTTCGGTACGGCAATAAATGCAAAGTACTTGCCGGACAGCGACAGCCAGCTTGCGCTTGGCGCAATGACCGTTGCCGTATTGGCCTTCGGTGACTCGGTTTTTTTCTTGCCATCGACTTCGGCGATGTATTTACGAAAATCGGCATTTTTGGGCAGCTGATCGAAGCGTGGCCCAATCTGCGGCCCCAAGTCGATGCGATACGCAACCCCGTTTGAGCCAAGCACAATCGGCTTGCCGTCCGGCTGCTCGATGCTCACCGCAAGGCCGAACATATATTCGCCGTCATTGAAAGAAAAGATTTTTTTCAGCACAAAGGGCACTTTTTGGTCACTGCCCGCGAGCGGCGCCTCAAACATACGAGAAAATGCAATTGTGTTTTTGTTTTCACCAAGATACTGTGTATTCATAAGCTCGCGCATAGGGGACGGGGTAGAACCAAACGAGAGCGATAGCCCCTCTGAGCCTTGCGATCCGGGTACGACCATATCGACGCCGCCGCGTGAATCGCTCTGATCCTTGTGCTTTTTCAGTGTAAGGGAGACAAGCTCGCCGCCCGCGTTGGTAAAAGTCGCACGAACCACGTCGGTTTCGACAATGTATTCTTGCTCCGCGGCAGGAACGGGAATCGTGCTGCCCGCGGCAGTGCCCATGGCCTGAACGGGTACGGGAGCGGGCACAATGGCCACAGCTCCGGGCAATGTCTGATTGTTCTGAGCAGGAAGCTCCGTCCCTTGTGAACTTGTTTGGGCAGGTGCTTGCGTAGTCTGCTGCTCTGACGGCGGAAACAGCGCATTTTGCACCATAAATCCGACGCTGACGATAAGGGTGGAAAGGACAACCGCAAGTATCGTGCGGCGGCGATCTTCTTTCGAATTGGTTTGTTGTTCAAAAATATCGTTCATGGTACTGGGTCATAGCCTCCTGGATTTCCTGGATGACAGCGAATAACTCGTTTGAAGGCGAGTACAACGCCCTTAAAAGGCCCATATTTCCTGATTGCCTGATAAGAATAGGAAGAACACGTGGGGTAAAAGCGGCATGAAGGAGGGAACAATGGCGAAATCACGAGCTGATATATCCGAATCGCCACCAAGAGAGGAAATGTTAGAATTTTCTTCACGATATTCATCGCAGCAAATCCGCCTTGCGGAGCAGATACAGCATAGCGCTGCGGCATTCAGAGAGTGCCGCAAATCCGGGATAGAGCACAAAGGCAATATCAAATCCTGGCTTGACAGTATGACGGAGTAGCCGCCACGACTCCCTCGCCAGCCTTTTCGCTCTATTTCGCGCAACGGCGCCGGAAAAAGAACGCACCGCAATAAATGCCGCCCGGCTTTCCTGCGCTTCAGTCCGAAGGACTTGCATTCGCATGCCCCTGCAGGAAAACCGGGCTCCATCCTTAAAAATAAGATCGATTTCTCTCGCTTTCCGCACCCGCAGGTGCTTCGGAAAGCTTCGATCAAACTGCTCTCCCTGGATACCGGGCTCGGTGTTTTCAGTACTTCTTCTTCTCATCGGAAACAGAGAGCTTGATTCTTCCTTTTGCTCTCCTTCTTTTCAGAACAAGTCGGCCGCCTTTTGTCTTCATTCGGGCACGGAAACCGAATTTTCTATTCCTTTTAACTCGGCTCGGCTGATAGGTGCGTTTCATGATTCAATCTCCTTGTCACAAACGGCTGCATTGGCCCCCCAAATTTCTTGCTTTGCAGCCGGAAAATTGCACAGTCAGGCGGTGGAGTATAGACCGCAATAGTATCCTTGGTCAATTGCCCTTAGTGCGTCTGGTGCTGACCCTTGCGCGCTGCATACGCGAAAAAATCTCCTCAAGGGGTTCGGGCAGCGGAGTCTTCATCTCTGGGCCCGATTGAGCCTCCTTCGAAGTGGCTTCGGGTCCGTTGTCCGCGGCCGCCGAAGCTTTTGCCGCCGGCTCCGCGGAGGGGAGGGCTTCCGCAGGGAGAACGTCTCCCTGTTCTTCGACGGTAAAGGCCAGACTCGTAATCTCAAGTTCGGGGTAATGCTTCGCGATGCGCGCCAGAATCCTCTCCTGGTCCAACTGCAGAAGCTGAATCCAGCCGGCGTGGTCCGCGGAGATAAGAAGCGTACGGTGCAGAATGCTCTTCGGCTTCGAATGATCGGCGAGGCGCTGGCCAACAATCTGCTTCCAGGTCGAACGAAACATCTCGAACTGCGTCGCGGCCTGCAGTGTTGTATCGTCAAAAAACCTGGAAAGTATTTCAGAGGCCTTCTTCGCGCGAAAATCGTCCATCGCTCACCCTGTATACTATTGTAGTATCATCGGCATATTCGTGCCATGGCTCTTCCGGTAAAAAAGTAAAGACAGCCTGCGCACCTGACTTTTGCTCCGGCAAGAGCGAAAAAAAGCGGCGTCTCTTGGCCACATCGAGTTCCAAAAGGACATCATCCAGAAGAAGCACAGGAAACCGAGGCATTTCGCTGCCGGAAAGCTCCGCATACAGATGAACCTGTACAATGCGCAGAATGAGCGACGCGAGCCTAAGCTGGCCAGTCGACGCAAAGGTCGAAAAATTACGCCCTTCCCGGATAAAAATCCACCGGTCTCGGTGAGGTCCGGAAAGGCTTGTCGCCGCTTCGATATCTTTTGAGCGCCGTTCCGCCAGCACTTCAATGATTTCCGAAACCGAAGCTTCCTCTGGCCAGCTCGACACATAGTGGATCGCGACCTCTGTCCCCAATCGGGACACGCGCTCGTAGCTTTCGGGAAAACGCTGAGCGAAGAGCTGCGAAAGCTTTTTTCGATAGGCCATAATTTCGTGACCATAGTGCGCAAGCTGCTCATCGAGCGTATCGAGTATGCTGAAGGTGTCGGTTTTCAGCGCCATATTGCGGTGCTTGAGAACTCTTCTGTAGAAGCGCAGCAAATCGATATACTCGAGCCACAACATTCCCGCGCACTGATCAAAGAAAAAGCGCCGTTCTTCCGGAACTCCCGCCGCAAAGGCCAAATCTTCATGACAAAAAACCACGGCGGGATTATGCGCGACGAGCTCCTTTCTGTCGGTGAGCGGTTTTTCATTGAGCCGGACTTCTTTGCGCCCCTCTATCGAATATCTGAGGCTGATCTGCTCTTGCGCCGGCGAATTCAGCTCACTCCATGCCGCGCGCAACAGAAATTCAGAGTTTCCATGCATTGGAAGTTCCCGATCCTGATGCGTCCGAAATGAATTGCCGTAGCTGAGACAGTACAAGGCTTCGAGAAAATTCGTTTTTCCCTGACCGTTTTCTCCAAGAAGGAAAATATTCCCCGCCCCCAGCTTCAGTTCGGTCTCTTCGATGTTTCTGAAGCGGGCTATCCGTATCTGTTCGAAGGCCATTTATGGCTGCTGCATCGGCATGATGATATGGAAATAACTTGAATCCGGCTCGGGTCTCAGGGTAATCGCGCGGGAAGGATCACTGAACTCTATCGCCAGGTTGTCGCTGTCCATAGCCTTGAGAGGATCTTCCAGATAGCGCAAACTCAGCAAAATCACCACATCATCGCCTTCATATTCACACGAAAGCTCTTCCCGCGCCGCGCCAAGTTCCGTTTCTTCAGACTCCAGCACAAGCCCCTTGCTTGAGACATTGAAGATGACCTTGTTTGACTTCTCGACAAAAAGCGATACGCGTCGGAGCGCCGCCTGAAGTTCATCTCTCGCGACAATGAATTTAAAGTGCTGGTCCTTCGGTATGACCTTCTGATAGTTCGGAAATTTTCCTTCGATGAGATAGCTTGTAAGCTGATAATTTCCAAAACGGAAGAATACATTCTTCTCATTTACCGCCATAAGAATCTGGCCTTCATCCGATGCTCGCTTCAGTATTACGGAGAGTACTTTTGGAGGAATTATGGCGCTTTGAAAATCAGGGATGTCTGCCTCTTGCGTCGAAATGAACGCGAGCCGGCGTCCATCAGTCGCAATCATTGCCAGTTCTCCGTCAGGAAGCTTTTCCATGAAAACTCCATTCATAAAGAATCTTGTTTCATCATTGGAAACAGAGAAGATTGTCTGGCTTATCATTTTGCGCAGATCATGGGCTTGCAGTGCAAAATAGTGGCTTTCACCGATGCGGGGAATCTCCGGAAATTTGTCGCCAGCGATAGTCTTAAGCTGGAAACGCACTTTTTTTGAAAGAGGGCGTATCTCGATACTCGACTCATGCTGCTCAAAGCGCATATCCCCTTCCGGAATCGAGTTGGTAATAGCCAAAAGCTTATCGCAAAATACGGTGAGAGAGCCGGGTTCAGCGTCCGAAATGGGTATTTCGGTTTCAAAGCCTACTTTTGCGTCCGTCGCTCTTATAAAGAGCTTTGAATCCATGACTTCAAGATAGACATTTGACATAATGGAAAACGCATTTTTTGATGCAATAATATCTTGCGCAATCGCTATCTCTTTCGCAAAGGTATCCCGATCGCAGATAAATTTCATTGGAAGCTTCCTCCATTCAGATTCTGTATAGTAACAGTTCATACGAGAAAAATAAACAGTCTTTGTTAAAAAAGGCGAAGAAAGCAGACATGACGGGCTTCGTTATCAACAATCTGTCTCATTCTTTTATTACATGTTCTATTTATGTATTAACAGTAGTAATAGTAGTAAGTACAGTGTATATGTTGAAAACGTATTTAATTGTTTCATTGATATAGAATTAATATTGTGGAAAACTTGTGTTGAAATTCGCCTGCAGACGCACTTTTTCCACAGGCTGAAGACTTTTCCACAGGAGCGAGGAGGTTGTCCACAGCTTTGCAACAGAATTTGTGCCTCAAGAAACAGAATTTTCTTTGCATTCTTGAGTGATGCGGTTGACGGCTGAGGCGAAGAGAGAATCAAATTTTATGAGGTCCTCAATCTTTTGGCAGGAGTGCATGACAGTAGTGTGGTCGCGCCCATTGAACTCTGTGCCGATCTCCGTGGTGGAATAATCTGTCGTTTCCCTGATGATGAACATGGCGACTTGGCGGGCGAGGGCGATATTTTTGCTGCGCTTTTTGCCCTTCAAATCCGAGATTGACAATTTATAGTAGTCGGCTACGGTTTTTATAATAGAGGAAACATCGATGGAAGGCGGCTTGAATGCGTTCGTCAATTGCTTGATGACATTCTGTGCTATTTCGTAGGTTGGTTCCACCTTGATGAGGTCCGCGTATGCGATGATCTGATGTATGCACGAATCCAGATCGCGGACATTTGTTTCAATGCTTTTGGCAATGAGGTTGATGACATCCTCGCTGAAGCTTTGCTTATAGAGATCGAGTTTCTTCCTGATAATGGCCGCGCGCGTTTCAAAACCGGGTGTGGTGAGATCGGTCTTGAGGCCCATCATGAAACGGCTTTTGAGGCGTTCCGAAAAATCCTTCAGTTCCGAAGCCGGTCTGTCGCATGTGAATACAAGCTGTTTGTTCGAATCATACAGAGCGTTGAAGGTATGGAACAATTCTTCCTGAACGCCGTGTTTGCTTTGAAAAAAGTGAATGTCGTCGATCAGCAGCACATCGATGTTGCGGTATTTATTCTTAAAATCATTTGTGGTGCGGTCGTGGATTGTCTTGATAAACTCGTTCGTGAAATCTTCCGCGGTGACGCAGATAATGTGCAGTTCAGGATGCCGTTCCAGGATTCTGTTTCCTATGGCGTGCATAAGGTGCGTTTTTCCAAGACCAACTCCGCCATAGATGAGAAGAGGATTGTAGGATGTCCCTGGTATTTCAGCTACGGCTGCCGCCGCATTGAAGGCAAAGTTACTGTTTTCGCCGACTACAAAACTCTCAAAGGTATAGCGTGGCTGCAGGTTGCTCGAGCGCGGCTCGTGCATTCGGGCGGAAGGGCTTGCATAGGCTGTTTCGATTGCAAAGTCCTCTTCTGCTTTTGAACGAGAATTCAATGACGCCGCGTCCGGCTGGAAAAGCTCGGCTTTTTCACTTTTAGGAGAGGGTTTGTTCGCTTGGGATGCCGTTTTCTGCTGGACAAAGTGCTGTTCAATGGGCGCGGGCTGGGCTTCCACCGACAGCTCCGTGGGCATACCGACGAGAGACGAAATTATTTCTTTCATGAATTTGCTGTATTTTCTTACAAACTGATCGCGAAGGAACATATTGTTTGCACGCAGACGGATGGTTCCATTTTCGAATCCAAGATATGCTAGCCTGAACCACATGATGAATTCAGATTCTGGAACCTGCGATTTAGCGATCTCGAGTGCTTTTTGCCAAATTATCTCATTACCATCATCATCCATTCGCCCAAAGCTCCAAGTCTTTTATATTATTTCCACAAGTTTTCCACAGGGGCCAACGAATTCCCTATACACCTAATTGCCGTCTGCGCGCAAGATGGGAACGGGACTATTTTTGAAAATTTTAAAATATTGTTTAGGAAACAGACGAAAAATTGACTAAATCGCCATATTTTCTTCACAAAACATTAAAAAAAGTGAATAAAAAGTGTAACTATGCATGTTAAATGAAGGAATTAGCGTGCATATCCACAGGGAAATACACTGAATTACCACAAATTATGCACAAGTTTTCCACAGGCGGTGAGAAAACCGCAGAGAGCTCTGCCTTTCTCGTTCGCTTTACTCAAAAGCCTCAATCTGATATGATGACATAGAGATTTTTTCCCAAATCTTGAAACTATCCCCGGTTATTCCGTTCAGGATTATTATGGAATCTACAACGAGTAATTATTCCGCAAGTACCATTCAAGTGCTCAAAGGACTGGAAGCCGTTCGCAAGCGGCCCGGCATGTATATTGGTTCGACCAGCATTGAAGGCTTGCACCATCTTGTGTACGAAGTGGTCGATAATTCTATCGACGAAGCGCTCGCGGGCTTCTGCGACAATATTGTCGTCGCGCTTGAGCGGCAGGATATCGTTCGCGTCGAGGATGACGGGCGCGGTATTCCTGTCGATATCCACCCAACCGAAGGCATTTCCGCCCTCGAGCTTGTCATGACCCGTCTGCATGCCGGCGGTAAATTCGACAAGAAGAACTACAAAGTCTCGGGTGGCCTGCACGGCGTCGGCGTGTCGGTCGTCAATGCGCTTTCCTCCTGGCTTGAAGTGTATGTGTATACCGGCGGAAAAGAATATTATCAAAAGTATCTTCGTGGTGTTCCCGAAAAACCGGTCGTGATGATTGGCGAAACAGACAAGCGCGGCACCCTTGTGCGCTTTCAGGCCGACCCGGAGATCTTCGAAGAGACGGTCTATTCCTTCGACGTGCTCAGCAACCGCCTCCGCGAGCTGGCCTTCCTCAACAAAGGTGTCAAAATCTCGCTTATCGACGAGCGACTTTCGCAGCTCAAACGCATTGAATTCAGGTTCGAGGGCGGACTCAGGGAGTTCGTCGAATATCTCAATAAAAACAAGAGCATTATCCACAAGGATGTCATCTATTTTTCGGGTGTTCGGGACGAGGTCGAGATCGAAGTCGGCATTCAGTACAACGATGGCTACAATGAAACCATGTTCTCCTACGTCAATGGCATCAATACGCGCGAAGGTGGCACGCACCTTATAGGATTCAGAAACGCGCTTACGAAGGTCATCAACGATTTCTTCAAAAAGTCTAAGCATAATAAGAAAATAGAAGAGAATCTTTCGGGTGATGACGTTCGCGAAGGTCTGACGGCTATCTTGTCGGTGAAAGTCATGGAGCCCCAGTTTGAAGGCCAGACCAAAGGTAAACTCGGCAATAGCGAAGTCAAGGGCATTGTAGAGGGATTCCTTTCGGATCAGCTCGATCTCTATTTCCAAAAGAATCCCGATGTCATCAACATCATTCTCGAAAAATGCACGACCGCGGCCCGCGCGCGCATCGCGGCACGGCAGGCGCGAGAGCTCACGCGCCGTAAAAGCCTCTTGGATGCCTCAAGCCTGCCGGGCAAGCTCGCCGATTGTCAGGAAAAGGATCCCACCAAGTGTGAACTTTTCATCGTAGAGGGCGATTCGGCAGGAGGCTCCGCAAAGATGGGCCGCAACAGGGTGAATCAGGCCATCCTGCCGCTCTGGGGGAAAATGCTCAATGTGGAGAAAGCCCGTCTGGACAAAGTGATCGGCAACGACAAGCTTCAGCCGATCATCGCGAGCCTCGGGACTGGTATCGGAGAAGATTTCAATGTCTCGAAGCTTCGCTACCACAAGGTCGTCATCATGGCGGATGCCGATGTCGACGGTTCGCACATCCGAACCTTGCTGCTCACCTTCTTTTATCGCTATATGACCGAACTTATCGAAAAAGGGCATGTCTATCTGGCGATGCCGCCCCTCTATCGCGTTGTGTACGACAAAGAGGCGCACTACGCCTATAGCGACGAAGAAAAGGACCAGCTTCTCTCTGAAACAAATAAAGACTCTGCAAAGATTTCCGTGCAGCGCTACAAAGGTTTGGGCGAAATGAACCCGGAACAGCTTTGGGAAACAACCATGGACCCCGAGCGACGGCTCATCAAGCGGATCACTATGGAGGATGCGATTCTTGCGGAAGAGATGTTCGTCACGCTGATGGGCGAACAGGTGGAGCCGCGGCGCCTGTTTATCGAAGAAAACGCGCTCGCGGTATCGAATCTCGATGTATAAAGGCAGATTATGATGGCGGAAAGCAGCAATATCATTCCTGTTCCAATAGAGGAAGAGGTCAAAACCTCATATCTCAACTACGCGATGTCTGTCATTGTCTCGCGCGCGCTGCCGGATGTGCGGGATGGGCTCAAGCCGGTGCACAGGCGGCTTCTGTATGCCATGGAAGAGCTGGGGCTGCATAATAATGCGCCGACCAAGAAAAGCGCGCGCATCACCGGCGATGCCATGGGTAAGTATCACCCGCATGGAGACTTATCGCTGTATGACGCGCTTGTGCGCATGGCCCAGGATTTTTCGCTGCGCTATCCCCTTGTGCAGGGACAAGGGAATTTTGGTTCCATCGACGGAGACCCGGCCGCGGCGAGCCGTTACACCGAGGCGAAACTCTCCAAACTCGGTGAAGAGATGCTCGCGGACCTCGACAAGGAGACTGTCGATTTTGTGCCTAATTACGACGAAAGCCTCAAGGAGCCCAGCGTCCTTCCTTCAGCGATACCGAATTTGCTCATCAATGGCTCGAGCGGCATTGCCGTCGGCATGGCGACGAACATGGCACCCCACAATCTCCGCGAGGTTGGCCAGGCGATCGAAGCCTACATCGACAATCATGAAATAACTATTGATGGTTTAATGAATTACATAAAAGGCCCCGATTTCCCGACCGGCGGCATTCTCTACGGCATGCAGGGAATTCGCGATGCCTATGAGTCGGGGCGCGGCCGGCTGACGGTGCGCGGGCGCTTTGTGATCGAGACTATGAAGAGTGGCCGCGAGCAGATCGTCTTCACCGAAATTCCTTATGCGTTGAATAAAACCACGCTCGTGACGCGCATTGCCGAGTTGGTGCGCGAGAAGCAGATCGACGGCATCTCGGATCTGCGCGATGAAAGCGACAGGGAGGGGATCCGCATCGTGCTCGAACTCCGGAAGGGCGCCATCACAAAAATAGTGCTCAACCAGTTGTTTATGCATACACCACTGCAGAGTACGTTTGGCGTCATAAATCTCGCGCTTGTGGATGGCGCCCCGAAATGCCTCAATTTGAAAGAACTCATTGTTTATTTTGTCCAGCACCGATTCGAAGTGATCACGCGCCGTTCACAATTCGAGTTAAAGAAGGCCGAGGAGCGCGCCCACATACTGCGCGGACTGGTGATTGCCCTCCGGAATATCGACGAAGTGGTCGCCGTCATTAAATCGAGCAAGAATATCGACACGGCGAAGGCGCGCCTGCGCGAGCGATTCGATTTAAGCGAGGCTCAGGCACAGGCCATCGTCGATATGCGTCTCGGCCGCCTTACCAGCCTCGAAACGGAAAAAATTCTTGCCGAACTGAAAGAGATTGAGACACGAATCGAGTATTTGAAATCTTTGCTCGCAGACCCAGGCGCGATCTATCAGGTGATAAAGCAGGAAACGCACGATTTGGCCGAAAAATACGGCGATGAGCGGCGAACCGAGATTGTCCCGAACCAGGTCGAGCAGATAAACCTCGAGGACCTCATAAAACCCGAGGAGATGGTCATTCTCATTTCCAACAAAGGCTTCATCAAGCGCATTTCGGTGAATCAGTATAGATCGCAGGGCCGGGGCGGCAAAGGATCGAATTCCGCCTCCTTGCTCGATGATGATTTTATCCAGCAGCTCTTCATCGCGAATACACACGATTATCTTCTCTTTATTTCAAGCTGGGGCAAGGCCTACTGGCTCAAGGCGCTTGAGATTCCGGAGGCGAGCCGGCAGGCGAGGGGCAGCCATGTTCGATCTTTGCTTGCGATTTCCGAGGATGAAGAGATCACCGCGGTCGTCGATTTCAGCGACTTTTCCGAGCACGAATTTATTTTGATGGGGACCCTCAACGGTGTTGTGAAAAAAGTCGCGACCAAGGAGTTTGCCAACGCAAAGACGCGCGGCATCATCGGCATTTCGCTCGACGAGGGTGACAGGCTGGTCTCGGCGATCCTGACCGGCGGTTCCGATGAAGTCGTGCTCATTTCCCGCAATGGGCTTGCGCTGCGCATGGAAGAGTCGCAGGTCCGACAGATGGGACGCACCGCACGGGGCGTCCGTGGGATATCCTTGCAGGAAGGCGACGAGCTTGCCGCAATGCTCAGGGTCGACAGCCAGGAATCGATGCTCATCATTACACAAAAGGGATCCGGAAAGCGTGTAAGATATGAGCTGTTTACCCCGCACGCCAGGGGGACACACGGGCAGATCATCTACGACCCGGATGAAGCTTCGGGCGAAGTGATAAAAGCGGTTTCCGTGCGCGAGGAGGACGAAGTCGTGGCCATTACCTCAACGGGGAAGACCATCAAGCTGAGCGTTTCCTCTGTCCGCGAGATGGGAAAGGCCGCTCACGGCGTGCGAATCGTAAATATTGATCCGCCCGATTCCGTGATTGGAATGGACAAGATCATCCAGCAGCAGGAGTGAGGACGGCGCATCGCTGCCGGAGGCCGCCGCAGACGTCCTGACTGAAGGGTTGTCTCTTCCCTGTTTTTCCTTGAGCGACCCAAAACGTTTCACGTGGAACAATGTGATGTTTGAGGCCCCGGTTATATTAGTTTTGGGGCGGCCAGCCTGTAAAATCGCGACAACATCCCTGGTGCGGGTATCTCAAAAGGTTGTGGCCGAACCTTTTCGTGCATCAAAAATGTTTCACGTGGAACAATGTTTTTTATATGCTCTGTCAGTCATGTGCTTTTCTATATTTTGTCATTCTCCCAGAACCAGATGTCTCAATTTTGTGTTCATCCAATAGTTGCCTTAAATCCCGGCTTTCCACTCGGGCGACCGTCGCAGACAAAATATTCTTACATGCTTTATTGAGCGCCTTTGTTGCTTCTATTGTCTCTCGTAATGCTGCATTGATCGCGTGGAGCATCACGAGAGGAACACGCTAGACGTCGGAAGAACTCAGCTCAACACGTCATACTAAGCGGCCCATTATAAAGACAGTAAAAATTCAGCAACTGAAAAGCATGTTTTACGCTTGACAGTTCTGTTGCCGGGGAATAACGTATGAGAAAATGAAAGGAATCGACCGCGAAAGTCCTGTTTCTCTTCAACACCAGCTCTATGATGTGCTGAAAGAGTGGTTTACGACAGAGCCTTTTCCCTCCGGATTTCTGCCTCCCGAGGCAGAAATAGCCAAGAAATTCGGGTTATCACGCGGAACCGTGCGAATAGCCCTCGACCGCCTCGTCAGCGAGGGAATCATCGTTCGCGATGCTGGCCGTGGTTCGATGCTCAAACCGGACTATCTCATTAAGCTTCGGAAATATCGCATCGGCGTTATTCTCTCCAAAGTCGACTTCTTCACTGACGCCATCTGGGAGTACTCCTGGGCGAGCCACCTCGAAGTCATCAACGGTATCATGCAGAGCAACCTTCCCTACAACCTTTCGACCGAGCTCATCTCAGAGGAATTCTTCGACGAGACCTGCAATAGAGAATACGATGGGTTCATCCTATGGCCTTACGTACATGCATCGCTTGAAAGGCGTTGCACGAAGCCTTATGTCAAAATGACCTATACGATTGATCTCATCACCGGCTTCGAAAAGATAGCAGCCGACATCGTGCGGAAAGGCTTCAAGACTATCGGATATATTGGCTTCGACTCTCGCGGCCGCATAGAGGCGATGAACGCAGTATTTGAAAAGGCAGGCCATGCGCCCATCCAGCCACAGGCGATCATCGAATGTGGAGGCAGTGCTGAGGAAGCCTACCGCACCTGCGTCGAACTGTTCGATCGGAATCTCCATTTAGACTGCATCGTCTGTTCCACCGACATCCGCGCTCATGGCGTCCTGCAGTGTCTAAGCGAGCGGGGCATCGCTATACCCGATGAAGTCGCCGTCTATGGGTTCGATGGCCCTCGGCGCCAAAAGGAAGGTATCACGCTCACGACCTGCCGCTTTGACTGGACCTATCCTGGTCGATTTGCCGTCGAATCAATCCGAAAAAAGCTCGATGGCGTCGAGGTCGGCGTCTATACGCTTCCTGTCGGGGAGCTTGTCGAGGGACAGAGCACCGCCGTTGGAGCAATGCCAAGCGCCGACCACAAACCGTAGAACCACCAAAATGTCTAAATGTTTAAATGTTTAAATATTTTCTTGACGAATTCCTTTTCCAGTGTTAGCATAAGCTAGAATTTTCCATTTGAAGGAAAAGGAGGCATTATGAAACATCGATCTTGCAGACTCTCTGCGCTCGTGCTGTTGGGGCTCTGCGCATCGCTTTTCTCCGCCGGGGCTGATGCAAAGAATATTACTCTCCAGTACTGGTCCTGGGATTCCTCGGTCAAAAAGCAGAACGAAGAGATCATCGCAAAATTCGAAGCCGAAAACCCTGGCGTCAAAGTCGAGCTCACGACACTTGAGACCACTGAATATTGGGTAAAGCTTCGCCTTCTCGCCAACCAGGGCAAGCTCCCCGACATCTTCAATATGAGCTCAGGCTACCTCGAGGAGTGGGCCAAGGCGGGCCTCGTCAAGGACCTTACCAAGGATATCCAAGACGATCTCGACAAGAAGACTTTCTATATGAATACGCTCGATGTCGGCAGGGATATCGCGGGCACCGGCAAATACTGTGCCCTTCCCTACGCCCTTGTCACCACCGTCCTGTTCTACAACAAAGATATGTTCGACAAGGCCGGCATCGCCTACCCAGACAAGAATTGGACCTGGGACGACTTCCGTAAAGCCGCAAAAAAACTCACCATCGTGAAGGACGGCAAGGTCGAGCAGTATGGATTCTGGTTTTTCGGTCGCTACACCAACGTCGAGTCCTGGATCTTCGCGAACAACGGCAATCTCGTCGACCAGGCTACGCACACCTACAAGCCTGACGCCAACGCGATTGAGGCGATGAAGTTCCTCTGCGACCTCGTCACGAAGGACAAGGTGGCTCCGGCCAAAAAAGAGATGGGCGCCTATCGCTACCAGGACGTGTTCCCCCAGGGCGTCGCGGCCATGTGGGTCGACGGATCCTGGTTTATCGACAACAACCGCACCATAACCGGCGACAAGTTCAAGTGGGGTATCGCCGAAGTGCCGGTCGGACCACACGGAGACGGCAAGACTGCCTATGGATGGCCTGATTTCGTTGCCCTGTCGCCCAACTCGCCCAACTCGGCTATGGCCTGGAAATTTGCAAAATTCGTCGCCGGACAGGGTGTGTCCCTCGATATGTACATGGCTGGAAAGATACCCACCTACAAACCGCTCACCGAATCTCCCGCCTTCCTCGAGAAGGATAAGCAGCCGGCCAATAAAGGGCTCCTCATCACGCAGGTGCAGCAAAAGACGCTCAAGACCTCCTATACGCAAGGCTGGTCCGAGTGGCGGGGCTACGGCCCTGCCGAGAATCTCGGCCTCAACGGTATTATCGACGCCATCATTGACGGCGGTATGACCTTCGACGAAGGCATGAAGAAAGCCGACGTCAACATCAATACGGTCCTGAAGCGCTACTACAAGTAATTACAGCTTAAGTATGGATATCTTTACTTCATGACAGCCGCCGACCGCGAAAGCGATCGGCGCTATCATATTTAGGGAAACTTGAATGCTGAAACATAAACTGTCCTGGTATCGGGGCTGGGTGCCCTATGTGATGCTGATTCCGACCGTGATAGGTCTCCTCATATTCCGTCTCGGACCGCTCCTTGGCTCTCTCGCCATAAGTTTTACGGACTGGAATATGCTGACTCCCGCAACCTTTGTCGGCCTCGCGAACTATAAGGAAATGTTCCAAAATCCTTCGTTCATTCAGACTGCCCAAAATACCTTCCTATTCTCGCTGGTCTATGTCGTGGGTGTCATGGTCCTCGGTCTCGGCCTCGCTCTCGTCCTCAACCGGAAAGCGAAAGGCATAGGCTTTTTCCGGGCGGCCTTCTATTCGCCCGTCGTCACTTCGGCAGTGGCCGTGGGCATCGTCTGGTCCTGGATCTTAAGCCCGCGCCTCGGCATTCTCAACCAGCTCCTGTCGGCGCTTGGACTGAACGAAGTGTACTGGCTTGGAGATCCGAAACTCGCCTTGTATGTCGTGGCTATAATCCAAGTCTGGAAAATGACAGGCTATTATATGATCCTCTTCCTCGCCGGACTTAAGGACATACCCGACACGATCCAGGAGGCAGCCATTGTTGATGGTGCCAACGGGCGACAGCGTTTCTTCAGGGTGACACTGCCTCTCCTCTCGCCCACGACGTTCTTCGTCCTCAACGTTGCAATCATCGATTCCTTCAAAAATTTCGAGATTATCTACGCTATGACGAAGGGCGGCCCGCAGAATGCCACCAACACGCTCGTGTACGATATTTACATCAATGGTTTCATCCACTTCCGTCTAGGCTACGCCTCTGCTGTTTCATATTTCCTGTTAGCCTGCGTGGCGGTCATCACGATCATCAATTTCATCGTCAAAAAACGATGGGTAAAGCACCAGTACTGAAGGATGGCATGGCAATGAAACGGATTCGTACAATCATTTTTTATGCCGTCCTCGCTGTGGATGGCATCATTACCTTATTCCCTTTCCTCTGGATGTTGCTCAACTCATTCAATTCGGAAGGCAATATCTTCTCGGTCCCGCCCAAGCTCATACCCGACCTTCTGGGCACGAACCACATGTTCGACAATTACCTCACCATTTTCAAGGAATTCCATTGGGGCCGCTACACGCTGAATAGCTTCATCGTCGCGGGCCTCTCGGCCCTAGGTCAGATCCTCACCAGCTCGCTGGCAGGCTTTGCCTTCGCGACGATGCGCTTCCGGGGCAAAAATGTGATATTTTCCCTCCTCTTGGGTACCATGATGGTGCCAGTCCAGTCCACGATTATTCCGGAATTTCTTATCATGATGAAACTCGGCTGGCTCGACTCCTATCTGCCCATGATCGTGCCCTCGGCGCTGGTTGGCTCTTTTGGCACCTTTTTATTCAAGGAATACTATGAAAATGTCCCCCCTGCGTATATCGATGCCTCGTCGATCGACGGAGCGGGACCTTTCAAGATCTACAGCAAGGTCTACCTACCCATGAGCAGCAGCCAAATCGCGACGCTTCTAATCATCAGCTTTATGAACAGCTGGAATGATCTTCTCAGGCCAATCCTCTACGTATCATCCGATAAGTGGCAGACCGTCACACAGGCCCTGACGCAATTCCAGTCCCAGTACTCGGCAAAATGGAACCTCATTTTGACAGGAAGCGTGCTCTCTGTGCTGCCGATTCTCATGCTCTACATTTTCATGCAGAACTACATCATCGAGAGCTCGGCCTCTTCAGGAGTGAAAGGATGAGCCGGGCTGCCATTCCTTCGTTCATCTCGCAGACGTCGGCAAGGATCCAGTTCGGAGAGATGTCCGTCGAAAACGGGCTGAAAATCAGATATCAGGCTGTCGAGTTCCGATCGCCGGAGGAATTTTCGTGCTTCCAACGACATAGCGACGAAGTGACGCTGTATTCCCTCTCTCGCCTTTTCCGAGTGAACATTTTGCCCTCTCACCCCGAAATCGGCACACTCGTACTTTTCCGTAACGTGGGGCGCCCTCCCTTCCCGACGAATACAGAGATAGGATACCTGATCGATCCGGCCTGCAGGGCGCGCTACTGGATTGAGCGGCTCTACCTCGAGGGAGACCTTGAGCTAAGCCCGGAAGGGCTCTTTTGTAAGCGGCCGGAGTACCGTGATTACTTCGAGATGTTGCGCTCCCGTGGCATGATCCTAATAATCCACCAGAACGACAACCCGCCGCGATTCCTCTCCGTCTACCCTCATATGGGACTGATCCGGGATGGCAGTAAGGGGCAGATTGTCTTCAACTCACATTTCTTCCAGATGGAGTTCAGCGACTGTGAAACGTGCTGGGATTCTCTCGGCAATCCTTTTGGCCTTCTTATCCTTGGCGGCGAAATT
>Ga0074197_1000626_pt1 | contig 40268 bp, 32 predicted proteins | sample EPASupsiteSAE305_FD_64526 | JGI IMG/M metagenome (GOLD analysis project Ga0074197, IMG submission 64526) | Bioremediated contaminated groundwater microbial communities from EPA Superfund site, New Mexico - SAE3-05 reassembly with SPADES | ecosystem: Environmental > Aquatic > Deep subsurface >...
CTCGGCAACAAATCCGTTTACCGCATGAGGATGGCGATGGCCGAGGGCGGCGAGCTCCTCATCTTCGCTCCGGGCCTGCGCAGTTTCGGGGAAGATCCGAATATCGATGCAGTGATCCGGCGCTACGGCTACCGCCCGGGCGCAGAAATCCAGTCCCTCGTCGCCCGCGAGCCCGCCCTCGCGGAAAACCTCTCCGCCGCCGCCCACCTCATCCATGGCTCCAGCGAAGGCCGTTTCCGCATCAGCTACGCTCCCGGCCCCTCCATCAGCAGAGAAGAAATAGAATCGGTGGGCTACCGATGGACCGATCTCGACCACGCGCTCAAGCGCTACGCTCCCCATGGCAGGCTCGCGGGCTTCCACACGACCGCTGACGGAGAAGAATTTTTCTTTGTACCGAATCCTGCGCTCGGGCTCTGGTCGACCGCCACGCGCATGCAGGGCGCATGAAATACGCCGGCGCACGTGCCAGGTCCGCTTACGCTGAAGCCTTCATCCGAATGGTGATCTCAAGGCCATGCTCGACTGCGCCAGTGCGCGGGCCGCCCGCCGACACTCCCCCGGCACTTGCAGTTGAAAGTCGCCGATTCCGCGCTTCGATGCTCCATCCATGAAGATCGACCATGGACTTGACTATGGTGAGGCCGAGACCGTGCCCGGCCTCCTTCCGCGAGTGCGTTCCCCGATAGAATGCGTCGAAGATATAGGGCAGCTCATCATCAGGAATGCCTGGTCCGTTGTCCGCGACGATCAGCACTGGATGACCTTCTTCCACATGCATCAGGAATTCCACTTTCCCGCCGGGCCCGGTGTAGCGGAACGCGTTCGAGACAAGATTTTCAATGGCGCGGTCGAAAAGCATCCGGTTCATCCTGATTTTCGGGATGTTGGGAGGCGCCTCTTTTGACAGAGGCGAACCAAGCCGTCCGAATCCATACGTCAATTCAAGACCCAATAGCCGTGCGTCCTCCTCGAAGCGTTTCCCGAGCGAAATCATGAGCGGGGCCATATCCACGGTCTCTTGCGGTGTATTGAAGTCATCGATTTTCATGAATTCGATGAGGTCCGAGACAAGATCTTCGAGCTGTGCGCTCTTTTCCCGGATGATCTCCAGATAATGTATTCTCGTGGCTTCGTCATTCGCCATGTTGTCGCTGAGCGCGTCGGTGTATCCCTGAATGAGCGCGATCGGCGTCTTAAGATCATGACTTACACCGATAAGCATGTTCATGCGCCGGGAAATCATGTCGCGCAGCGTGATGCGCATCCGGTTTATGCTCTCCGCGAGCGACCGCAGCTCTTCGGCACCGCTTCCCTTCACTTCGTGATCGAGTTTCCCGCTCGCCACAGTCGCGGTGTCATCGATAAGGTTCTGAATCGCCCTATTTGTCGAGCGAAGTATCAGGAACGACATAAGTCCCGCGACCAGGAAAGCTCCCAGCGCAAAGCTCGTTATCAACATAAAATTTCGGTTCCGGATATCTTCCCTCGACCAGAATGGCTGAATGTCAAAGAGCAAAAGCGGGCTCTCTTCTATGTTCGTATCTATGGGCAAAAATCTAAGTTCCGGACGCGGTTTGCCCATGGGGAGCAAGGGCGGTTTTACCAGGTCTTCAACTTCCAGCTTGATGCCGGCAGGCAATTCTCTGAATGAAGAAACCTGCACGGTGCCGTCGGGAGCGATAAGCGCGGCATCGATGATGGGAAGACCTGACTGTTCCCCCGCCATCCGAATTTCCTCAATGGTGAGATTCCGATTCCTGCCCCACCGTTCTGCGACCTCGTTCAAAAAAATGCGCGTCGGCTCGCGCGGATCGCGCTTGGCCTGCTGGCCCGTAAAGAAAAGCAGACCGAACACTATGGGGAAGAGTGTCACCGCGACAGTGAGAATGGCAAACTGGGTGCGGAGTTTCACTTTCATGGATTTGCCCCTGTCGCAAACGCCTCCGGATTAAACCGGTAGCCCATTCCGTACTGGGTCTGTATATAGAAAGGGTTCGCGGGATCGTCCTCGAGCTTTTTTCTCAGCCTCTGGATATACACGCCGACGGCGCTGATATCTCCATATTCCTGACCCCAGACCTGGGCATAGAGATCCTCCGGCGTGAAAGGTTTGCCAGGGTTTGTCACAAGTTCTTTCAATATATTGAATTCTCTGGCCGAAATGCCAACAGGCTCTCCGTTTTTGGTCAGATACATCCCCTCGATGTCGAGCTCAAAGGGGCCAAATTTTACAATGCTGCCGTTCTGGCGCGTCTGAAGGGTAATGGTTCGCCGGATATGGGCACGGACGCGCGACGCCAGTACTCTGGGCGGACAGGGCTTCGTGACGAAGTCGTCCGCTCCGACTCCAAGACCAAAAATGACGTCTTCGTCGGCTTCCCGCGCGGTCAGAATCATCACGGGCGTGGATTTTTCCTTTCGCAGCTGCTCAAGAAACTGAAAGCCATCCATGCCGGGAAGATTGAGATCGAGCACGATGAGGTCCCAGTCCTCATTTCGCGCCAAAGGAAGCGCGCTCTCCGCATCGAAGGCGAGCCTGCATTCGAAGCCTTCATTTTGAAGGTAGAGCATGTAGAGCTCCGCAAGCTCCTTGGTATCCTCTACGATAAGAATTCTACCGTGCATGCCCCCTCCTTGCTGGCGGGTTCAGCTTTTTTCCGCAGTCCCGCCATTATTTTCTATCATATCGTATCTCTCCAGCGAATAAAGCGCGAACGGCAGAGAATGCCGAAGACATTCTCTGCCTGAGTCACCCTCATTCACAGTTCGGGACGGCGTGAAGCGTCCGTTCCAGCTCAATACTGGACCGCGTTCCAGAAGACGCTGAACGCGGTCTGCACTCTTTTCACCGAAAAATCGGTATTGAATGTAATCGGGACGGAGGTCTGAAGCTCGAACGCGTCGTTGAGAATGCCGAGCGTAAGCGCGGGAGTCGTCTTGTTGCCCTTTGGCGCATATTCGGAATTCTCCGCGCCTATCGCGGTCAAGTCGGAGAGCGTAAGTGTCGCCCGCCCGCCCTGGTCTCCAATCGCAACCTCAAACTGAGGATTGAAGCGCATCGAACCATCGGAGAAATTGGCCAGAGCGTAGGCAGAACCCGTCACCTGCGTGAGGCTTCTCCCCTCTCCAAAGCGGCCGGAAATCGAAGCCGAACCCGCGAGGTACCACTGGCCGGTCTGAGTCAGGTCATTCGTCTGTTTCGCTGTATTGGTGGTGCTATTTTTTACCGCTGTTCTCGCATCCGGGACCTGCAGAATCGTCGCGTCCGCATAGCCCGTGCCGTTGTAGTATCCCTGAAGATGCGCCGAGAAGGAGAAACCGCTCGATTTACTCACCGAATATTTTAAGCCCAGTGTCGACTGAAAGAAGGGCGCATCTTCCACGCTATAGGTCTCGTAGGTGCCTGGAGTCGTCGAAGATTCCCTGACATAGGTCCGGTCGGAACCGTAGAGGAGCACATTTTCGCCGTACACGTCGAAGGCGCCGACTGCGCCGGTGAAAGTGAAAATGGCGCGTGGCCTGGCCTCCAGGTCGGCGCGCCCGTACCCCGCGAAGCTCAGTTCCCAGCCGTTCACGACAAGGTCGTATTTGCTCGCGATCGAGGAAGACCCTGCCTCGCCGGAGACAGGCGGCACCATGTAGACCATGAGGTGATTGAGCTTCATGGGCACATCGATCTTGAACGCGAAGGGACCATTGCGCGCCGCGGTCGGGTCGTCGGGGTCGATCGCCGACAGGCTGAGGACGTCGGAAGGCTTGTACCAGTATCCGACGCCCCAACTTATCCGCTGCTTGCCCAGGCGGAAAAAGACCTTCTCATTGATCTGCGTATCCACGAAGAGCTCGTCCAAGCTGAAGGTCCCGGAATCGTACTCCTTGGTCGACAGATAATTGGAAGGATCATAGTTGAAGGAGCCCGCCGCGTAGAGGCGTACGAGGTCGCTCTGCCGCAGGTCGGCGTACGCGGTGACGGATGCGGCGAGAATATCGTTCGGCACCGCCAGCAGATCGTTGGATACGGAAAAATGAAGGTTCTTTGTAGGCAAATAATCGAATTCCAGCCCCGACAGATTTACCGCGCCATAGAGCACCTGGCTGTCGGACGAAGTCGCCCCCACCGGCGTGTAGTTGCCGTAGAGCCCGGCGCCGGCGCTTCCGCTTATCAAAAAGACCGGGTATGTCTTCGTGTCTTTTACGAGCTGCACCGTACCCGCCGACGCCGTATCCGGATCGATTACTGTCACGATATCCGTCGGTCCGCCGAAGAGCAAATTTTCATCGATGACCGCGGGCGGAGTCTCACTTGCAGACGCCGTTGAAGTCTGCGCCCAGAGGCTCCCCGCACACAGCGCAAAAAGAGCGATCGCCGCAAATGGTCCAAGGCCGCGCATATTTCTTGTTCTCATCGTTTCACTCCTACTGGCTCACCCTCTCCAAATACTCTTTGGTAAAGTAATAGTCAGGAAGAGGTTTTGTGGAAATATCGGTATAGGTGACCTGAGACCGTTTTTCGGGGATCAGCCCGTCCTGAAAAATCTGCACCGTCGGCACAAAGGAATCGCCAATCTGCACATATTGCGTGTAATACGCGGTGCGCAGCAATTTCATCGAGAGGCTGTACTCCTCTATTTTAAGCACGATCTTGCGGTCCGTCTCGATGTACATTTTGAGGTAGGGGAACGGAACTTCATCGTTGTTTGCCTTGAGCTCTCCGATGACCACCTTGTAGTTTCCAAGCGTTCCTGTCGAAAGCTTTTCCACGGAATAATCGATCGAGCGCTGCCACCGGCGGAAGTCATTGTTGGTCACCGTGGAGTTTTCGTAGGTGTCCTTGAGGGTGGTGTGGGTGAATTTCCGGCTCGTCGGGTCGTAGCGCCACATGTTGTTGTCAACGCGCAGCATGCCCTGTCCCTTGCGCGACTCCGGCTCCACCATGAGCATGAGGAAGGCGTCGTCCTTGTCGCGCCTGAAAATCTGCTGCTTGTTCGCGAAGGTGCCACGGTCCGGGCTCACGCTCACCATCGAGATGGTCGCGCTCATGTCGCTGTTGTAGAAGCTCGAGCGGATGTCGGTCCGCCGCACGAGCATGAGAAAGTCGTTCGCCGTGTACTTCGTTATGTCGTCAGGGAATTTATAATCTTTGTCCGCCTGGAGAAAATTGAGAGGCAGACCGATGCCTCCCATCGGGCCTCCGCCGCCGCCACCTCCAGGAGGTGGTCCTCCCTGGGCCTTGGCGCTGAATATAAGCACAAGCCCGAAGAGCACAATGCTCAGTTTGCTTGTCAATTTCGCATTCAAAAACCTCATTTTCATGCCTCTGACGTCCGCCATAGGATGCTCCTCCGACTTGCTATCGCTGCGAACTACGCAGTTTTTCTCAGTGCCTCGACAGGCACCACTTCAGCCGCTTTTCGTGCGGGCAAGAAGACCGCGGCAATCGCCACAATCGTCACAAAAACCAAAATCAATAAAAGCTGACTCAGGGTAGGCGCAAACCGCAGATGTCCCTGCACAAGCGCGGCCCCAAAATCTCCGTGCGGATTAAATGGAATAAAACCGATACCAAAACCTATCGGCAGGGCGAGGACAACACCGACCAGCGCCGCGCCACCCGCGAGCAGAATCCCTTCCCATATAAATGAAGAGAACACATCCTTCTTTTTGTACCCTATGCAGCGAAGCATGCCGATTTCCTTGGTCCGCTCGAGCAGCACCATGCGGTATGAATTCGAAATGCCGGTCGCGCTCACGATGAGCATGAGGATGAACACCGCGTAGCCAATCCACCGGATGGAACCGAGCGCGGAGCCAATTTCGCCCGCAAGTTCTTGTATAGTAGAAACATAGTAGAGAGTCGTTCCTGGCAACAGATGGCGGCTCGCGTCCTGCCCGGTGCCCGTTATTGAGGACACGAAGGAATCGGCATTCGTCGAGGAATCCGGCGAAGGAGCGGCATTTGAGGAGCCCGTATTCGACGCTGATCCACGGCTCACGGTGAACCCTTTTGAGGAGAGCTCCCCCGTGATGGTCTGTGCGGCCTTTTCGGCATCGGTACTGTTTTTCAGGAAGACCGCGATCTGTTGCTGCTCATTCGACTTCATGTTCAGATCCGCCGTGAGGTCCCCGAAGGCGACAAATGCCATGTTCATGCCGCCCGCTGCGCCATCATCGTATATCGCGGCGACTTTGTAGTCCGTGACATTCTGCTGACCCGAGGCCGTATTGAGCCTCACGACCACCTGGTCTCCCACCGAAAGGCCGAAACGGTCAGCCGTCTGTGCGCTCATGAGCATGGTCCGGGAATTTTCGAGGCCTTTCCAGTAGCCTTTGGCGAGTATCAGCGAATCATGGTAGAGCTGGTCTTTGGCCCAATCGACCCCGCGGAGCGTGAGCTGGATTTCACGGGTACCGAAGACGACCGTGGCCCTGGACTGGGCGATGGGCGAAACCGTGCGGATATCGGAATTCGTGCTCCCGACAGTTTTTGCCACATTATCGTCCGCAAACCGGTTCTGAAGCCTTCCGCTCCAGCTGGCGGTATAGCCGGAAATCAACACATGGCCGCCAGAGTAGAGCGTCACATTGTCCTGAATGGCGAGGTCCATGCCATTCACAAAGCCTAAAATCAGTGTCATGACGAGAGCGCTGAACGCCACCGCTCCCCCGAGCGCAATCGTCCTGTGCGGCTGTCTGCGCACATTCCGCGCCGCGAGCTTTAAATGTATCAGGCGCATCTTCAGTCTCCTCTCATGGCGACAACCGGCTCGATCCGCAGCGCGACAATGGTCGGATACCACGACGCCCCAAGCCCCATCGCCAGAATCCAGAGGAATGCGCGAATCGCGGCGCCCCCGGACACCATGGGCTTAAGCACCTGTCCGCCAAACAGTGCTTCGAAGAACAGATTCGGCGCCCTGATCCCGACCTTCCCCAGGACCAGAAGCAGGACAAGGCCAATAAGCAAGCCCGCCGCTCCCGCTATGAGGGCCAGGAAAGTTGTTTCGTACAAAATCATGTTGCGTACAACACGCCGTTTCGCGCCGATGGCCCGGAGCGTCCCGATTTCATAGAGGCGCTCATTCACGGAAATGACGAGCACATTCATCATGATCATGATCACGACGACCGCCACGACCGCAACGAGGAGGTCGAACGCCAGACGGATGGTAACCGCGGTGCGCGCAACCTTTCCGGCGCCCGCGATCCAGTCCTGGACACGATCGCCATCGTCGATCTGCTTTGAAAAGGCCGAAAGATCGGAGAGAAGTCTGGAAGAACTGGCGCCTGGTTTGACGCGCACGAGAAGGAATTGCCAGGCGGGCACTACTTCCGCCTGGACGCTTGTCTGCGCGGAGGAAGCGGCCGCGCCCTGTCCCCAGGCCTCTGCGGCGGACGCCGAACCTGTGGCCGCCGTTCCGCCGCTACCGGCGAACAGATCGTTGAACAGGCTGTCCGGATCGAAACTTGTCACAAATGCCGCTTCCTGGCCGGACAAAACCGGAGCCCCATCCCGGAGGCTCGCAAATCCCAGCAAATCTCGCATGGTATCCGCATCGACCAGTGTGATTCCGGAAAGCTGCTGATTGCTCTGATTGAATTTGATCACGCCTTTTACGGTCACTTCGCGGATGACGGTCCCCGCGGAATTCGCGAGCGCCGTCATAATGATCTTCGTGCCGGGTTTCACGGGGCTCGATGCGCTTTTGTTCAGAAGCGCGAGCGTCGGTTCGGAGAGCAGAACCCACGGCCCGTCGTTCTCTGCCGGCCACTCCCCGTTCATCAGCGTCACATTGTCAGGGAAAAAATCGCGATAATCATCGACATTCACGCCAAAGCAGTACCCGGAGCCAAGCTCTGCCTCGCCGATGCCGAATGAAGCCTGCCCGCTCAGAAGGGGCAGCGTGGATGCGACGTCCTTCCGGCTCGCCAGAAAATCCTCATATTTTTTGATCTGCGCAATGTGCGGAAGCACTTCCTCGCTGCCCGCGGTCTCTCCGAGGACAGTCGTGGAAAATTCGGTTGGTCCGGTGACCATGAGATCGCCGGTATACCCTTGCACAAACATACGCTGCAAGCCCGAAAGCGCGGTGTCTATCAAGGAATTCCCAAGAAAGAGAATGAGAATTCCCAACCCCATGATCATGCCGATGAGCAATGATTTCCGCCGATGCAGGCCAAGGTTTGCCCATGCCAGCCGCGCCGCGATCATGACTGTCCGCCCTCTGTCCCTGTAGCGCCCACAGGCTCGTCCGCGCCTGGAGCCGCGGCAAAATCGACCGAAGTCCCGTTTCTCCTCCGGTCTTCGACAATCCTGCCGTCCCTGAGACGTATGATGTGGTCGGCCTCTTCGACGATGTCCGGATCGTGGGTGCTGAAAATGAAGGTTGTACCAAATGTTTCATTCATGTGGCGCATGAGGCGCAGGATGCTTTCGCCGGTGGCCGAATCGAGGTTGGCGGTCGGCTCGTCGGCGAGCACGATGGCGGGCTTCATCACGAGGGCGCGGGCGATGGCGACGCGCTGGCGCTGGCCGCCCGACAGTTCCGCCGGCTTATGCAGCATGCGGTCTTTGAGCCCGACATTCTCTATGAGGAAGTCAACCCATTCTTTGCGGTCGGCCTTGCGTCCGCTCCCGGACTGGCTGTCCAGAAGCAGAGGAAGTTCCACATTCTCGCGGATATTGAGCACCGGGATAAGATTGAAGGTTTGAAAAATAAATCCGATGGATTTGTGGCGAAGCTCGGTCAGGCTGTCGTCGTTGAGGTCGCTCGTGCGCTTGCCATGGACGATGACCGTCCCCGATGTCGGCTTATCGACACATCCGATGAGGTTCAGAATCGTCGTTTTTCCCGATCCTGAGGGCCCTGCGATGCTCACAAAATCCCCTGCATGAATATCGAGGGAGATATCATTGAGGGCATCCACTTCGACAGTGTCGAGGAAGTAGACTTTTTTTACCTTATCAAGACTGATTATGATGTCTGACATGGCGCTTCCTTTTCAGAATTTCAGGCTAAATCGTAACGATTCGCAGGCGGAATTTCCATATGAATAAGCTGAAAATATAATGAATAATTATAACAGGTCTTGGACATCTTTCTGACCCTCGATATACTGAAGTCCTATGGCATACAGCGGGTTACAGGAATTCATTTCCTTTCTCGAATCCAGGGGTGAGCTGACAAGGATATCCACCGAAGTCGATCCAATCCTGGAAATTACCGAAATCGCCGACAGGGTGATGAAAGAGGGCGGCCCCGCCCTGCTTTTCGAACACGTGCGCGGCTCCCAATGGCCTCTCCTCATCAACGCCTACGGTTCCGAGAAACGAATGGCCTGGTCTCTTGGCGCTGAAAGCCTGGACAACAAAGCGAATGAGATTGAGTCGCTCATCGGTTGGGCATGGAGTCAGGTGAGGGATTTCTCATTGTTTTCTGCGCTCCCTGAGGCCCTCCCAAAATTGCCTGTGGCGCGCTCATTCATGCCGAAAAAAGTGCGGCGTGCCCCTTGCCGCGAGGTCGCCGACGAAGGAGGCTTCGACAGCCTGCCCGTCATCCAGTGCTGGCCGCAGGATGGCGGGCGCTTTCTCACCTTGCCCGTTGTCTGTACGGTTGACCCTGAAACAAAAGCCCAGAACTGGGGGATGTATCGCATGCAGGTCTACGACGACCGCAGCGCGGGCATGCACTGGCACATCCACAAGGATGGCGCGCATTTCTTCCAGAAATATCGGGTGCGTGGCCATCGCATGCCTGTGGTCGTCGCCCTGGGAGGAGACCCCGCCATCACCTATGCTTCCACCGCCCCCTTGCCCGAAGGCATCTGGGAGGCGATGTTCGCGGGTTTCTTACGGGGCAAACCCGCCGAAGTCATCGAAATCGGCGACACCGGCATCCTCGCGCCCGCGGATGCCGAGTTCATCCTCGAGGGCTACGTGGATCCTGAGGAACTCCGCCTCGAGGGGCCCTTCGGGGACCACACGGGCTTCTATTCCCTGCCCGACGATTACCCTGTTTTCCATCTCGAGCGCATGACGCGGCGTAAAAACCCCGTCTATCCGGCCACCATCGTCGGCATCCCCCCGAAAGAAGACTGCTTCCTCGCCAAGGCCACGGAGCGCCTCTTTCTACCCCTCCTCAAGCAGCTCTGCCCGGAAATCACCGACATAAACATGCCCCTCGAAGGCGTCTTCCACAACTGCATCCTTGTGTCGATCCGCAAGCGTTACCCGGGCCAGGCACGTAAAGTCATGCACTTCCTCTGGGGCATGGGCCAGCTCATGTACACAAAAATGATCGTGGTGGTCGACGACGACATCTCCGTACAGGACCTTTCCAAAACCGCCTGGAGGGTTTTCAACAACATCGATGCGGCGCGCGATCTGGTATTCTCCGAAGGTCCTCTCGATGCGCTCGATCATTCCTCGCCTACACCGCGCTTTGGCACGCGCCTCGGAGTCGACGCGACGCGCAAGTGGCCCGAAGAAGGTCACGAGCGCGAATGGCCCGATCCGCTCTCGATGCGCCTCGACATTGTCGAACTCGTCAATTCGCGCTGGGGAGAATATGGCATCGGCCGCCCCTGAGTCCGACAGCCGCCAGGACTTGAAGGCCGGCACGCACCGGAAACCGAGCCCCGGAAAGCACGTCCGCGACCTCTTCCGGCGTCTTGGCACAATCGGCGACTCTGTGATGATCTCTCACACGCTGTTTTCTCTTCCCTTTGTCATAAGCGCGATATTGCTGGAAACCAATGGACACCCGCCCTTCTGGAAACTGTTCTGGATTGTCGTCGCCGCCTTTGGGGCGCGCAACGCCGCCAATGCACTCAACCGCATCATCGACAAAGACATCGATGCGAAGAATCCCCGCACCGCCGGCCGTCATCTTCCGAGCGGCCGACTCAGCCCCCGCGACCTCTGGCTCTTCACTGTCGCGATGCTCGTCCTGCTCGTGCTGGGCGCGGCCATGCTCAATCCTCTCTGTGTCATGCTTCTGCCTGTCGCGGGCCTGTTGCTCTTCGGATACTCCTACACAAAACGTTTCACGTGGCTGTCTCACTACTGGCTCGGCATAGCTTGTTCCGCCGCGACCATGGGCGCCTTTCTGGGCATCTCGGGGACATTCCAGTTGCGTTATTTCCCGCTCACCGCGGGCGTGGCGCTCTGGGTCGCCGGATTTGACATAATATACGCACTTCAGGATATCGAATTCGACCGGAAGGAACACCTGCACTCGGTTCCTGCCCGATTTGGAGAGACTGGCGGACGCATCTTCGCGGCGCTGAGCCATGCGGGGGCATTCTTAGGTTTTATAAGCATTTATTACTTCTGGGAAACGCCAGACATCTTTACGGGAATCGCCCTTGCCCTCTGTTTTCTTCTTCTTGTCGCGGAGCACCTGATCTCGGCCCGAAAATCCGAAAGCCGGATCAAGCTGGCCGCCTATACACTGAATCAGATTATCCCGATTATTTATCTATGCGGTGTTGCGTTAGATATTTACGTACGTTAAAATGAGCCTATGGCAATGCGCTACCTCGTCTGCATCACCGGCGCTTCTGGTGCTATATATTCTTTGCGTCTCATGTCCGCGCTCGCAGCGAAGGGAGTGATCCTCCATGTCGTGGCAAGCCAGTGGGGTGCCCGCGTGCTTCTGGAAGAGACGGGCCGGCCTCTGGGGTATTGGCTTGGGAAGTTGAGAACGCAGGGCGGTCCCGATGGCGGGCCCGCCCTCATCACCCTCCACGACAACAGTGATTTTTCAGCTCCCGTCGCCTCGGGCTCTTTCCGCCTCTGCGGCACCGTGATCGCGCCCTGTTCCATGGGCACATTGGGAGCCATTTCAAGCGGGATCTGTTCAAACCTCATCCACAGAGCCGGCGCGGTTGCTCTGAAAGAGGGCTGGCCGTTCATCGTCGTGCCCCGCGAGACCCCGCTTTCGCTTGTCTCGATTCGTGCCATGTCCCAGCTCAAGGAGGCAGGCGCGGTCATCCTTCCCGCCTCTCCCAGCTTCTACAGCAAACCAAAGGATATCGAATCCCTCGTCGATACTGTCGTCTACCGCATACTTGACCATCTGGGCATTGTTGACAAAAATGTTTTCAGATGGAGTAGAGAGGAGTCGTAATTTCCATGAAAATATTTTCTGTTCTCTTGATCGCGATTGCGGCGCTTGTGCAGCCTTATGCGCAATCTGCGACACAGCAAGCTCTGGCTGCTCCCTTGAGCATTGGAATTTTTGCAGATGCCGATTCGCTGCCGCTCATCGTGGCGGCCAATGAAGGATTGTTTCAGCGCGAAGGCGTTGCGATCAATCTTGTCCGGTTTTCGAGCGCGGTCGAGCGCGACTCGGCCCTGCAGGCGGGAAAGATCGATGGGGCGGTGACCGATGTGCTGGCAGTCGTCCTTGCGAATCAGGGAGGGTTCCCCCTCAAGATCACAAGCCTCACGAACGGCCGCTATGGAGTCGCCGTTTCTCCTAAATCGAACATTCAATCGATGAAAGAGCTCGAAGGGAAAAATGTCGCGGTATCGCTCAACACCATCATTCATTATTTTGCCGACTGGAGCGCAACTCAGGCGGGCCTTGGCGCGGGCGCGCTCAACCTGGTGCCGGTGCCCAAAATGCCGGTGCGGCTCGAGATGCTGCTGTCGGACCAGATAGCCGCCGCTGTCATGCCCGAACCCTTCCTCACCACCGCCAAACTCCGGGGGGCGAAAATCCTCGTCTCTTCGGACGACTCGGGGCTCGAAGCGGGGGTTCTGGCCTTTCCTCCTGCCGTCATCGCGAAGAATGCCGGCGCGATACAGCGTTTTTATCGTGCATACTGGGAAGCAGCCCAGCGCATCAACGCCCGACCGGACCAGTACAGATCGATGCTCGTCGATTCGCTCAGCTTCCCCGAAGAAGCGGCACGTGTCTTTCTATTCCCAAAATATGTGGCGCCCCGCCTGCCTTCGCAGGCGAGTATCGATAATGCCGTGCAGTGGCTTTTGTCAAAGGGCCTCATCAAAGCGTCTCCAAAGCATGCTGACCTTGTCGATGCCAGCATGGTAAGCGGATGGTAACCCTCGAAGATATCAGCTTTTCCTATACCGCACATGGTGTTCCGGTCCCCGTTTTTGAACATTTTTCAGCTACATTCGAGGAGGGGCGGATCACCGCCGTGATAGGTCCATCGGGCTGCGGAAAAACGACACTGCTGCGCCTCATCGCGGGGCTCCTCTCTCCTCAAAGCGGAAACATCCTGATGCAAAGGCCGAGGATCGGTTTCATCTTTCAGGATTTTGGCCTCCTCCCATGGCTGACTGTCGAGCGGAATGCCGGCCTGGGACTCGAAGCGCTTGGGGTTCCCGCCGACGAGCGCCGCAGGCGGGTAAGCGATATCCTCGAGGAACTCGGGCTCTCCAAATGGCGCAAAGCGTATCCGGTTCGCCTCTCTGGAGGCATGCAGCAGAGAGTCGCGGTCGCCAGGGCGCTCGCCATCGATGCCGGGCTCATTCTCATGGACGAGCCATTTTCAAGCCTCGACGCGCTGACGCGCGAATCAGTCCAGGACATGCTGCGCGCGATTCAGCGCACACACCAGACGACCATTATCCTCGTGACGCATTCAATTGAGGAAGCGGTATATCTCGCCGATACTATTTTGATTCTTGACGGCAGTATGCCGGTAAAAGACTTTATGCCCGTGCAAAATCCCCACAGGTGGGAGCATACTCCAAATCATCCAGGCGAACAGGCGGCCACGTTCTCCAGTCAGGGACAACGCTCTTCTGAGCTTTCTAGCTCTTCAAATCCCCGCGAAAATGCCGCATACCTTTCCGCCGTCGGGAGACTTCGGCACGCTTTTGATGAAGCGGTGGCACAAAAGGCAGGGGTCGCAACTGCAGGTCAATCCCCGGCAGGTCCATCTGCAACAAATCCGGCCGGACGATCCCCCGCTTCGGTCGCTACGCTGGAAAAGGCACCAAAGGGAGTCTCTGGCATAATCTCAACGCTTTCTCCCTCGGTATCGAAATTCTTGATAAAAACCGCACAAATTGTCGCAGCGGCAATATTTGTCTGTGTGGTTTGGTGGGCTGCGGCCGCACTTTTGAAGCGGCCTTTCCTGCCTTCGCCATGGCTCGCCTTCGCCAAATTCTCGGAAAATCTGCACAAGGGTATTTTCCAAATTCATGTGCTGGCTTCGGCCCGACGCGTCTTCCTCGCGCTGCTGGTCGCAGGACCCCTCGCGTGGATGCTGGGGCTTTTGGCGGGGCGAGTCCGCTTTTTTGACAATTTCTTCGCCCCGCTCATCTATTTCTTCCACCCGCTTCCAAAAGTGGCATTCCTGCCTATCCTTATGTTGTTTTTAGGGCTTGGCGATGCATCAAAAGTCGCGCTGATGGCACTTGTCATTTTTGGCCAGCTCTTCGTGACTGGACGCGACGCCGCCAAAAGTATCGCTCCGGCCCTGCTCGACAGCGTGAAAATTCTCGGCTTTTCGCGATTTTCAATTATAAGGCTTGCGATTGTGCCGTCGACGACACCTTCGCTCATGTCGGCACTTCGCGTCAGCCTGGGAACCGCCATTGCAGTGCTCTTTCTTTCAGAGACCTTTGCCTCTATCGATGGCCTTGGCTGGTACATTATGGACGCCTGGTCGCGCGTCGATTATCCCGACATGTACGCCGCCATTCTGGCGCTCTCGTTATTCGGCCTTATTCTGTATCTGATCATCGACGCCATCGAAGCCTATCTCCTGAGATGGCGACAGAATAATTAGCCGGCGATCAGTGCTCAGTCTGCAGGCAATGCCCGGACCAGCTTTTCGTCGAAGCCAATCCAGACCGTCTCGCCTTCGGATGGAAGAATCTTGCCCGAAGGATCATCGATCTGAACGAGAATTTCGCCCGCTTCGGTCTTTACATAGATTTCGACACTCGAGCCAAGGTACACGCGCGCGGTGACCATTCCCGTCGCGATGGCGTCTTCCCGCCCAACCAACCGCAGCGACTCAGGCCGCGCCATCACTACCGCGCGCGCGCCCGCGCCCAGATTCCCTGCCACTGAACCCGCACGCACCTTTCTTCCCCCAACCGTACACAGCGCCGTCCGTCCGTCGTCCTCGATCCCCTCGAGGCGGGCGGGGAAAAAGGCCACCTTGCCCACAAAGCCCGCCACGAACATCGAGACAGGGTATTCGTAGATATCGCCGGGCGTTCCTACCTGCTGAATTCTGCCATCGCGCATCACAATGACACGATCCGAGAGACTCATCGCCTCGATTCTGTCGTGCGTGACGTAGATTGCGGTGATGCCAAGCGATTTCTGGATACGACGTATTTCCACCCGCATCTGCTCGCGCAAAAGAGCATCGAGGTTCGACAGTGGCTCATCGAGAAGCAGAACCTGGGGCTCGACCACGAGCGAGCGAGCGAGCGCCACGCGCTGCTGCTGCCCGCCGGAAAGCCGCCCAGGCGCCCTGTGGGCGAGCTCGGAAAGGCCTACAAGATCGAGGACGGCATTCACCCGATTCTTTATCTCGTCCTGCGAAAGCTTCCGAATCTTGAGACCGTAGGCAACGTTGTCAAATACATCCATATGGGGGAAAAGTCCGTAAGACTGGAACACGGTGGCCGTCTGTCTAACATTTGGCGGCAAAAAGGTCACATCGCTGTCGCCGATGAGAATCTTGCCTCTTGTCGGCAGTTCGAAGCCGCCAATCATGCGGAGCGTCGTGGTTTTGCCGCAACCCGAGGGGCCGAGCAGCGTCACGAGCTCGCCCGGTTTCACATCGAAATTCGCATTCTCGACGGCGTGAACCTCCGCTTTGGTTTTCGGATCTCTGAATATCTTGGTCACATCAGAAAGCATTACAGGCACGGATTTTGCTGCCATATCATTCCCTTTCATTACAATAAGTTATTTTGAGCAACGCAACCGAGCGCCCGCGCTCTTTCGCGCCAGCGTCCCCTCACGGCTCTGTCCTCCATCATTGCGTCGTCACCGTCTTTTCCAAAAACTCGCTCTGCCGCACCAAAAGCCGCATGAGCCCAAACACTGCCAATACAATAATTATCAACATCGTCGAAAGGACACTCGCAAGTCCAAACCGCAAATTTTCGGAAAAATTGTAAATCTGGATCGTAATGTGGTACCAGCGCGCACTGATCAGGAAAATGATGGCCGAAACCGCCGTCATCGAGCGCACAAATGTATAGGACATGCTCGAAATGAAGGCAGGCCGGATCAGCGGCAAAATAATGGTCCGGAATATCGTCGCCTGATCCGCACCCAGGTCCGAGGCGGCCTCTTCGATCGACGGGTCGATCTGGCGCAGGGCTGCGACACCGCCTTCCACCCCGACAGGCAGCTCTCTGATGACATAGTTGATGACCAGAATCGCGCCAGTGCCGACCAAGAGGAGCGGTGGCTTGTTGAACGCCAGGATGAAACTGATGCCGAGCAGCGTACCGGGAATCGCAAAAGGCGTCATGATGAGCGATTCAAGAATGCGCTTGCCGAGAAATTTCTTGCGCACCAGAATAAACGCTGCCACCATCGAAAGAATGCCCGCTATCGGCGTCGCGATACCCGCCAGGGTGATCGTCGAGAGCAGCGCCTGCTTGCCCCGAGCCAAGGCTTCACCGATATTTGCGAGCGTAAAGGTGTAATCGATACCCCAATTTTTCACAAAGCAGCCCGCAACGATCGTCGCATATAAAGCGACAATGAACCCGCTCACCACCGCAACAAATCCCGTCAGCGCCCTTCTCGCGCCCGGTGAAGCGAGGTCGGAAAGCCGCGTTGAAGGCTTGCCCGTCACGACCACGAAGGATTTTTTGCTCACCCATCGGCGCTGCACAAGGAATGCCGTCAGCGTCGGCAGAAGCAGGAGCAGGGAAAGAGCCGCGCCGTTATTCAGCCTGCCCATTCCGGTCACCTCGATGTAGGACTCGACCGAGAGCACCCGGTATGAGCCCGACAGCAACAAGGGGTTTGCAAAATCCGCGAGCGAATTGGTGAACACGAGAAGCCAGCTCGAAAGCAGACCCGGCGCGGCGAGCGGCAGCGTCACGTGCGCAAAAGTATGCCATCTCGACGCGTTGAGATCGAGTGACGCGTCCTCCAGCGTCGAATCGATCGCCTGCAACACCCCCTGCATCGTCAGAAACGCGATCGGGAACATGCTTATTGTCTGTACGAGCGCGAGTCCACCAAGGCCGTAGATATTGAAATTCTGCAGTCCGAGCAACTGCTTCGTGATGATGCCGTTTTTCCCGAAGAGCAGAATGATCGACAGAGTCAGAGAAAATGGTGGCGAAATCACTGGCATGGTCGCGAGCCCTGTCACCAGCCTTTTGCCTCTCATGCTGGTGCGCGCCACCGCAAAGGCATACATAAAACCAATAAAAGTCGAGAGGGTTGCGGTCACGATACCAAGCTGGATTGAACCCCAAAGCGCCTGCAAATACTGCCTGTTCGACAGAATTGTCTTCCATACGTCAAAGCTGAACCTCCCTTCCTTGACGAGAGTGAGCCGCACGGCTTCTATCAACGGATATGCGACAAATGCAATGACGATCGCAGCCAGCACGAGAATCGCGTATCCGCTAATCGGATCACGCGAAAATGTCGCGATGCCAAAACCAAGGGAAAACAGGAGGAATGCCACCACAGCGAGGGACTGCACGAGCTTTCCGAAAGCGACATAGCCGCTCGCATCAATCGCTACAAGAAGAGTAGCGCGCGCTGAACTGTCTTCCTCATCGGGAACTGGAGCCACCATGAGTGTGTACGGCACTCCCAAAAATGAGACTTTTGCCGGCCACCTGAACACCTCGAGATAGGAGACTGATTCGGCGGCATTTTCTGCGATTGTCGCGTTTGCCGGAAGCTTCCATATATCGAAAAGAGCACTGTCCCCACCGATGTTTTCGCTTCCCTCTTCGCCAGGAACGCCTTTTATCACGAAAAAGCGGTTATCTGGATATATCGCAGAGAGTTCCTCGGACCAGTGTGCCAAATCTTCATCGTTCTGAGGCGCTGAAGAAGTCATCGCCTTGATCAGCGATATCATCTCTTTGATTGAGTTTTTTTCGAAGGTGTTTTGAAGAGTAGAAAAAATCCAGAACTCCCCAACCGCAAAGATGGCGCACACCACCGCAAACATAATCAGCTTTTTCTTGGTAAACACCTGAAGTCCTCTTTCTCAAATAAGCCCTTGAAAAAAGCGTCATAGCAAAAGCCGGACCACCGCGGAGCATCATCCACAGGGCCCGGCCGTTCAGTTCTTTCCGTTTATTTCTTGATGCAAGAAAAATCAGCGCTTCGAACCAATCTCTTTTACCCAGCGCTCAAGGAGGCGTTCCTTATTTGCCGCATCCCACATAACATCCTGATCGACAGTCTTGATTTCGCTGATGCTGAATGCACTGGGATTTTTCTTGGCAAGCTTAGAGAGAGGAATGACATACCACTTTGCAATGATTTCCTGGGCCTTGGGCGAAAGTATCCAGTCGTAAAGCTTTTTGCCATTGACGGGATCCGGACCACCCTTCACCATGGACATCGAGGCAATCTCATAGCCGGTGCCCTCCGAAGGGAAGGTGATGGTGATATCGGCACCTTCGACTTTGAGCTTGACATTGTCGTGCGCATAACCGATCGCGACAGGAATCTCGCCGATTCCTACGCTCTTGCCGGGAGCAGAGCCGGATTTCGTGTACTGGTCGATGTTTTTATCGAGCTTGTCCAGATAATCAAACACCTTGTTTTCATCGCCGCCAAACACATAGCGAAGCGTCGTGAGAGTATTGTACGCCGTGCCCGAAGTGGTGGGATTCGCCATCCGAATCTTTCCCTTATACACAGGCTTCAGCAGATCCGCCCAGGAAGTAGGCGGGACAAGACCCTGCTCTTTTGCGACTTTATTATTGGTCACAAAGCACAGCGGACCGATATACAGCCCTACCCAGTAATTTTCGGGATCGCGGAACTGCAGCGGGGTATTCGCGAGCATTTTCGATTTATAAGGGGTGGTAAGACCCTTGAGCTTGGCGCTTATATGGTTGAGCCCAACGCCGCCGACCCAGATCGATGCTTGGGGATTTGCCTTCTCCGCTTCAAGTCTGCTCTCAACCTCTCCGCCCGAGAGCCTCTGCCAGTTCACGACGATTCCGGTTTCCTTCTGGAATTCGTCGAACAGCTCCTTCGCAAGTGGCTCTTCGAGGGTGGTATAAGCACCAACTTTCTGCTGGCCAAAGGCCATAGTGACGCCAAGCAGGAGCACAAATCCAACAATCAACACACGTTTCATGAAGACCTCCTGTAAGTACTTTACGTGCATAGTGTAGCCCTTACCTCTGATTTTCGCAAGCAAAAAATGAAAGAGGGATGATGTTCCACCGTCGAGCGCTTCTGTTTTCCGCCGGCACGTGAGTGCGCCATAATGGCAAAAGTGAGGTGTGCGCCAATCAGTTGTATCAATTATACACATATACATGATTCATTTTCATACAATTGTTTCATTCAGACATAGAGAACGAGCGTGAATCGCAATATTCCTGTTTCATGCGGAACCAAGGCTAAATCATCCCGCGGAGCAGGCATGACGGCAGGCTTTCGTTTGTGTTATCAATTCATTTTAATAAAATAAATTATAAATTTTATCAAAATTTTTTCAATTTTGGCACACTACTTGCATCATATATACTGAGCGCCGAAAAGGGCTCCGGACGGGTGTCATGGTCCTGTGAGGATCCAAACCTGCCGCACTTCACCACTTGTGGAGGTTCATTATGAACAGCTTGGTAATGTATGAAAACAATCCGTTTGACCTTATGGAGAGATTTTTCAATGACGATGAGTGGCTCATGCCGGGATTCCGCACTCCCGAAATCGATGTCTATGAAGAGGGCGACAAATACATGCTCGAGGCCGATCTTCCTGGCCTGAACGAAAAAGATATCAAGCTCGAAGTGCGCAACGGCCAGCTCACTTTTTCCACTTTAAAGAATGAAAAATCCGAGGAGAAATCCAAAAAAGATCGCTGGATTCGGAAAGAGCGCAGAGAGTTCCAGTTTGTGCGAAGCTTCACGCTTCCCGAAGATGTCGATGCAAATGGCATCGAGGCTCACTTCAAAAACGGAGTGCTGCAGGTTGTGATGCCCAAGAAACCTGAGGCAGCTCCGAAAACGATCGAAGTCAAGATCGCCTAAGCACTTGGTTGTAACAACCAGAAAGAGCCGGGCCCCGCGCCCGGTTCTTTTTGTAACAATGGTTACAGTCAAGCGCCTTTTCAATATAGTATTCTTTAAAAAGATAATGACACACAAAGCCGGTTCGCCGGCGAAGGAGATGCTGTGGCAGACAAATCAGCCCGACTTACGGGCAATGTAAAAGGCAGATGGTATGTCGACTCTTCGTGCATCGGCTGCGGGCTTTGTTCATCGACCGCGCCCGACACTTTTGCGCTGGGCGATGATGGACAGGCGCTCGTCATCCACCAGCCCGAAACCGCAGACGAAACGGAACTCGCAAACCAAGCGCTCAACGATTGCCCCGTTCAGTCCATCGGCAACGATGGTGAATAAAAAAGGGTGCCCGCCGGTGGTGCCCTCGCTTTTAACGCATAAATTGAGCATGATCGGAGCTCGGCATATCAGTCCTTTAGAGCATCGGGATTCAGCGCAAGCAGCTCCGGCGCGACAAAAATGCCATCTTTTCGTATCAATTTCCCATCGATCCAGACCTCGCCGCCGCCCGAGTCGGCATCCTGCATGAGCACGATATCCCAGTGCAGCGCCGAATGGTTGCCGTTATCGCAATCGTCGTAAGAATTGCCGGGTGTGATGTGCAGCGAGCCCGCAATCTTTTCGTCGAAAAGCGTTTCGAGCATTGGCTTTGTAATGTAAGGGTTGAGCCCGAATGAAAATTCACCCAGATATCGTGCCCCGCCGTCGATGTCGAGTATTTTGTTGATGCGCGAGGTATCGTTGGCCTTTGCGTCCACGATTTTGCCCTTTTCGAACTCGAAGACTATATTCTCAAACTTGAAGCCATCTTTTTCGCTCGGCGTGTTGTAGCTGAGCACGCCATTCACGGATTCGCGGAGCGGGGCGGTGTAGACTTCGCCGTCGGGAATGTTCATCGTGCCGTCGCATTTGATGGCCGGCATGCCCGCTATCGAGAACTCGAGATCGGTGCCCGGCGCCTTGACGCGCACCTTGTCACTTTTCTCAAGAAAAGTCACGAGTGCATCCATCGCACGGGACATCTTGGCATAATCCATGGTGCAGACATCGAAGTAGAACTCTTCAAACGCGTCCTCGCTCATGCCGGCATTCTGGGCCATGGCCGCGGTCGGGTAACGCAAAACAACCCACCGGGTGTTCGTGATGCGCCGCTCGATGTGCACCTTCTTCCAGATATGGCGGTTGTAAAGCTCTGTTTTTTCCTGCGGCAGGTCCTGCCACGCAAAAGAATTCCGCATGCTCGTAAAACCGATGTACACATTCATCTTGTCCATGCGGGCCCGCTCAAATTCGGCCTGCAATTCGAATTGCTCCTCCGGCGCGTTCATGAAAAGAGTGCGCTCAAGCCGCCTGTCCCGCAGAGAAAGAAAGGCAAGCCCGCCCGCGGCGTGCACTTCTTCAATGAGGAGCCGCAGGAAATCGGGCTCGGAGTTTACATTTTCAATGAGCACCTTGTCGCCAGGCTTCACCTTGGTCGAATAATTCACAAGCAAATGAGCAAGCTTTCCAAGTCTTGGGTCTTCCATAATTTATTCCTCTCTAAATATATATTTCTAGGCAAATATCGCTTTTCTTCCCGATATCATCGCACGCTCTGTATACCAAAAAAGTCTGCAATGATCGCCTTCTCCTTCTCAGCCTCCCGTTTCCATGTATCGCGGACTATACCATAGCTTTTCTTGATCCGTTCACGGTAGGGAGGCGCCTCTTCCCATCCCGGCCATGTATAGGGAGAGTCAGTATTCGCATTCAGGCGGCCCGCTTCCGTACCTGTCTTCGCATTGAGGACACGCGCGTCGAAGACAAAACCGTCCGTTATTATCGTCTTGAGCACGTCAGTGCCGGGATCACCTATGTTCCGCGCATCATTCAACACATTGCGCGAAGAAGGATCAGTGACATTGAGACGGTTCCACGGTATGCGGACATGAATCAAATTTCCCTCGATATTCCAAAGATTGCCGGACTCATCGAAGGGCCCTTGTCGCATGAGCGATGCATTGAATCGTCTCTCCGGGATATCGCTGCCTGTCTTCGTCGTCACCTTGCCATTGACCAGAAACTGAATTTCCTCAAACGCGCCATCGCGGCGGAGCGTCGTCGCGTACCGCGCGGAGGCGATGTTATATGAAGGAATGACCAATAATCGGGCTTCATTCTGTTGAATGTCGAGCAGGAATTCCAGGCCGGAGGCTGTTTTTTCCAAGTTGCCTGGCCAGTGCATCTGCCCCAAGGTCCGGTCATAGGTGTCGATGCCCAGGAGGATTTCGTACTCCTGAGGTGTTTTTGGCCCTGTCAATTGCAGCATGAGATAGAGATACGAGGCATCGTGGGACACTTCGAGGCCGGAAAGGACTCCGCCGCCCGAAATTTTTTGCTCCGGCGCCGAAGGCGGCACTGTTTCATTCGCGATGAGACCGTAATTCTGCTCGGGATCGACAATGTTGTGCCACAGGACCCTGCGATCAAAAGGTATCATGAAGGGTTCAGTGATCCATGTTTTCTTCGCCCATTCATCCATAAATTCGAAGATCGAAGCGCCTGAATACTCTGTCTTTTGAATGGCCGCATACATGCGCATGATATCTCTGCCCGCAGTTTTCTCATCGACGCCGCCATGATTGAGACCATCCGAAGAGATGTGCGCCACCCCCGCCCCATTTGCCATACCAAACTCCGCGACAATCGCGGGGTACCGGCTGTGCGTCTTTATGAACTCTTCCAGGTAGCCCCCGTACCTCAATATTCCGACTGCATCACGGTAGTCGCCGTATGAAGGCTCATTGACAATGAAATCCGGATAATTCGGATAGATATGATAGGCGCCGAACAGCCCCGCGGTCATTTTCTCCGTGACATCGAGGTGCTCTATGGCAACGCTCGCGCGGTCATTCCAGCGATTGCTCTTGCCGGTCTTCGGGTCCCATTCCGTGTCGTGCTCAATCGGATCCAGCGTCGGCCAGCTCACAATGCCCACAGGATGCAGGACCCCGTATCGCTCTGCCTCGGCCATGGCCGCCGCATCGAGAGACTCGGCCAGCCAGACCTCGGTCGGCGATGCGCCTTTTCCCGCCGACACATATTCGCCAGTATATGTCGCTCCCGTATGGTCTGCGTCTGTCTGCATCACTTCGACGCTTTCAAGCTCTCTGCCGACAAGCCAGCCGATAAGCCATTTCGAGACATCGACAGAGTAGACACCCCAGGCCCGGCCCTTGCGCTGCGGGACATTCGCCCTGCCATAGACCGCGTCGATGACATAATTTATTTCCTTCAAGTACTCTTCCTGGTACGCAGGCCGCAAATAATCCCCGCCGGGAGGATTTTCTTCCGGCCATATTTCCTGCAACAGAAAGAGCGGGGCATCCGGATGAGTCTGGTTATAGATTTTGAGCGCGCGATAGAACTCGGGAGGCAATAACGTATACACACGCACCGTATTCGCACCGAGGCTTCCTATATAATTGAGCCATCGCACATACGTGTCATTATCATAAGGGAACTCTGTAAAAAATTTCCCGGGTTCGGCTGGTCCCATATTCACGCTGCGGAGAAAAACCGTACGCCACTCTCCTGTGCTCGATTTTAACTGAATGCCTTCTTTTACCGCACGTACACGCACCTGCGTCTCCGCTGATTTTGTCGTCGCCCGCGTCTCAACCCTGCGCTGTTCGATGTCGGCCAGGATGTGGTGCATAAGCGGCGCGTACACTTTCCAGAAAAAATAGCTGTTGTTGTCGACAGTATCATCGGCGAGAATACGCTTGATTGTCTGAATGCCTTTCATGCGATAGGTAGTCCCTGAAAACTGCAAATCGGCGAAATCGCCGGCGAAATACCAGCTTGTAAACTGATCATTCTTAAATCTCACTATTGCAGGAAAGGTATTGGGCAAGCCTAAGGCATCAAGCTTTTTCTTTCCCGAGGGGGTCACGTCGAGATCATAGTGAGCGATCTCTTCCACGAGCGGATCAGCAATCACCCACTCAAACCAATAGCGATACGAGGTAGGCTTTTTAATTCCAAGCGTCTTCGCCCATTCCTGCCGGAAGATCATTTTCATGCCATTTTTGCCAATATCGTCTTTTTCTGTGAGGACTTCGACACTCCCCTCCTCGTCAAGCAGCACAATGCCGCGTCCCGAATATTCCCAAGTCTGTTTTCTTTCACTCTCCCAGTTCCCAACAACCCAATCGGGGACACCTCCATCTTTCGCGAGGCTCTCGTAGTAATTTCCTATCCAGCCCTGCCATTTTAGTCCGATAAGACGGCCAAAAAGCGCCCTGTCCCGGTCGTTGGTCGGCGAGGCTGCGGTATTGAACTCGGCGATGAGCGTGTTTCCTCCACCCATGGCTTGCTGGATAGTGCTATAATCGTCATTATTTAATCCGCCATATATAAGAGAAGAAAAAGCATTGGGAAGCTTCTTCTGCATATAATCATCGCGATAGACACCATAGGTGTCTGCGATATAAATAAGATCAGGTTTTTTCGCAGTGTGAGGCATCGGAATAGTGCTCCACTCTTCCTTGGAGGTGGGATAGAATCCATAATAATCCGTTCGCACATCGTACAGGACCTTCGTGCCAGGCTTTGAAATTTTCTCATTGTTCAAAAGCCAGAATAGACCCGCGTGCTCCCGGAAATCCGGATATGGCACTGTTTTATCGACAACCCAGACATCAAGCTGCCTGTAAGGCTGCGCAATCCAGAGAATAAAGGGCGACGCAACGAGTATTGCAAAGAAAACAAACACAAAGATGCCAAAAACCCAAAGGAAAGTCGCTTTTACATATTCTTTGCTGCGGTTTTTCATCTGTGTGCGCCTCTCGGAGCATCACCACGCTCTTGCCTGTTGTCTGCAAAGCCTTTGCGCTCAAACTTCTGCCATCCCTGGGGTTTTTGCATCGCCCGAACAAAACCAATCACGCGCCATGTTGAAAAAAGTTGCCGTGGGCCGAAATTTTCAATAATCGCAGTTCCCACAAGCTTAAGAGTATCTTTGTAATTAAAATACACATTCAGTTTTTCGGCAATTTTCACTGAAGTGACCGAGATAAGTATTCCCATCAACACCGATGCAAAGAACAACAAAAGTGCGAGCCGGGTACTGAGCATCCCCAACAGCGCCGCAATTGCGACCATGAGATACCCTTGAACTTCAAAAAGTGGACCTATCATCTCGAAGATAAGATAATATGGCATCGAGACCATACCCATGAGTTTATACCATGGATTAAAAATGAGCTTGCGGTGGAAATACATGATGTCGATGAGCCCGCGCTGCCAGCGGTTCCGCTGCTTCTGGAGGCTCGACATCGTCTCCGGCACTTCGGTCCAGCAATTCGCATTGAAGGCATAGCTTATGCGATATGAATGCTTCGATTCATGCATATGGCGGGCAATGCGCACTACAAGCTCCATGTCCTCGCCGACAGTGTCCTTCTGGTACTTGCCACTGCTCGTAAGATACCCGCCGACCGCGACGACCCGCTCCTTTCGAAAAAGCCCGAAAGCTCCCGATATGATCAACAGCGAATTTATATAATCCCATCCAAGGCGACCGCACATGAATGCGCGTATATACTCGACCATTTGGAGACGCGAAAGCCAATGCTTTGGAACGCCGATTTTTTCGATTTTTCCCTTATCGACCTTACATCCATTGATTGGAAAAACATTGCCGCCCAGCGCAGGCGTTTCGACGCCATAATCCAGCGTAAGCGACGCAATCTTCAGGAGCGCGTCGGGTTCAAGCAACGAATCCGCGTCGATGCCACAAAAGTATTCCTTAGATGCGACATTGATGCCGGCATTCAGCGTATCCGCCTTGCCGCCGTTTTCCTTGTCGACGACGATGAGACCGGGAATAGAGGGGCTGGTGTAAATGCCGCGGATGGGATAGTGCTTGAGACGTTCTTTGTACGAAAAATCCGTCTTCATCAAATCGAAATGGTCGATGAGCGTTCTGAGCGTGTTGTCTTTCGAGCCGTCGTTTACGATGATAAGTTCGTAATCCGGATATTTTAAGCTTAAAAGCGAGTTTGCACTCTCGATAATCGTCGTCTCTTCGTTATACGCCGGTGCGATTATCGATACCGAAGGAAGCATGCGCGGCTTAAAGAGCATAGTCATGCTCTTGAGCTCCCACAATTGAGCTGCACGCTTGATATTCAACCTTGAAAAGAAAAGCAGTATCAGATACACCACATTGACGGCTATCGTATAATAAGAGAAATTCACATTGAAATTCAAGACAAAGTATTTCAGGTGCTGAATGAAGGGCATTGTGTCAAGCCTGTCGTAGTATCGCAGCACATACAGGAGAGGAAAGAAACCCAGTGCAAACGCGAGAACGACATAGAGCCGTCGCACCAATTTTTTATCAACCTTTTCTTCCCGTTTCCTGGCCGGCGGGAAAAGGCGCTTCAGTCCCAATTTTTCGAGTATGGAATCCGGAAGGAAAAGGCCGCATTCTTTCGCTAAAAGCTCGCAGTCCTGCAAACGAGGCTGGATGACCTCGACAAGCCTGTCCTCAAGCTCAACATTTTTATTGCGCTTCAGGAATTCAATGATCTCCGACACTCTTTCCATCGAGATGAGCTCATTGATAATGCCTGCCGCCACATCGTGCTCGTGGCCCAAAAGCTTTGTAATGATATATTCAATCCGGTTGGAGAGCACCTCTGCAAGTCTGTTGTGAAGAGCCCCTTCCGAATTCTGGAACGCTTCGACCAGTGTCAATATAAATTTGGGATGATGATTGAGAAGATTGCGCAGGCCTTCGCGCGCCGCAGCGGCGGTTTCGTCCCGTTCAAGATAATCGATGAGCTTGCGAAGGTTTCCCGTTCGCAGCGTCTGGCCCAGGGAGCGGACTGCAATCGATTGAATATCCTTATCGACATGTTCGAGGTAATAGTCAGAAGCAAGCTCTTCCGGATAATACTTTTCGAGCGTTTCGGCAGCGCGAACCATGAGTCGATGATAATTTAATGCGGGAGAAAGACTTGTAACAAGCGTATGATATTTTCTGCAGCGAAAGTTGTTGGCAACTTTACCTTTGTAGGGACACTGACGATGCGTATCATCTGCTTCCATCCGGCCATGCACGCAATAATAGCAGCATTTTGCCGGCAGATTAGCCGTAAGTCTCTTCAGTTTGCCCACTTCACCCAAACCGAGTTGCAGCACATCGACAAGATAGCCCTTGAGTTCTTCAGCTGGTATTGAACCCGCGAGATCAACGAGCAATTCCCGGATTTCGATGTCGGTTCTCCAAAAATAGCCTTGTATTGATTCTCTTACGATATCTCCATACGATGCAATGAGCATATTGACTTTATTTCTGTACCAATAATGAGATCCATAGAGGCTTTGAATAAGTACACAGAGCGAGCGAGGGTCCTTAATATCCGAGAGCGCATTTGCAAGGTACAGCTTTGTAGGAAAATGCTTTTCTTTGAGAAGCGCTTTTTCAATGGCTTTCCGTGCGTTATCGGTATTGATGCTCGAAAGATATCGCGCAGCGCTCATGCGGACAAACCTATTACGGCTGGCAACGCGGTGTATCTGCGTCCGTTCGAAATATTGTACGGCAGTTACGTTGAAGATGCGCTGCTTCTGCACCAAGGACATCTTGATGTTTTGAGTCAAATAGAGAATATGCACGAGGAGAGTCCGCATCTTTCGCGGGTTCTGCTCATACGTAGGAGCAAAAATTTGAGGAAGCTCTCGGAGGTCGCTCTTCAGATTCTCAAGGTTTATCGTAACTCGCGCTTTATTCAGCAATGTGCTGACAACCACATAGATGGTAAGCCATAAAAAAAGAATGACAGCTCCAAGCAAGTATTCGGAAGGAATTGTCATGCACCACTCCCCACGTGGGTGAGATTCTGCACAATTCCCAACAATTCTTCAAGGATGATCGGCTTTTGCAAATAGTGGACAATGCCAAGCCTGTAGGCACGCCGAATAGTCAACTCAGTTTTGAGATGAGAAATGATGACGACAGGGATATCCTTCGTCGCCGACTTGGAAAGCATCGATTCTTTCAAAATATAGGCATCGATCTTGGGGACCATCAATTCTGTTATCACAAGATCGATGATTTCTTTCCCCAGGATACTGAGCGCTTCCTGGCCATCGGCAGCCGTCAGAATGGAATAGCCTTCATTGATAAGGTATGTTTTCAGCACATCGACATTGACTTCATCGTCATCGACAATGAGAATGCGTGCTTTTACTTCGCCTTCATTCTCTTCGGTCGAACCAAAATACAGCGTGTTCCCACCGAGCCGCCGGGCAAGTCTAAGACGGCGAATGCCAAGGTCCGTCATATCCGCTGCTATTTTTTCAAGCGCCGGCTGCGTGCTTGCCGCTTCTGCGAGTGTCGCAACCCCCACCGAGACGGTCACAGGCTCGACAAAAGCTTTCGAGGTCTCGATCTGGTAGCGGATCTTATCGAAAAGCTCTATTGCCCTGTCAAACAATATCGCAGGGATCCATGCAGCCATGGTCGCACCATGCAACCTGAAGGCCATTGCGGTCTTTGGCAGGTTTTCTTCGATCACCCTTGCGACTCCATGCAACAGCGCCTCGACCTCTCTCGACCCATATTTGTATTCGATCTGCGCAATGTTTTCATCGATGCCGAAAACCGCAAGCACGTGATCTTCTGGTCCGGCTTCAGTGATTCTTATTGCTATTTCCTCATCAACAAATGATTTATAGAAAATTTCCGAATACAGGCCTGTCACCGCGTCGCGAATCGCACGATCCTTCGAAACTGTTATGCTGTGGTTCAGCTCTTCATTGAGCCTGCGCAATGTCTCAATCTCCTGTTTGAGACGTGCCACTTCGGCGCCTGTCGCCCCAAATTGTTCCATGCCTGCATAGAGCGCCTCAACTCCTTCAGAACGGGCTAGTTCACCGCACTCCAGCTCAGCCAGCTCGGAAAAAATTCGCTTGACACCGCTCTGTATAATGGGACCATACGAAGGCATCACGCGCTCGATATCCCATTTTGCGAGAATCTGCATGACGGGAGCAAGAAATTCCCGTGAAGGCATATTCGCCCGGTGAAAAGCCTTGAGGCGATCCAGAAACTGTCCATCATCTGCATAAATACTCAAGTTTTCTGAATATGATGACAGCAGCGCTCCGGTGAGCAAAGTCTTCGTGACCCTGTCATAGGTGGCAAAAGCTCCGGGTTGATAGAGATACGGCGTGGGCAGGAATTGCAGCACCCGGCCAGATGAAAGGCGCAACGACCATGCATGCTCATCGATGATATAGGGCTGGCTGGAAAGACCATAAAACCGAAGCTGACCCCAGGTACGCCAATGAGTGGTGATCGCCGCGCGGGAGCCTTCTTTTTCGAGGTATGTGAGCGCGGATGAAGAACTGGGCTCCTGCTGATGCACAACAATCGCGCTAATCGGCCTAAGAGAGGCACATTTCTGAATATTTTCTTTTAGCTCCGGTAAATTTACCGCGGCCCCGGGGCCAAACAATATTGCCTCTCCATCGTCAAGAAGCAAATAGATATTTGATTGCAACTCTCCAAGAAGCCGAGAGGCACCGATGCGAAAGAATCCGCCGCCGAGATCAATTGGATCCTGTATGTTTTCCATATACTATCCCATCAATATTTTCGGCTGATTCCAGCTATAAATGAAATACATAAATGTCAATAAGAACAAACGTTGCACAAACTGCGAATTTTATAAAAAAACATTTGACGGCACGACTATTCTGTAGCTAAAATAAGCTATTCATTCTTTTTTGCAGGAGGGCTGCATGTCAACGCTTATCGTATTGATAGCCCTTGTCATCTATTTCGGATCCTATTTTCTCTATGGAAGGACAATCCGGGATAAGGTGCTCAAGAGCAAAGAGGCGCCAGAAGCGCCGTCGAAGAGGCTGTCGGATGGTGTCGACTATGTACCGACATCTAAATATGTCTTGTTCGGCCACCACTTTGCGTCTATTGCCGGTGCCGGCCCTATCACGGGGCCCGCAATGGCGGTCGCCTGGGGCTGGCTGCCAGGACTTCTGTGGATCTGGCTCGGCAACATTTTTATCGGGTCGATCCATGACTATCTGGCACTGACCGCGTCGGTCCGCTATGACGGCCGTTCGGTGCAGTTCGTCGCCCAGGACCTTATCGGCAAGAGAGCGGGCAAAGCATTCAGCTGGTTCATCCTCTTCCTCTGCATCCTGGTCGTCGCCGCGTTTGGCGATATCGTCGCCGGACAATTCGCCGCGGATGGCCGTGTCTTCTCCACGTTCTTCTTCATCTGCGTCGCCGCAATCATCACGGGCTACTTTATGTATCACACGAAACTGGGCATTGGCGGAGGCACCATCATCGGCATCGTACTCGAAATCCTTGCTTTCTGGCTTGGTGATATGCTTCCCATCGCCGCGAGCAAGGACGTGTGGTTCCTGGTGATCTTTGTCTACATTGTCATCGCCTCGGCATTGCCGGTTAACTTCCTATTGCAGCCGCGCGACTACCTGAACTCGTTCCTGCTGTATTTTGGTCTTATCGTCGGCGGTCTCGCAGCCATCATCGCGGTAAAAGGCTTTGACTCGCTGCCTGCCACGACCAGCTTCAGCGCGGTCGTCATCGGCGGCAAGCCCACCCCCTTCTGGCCCGCGGTGCCGCTCGTCATCGCGTGCGGCGCGCTTTCCGGCTTCCACGCCCTTGTCGCTTCGGGCACAAGCTCCAAGCAGCTGCGCGAGGAAAAGGACGCGCTGTTTGTCGGTTACGGAGCAATGCTCACCGAAGGTTTCCTTTCCACGATCGTCGTCGTTTCGATCGCTGCCTTTGGTATCGCCGCCATGGGCGAAGGCAATGTGCTCAAAACCCCCGCGCTCAACCGCTTCGTACTGTCCTATGGAACGATGGTCAACACGGCGATGCCCTTCTTTTCCCAAAGCTTCATGAAGCTGTTCGCCGCCGTATGGGTCTCCTCATTCGCGCTCACGACCCTGGACACCACGAACCGTCTGGGACGCTATCTCGTGCAGGAAATGATCACTCCTGTAAAGGAAAAGAAGCCCGGTTTATATAAGACCTTCAACAATAGGTGGGTTGCGTCACTCATTATCGCGTTCTTCGGTGTTGGCCTTGCGTGGACCGGCAACTACACGGTGCTGTGGCCGGCATTCTCCGGAGCCAACCAGCTGATCGCATCCATCGTTATGCTCACCGTCGCCGTATGGGTCAAGAAGAAACTCAATCCGTCGTACACCATGGTCGTGCTTATCCCAGCCATCTTGCTGTGGGTCACGGTCACCGCAGGTATCATCTGGTACGAAATCGCCATTGTGCCGACATTCTTTGCCGCCGCGGCAAACGCCGCAGCACAGACGAAAAACATCATCACGGGCGTGGTGGTCGGCGCAATCAACATCTTCATGCTCGTGCTGAACTTCATCATGATTTCCGCGTTTATGAAGAACTGGAAGACCAAACAGGCAGACTAAAATCGCGCTTCTGAATAAACAATTTTTGAGGCTGCCCTGAAATCGGGGCAGCCTTTTTTGGGCGCTTTCTAATATTTAAAAACGATGATAAAATAATGTCATGAATGAAAAGATGAAGCTTTTGCACCTCCTTCGCAGGGGAGCAAAAACACTTGTACAAGTGCAACGTGAAAAAGCGACGAGTATGCTCGATTTCGAACTCAAAGAACTCGAGAATATTTTTGCGCTGCTCCTTCTGGGAGGATTTGTCGGCATACCATCTCCTCCGTCGCCCATTGCAATCGAACTTTTACCCTATCTTGAGCGAGAGCTTGTTGTCATGTTTGCACGCACGGATATGTCGGTCGATCCAATCGGCTCCCTTGTGGGTATGCTCGAAATCGACTAGGAGTCTTCAATGGTCTCCCCTGTTTCACATAAAACGGCATTCTTTCTTGGAAAAGGCGGCGTCGGCAAGACAACGCTTTCGGCATCATTCGCCCTCACGCTCGCCCGCTCGGGACAAAAAGTACTGGTCGCATCGCTCGACCCTGCGCACAATCTCGGCGACGCACTGGGATCCGCACTAAAAAACGAGCCTCTGACTGTGGAACCCAACCTTGATGCGATGGAAATAGACCTCGAAACCTGGATCAACACATACCTTGAAGAGAGCCGCTCCCAGCTCAAATCAACGTATTCATACAATGTAACGCTCAACCTTGATTCGTTATTCAAAATATTGAAATATTCACCCGGAACCGAAGAATACGCAGTGCTGTGGGCCATTGAAGACATTCATTGCAGATTGTCCCCCCTGTACGATATCGTCGTACTCGATACCCCCCCAACTGCTCTCTCGCTGCGCTTTCTCTCTATGCCAACCATTTCGGGTCTTTGGGTCAAAGAGCTTTCAAAATTGCGCGAGACCATTTTGGAAAAGCGCAGCACCCTCGTGCGTCTTAACCCCGAATCGCCCGTCAAAGAGAGCTGCCTCGACAAAGATGACGACAAGGTCTACGGCAAGCTCAGCACAATTCGCCAGCGGCTCTCCATGCTCGAGCATCTCTTCCAGAAGGAAAGCTTCATCAATGTCATTGTGAACCCTGACGAACTATCGGTCACGGAGGCCTTGCGCATCAAAGACGAGCTTGACCGGCTGGAGATTCCAATCTCGACAATTTGTCTCAACAAAAAGGGCGTATTGAACAACGAGTGGCACATCCACCAATCGCTCGCCGCGATACCGATGTTCAGCTTTGACTTTGAGTCGAGCGGCATCCGCACACGGGACCAGCTCATTCAACTTGGAACACAGCATCTTGTCGATACTTTTCTCGACAAAAGGAGTATTCCTGCATGAACATGAATCCTTTTTTATTTACCGGTCTTGTGGCGCTTGGCGTTGGAGCGACCATTACATACTACCTCGGCGTCAAAAAGAACCGCTGGCTGGGAAAGCATCTTTCCGCCCAGACAGAAGAAATCCTTGCGCCAACCGATACAAATTACGTAAATATTGGCGGAGCAATTGGTTATAATTTCAGCTATAAACTGAAAGGTGACTGGAAAGAAGCGAAGGGCACCTTTACCTTTATCCCCAGGCATTCGCTTTTATATATGCCAATTTCGTTCCTGATTCGCGGTGGAGACCATTTCTATCTGAATCTTTTTACCGACAGACGGCTGCCGGGCGAAGGGCATCTGATTCTCGCGTCGCATCTCAGAAAAGCGAAGATCGATGATATAGAAGCGATGTCGCGCAAGGAAGTCGAGCTTGGCGGCAAAAAATTTGTGCTATTGTGGCGCGAAAACCGCATTCTCGACAAACTGGAAAGAATTGCACTCAGCTTCCCCGATCCGCAGAGTCTCATGCATTTTTGCTGCTACGCGGACAACAAGACACTCTTTTTGCATCTGGCTCCCAAAAAAGGAATTATCGGAGATAATCTGAGCTATTTTGTAAAGAATGCGCAGGTTTTTCTTGAAAAATAGCCCGTTTGTTTCGATATTCTTAATGCAAGGATATGTCTGGACGTCCCATTACAATCGTCAGCGTCCATGCGGAGGCCTATTATGGATCCAGAGATGCAAAAAAAAATCGACGAGACTTTTGTCCAAGTAAAAGAACCGCAGTCTGATGTACCAATTGTCGATCTTGGTCTTGTAGAAAAAGTGACGTATAGCGCAAAAGAAAAAATCCTGCTCATTCACCTGGCTATAGGTACACCCCGATGGCAGTGTCCCGCGTGCTCGGCAATCAACGGGGTCGTCAAGGAAGGTATCGTGCGCCGCGCGAAGGAAGCTTTCGAAAAAGCATTCCCGGAATTGAGCATCATCGTTGAATAACGGCCAAAGAAGTCCTGAGACCCATCAGCGATGTCAGCCTCTCGGATGCTGCACTTCATCCATGATTTGGCAAACACAGAAGGAGCCTTTGAGATGAGTAATATTCGGATTTTGCTGGTTGAGGACAGTATTAGCCAGGCAATGCACCTCCGGTATGTACTCGAGGCCGAGGGCTTCGGTATCGATGTTGCATCGAATGGTATCGATGCGCTCAGCTTCCTCGAGCACAACACCCCCGACCTTATCATCAGCGATACTATGATGCCCACGATGAACGGTTACGAATTGTGCAAGAAAATCCGCGAAAACCCACGATTAAAAGAAATCCCGCTTATGCTCGTTACAGCATTGTCCGATCCTACGGATCTAATTCGCGCGCTCGAAGCAGGCGCAGACAACCTCATAACAAAACCCTATAATGAGCAGGCACTGATTTCGCGCATACGCTATATCCTTGTAAATGCGGAAATACGCAGTCAGAGCGGCTCAGAAACTGGCATCGAAGTATTCTTCGCTGGCAAGAGATATTCTATCAATTCGACGCGCATTCAGATGATCGACTTTTTGCTCTCGATGTACGAAAGCGCCACCCAGAAAAACCAAGAACTCCTTCTCTCAAACAATAAACTCAAAGAAGCTCTCGACAATATCATTACTCTGCAACGAAATTACCGCCAGTTGCTTGAGACAGACCAGGATGCCATCTTCGTCTACGACAAGGACAAGGTGATTCGCTACGCAAATCCTGCCGCGCATTCGCTCTTTTCGCGCGAGGGGAAAGGACTCATTGGAGCTCATCTGCCAATCGACGAAGACATCTCAAGCCAGAAGGAAATTGAGATGAAAGACCCTTATGGCAATACGGCATTCCTCGACGTGCGTTCGGTTTCCAGCGACTGGGATGGAGAAATGATGACTCTTTCAGTGTTCCGCAATATCACTGAAGCAACTCAGCTTAGAAAAGAGCTCGAACAGATGAGTCTCACCGATGATCTGACAGGGATCTACAACAGACGCGGCTTCAAGCTTCTCTCAGAGCGCATGGTCAAGCTTGCACGCAGGCTGCAATCGCAAATGTTCATCCTCTTTGCCGATATGGACGGACTCAAATCCATCAACGACACGCTCGGCTATCTTGAGGGAGACAGAGCAATTCACACCATGGCAATTTTTTTCAAGAACGCATTCAGGGAATCTGACCTTGTGGCACGCATGGGAGGCGATGAATTCGCAGTCATGGGGCTTATCAACGAAAATTTCATCCCAAGCCGACTGATCGACCGCATGAACGAACTCGTCCAAGGCTTCAATGCAAAAGGCGAGTCCCGATTCAAGCTATCCTTAAGCATGGGTATCGAAAACATACCCTATGATTCACAGGCCCCCATCGAAGAGTTTTTGAACTCCGCCGATGCAAAAATGCGTGAGGAAAAACAGAAACAGAAAAAAAATTCTTCAATAATTCTTGACTTGAAGAATAATGCCATTTAAAGTCTTTCTGTTGTGCAAAATTCTAAATCAGGGAGAGGATGCATGAAGAGATTCGTTCTATTCGGGTTTTTGGCGGTTTTGCTGGTTGCGGGATGCGAGCTGTTCCCGAATATCACATGGGAAGACATCAAGGGAGAATGGGATTTCCCCGACACCACATTCAACGACAGCACGATAAAATCGATTCACCTTTCGCTGATGGATCCGGGCGAGGGGGAGAGCGAATACAGAATTGATCTGAGCTGGGAGAATGGGGATAACTATCTTCTGCATTATGGTGAAGGATCGATGGACAAGAACGTGTTCTCCGGCACCTACAATTTGGGCGGCGATTACACTGACTCAACAACATACTCTGTAACCGTCACCTTTACGCTGAACAACGATCAGCTCAAGGCAGTCTTTACCGGCACTGGCCCCCTCAACGGTCTCGTCCTCGAGCATGGGACTCTGAATGCCGGATAACCACCATTCAATCCTATCTGGCGCCCTCCGCTTTTTTCTTTCCGTATAGAAAGCGCTTGATCTTTTGCGTCGGCGTCTTTTCAAAAGGTTCTCTGTGGATTTTTACGTGCTGAATGCGCGAGAAGGCTGCGAGCTTGGAATTGGCTTCCTTACGGATGTTTTCAAGGAGGCGCTCCAGGGCCTTTTCAGCGTCGACAACGGCATGGTTGACGGTGCCTGCCATCGACTTTTCAACATTGACAATTGCCTGGCCGACGCGCGAGCCTAAATCGCCGGCCGCATCGATGCTGTCCTGCAACCGGGCTTCAAGGTTTTCAAGCTCCTCACTCTTCAGATAGACAAGCGCGGTGAGCCCTTCTTCATCTTCCACAACAAGAGATTCCGCGACTTCCGGTGCCTGGTTGATAATCGACTCGATCTCCTCGGGGTAGATGTTCTCGCCCGAGGCTCCGAGAATCATGGTCTTCAGCCGTCCGCGTATAAAAAGGCGGCTCTTTTTGTCGAGGTAGCCAAGATCACCAGTACGGAACCAGCCATCACTGCTGAATGCTTCACGCGTGCGCGCCTCATCGCGCCAGTAGCCCTTGAAAATATTGGGACCTTTGGCCTGGATTTCGCCTTCGCCGGTGTCGGGGCGAGGTTCTGCGATGCGCAGATCTACTCCCTTGAGCGCAGGGCCCGTAGAGCGCAGGAAAGTAGAGCGCGGACTGCAGCCTGCCAGGAGAGGGGCAGTCTCCGTAAGCCCATAGCCAATGGCATAGGGAAAATGTGCTTTCTTCAGAAACTCTTCCACATCGGCAGCCAGTGGAGCTCCGCCTACCCCAAAAAAGCGTATCCGCCCGCCAAAGGTTTTTTTCAGCTTCATGCCCGCGAAGAGGAGAATAAGGGGCCGAAAGAACTTGTTCTTATACAACTTCATGCCATCGAGCGTGGGTTTGATGCTGCTTCGATAGATTTTTTCAATGACAAGAGGAACCGACAGCATAATCGTAGGCCGCACCGCCTGCAGCGCAGGGATAAGGACGGTCGCCGACGGTGGTCTGTCGAGATAATGAATATGGGACCCAGACAAGAGAGCAATGACTGTACCGATTGTGAATTCGTAGGTATGCGCAAGCGGAAGAATCGATAAAAGCCGGTCGGTCCGGTACAGGGTGATGATGCTCTTGCACGCGGTCGCGTTCGACAAGATGTTGCGGTGCGTGAGCATGACGCCTTTCGAAAGCCCTGTCGTTCCGGAAGTGTAGACAATCATCGCAAGGTCGTCTGCCGCAACAGCCGGAAGCGCAGCCGGAGATGGCGACGGCACATAAGATTGCTTGATCTCCCGTATCGCCGTTTCCTTCGGCAGCTCGGAAAGCTTTGCACGCAATTTTTCGGACGTGAACACGATGCGTGCTTCCGCGTGCTGGATAATGTTGCATATCTGGACTGGTATAAAATCGGTCAGAATCGGCACCACAATCGCGCCTGCCCTCAGAATCCCGAAATATGTCATCACCCAATGAGGTGAATTCTCCGCGAGCAGCGCGATGCGGTCTCCTTTTTTGACACCATCAGCAATTAAAGACTCTGCAACGCCTCTGCTGATTCGTTCAAAATCTCGATATGTATAGACCGCTCCACCCACCATCGAGAGCGCGGGGCGCAAACCAAAACGGGCCCCGCTCAATTGGGGCACTTCTGCCAAGGTATAATCTTTAAGTGTAATCATACATCACCTTTACCCAACGCAATATAAGTCGAGAAAAGTGTAAACCTAAAATCAAAATTGCAACAGAGGGAACAACTTATGCATTTACACGGCGCCAGGCTGCCGCGCTCTCTCTGTCTGACCGAGCTCAAATGCCTGTTCGGAGATAATTCTGTCTTTCACTTCAAGAAGTGCCTTGACAACGTCACCGATAGAGACAATGCCCGCAACCTTATTGTTTTCGAGGACCGGCAAATGCCGTATGCGATGCACAGTCATCAAATTCATGCACTCTTCGAGACTGGTTTCAGGCTGCACAAAGATTACTTTCCTCGTCATGACAGTTTCGACATTCTCATTCTCGCAGCTGTGACCTTTCACTATGATTTTTCGGGCAAAATCACGCTCCGAAAAAATGCCATGGACCATCCCGCGCTCATCCATCACCAGCACTGCGCCAATATTCTTTTCAGCCATGATTTCAAGGGCTTTTAAAACCTTTTCCTGTGGCGCAACGCTTGCGGCCTCATGTCCCTTCGTCTTGAGAATGTCGCCTACGGTCTTCATACCTCTATGCCTCCTGTTCAATTTGTTGACTATAATTTAATTCCATTATCGAATTTTTGCAAATTTTATATATTAGAATTATTCAATATAACTTCTGAAAAATATGAGGACAGCAGTGATACCAAGCTCGATATGACGCTTTTACATTGATTTATAGAACTCTTCACCGAGCGGGGGCTTGACGAAGAGGACGGGGCACCGGGCATTTTTCAAAACTTCGTGGTTGGAATCGGCGATGGCGTCACGATAGAGGGCGTCGGCGGGCGCGCCTCCGAGGATGATGGCGTCGGCATTGAGTTCGATGGAATATTTGACGATTTCTCCGGAGACAGACCCTTTGCGGACGCAGGTCTCGATGGCGAGCTGCTTCTGACGCGCAAGGTCGGTACAAAAATTGAGGTAGCGCTGGCCGGAATTCTCCAGATTGCGCTCATACTCCTCACTCTCTTCCGGCACAAAGATTCTGGACAGGGCGAGTTGACGTATCGTCGCGGTATCGACGACATAGCAGGCGACAATTCTCGAGCCGAAGGCCTTCTTGAGGGCCAGCGCGTATTTAAAAGCACAGATGGAGGCATCGGAACCATTAATCGCCACAAGTACGGTTTCCAGTATCTTCTTCATGATCAATCCTGTTCAGACAACCGCTGCTTCAGCATCTTCACCGCAAACAGCGATTCGCGTTCCCGCTCGTCGAGCGAACTATCGATAAATTTCACGATCTCTCGCGAACGGGGGATCACCATTTTGTCCAGGGCGTTCACTCTGCGCTGTGTCTTTCGGACTTCCCGCGCAAGGCGCCACACGATGGACCTCATGCCCGCCGCTGTCGAAAGCTTATCCAGAAGCTCTGTAAACTCTATCACGGTTTCATCGCAAACGGCAAATGAATTCATAAAAGAATAATGGAGGACCGGGGCGCTCGCGCGGACATCGAGCGTCGGCAGATGCATGCCGCTCACGTTGATGTACGAGGCGCTGAGCGTAATATCGCGCACTGGCAGCGACGAGATCGAGAGGGCGCGCTCCCGGCCAACCGAGAGCAGCATTTTGCGAAGCGCAGCGTAGGCGTCGTCAGTCATCTTGGCGATCTCCTGCTCGAGCAACTCGAGGGCATCCATGCGCTTCATGAGCTCGATGACGAGAATTTCGCGCTTCTTTTCGAGCAAGTCGTAGCCCTGCAGCGCCAGCTGGAGATTGCGCTTCTCCTTGATGAGATTGGTCTTGGTCGGCGCGGGCATTGGCTCAGCCATAGAGAATCACTCCTTTGCCTCCGGCTCCGCAGCGCGCGGCAGGTACTTTTCGATGAGCTTGGGCGGAATCCTCACAAGTTCCGATTCGGGGAGAATCGAAAGCATCTTCCACCCCAAATCGAGCGTCTGTTCGATGCTGCGATTCTCGAATTCGCCCTGTGCCAGGAATTCGCGCTCAAAGCGATCGCCGAACCCCAGGAATACCTTGTCCCTGTCGGAGAGCTCTTCCTCGCCTATGATCGCGGCCAGGTCGCGGACCGACCGTACATAGGCGTACGCGGAAAAAAGCTGGGCGGCGAGATCGCGGTGATCTTCGCGCGTCATGCCTTCGCCGATGCCGTCCTTCATGAGGCGCGAAAGGCTTGGAAGGCCGGCGATAGGCGGATAGATGCCGCGCTGCGAAAGGTCCCGCTCCAACACGATCTGTCCTTCGGTGATGTAACCGGTGAGATCGGGGATAGGGTGCGAAATGTCGTCGTTGGGCATGGAGAGAATGGGCAGCTGCGTGATGGAGCCCTCGCAGCCCTCGATCTTGCCCGCGCGTTCGTAGAGCGACGCGAGGTCCGAATAGAGATAGCCGGGGTAGCCTTTCCGCGAAGGCACTTCGTTCCGCGCGGCGGAGACTTCGCGGAGAGCTTCGCAGTAATTCGTCATGTCCGTCATCACGACGAGCACATGCATGTTCTTTTCGTATGCCAGATACTCCGCGGCGGTCAGCGCGGTGCGCGGCGTC